>C687J35021_10001673_pt1 | contig 16578 bp, 25 predicted proteins | sample RifCSPhighO2_12_FD_35021 | JGI IMG/M metagenome (IMG submission 35021)
GAATGTCCTGACCTAAAGTTTTAGCATTGGCAGCTCCTCTGGTCGCGGAATGAACGCCCATAATATTGTCAAAGGTTGCTTCCGTATGAGTTAAGTTGGCGAAATGAGCTTCCGGCAAAGGAACACCTGGTTCTCTTCTTACTTTATTTTCCGACGCAACACCTTCACCACGAATAACCAAACCGATTTCATCCGTAATATTATCAGACTTCTCTTGGGTCATCGCATCCGAATCAACATAAACTTGCCCATTACCCATGCGCTTTAAATTCTCGGCAATATTTCTTTTGCCAACGTTAATCAAATCCTGTATGGAAATCACCTGCTCAACTAGGGCGGGATTATTTAATCCGTAAGGGGAGAAGAAGACATAGGGGTCAGTAGGACGGTCTAGGTGGTTATGAAAAATTACTTTGGATTTATTTTTACGCTTGCCGTTTCTATCAAAATATCTTTCCTTTTTTTCTTCACCCTTAAAATCCCAATAGGGGTTTTCCCGTTTTTCTAAAATCTTCCCGGAGCATATCCAGGCGGTCATCTCGCGCGACCAGACTTCAAAGACCTTATAGGTAAGCATGCCCTTATAGTCAGATGATTTGGGAATGTTGCCCGATACTTTATCCCAAGCCGCAGTCGCGGTTAATTCATCCGCATTTATTTTCGGCCAGTAGTCTTTGATTTCATTTTTAGTATATTCCTGAAGTTCGATTTTGTAAGGAAGCTCATGCAGGTCAAGACTTGGCATATCCGAAACTAAAATCAAACGAGGGTCTTTAACTTCAATATCTAGGTCATCCTTCTCATAAGACCAGCACCATTTAGCTACGCCAAAACGGAAAAGCATTAAATGGCGGGTAATGTCCTCCAGCTTTTTCTGAACTTCGAGTTCCGTATATTTCTTGCCTAAAACCTTTTGAAGTTTCTGCGCCTTATTTAAAGAGATTTCATTTTCACTTCCAGGCACGACAACGAACTGATGAGCATTAGCCGTAACTACTGGAACTATTGTCTCCACCCCTTCAAAGATACGGTTCTCAACAGAGTTTACTTTATGTCCTGGGAGCATATCGCGCTCGGTCTGATTGCCACGATAATACTGCTCGGCAAGTTCTTGTTTCTTTAAGAGATAATCATGGTAAGAAGAAGATTCAGAAAGCCACGCGGTAAAGGTTTCGAGAATTTCATCGTCGGTTGAATCAATAAAAAACTTCTCTTCTTGTGGTTGGTTGCCTTTAAAAAATCTGTCTAGTAATGCCATAATTTATTTTAGCACCCAACTCTTCTCAATTTCCAATGTTGGTTTATACAACTGACTATTTCGCTTCGGATAAATCTTTCCATCAATAATTGTATAAGGAGAATTATTTTTTTCCTTTTCTCCGCCTCCTGGTGAAGTAATGGTGGACGCGGTTACTTGTTTCTTCTCCCAGAAGGCTAGGAACGAAGCGATAACCCTGTCGTCGTGAAATCCCTCTTCCGCGCCCATGCCGTTTAAGTTGGCTTCATCGGAATAAACAAAGGTTTTGATTTGGTTTAAGGTTTTGGCACTCCTGATTTTTGGCTCTCTTAATCGACATAATTCCTGGAAGTGGGAAACCAAGAGAGGCTTGGTCTGGCGAGTAGTACGCCAGCCTACTTTTTCAAAACGCTTGCCCGTCTTTTTTTCAAATTCCTCTCTCCGATAAATCTTCAAATCCTTTTTCATTAAAGCGTTAACCAAGGCAAGACCTATTGAATTCATTTCAGGAACAATCGTGATTTTATTATCCTTATCCGAATACAAAGAAGCCCAGAATTCTACTTTCTCGGCAAGTAAGTCAGGAGGAATTCTACCGGACGTGGACGCTACTTCTTCATCACAACAGAGGTCAACTATGGAAACCGAGAACTCATCAGATTTTTGTTTCTCGTCCGGCACGCCGGGTTCAACAACTCCTTCTGAAGGGTCAACGCCCATTTGGTACTTATGCCCTTTTTGATATTCCTTAAAAACATCGAGTCCCTCTCTTTGAAATTTGGGTTTCATTTCATATTGCCAAAGTTTTGTTTGGTACTCTCTTGCAATCACGATACGGTCAGCTAATAAGTCGGAATCCCAGATGCCGTAGACGAATTGTTTTTTATACCCTTCAGGATATTTCAGGAGGTCTTGGACATACTCGGAAGGCAGGTTCTTTTCGTTTTCGAGTGTAGAGGCTTCGATGACTTCATACTCCGGTTCAGGGTTTTGTTTGAAGTCGTGAAAGAGCCAAGTTAGGGCGGGGTTGGTGGATAGATACCCCTTTCTTTCCCCGTCGGGTATGCCCTGACGTCTTAATCTGCCCCTTAACCCCAGAAAGACATTACGGGAGATGTCTTCAGCTTGGTCGATAAAAAAGCCGCCTAGGTTCATAGAACGGATTTCACCTTCAGCTATTGTGTCCAAGTGCCTAAAGATGATTTCCGAGCCGTTACGGAATTTTAATCTACCTTCAGCTTTAAGATAGTCTTGGATTAAATTGTCGGGAACAACATTGAAGAAGTCTTTGATTAAGGAGTCGCGTAATTCAGGATAAGTTTTTCTTCCCATAAGAATATAGTTTTTGGGATAGCGCAAACATAAGTCAGTGGCTTTTAAGATGAGCATGAGAGATTTTCCACAACCATAACCTCCGGAAAATAAAACGAACTTCTTGGGAGAAGTCCAAAAGCGTTTTTGCGAAGGATTGAATTCGTATGTGGAAATTATTTCACCGGACTCAACATCAGCAAATTTAAATTTCATTAGAATGGGTTAGGAAACCTCATTTAGGTTTGGATAATTTAAGACCTGGATTTTTAGCTCTCCATTGGCCTATTTTTTTTCGTTCTTTTAACTCTCCCCATTGAGACTTGGCTAAACTTTCATCTCTCTCTTTATTGGACTTGTCTTGTTTTATCTTCTGTCCGTACACTTTCTCGAACTTAGGATTACTAGGTTGAAGTATGTCAAGAGCATGGCGTTCCTGTAGCTTAGCTAGGTATCTTCGGCCATTAGAGCTTTTGAGTAATTCCTTAACTCCACCTTTGGGCATGTAGTCTGGCATAGGAATAGTGTTTAAATCAATTCTGACTGGGCGAAATTAAAAGTTTTAGTAAAAGTCGATAACTGATACTCAACAGGGGGGTACTTTGATTCTAGGGGTATTAGAATGCTTCTGGTGATGTGTAGTGTATTTTCTCTTTGTTTCACTTAGTTATTTTTAGAATTAATGTGGGAGGATGTTAATAATTCTTTTCAAACCCCATACCCTTTGTTTCTAGACCCCGACCCCTTATCATCTGTCAAGTTCGCACAACAGCTATAAAGCGAACAAGGTAATAAACCTTTATTTTTCAATGATTATCCCAATGTTGGTATTAGCTTTAGCATTGTCATTGCCTAGCTTACCCTTTGCTTTGAGTGAGAGTTCAAGGAATTTGGCAAGGTCTGAATACTTTATGCTTTTCTCTGTTTTAGCGTTAAATGCTTTGTTAAATTGCTCTAAATCCTCATTATCCTTAGGCAATAGACTATTGACTTCCTGCTTAAAATTATCATTATGTAACATCCTAGAAGCCATAACTTGAGCCGAAGGTTTAGCTAAATTAGGTCTAACTTTCATAACAGCTTGAGATGCATTCATTCCATTTGCTATGAATTCCTTTGCAATAGCATTGAGTTGTAATTTATTCCTAGGCATTAGATTTAATTAAATATAATTAGATTAGATATAATAATAAGCATATATCCATGCTATGTCGTGTTTTAAGACTTGTCATTGGTTAGGTCATTTATCATTTGCTCATGCTTTTGTTTATCAAATGGGCTAGTTATTGTCGTTTTAAAATCATTTCTCATCATTTCTTTTTCCTGCTTTGTTAGCTTAACGCTATTGACATCATTAAATATATTATGTTGAGTATGTCGTCCTAAATAATAGCCTATAAGTAAAAAAATGGCTTGAAATATAACGATTATAATAATTTCATTCATAAATGTGTATAACTTCTTTGTCTTGTTATTGACATTATAAGAGACAAGACTATGATGGATATAGTTAGATATTTGAGAAGGGATAAACGCAGATAAGCTCAATAAATTTTTAATAGGCTTTCAAACTCGTTGTCCCTTCTTATATCTTACTATACAATCCGTACTTTGAAAACAAAAATAATAACTATCCCAAAATCAAGGCGTAATAAAAAAGGCAATAGGAATAAATAAAAAACATGACTACATATACCACTGAACAAAAAAAAGAGTATTTCAAAACCTTGCGTCAAAATTGGCAAAAAAATAAAGAACTAAGCCAAAATGACGTAGACATGAAAGCGAAATATGAAGCGATTTTGAAAGAGTCGCCGGATTATAAAATAAGTTATACGGGATTTTATTTCGTAATGATGCAAATGCAAAGGCTAGGCTTAGAAGGTACGCCCTACGTTGACGCTAAAACATTTAACGGCTGGCGTTCTACTGGCTTCAAAGTTAAGAAAGGTGAAACATCGAAAATAGAAGGTATTACATGGATAGGAAATGAGGATGATGACAGCAAAAAAACATTATATCCGAAACGCTACGCCCTATTCCATAAATCGCAAGTAGAAGCATTATAACCGCCTTGCTTATAAATCGAGTAAGCATTTACGCCTTGATTTTGGGATAGTTGCCAGTAAAAAGGATAGAAGCGAAAAAAAGGCAATGGGAATAAAAACATGGATAAAGAAATAGTATATACGTTGGCTTATGAAACCGAAGAGGACATAAAAAAAGCCGTAGAATTACGAAGCGAGCTTTACGAAAAATTTAATAACGTACAAGTTTATCCAAATGGATTGTACGAAGTAAGAATAATAGCAAAAGACGAAATTAAATAGCCTCCCAATAGTCGCAAGGGCGTTTCTATTCTTTTTACTGGCATGGAGGGTTTAATTTTGAGGTTGCGATAATTCACGGGTCGCATTAAATAAACCCTGTTAATAGTTTAGCCTCACTATTGCCTTTCCCTCCATGTCAGTAATTAAAAATAAAAGTCGAATTATTAAAATAATAAATAATAAAATGAGTATAAAAGAATTGATAGCGGAGTGGAAAAAATCATGGCATATAATTATTAGCCTCTCTCTCGGATTATACGTTTTAGCGTTTTTAATTTCGTTTATCTAACATGGAAGCGTTAAAAAAATATCGGGAGTTTCAAAGAAGGCGAAAAATGGCTATTATCGCAAACGACACAATGACGCTCGATAAAGCCGAGCAGGAATTACGCCACAATGCCCTATTAGAGCGACTTTGTGCAGAAGATGATGATAGACTCGAAAAAGAGAAATCCCTTCGTTATAACCTAGTTGCGCGCCGTTCACGAATGTTTAACGCATTAAAGGCATCGGACTTTAATAGCGAGATATATGGATTATCGGTGGTCGAAGCATTGATAAACATAACGGAAGCGATTAGAAAAATAGATGAAAATAACAAACAATTTAAGGCCAACAGTTAAAAAACTGGTTTTAAATCACAAAGGAAAGACAATCGGATATTATCAAGAATTCAAAGACGGTACTTTCCTACTTGAAAAATATGTCGATTTTAGCAAGCATTATTTTGTTAAGCATGACGGCTACGGAATACAGAAAAGCGTTTTCGACAAACTCATTCAAGATAAAGAAGGGACTATCCGGATAGTCGAGAGCGATAGAAACAAAATATGGTTATCAAGTGCGGTTGATTGGAGAGAACACGCCGTTAAAGAGAATATAGGCGATTATGGAGAGCAGTTAATATTATCAATTAATAAAATGGTCGAAGAAGAGTTTAATATAGACATTTAATTATGCATATATATATATCAATTAAATTTCCTTCCGCAGACGGCAAATACACAATTTCGCACGACGAATTTATAGATAACTTTGAGTCTTTGCGAAACGTGGTAGATACTTTCGAAAACCTATACCATGAAGAGAAAGAAAAAGAAGCGAAACGCCCGATAGAGTCAGAGGATATTCCGTTTTAGAGTTATCGATGCCTATCCCTTCACGACATAATCCCATTCAGGCAACGGAACGGTCTGACCCGCAAGCTCGTGAGTGCAGTCGCCGAGAAATTGTATCTGCCCGTCTTTCACAAATGAGTGGCAACGCTTCGGCGTATGTTCCTCACCCTCATCCCAAGTAGCGAGAATAGACGGCTCAAATGTTGGCTTTTCCAGCGACCCATTCCAGCCCCAAGTCGTTGCACCTTTTGTTTCTATCTTGTGCGGAGTTTTGCACGCGGGGCAGTTGAACCAAACGCTCCCGTGGCTGTCTTGTTTTGCAACATTCATACGCATTATTTTACACGATTATGCCGTCATGGGATAGGCGTTGAGTTATCCACTTGAGCGTCTATGAAAAACCTACTAGACTTAAATTATTCGTAGATGTGATATGGATATACCAAAGCCCGCTATCACATCTAGCGGGTTTTAGTTTTTACAATCTTAATGATTTCTGATTCTCTGGAGATGGAGATGGAGAGGTATGGTTTTACTCCCGACAACTGTCGCTGACCGTATAGAAGAGAAATTAGGGGTGCGCCTGAAAACGCACTGCGCGTCCGAAAGACAAAAAAGGACGCGCCCTTAATTTCTTTTCTGGAAACGGAAGTACGAATGCGCGGGTTCATTTCACCGATTCATTAGAGAAGTCTAATGTGTTTCCTAAACGAGATTGAGATGGAAACAACAAGCCATCAAGGGCTTTGCAAAGACAGACTGAATTAAGAAACATAAGAAATCTTATTATCTATTCTTCACTCTTATAGGGATAATAAAAGTAAAAGGAGAAACTTATTTGTTATGAGTAAATATAAATCTAATAATGCGCAAGAGTTTTTAAAATCATTCTTTTCGAAGGAAGAAAAAAGAGAAGTTAAAGAGGTAAACGGCTTTGTTTTAGTTAAGACAATACATGGAGTAACTGGACAAATTGTAATTATGGTTTATACAAAAGAATCTTTTAAAAAGTATCAAGATTATAATGATTTAAGTTTGGAACAAAAACATTTTTTTTCAATAATCAATGAAGAATAACATTCATTCTGAATTACATTACATAGCTGAAGAAGTTTCTAAATTCGTCGGCGAACCTAAACGTTTTGCCATGTATTTAGGAATTATAAAGAAACTAGGAAAAGATAAGACATGGCAGATAATATCCGAAATGAAACAGAATGGCGATATTAAAAATAGAGCCAAGTATTTCATGGGTTGTTATCGTAATAGTAGACTTGACAAACAGACTTAATAGGAATATACTCCATATATGAATGACTTAAAAATAACTATTGCTAGAAGTTTCTCTAGGAAATTAAACCTAGGAAACTATCAGACTGCTGATTTTTTTGCTTCTTACTCCCAAGAGATATTAGCCACTTCAGGTAAAGAGATAGTCAAAGCTCTATCCAACTCTTTGCATAAAATGGCTAGAGAAGACGTTGAGCATGAAATTGCCGAGTTTAAAAAAGAGAAAATAAAGGCCGAAAAGCTGGATAAAGCAAAACTCGACGTAAAAATAGATTTAGGGTCAGAACCATTAATAGATGAACAACAATAATAACTTATGAAAGTAAAAATAGATTCGCAATACGTCATTCCTCATCAGGACGTTAAAAACGATGAGTTAATGGAGATTTTAGATGAAGGAGTAGAAGAGCCGAATAAATTTAAAGAAGGGACATTGAGGTTAGTTTTAACTGTATCAGTGCCAAATGGGGAGATTAAAAAACTGTCTATAAACAAAACTTCTAAAACCAATTTAATCCAAGCCCTAGGAGATGAAACTGAAGCATGGGTTGGTAAAAAGGTCAGAGCCAATATAGTCAAACAGCAAGTAGGCAAGGAATTAAAAGACGTAATTATCTTAACTGTTCCGCAGAATCAATGATGAAAATATCAGACTTAAATCCGCAGGAAATATATCAGGCATGGCGAGAAGCCAAAGAAATTAAGCACACTAACCTTAATCTTGATTTGGAGTTGGCTAAAAAGTTGATTTATTTGCATAAAGATAAACGTTACAGGGTTATTACTGGAAATGGCAAATCAACGTGGATGGAATTTTTAGGAGACCCCGAATTTCAATTATCTTATGAGAAAGCAAGGAGAATAATGCGGATTTATGAAGTGTATATTGAGAAGTTTCAAATACCGGAAAATGAAATTTACGGCATAGACCAGCGTTCTTTATTGAATTTAATTTCAGTGGTTAATAAAGACAATGTTAGGGAGTGGTTATTAAAAGCCAAAAATTTATCCCGAACCGATTTACAAAGAGAATTAAAATTCGGGGACGTGGACGCAATGACGTGCGAACATGAGTTTAAGAAAACACAGGAAATTTCCGAATGTCCTAAATGCGGAGAAGTTAAAAGAAGAAAATTAGTCGAGTGCGAAAATTGCGGAGGGCTATGTAATAGGGAATGCGATAATTGCGACGTTTGTAATACTTCACCAGAAACGGGAAATTAAAATAATAAATAACTATGAATAAAACACACTTACAAGGGGATATAGGATTAAAATTTATTACAAAAGAAGAATTTGAATCCATTAAAGGTGAAATCCAAAAACACAACGGTGAATTTGTGCTCGCTTTAGGTGAAACTACTGGACACGCCCATCGTTTAAAAGTTAAAGAACCAGAGCAAATGGTCGTTATAAAAGACGCGTTAGGAAATCTTTATATCCAACTTTTAGAACCGGGAACTCTTACACATGAGGAGCACGGGACTCATGTAATTAAACCGAGTTATAGGAAATTAGAGCACGAAAGGGAGCACGATTATTTCAGCTTAGAAACCAGAAACGTTATAGACTAATTGATATGGAAAAAATAGAAAAACTCACAAAAGAACAAGAAGCCGCAATACCCGCGTATCGAGATATGTGGATTAAAAAAGGGCTTCAAACTGGAGAAACAGACTGGGATACTTTTGATAAATATATGCCCATTTGTTATGAAAAAGCTGGATTAAAATATCCAACTAGAGTTGTACGAGTTAATTCACCTTTAGTTGGAGGATTAGCCTCTAGTATTGCAAGTAGAATTTTAAATAAAGAAAAAGGAGCTGTCAGAGAAGCTGTCGGAGGAGCTGTCGACGAAGCTGTCGTAAGAGCTGTCAGAGGAGCTGTCAGAGAAGCTGTCGTAGGAGCTGTCGACGAAGCTGTCGGAGTAGCTGTCAGAGTAGCTGTCAGAGGAGCTGTCGACGAAGCTGTCGTAGGAGCTGTCAGAGAAGCTGTCGGAGGAGCTGTCGACGAAGCTGTCGGAGTAGCTGTCGGAGTAGCTGTCAGAGTAGCTGTCAGAGGAGCTGTCGACGAAGCTGTCGTAGGAGCTGTCAGAGAAGCTGTCAGAGAAACTGTCGACGAAGCTGTCGTAAGAGCTGTCAGAGAAGCTGTCAGAGAAACTGTTGGAGAGGCAAAATTAAATTGGCATTATTGGCTCGGAGGACAATTTTGGGTCGGAGGTTGGTATTGGGGAGCATCTTTTGTTAATTTCTTTTTTGATGTTTGTAAATTAGAATTATCGAAAGACATTATGGAACGAGCTGAAGCATACAGAAAAGTATGCGAATCAGTAAATTATATTTGGCCAAATACAGATTTTGTAATGGTTTGTGCGCGGCCAATTAAAATAACCAGAAATAACCAAGGTAGACTTCATTCAGATACAGAAAAAGCCATTGAATATCCTGATAGCTGGGGTTTGTATCTTTTAAATGGCGTTCGCTTTTCCGAAGAACTGTGGACAAAAGTAGTATCAAAAAAAATGCCATTTGAGGAAATTCTTGCCATTAAAGATATAGACCAAAGAACACAAGCAATGAAATACGGAGATATAGCAGAGTTTCTTAAACACACAAAATCAGAATTGCTTTCTTCTAAGAGAATACATCGCACAAAATATGAACTTTGGAAAACACCAAAAGAAGCAGAGATTTTTACGGTAGATGCTTATCATTGTGTTTATAAAGACCCCGCGACTAATTTAACTTATATGTCTGGTGTCGCACCGGAAATTGGAGTTAAAGGAGATGTTGTCGAAGCAATGGGTTGGAAGAGAAATATGAGCGGTGAAGAATTTTTAGAAGCTATTTATAAATAAATTATTAGGGTTTATTTCTTGCGGAAAAGACGATTATTTAGCAACAATTAATGGAAAATTACTTTAACCTTCATTAACTAAAGAATAGAGATATGAAAGAAGAAAACATGAAAGACCTCAAAAGTGAAATCCTAAAGATTTTCCGAGATAGATTTATTACACGAATCAAAGCTAGCAACGAACGTTATATTGGTGAAGTGTTTGATGAAATTGAATCCTTTCTCTCCGAATCAATGGAGAAAATAAAACTAGCGGCGTTCACGGACGGCTACAATTCCAAGATTCAGGATTATGAGGAAATTAAAGCTGGGGAACGGGCTCGGATTATCAAGATTGCAGAGGGGATGAAAAAAGAACAACTAGATAAAAATGACCCAGATAATTACGGCGCGTGTTACGCGATTGGAGGTTTCAACGATGCTCTCAATCAAGTTATCAAGAAAATATCTGAAGAAGTATAATGAATAACACGAAAACAATCGGCATTTTGACCACCTTTTACAACCTAGACGCAGGTTACAGCTTGGTGAGTGTTTGCAAAGACCAGCTTACTGCTTTGGTTAAGAACGGCTATAAAACAGTCCTATTCGTTCTCCCCTCTTTTAAGGACGACGACAAAGTGCCAGAAGGAGTAGAAATACGAAAAATAGTCCCGCAGTTGATTTTAGAGCCTTACAAAGGATTGGAATTTCCCTCCCACTGGAAAGAGGACACAAAAAAAGCGCAGGAGATGTTTGAAGCAAATATGCAAGATATAGACATTCTTATCTGCCATGATATTTTCTTTATTGATACGTTCATTCCGTATAACATCGCTTTACGAGATGCCTTACCTCAACTTAAATGCAAAGTATTGGCATGGGTTCATTCAGCTCCCTCTAAGAGGGAAGATTTAAAAAATAATCCCCATGCTTCACGCTTTTCTTTAAACGACCCTACTGGAAGAATTAAATTAGTTTATTTAAATCACGATAAAGTGCAGGAGTTAGCCGAGATGTACGGAGCATGGATGAAAGATGTAAGAGTGGTGCATAATGCGAGAGATGTTCGGACTTTCTGGGATTTAGACCCGCTTGTGTTAAGACTGATAGAAAATTACAACTTACTCGACGCTGATATTATTTCCGTATATCCCCTTTCTACTCCCCGCATGATTTCAGGCAAAGGGTTGGATAAAGTGATTAAGATACATTCCAAATTAAAAGAATTAGGTTATAAAGTAAGATTAATAGTCCCGAACGCTCATGCCAACGCTTCCCGCGACCAGAAGATGATTGCGGACACAATGGTTTGGGCGGCGGATAGAAACATAAACCATGAAGAACTCATCTTTACGTCGCAGGAAGGAGAAGAGTACCAACTCGGAGTCTCACCCAAAGTCGTGTCGGACTTGTTCCGACTTAGTAACATCTTTATCTTTCCTACCGTTTCCGAAAACTCCTCGCTCGTTTTACTTGAAGCCATGTTGTCGGGGAATTTATTGGCTCTTAATAAACGAGTTGGTACGCTCTTGGAACATGCTGGAGAACAAGCCCTTTATATTGACTTTGAATATCGAGAACCGAAAGAAGAAAATGAAAGATATTATCTCGACTTGGCTAAAATCATCTCCAGCCAATTTGAAATAAACAAATCTTTGCAAGTAAAACGTCGAGCATTAAAAACCTATAATTATGATAATATCTTTAAGAAGGAAATAGAAAGACTTTTTTTTGAATAGTTCTTTGGAGGTTATATGAAAACAATTTGGGAGCATTGCGCCAAATGGCTAGTTTGCGGAAGATGTAACTGTTACATAACATCACAACCAAAACGCAAAATGTTTGGTGGATGGTGGCATAAACATTGTGCTGAAGATTATACTGCACACTTAAAAAAGATGATGGGGAGGTTTTAACACTTCCCTATCACCACTAATTATAATAAATATGACAACTTTTCTACTTAACAAAAAATGTGAACGTTGTAATACTCCCTTGCCGGATGAATTCGTTAATTTGCTTTGCTATGACGACTACAATAAATCCATAGAAGAAGCAGAGAAAAGAAAAATGGAATTAAAAGAACAGGCTATCGCGGAGGTTAAAAAAGTGCCTGACTCACAGTTAAATAACGTGGAGGAAATTAAGCCGATAGGGGATTCTAAACCTGCTGACAACATTGAGGCCTTTCCTTCTGCCCCTTTGGTCAGCAGGTTTGGCATCCTCGACCCTGACTACCAAGAAAATCCGGAGATGGATGATAAAGACCAGATTTTAGCGAACCTCGCTCAATTTATTGGTTCGCATAGAGACGCAGATAATCCCAAAGGAGCGAAACATGGGATTCTTTTATATTACCCGCAACGTAATATGTATTCTTTTATAAAGAATTACTGCATGAAAAAAGTAATAGCTCACCCGCAATACCCGAAATATTTTTGGAAACCGAAAATTGTGGACGTTGGCTGTGGTTCAGGAACTGGAGCAAATATTTTATCGCAAGAAGCTGATTTTGTTTGGGGCATTGATAAGAATAGTTTTTCCATTGAGTTTGCAAAAGAGGCTTTTACGAGAGAGAAAAATAACATTTTCTATTCCTCTCAACTTACTTTTGACCAGTTCAATATCATGGAAGATACTAGAGAAACTCTAAAGTTTGATATTGTGGTGGCGATTGAAGTAATAGAGCATATTTACGATACAGATAAATTCTTACGGGCTTTGATAAATAAATTCACCAAGAGAGATAAAAAAGGAAACTGTCATATATTAAACGAGCCGACAGAGTTTTTCTTTTCAACTCCTAACAGAAATTTCAGGAAGATTAAAAAAGATAAACCAGATAATCCCTACCATGTTCGTGAGTATCGTTCACAAGAACTTGTTGCCTATCTCCGCAACTATTTTGAGGAAGTAAAAATATATAACCAGAAAGGAGAGCCTGTTCCAGAAGATACTGTCGCAGATGAAGTGGTTTTATTACATTGTTGGCATCCTAAAATATGAGGCTTTCTTATGAGTAGTTCAACTGATAAAATTCAAAAAGTAATAGATAAATTACAAAACGCCTTTGAAAACAGTCCTTACTATTTACAGATGAAAGATGGATATGAAAGAAACACTAATTTTAAAGATGATTTAATTTTATCTGTAATAATTCCTGCAAGAAATGAGTTTCCTAATATAGTACATACCATGTATTCTATCTGGCACGCATGGGAGGCTGACGGATTTGACCCTAAAGACATGGAAATAATCGTAGTTGATAACTGCTCAGCCAACTGGATGGACGCTAAATATGAATGGGAGAAGCCAGGGGACAGAGGAACTGTAACTTATTTAATGCCTAGAGGGGCATATCACGACAGACGTTGGCGGGTTTTATACGACCCTATTTGCGGCAATCATTCGGCTAGAAATAAAGGAGCAAGAATAGCGAGGGGAAAATATTTGTTCATCGGGGATGCTCATATGGCGTATGCTCCTGGCTTTTTTAAATACGGACTGAAGGCCTGCGAAGAATCTGGTGGGTTGGTTCACGGTGGATTGAATTGGATGGGAGCTTTTGCTGAAGATGAAAATGATAATCGGACAGGACTACAATATACCCTAAAAATCGGGGAGGAATGGAAGGGGACTTGGAATAATTACAGACCAATAAATAATCATTGGTTTTATGTTCCCGCACAAGGTCATGCTTCAGTATTTGCTCAAAGAAAACAATTTTTAGATTTCGGCGGTTATCCCGACATTCACCGCACCTACGGCGGAGGGGAACTTTTTACAGATATGCTTTGGTGGATGTATGGTTCAACGGTCGCCGCAGAGCCTCGTTGTATTGCTTACCACTTAGCTTCAGGCAGAGGATATTCTTGGACGCACGACGATTATATAGAAAATGTTTTAGGTTGTTCATATGCTCTAGGTTGCGATGATTGGAGAGAAAGAACGTATATAAACTATTTAAGAAGGGGCAGAAAAGAAGTTATAGACGGAATGATGGAAAGAAGCGCAAAAGAACATCGGCCCAGAAGAGAGGAAATTGAAAAAAGAAGAACCAAAACTTTTAATGAAATAATAGTTGAACGTCCTTGGGACAAAATGAATCTCGAAATGCTAAATGCAAAGAATTCTTCAATGCTCGTGTTTCACCCAACTTGGCTTAATCTTTTAAAAAACTCATCTGAAATAGCTAAAGAAGCATATAGAAATTCTAAATATCAACCTCAATTAGAAGAATTCATAAAAGAAAAACTTTGGGATTTTGTTTATAAGAAAGATGAATTTGATAAGAATAATTTACCGCAGATTTAAATGAGGGCATTGTGCGTAATGGCCGCTAGCGAAATTACAGTTATGACAAAGAACTCTAAACCCAGGAGGATAATTATTTTTCATAAAAGACAGAATAAATATCACGCCACTTCTTGTATTTACAATGGAATTATTTACCAATCCAAAAAGGAAGCTGCCTATGCACAAGAGCTTGACCTTAGAATCAAGGCGAAAGATATAAAAAGTTGGAAAAGGCAAGTTAAAATAGACATTCGTATAAATGGAGAACATTGGCGCAACTATTACGTTGATTTTGAAGTAACCCATAATGACAACTCTATTGAATGGGTAGAGGTAAAAGGTTTTGAAACTGAAGTATGGAAAATGAAAAGAGACGCTTTAGAACTTACAATATTAAAAGAGCGGCCAGAGATTAGCTATACGGTTGTAAAATAATTACTCCTCCTCGTCTATTTCCTCATCGTCTATGAGAATTTCGTCAATGTCATTCTCATCAACTGAATCGTAATCTTCTTCAGACATTTATTTTTAATTAAGCCAACATTGGGCGGCTGAACTTGACCAAGGATTCAAGCCTTCCTTATCATATATTTTCTTACCACAATTCAGATTGTCAATAGGGTCAAGGACATCACCTTTGCACTGGTAGGCGTTCCAAGTTCCGTCAATTATTTGCATCAGTCCTTTAGCTGAACTAAAAGCGTTCTTGGCTTGTGGATTCCAGCCAGATTCACACGAAATTATCTTATTGATTATATTTACGTCTTTTCCAAATAGTTTCGTTATAAGCGATTGTAGTGCGTCTAGCGTTGTTTTAGGAGCTTCTTCCGTCTTTGCATAGGCTATAAAATCAGTAGAATCAGCTATTTTCTGATTAGACAATAAGTAAATACTATGAGCAATAAGGGGGACTAGGAATAGGCTTCCTATCACAATCAAGATAATCAGGATAAATGTCTTTTTCTTCATAAAATCAGAAATCGTGTGGTTTAACACACGACTTCTTTAATTATCCTTATTTATTTTTTATTCGGTCAAGGTATTTATTTACTTATCATCTTTTCAGCAAATCTGTCCACTGTGCCTATTCCAACTGTGATTCCGAGCAGATACTGAATAGCGGTATAAACATCAGTCTGGGCTTGCCAGACGGCAATACCCAAAAGGATGACTACAGCCCACCACCTAACCGAAGAAGCGATTGCGATTATTTTGTCTAACACGTTTTTGTTTTTTAATTAAATCTTCCACGACCTTTTGCTTAGACATCCGGTATTTAAGCATATTGTAATCCTGCGGCACGTCTGTCCATATTTCTTTACCGTCAATAATAAGAGGATGTAATTCGTTGGAAATTTTATTCACGGTGTTGTCTTAAATGAATACATCTGAATAAAATAAGGCACGATTAATCTTATAATTTATCTACCAAATCTTTAATTTGCTTCTTTGTTTCTTCTTTATTTACTGCTGATGATGGGGGAGTTTGCTGTGTTAGCCGTTTAACTATTTCATCGCACCATGCCGACATATTTTCCTTATCGGCAGTAATTTCGTGATGTGAAATAATGTTAGCTCTAGTGACAGGTATATTATATTTAGTAGTGATTTCCTTGACTCGTTGGCATAAAGATTTCATTTGTTCTTCTGCCCACGTTTCACCTCTGAAGCCTTCATTCTCAATGCCATATGTGTAGTAATTGGGATTAATGTATGAACCCCATATAGCTTTCTTAATTCCTGCCCAGATAGGTTGATTGATTCGTCCTGCATGATATGCAGTATCGTCTGGGTTGACGTAGATATGCACTTCTCCATTCTTACCTATTCCCTCATGTGAAGATGAATAAATGCCGTTCTTAATATTCTGCCCTTGAAACCAACCGTCAGTTCCAGTCAAACTGCCTTGCATAATATGAATAACTATAGCTTCAGGAATATACCCGTTTCTTCCTATAACATAGTTGTCCGTAGCAATATTTATTTTCTTTATGTTCATATATTTATTATATCATTACTAATACCATTGACTGTTCATAAGCAGACTTTCAGCAACCTTAAATGGCGAAGGTGCGTTGATTCCACAAATGGAAAGCGCACCTTCTTTTGGCGGGGCTATTAGCGGAGTTCGAACCATCGGCTGACGGTTTCGGCGGGG
>C687J35021_10001675_pt1 | contig 16571 bp, 22 predicted proteins | sample RifCSPhighO2_12_FD_35021 | JGI IMG/M metagenome (IMG submission 35021)
AGTCTGGGTAGCTTGAGACAAAGTAGCAATAGAACCGAAATCATGAGTTAAAGTTACGGTGTAGGTCTTTCCCCAGCCAAAAACGGATTGCCACAAGGACGTGAACCACGCGGCCCACGGTTGCGACCAAATCGCCATGTCTTGACTGACGGGTAAATTACTCTTGGTAGGCGGAGTTCCTACGCTCATAACCTCGCCTTTAGAGCGACATAGGTAATTACTACGCGAATTGGGTCTGTAATCCGTATTTTGAAAAGCCAGTCAAGACCTACTCCCAACCGTCTCCACACAACTCGATCAAGATACTCACCTATCGCTCCTATCGACTTCCAAGATTCATTCCCATAAGTGTGTCCGTTGTCTTTACTGATAGTCAACATGGCTTGAGGATCGGAGCCTTGGCCTGAAACTAAACCCACCCCCGTCTCAAAATCACAGAAAAGCTCATCTACAATGACAGGATCGTTGCTGTTGAAAAAATGCCTTCCAATGATCTCACGGGCTATCGCTACACCGTTATCAGTATAAGTATCGGAGTCCAACTGATAGATATCGCTTGTCTCGTAATCGCTTATCAAAGTCTTGTTCAGGAAATCCAACTGCATTTCTCCCCGGTGTCTCCCCCTGGAAAGTCCGTATTCCAAAGCACTCCACATCCCCGTGGAGGCGTCATAAAGCCACGACTTTAACGGAGTCGGAAAGTTTATCTGCAACATCGGATGCCCGCCCAGCATGTAAGCGTAAGCAGTTGCGTCCGAAACGGAAGAATAACCGTTAATCAGCGAGTCAATTTCCTGAGTGGAAACAGGTTTTGGGACATAGCCTTGAATGAACATGACTTGGACTTGTCCGTTCTTGTTCTTCATTAACCCGGCAAGGCCGGAATTGAATTTTGTCAAAGACCATCTGGCCGCGAGTCCGAATTCCTGCGTAGCGCCTTTAATCGTCTGAAAGGGAAAGTCCGCGGCTCCGGTATTGGACAGATATTCCGTGGTGTCCGTGCCGAATAAAACGACTTCACCATTATCCGCAAAGACTCTGACTAATCCATCTGGCGCGGATTCCGCCGTGGCAAAGTCTAGAGCGTTCCAAGTCGTTCCATCGGCGGAGATGGAATATTCATCTGTTTCTCCGTCATCCACGATGAACTGCCCGTCCAGCCAGGCACAAGTCTTGGCTAATTGAGGAAATCCGGCAGCCGCTATCAGCGTCAGAGTCATGGTTGATATGGTATAGGTATAGCCGTTAGTGCCGGTGGTCAACAGAATCACCGTCCCGTCATAGGCCATGTCTACCCGACCTGACGTGGTGCTGATAGTCCCACGGCTGGTCTTGATTCCTGCATTATTTACTTCGTACAACGTCCCGCGATGGACAAGATAATAAAGACTTCCAACAGCAATCCATCCACGGATATGAGTATCACCCAAAGAAGCTCCGGCTCTCAATAGAAGTCCCGGAGTGCCATAAAATACCAGTCTGGACTTCTCTCCGTCTGGAACAATCTCGGCGTATAAGTTCAGATGTTTCTGGGATGTCGAAGTAGAAGATTTTCCCTGAACATTAGTTCCAAAGAGAGGAATGATAGGCATTAGGTGTCCGAATATACATTCCAGCGCCCGCCGCCATTCAATCGCCCCAAAGCAGCCACTCCGCTATCGACTTGAGCAATCAGGGAAGGACGATTGAGAGACTTTATATTGGCCCTGGCTTTGACGGCAATTTGTTCCACTTTCTGCGGAATCTTCACGCCAAATTCAGGACCGAATTCCTCCGCCAGGCTGTATTCAATCGCCCGCTGATAACCGGGAGGCAAAGAAAGGCTGGTCGTCAACGCGGCAAAAGATTGTAATGTCTGCCAAGTATTAAGTTTGAGCGTCAGTTGAACCGAGGGGACACAATAAAGGTAAATTACACCCAACGGATAGGCGGAGTCCATGAACAGATATTGTGGTAACGTGCTTTGCGTAGTCTTGGTAACAATGGAATCGTATTCGGTACGATCTTGTAGAACCTGAAGCGGATACCACTGAGAATTACTATCTACCACGAAAGCAGAATCAATCTTGACCGGACGTTGATCGGTGAAGTTACCGCCTGAACCGATAGTTCGGGAAGTCGTGGCGGCAGGCCAAGTATAAGAACCTTGGACAACCTGATAAACAAACAGACGTTCCAACTGCCACGAGTCCAGCATGGCATTTAAAGCTACCAGGCCGTCAGCAGCTTCGTCTGAATCCAGAGCCTCGCCTTTGCCGATAACTCCATCAAGTCTCATCGCTCTTGTGATAAGAGACAGGGCAGTAGGCATGATTATTCCTTGAGTTCCTTGAGGGCCGCTTCAATTTTCGATTGAGATAACCGATGATGAGGCTTTTTTCCGAACTTAGCCTCGTATCGTTCGATAATATTTGTTGCTGTTATAATTTCTTCAACCGCATCAGGAATTTTAAGAATTTTCTGAGTTTCTGCAACAACTTTTTTAGTAGTTTCATTTTCACGCTTCCAGCCGTTCTTTTCGTTCGCCACAGCTTCGGCTTCGGTATAGACGTGCATATGGCCGTGTTGTGTATGAGCCATGAGTATCATCATCCTGTATTCTCCTTTAAATTTTTCACATGCTCATTCCAGCTTTGATATAGATTAAATCCTTTATCGGATGATTTAATTTCTTCTTTAACTTCTTGAGGCGGGGCATATTTACTTCCTCCCGGTCTGCGGAGCATGAATTCATGGAAATTACCTTTGTATTCCTTCTCGTCGTGCTTTACATCATGGTGGTTAAGATTAAGATTAGGTAACAACCAAATATCCACTCCCATATCTACGCAATTTCGACTGAAAGCGTAATCCTCGCTGTACCAAATGCGTTTATGCGCCCCGTGATGAAACAAGTCCACATTCGGATGGTATAAAGGTCCATAGACAAGTTCAGGATAAGCCACCATGAACTTATGTAACAAACTGGGGGTAATCTTTAAAAAACCCGCAGGCAGGTGTTTGGCTTTGATACAGCCATCCTGACGAGTAATGGGATAACCCTTCTCATCCGTCTCGATCTGTCCCATGTAATCTTCTTCATCTTTTTTGAAACGATACGTTCCAGCAACTACATCGCCTTCGGTCTCTACTAGCGTCAACAGGTCTTTTGGGTCCCACGATAAATCGTAGTCGATAAATACAATAATATCCGCTTGCGCCGTGATCGCTTTGCGAAGCATGAAAGACCTTGCAGCGGAAATATAAACATTACCGATTTCCTGTGCATAGCCTTCGTCATATCCGGCTTCTAAAATAAGCGGGATAGAATCCTCCATTGCTTTGATATATGCCTTGGTAGGACCGTTCAACGAGGGGGTGCAAAAGATAACTTTTTTCTTCGGTTCCATTACTTTACCCCTACCGCTAACAGTTGAAGATACCAAGCTCTTTGTACAACGACTTTTGAGAAACCTGCTCTGTTCATGACTTTCATCAGTCTATCCTCAGTGAAACCAGAATGGTGTGCCATATAAGGATTATCAGCGACATACGGAGCATAACCGAAATACATATCATGTCCTGTGATTGGACCAGCCTCCGATATGTAAACTACTTCATCGTCAGGCTTTACGTCTTCTAAATCGGGGACATAAATGAGAGCAACGCCTCCCGGCGTCAGTACTCTCAGAAATTCTCTCAATGCTTTGTCTACGTCTTCAGGATGGAGATGTTCCAGAGAATGACAACTAACAAGAGCATCGTATTCCCCGATGTCTCCCATGTTGGTCATGTTCGCCACGATGTCTGGATTGTACTCTTTGCAAATATCCAATCTTACTTCTTTGTAACCAGGTAAAAGACCTACAATGCTAGGAGATAATTTACCATTACCACTCCCCACATGAAGGAGTCTCAAGCACTACCTTTCCAAAGTCCGAGGGCAGTAAGTGTTGCCATAATTTCCTTTAGAGCGTTTAAATGCGCCGCCGTAAAGTCGGTGGAACTGGAAAGTAATGAAGTGTGTTGAGCCGCTAAAGCCCGTTGCGATACTTTTGCAGTACCGTAAAAGCCAATCGTATGATCGGCTTGATCTCCAATAAAATCTTTTGAATCTGCTACGCCTGTAGTCGGCATTATATTCTCCTGTTAAAGTAAAAATGGGCGAGCCGAAGCCCGCCCACGTTCTTAACTGACTTACGCGCTACCTTTCCACAACCCAAGGGCCGTGAGGGTAGCCATGATTTCCTTCAGTGCATTGAGATGCGCCGCCGTGAAATCAGTTGAGCTTGACAGCAAAGATGTATGCTGTGCAGCCAAAGCCCTCTGGGAAACAGCCGCCACGCCATAATGGCCTACCAAGTCAGACGTATCCCGTCCGACCTGTACGCCACCGCTCGCGCCTTGTCCCAAGTACTCAACATCTGAACCTAATGGAAGTGCCATGATTGATCTCCTTAACCCGTAATCCGAACGGCTAATTCACCGCGCAGTTGTTTGACGCCATAAAGCACGTCAAGACGACACGGGATATTATCCGAGTTGATATCATACTGACGAGCCAGACGGATTGAAATACCGTCATAGGTTTCACGCGCACCCCACGCACCGAACTTTGAAACATCTTCCAAATCGGCAGTCACCAAAGCCAGCCAATTTTTATGGAAAGCCAGATGCTGTGGATAGCTTCCAGAAGCCGCGCCCACCACTGTCACTGCGCCAGTATCGGTTGGAACCGCAGAACAATTCTGCAAAGGACCGGACGTATAAATAGCCGGTGAAACGGTAAGTACCGTAGCGGTAGCGGAAGTTACGACAAATTGACGCAAATGCGAGTAAGCGACTTTGGTTTCGTCGTTCACTGCATAGCAACCAGCGAATGTCACGACTGTTCCGGCTGAATAAGCCGTAGTGGTGGTGTTCACCGTAACGGTGGTATCACCATTAGTAATAGCGGCGTCATTCACCGTAATACCCGTGACTACTCCGGCAGAATTGACGTGTGGATTGATGACAGGGCACATGCCCCAATTAAATCCAGTAGCCATGTCCTTAATCATGCCAGAATCGTACTGATCGGCAATTTTGCCAGAGGCTTGAAATAAGCCTTTATAGGCATCCACGACAGTCGCCATCGCCAGAGGCGATAACGCAACCACTCGTTTTCCATCTCTCGGAACCAAATTGTCATCCAAACGAGCACCGGCCTGAAGGACAGTCAACATGGAAGCGGGAGTCGTCCCCGCCGTTCCGACCAGATTAGGGACATCGACAAAGCGTGCAGCGACGGCATTTTCGATGTTCGATGCCACAATCGCCGCTGCCGGTTCAATGATCCTTTCCGCGAAATCATCCATTTCCATCGTGAGTTCGGCGGAACTGAACGTCATGTCCACACCGACTTGAGTAGCGACGGTAATGGTTTCACTGGTTTCACTGGTGTCTTGAGCGTTGAGAGTTTTGCCACTACGAATCGTGTATTTATTCGGCATACGCACTTTAAGAGTGCTTCCGATCTTAGCGCCATCATTGGCGAAAGATGAATCGTATTGACGGTTTACATTTCTCGCTAAGACCAGTTTTCCGTGAAGTACTTGCTGAATCTTTCGCGTTACTGCTGTTGGAGTTAACAGGGCATTAGCCATGTTCGTTTTTCCTAAAGAATACTACATTCCCATTTTCTTCCGGCTCCGAGCACGCTCTTTTCGTATCCATTCTTCAGTGGTGTCGGTGTCTTTCGGGGTATCATCCGAAGGGCTACCGCCGCCACCTGGATTTATCGGCGTGGGGGCTGAAGAGGCTTTTTTCGGTTCTGGCTTTTTTGGCTCTTTGGTTTCAAAACGAGCTTCGAGCTTACCGATCTCGCGTATTGCATTGGAGGGTGAGAGCGCCGCGATGCGCTCGCAATCCTTGGGATTGTCGGCAAAATGAGAGAGGATGTCAGGACCAGAATCAGACTCAGCAATGGCCTGCAAAACACTATCGGACATGGTTATCTCGGCAATCGCCTCGATTCGTTCCTCCAAGTCCGGGTATTTCTCTCTTACTTTTGTCTGAAAATTACCGAAGACTTTTTGACGATCTTCAGCGTGTTTGTTCGACAACGCTTCCTGTTCCGATCTGGACCGTTCTTCTCTGGCGGCTTTGCGCCCTGTATAAGCAGCTTTCGCGTCCAGAAAGTCTTCGTATGAATCGAAACTGGCGCGTTCGGGAGATTTGTCTTCCAAATCTTTACCGTTCGGCTTTACTTCTGGTGGCCTTGAGTCGCGGCCCTGATAATATGCCTCTATCTCCTTGCGGGTCTGATAGCGGGCATTTTTCTTGATTTTTGCTGCGATGCGGTCCAATTCCTCCTGGGTGTAAGTGCGAGGAACTTTGACTGGTTCAACGACAGGTTCTACCACCGGCTCGACTACAGGTTCTACTTTGACTTCAGATTCAGTCGTAACAACGGGTTCATCGGCCATGAATGGCCCTCCTTCAAGTTAGGATAGGACTAAGGAAAACTACGGAAAACTACGGAGAACTACTGTGCTACTGCGCGGCGTGTTGAATCTCGAAACCGCCCAGATGATCTTCAATCATCTGCATTTTGTCTTTCAACTCATTGTGCATTTCACCGAATTGCCCGGTCATGCCNTNCATCATTTTTTCCGTCATCTGTTGTTCATGTTCCGCGAACATCTTTTCCACTTGCGACACGACTTCGTGTAAAGCCGCTTCATGTTCATCATTGATGGACTTTTCTTTCATTACCATCATCTGTTTCACGAAATTCTCTTTCAACGCCATGAACTTCTTTTCATACTCGATTTTTTGCAGTTCATTCTGAACGGTTTGTTCGCGTTCCATCATGGAATACTCGGCTTCTTGCAGGGCTTGGGTCTTTTCCTGAATGACTTCCGCTGCGTGAGTCAGTTCGGCTTCTTTCTGACCTAACATCTGGGCCGCTTGTTGAATCTGGCCTTTCTGCTTCTCAATATCGGTAGGTTCTTCGTCTCTCAAATTAGGCGGAAGCATCTTTCTGAATCTGTCGGCAATCTGCTGTGCACCGGGCCAGTCTTGGGATTTGAAAATAATATCTCCAAACTGCGCCATGAATTCCTTGTTACCACGGGAAATTTCCATCATCGCGTCGGCGGATTCGAGTCTCCGGGTCGTATAAGACGGACCAGCGATGATTGTTACATCGTATTTTCCGACGCCGAGATTGTAGATTTTCTGTATTTTCCCTGTGTCGTCCGTAATTTCGGCATAACCCATAGGGTTCCCTGACTCATCGGCCAGATTCGGGTCTACCGTCACCTGACCGGGTTCGCCGTCTTCTCCGATGATTCGTGCGATTCGTCTGGTGTCGTAAATCTTGGGAATGATGTCTACGATCATCTGGCCTGTGTGTCTAAGCGAACGGGTCAAATTGTCAGAGAAGTGAAAACTTCCTGTGTCTCCTTCACGATTACGGGCGGAAATCGCTTTACCGGAAGTCTCGTTACTCGGAGCACCCAGTGTGGCGTTATAACGCCCCATCGAGGCTTGGATGTTATGTTCTGACTGTTCCAGAACAGACAACCAGCCGGTAGAGACACCTGGAGGCGGTTCCCGTCTGGGGGCGGCTACTAAAACACCGTCCACCGATACAGGCTTGTAAGGCAAGACAGAAATATTTCTGCGATTGGCGGTTTTCCACAAATCCTTATCATCTTCAATCTGTCCCGTCGCCGCGACGTAAGAAGCCCTGGGAGCTAGAGCGACGTTTTCTATGAAAGCGGAATTATGCGTCGGAATCATGGAGCGACCCGCTAGATACAGGTGCGAAGGACTATCAACGGATACGCATTTTACTGGACGAGAAGCTACGGCGCGCACCGCTTTAATACGATATTGTTTGGTGCGGCGATGATGAAAAACACGATCCGGGTTGAGGATTTCTCTCTTACGAGGCATCTGGAATACATCATCCTCCAAACCACACGAAAACATTATTTTCCAATTCTGCGATCTAACGTAATCGCTGTTGGCTACCGCGCTGGCTTCGTACAAAACTTGTGTCATCTTAATTCCCAAGGAGGCCCCGATTTCAAGTACTCCATCTCGGACGGCCTCCATGCTTGTCGTCAGACTGCATTGCCTGGTTGCTTTATTCACGGTTCCGTCGCTATCCATCAGGCCCTGCAAAAGTGCAAGTCTCTGCGAGGCACTGGAACGGAGGTAAATAGCCGGGATATGCTTGTTGTGCAACAAACCGAGCACATGGAATTTATCTTTTATTCCATAAACAGTGAAGTTCGCGGCACCCGGTCTTCCATCGTAAATACGCGCTTCCCCGCAATCGTATCCAAGTTTTTTAAGGCGTTCTCGTAAGGCTTCCACATCGCGCACGTCTTCGGTAATCTGCGGCGCTGCGCTGGTTCCGTCACCAAGCCAGATTCCCAGAAGATATGGGTGAATCGGTAACTGGCGTTCATCAATCTGAATAGGTTGGGAAACGCGGATCAGATGCCGCTTTGGGTCCAGTTCCTCCGTTGTCAGTATCTTCGATGACCATTTCCACCCACCGTGTATCTTTTTCATCCCCCTATCTTCTACTTTCCAGCGGTGAGCGGCATCGGCAACTATCGTTTCTCCATTGTCAAACTCAATTTCAAAACAACGATGATTGATGTAGACAGGACTCGTTCCAGTCACCTGACAAGGCTTCCCGCTTTCATCGAATAACCTATCTCCATCCTCGATGTCCCGCATGGTTATCCACCCGCAGGGCGTTGGCAGCAAAGTATTTAGATCGAGGGCGGTCGCGTAATTGTCTACCCGTTGGGCGTCCATCGCGGGTCGGATAAGACCTGAACGCATGACCTTGCCTTCGATATCCAGTTCGTTACCGATGACTTCGATAATGGGGATTTTGTCACCCACCCATTCCCCGTCTTCCAGAATTCCAGTCCCGGTGACTTTTCTCCAACGAATCTTGGGAACGGAAGTGACTCGTTCTTGCTGGATGATTCCGGTATGACTGTCCTTATGTTCCTGTTTCGACATGACAGACCCATCTTCCATCAGGACAATGGTCTGTTTTACATATTCCGTCCAGAAATATTCGGCATAGACCACCCAATCGTCTCCGTACCAATCGGTGAATTCTTTGCCTTCATATTTGAAACCATCCAGTGCGTCTTCGCCTTTTTTACCGAACTCCTTTTTGAAGTCTTTTTGCTGGACTTTGTAAAGAATGAACCCGTACTTGGCATCCGACCCGTCAGGTTCTTGTCTCGCGGGGTCAAGATGAACGGAGAATCTGTTACGCAGACGTTTGATGCGAATATCCTGCTCGAAAGACATCGGATCGTTGTATTCCGTCAGGACTCGCCAAAATCCAAATCCTCCGTCCACGGCACATTCAAAACCGGTGTCGTAAGCCACGTCGGCACGGGACTTGTCTTGGATGTGTCTTAAAATACCATCATAGATTTTAGCGACTTCCGGGTCGCCCTTATCATCCACCGGACGTACTTTGATCTGGGGTCGGTTCTGACGTTCGTCATTGACGACCTGCATGACGTGCTGGTTGAGCTTGTCCACGACCAGACAAGGACGCGCCCCTTCCGGGTCGTTCTGACGTTCGTTCTTGGTCTTCTCGTCCCATTGTTCCAGATTACGAAAGGCTAAAGCTTCTCTGGCACGGTCACGGTTTTCACGATCTGCGTCGACGCATAACCTGTATCTTTCACGAACAACTTCCAGAAAATCCAGTTCTTCGTTGAGTTCTGCTTCTGTTTTTTCAGCCATTATGCCATCCAACGCAATTCGGAATTTCCGATAAACGGTTTTGGTTCTGTTTTAGGTTTCTCTTCCATCGGCCAGATTAACGATAAATCCGGCTCACAAATTCGGGCCAGGGCATCCAGAAGGTCTTCATGTAATCCAACCGGGAAGGCCATGTATTCTTCTTCAATGAAGGCTTGCACCAAATCCACGGGAACCCGCTGCCAGTCGGTGACGAATTTAGATTTGGGCATCCAGATTCTTCCGGCCTCGAAAAGAGGCAGAAGCCGTTTGATCCTGTCAGATTTGGAAGTCTGACCGCCGACCTCAGTGATGTTGAAACGGTAGTTTTCATGTTCCATTCTCGACTGATAATGCTCAGTATCAGACATTAAGCCGTATTTTTCATATCGGACTTGTTTGGGTTTGTAGTCACGATGTAATTTGAAGAGTCTGTCCCCGCGTTCCTTCAGGTTAAGCCGGTCCCTGACTTCTGGAATACAATAATAATTCTTGTCCACACCCAAACCCACNGCCCACATTGCGGTAAAGTCTGAACCACGTTTTTTTGAACTGGCGGAGTCGCAAACCAAATACCAGTTCAGTTTGCCTTTTTGAATAGAGTCGTAATGTCTTAACCACTCTCTCTTGAATCCTTGCATGGCGTCGGCCTTTGGATTAAGAAGCACATTTGCCGCGAACGTATAGGGTCCCATGTCCTGGCGTTTTAGCCTCAGAACTTCCTCGTTCCAGAAAATAGGTTCTCCTTCTTCGGTGCCATCATGGGTTCCTGGGTAAACCCTGAGTTTCGCCGTTTTGCGGTCAATAATCATCTTGTAAGCGTCGTTGAAATGCCAACGCGTACCGATAAACCGCCTGATCCCTCCCGGAGTAACGCCCAGATTGTACGAATTTTCCAAAGCTGTCTTTGTCTTTTCGATCATTTCCGGCGTACTCACGGAGTCCTTCACGACAATATCGTCATAAATGAGAATCTGGTAATGTTTGGATATAGGCTGACCATCCACCAGCCCCCAAGCTTCCACCGTTGATTCCTTGGGATTGGAATTACGCTTTACAATAATCCCGTCATCCTCATTCCATTTTGGGGCCAGATTCACTCTCTCACCCCACAAAACATCAGGGAATGCGGCGTGGAGTATCTTGTTGGACTCCAGCTCCCGCATGATCTGCAACAGAAACGCCTTGGCGATGGGACGTGTGTGCGAGAAAATCCCGATAGTGATTTCTGGGTTTTTAAGAATGCTCTGGATTGTATACCCGTATGTGATGACAGTTGACTTGTAAAATTCACGCGCCCACAGATCAAGATGTCCGTCTGGGTTCGCTTCAAATTCCCTACAGCGGTCGAAGATAAACTGGTTGTCGATAAACCCCTTTTTGTTAACACAAGGGAGCATGTCCACTCGTTTACAGACTTGGACCAGCAGGTAGTACAAGTCAGCTTGAACCAGTATTCTGACGACCTGCTCCAGCTTACCCTTCTTTCTCCCCAGTTCCTCCAGTTGATGCCAGTAACGAATACAGTCTTCGACTGACAGACTGTGCAGGTACTTGACCTGTTCTGTGGTGAAACATTCCATCAGTAACGTGGTGATGGAACTGGAGGTCTTTCATCCATTGTCTTCTTGGGCTTCTTCATATCTCCCCATCCGTATAACTTGGCATAGTAATCTCTGATTTGTTTAAGTTCATCAGAGAAGACTTTGGCGGCTTTGGGTGATAGCTCGTACATAAAACCTCCTATTAAATTACAAGCCAAGCCATGAAAATAACCTTTGAAACCAATTCTTGGCGTCTGCGGGCCATGTCATTTCAATACCCGTTGGTTCTGTTTTGTGCGCTGTTATTTTTCCATCTTTGTCGAAATCTGTTCTGCTTCCCATGCCGATCATTTTAAGACTTCCGTCTGGGAGCATTTCAGCTTCAAACCAAGACCGAACATCGCTGTGTCCATAAAAAAAAGTAACTTCGTGTTTTGGTTCACCCATTAAAATCTCCTAAAATTTTTTCTGTTCGCCACCAGAATATCAGAAAAATAGAGGTGAGGTAGGGGGATGGGAACCCTAACGATAGGTGGGTGTCGCCAACTCATTTCACCCCTACCCCCCATGTGTGTATACATATAAGCATATTCTAATATAGGTTAGTGAGCACTCACGCCGGCAGGCATGACTTGCAGGACCAGCCAGCCAGGCGTTGACCATCATGGATGCAGGACTGTCCTAACCTGGCTCGCCAATCATGCTCTGTAGGCGCGCATGTAGTCGCGCATGTACTGTCTGTAGCGTAACTTGTGGCGTCTGCGCCAGGACGCACATCGCCTGGTATTACCCTGTCTACCCTTGGCGGTCATTTGTTAATACACGAATGGCATACATACTCAAATAGATGGCCTGCTAAAGCACAAGCTAGAGCCACGTTTACATATAGCTCTTTAGAGTCGAACCACTCACCGCGCAGACGACACCCTGATAAAGTAGCATGCAGACTATGTTCTGCATTGTCGTCTACATCCAGCGTTGCAAGTAGCGTTAGCGGCTCACACGAGCCAGTTTGTAGTTCTCTAAGCCTTGATTCAGGATGTTTGGCTTTACCTATCTTGATAGGGCCACAATCCCCTGACTGTATGAAGTAGATCACTTAGGGGCCTGCATCGGTCTTGATCTGCCTGTCCCGCCGGCGCCTGTACGCCTCATGACGCTTTATAGCCTTTTCATGGCCTGAAATAACCTCTTGAGACGGCTCAGGATCAACGATATCTACTGGGGGAGGTAGGGTAGCGCCTATCTGGGTCAGCAGATATCCAGCCTCTCTGAGCAGGTCTGCGTCAATGATGGTTAACGTAGAACTAGACTGTATTTGCAGAGCTACTTTACCCTCGATACGATCAGCAATAACAGTAAAAGCATTTGAATCTCCCTTAGCAGCCTTGCGGTACATGGCCTCGCACACTTTACGCAGTTTATGCGGCTCTTGAACTGCAATGCGCCGCATGACTTCGGACACAATCCTTGCCGGCTGACTGTTCGTATTCCCCTGCATTGATCGAGATATCTTTATTGATCTGGAATCAGACGCTAACACACTGTTCTCCATTAGTATATTACCGTTTCCTTATTGACCATATAGTTTGTAAGTGCCGCATTTCGTCTATCCATTTTTGTCACAATTCTTTCCTTGTGTTCATAATCATCATCATTAGAATAATCATCATGGATAAATCGAAACAGTTGCAGTGCGAGCGGTGCGGGCACAAGTGGATTACTCGCAAACCATTACCATTTTTGCCTTGCCAGTGTCCACGTTGTAAATCCCCGATCTGGGGTAAACCCCGTAAACAGTAACAGGAGATAGCGAAAATGGATACTAAAATTGAGCAATTTTTACGCTCTGACGATTTCGCCGGCTACCGCACGCGTGGTGATCGTATGATTTTATTGGCTTACAGCAAGCCGTCGCCGGTGCATGGCGGGCCGACGCCGGCTGATCTGCCGCATCTGTGGCCGGATGACATCGCAGCCCTGAGCGCCGAGCTGCGGCAATTACTCGTACCAGCGGCCTAGTCCCTCAATCCCTGGCGCTCGATTTGGGCGCCAGTAGTGGATGAACTACCGGCCCGGCTTGGGCTCAACCTTGGAGGTTATAACGATGAAAGCAATACGCACAAACTCACCCATTAACGGCATGTATACGTACAAAATACAGGCAGACGATGGCCGCGTCTACAACATCGAAAAAGACTATAAAGGCCGTTTCTTTGTAGACGTTACTTCCGGCGTGCCAACCATTGACATAAACACGGTTGCCCCATTCACTGGAAGAAATCCTGATATTGAAAATAAGGCCATTTGTAAACTGATTCGGAATGAAAAATCAGCCTTTGTTCGCCGCGCAAAACATCGGGCTATGCTTGATCTTGGCTTAACCCGCGTCAAAGGCGCATTAGGTGGCGTCTATTACGAGTAAGCGCCTTGTCCTGATACCGCGTGAGAGGCGGCAAACTGGCAAATACGTTAACCAACTGGAGATAAAGACATGAACAGAGACAGAATTTCAGGATTTGAGTTTACCGTTTTCGGCTACACCGTTGAAGTTGTCACGCTTGACCGCTTCCCGTGTGTATTGGCTATATGGCATAACACGCGCTTCGTTTGGCGCATCGGGAAGGTGTAACATGAAAACCATCCATAAGTCAGGCTTAAGCGGTCGCGCCCTTTGCGGGGCTGTCGGCAAAATCAGCGTTTCAGGAATCATGTTTACTTGTCCGGCCTGTGCGGCGGCTAATCGGTCTATAAGCCTAAGCCGTGAGCAAGCCCTAAAACGGATTGAAGCCGTCGCTGCTGAGTATAGAACGCGTCACGCGTAACCCGGAGGGCTGGCTATATTGCCAGTCTCCAAAGTCCGAGCTGGCCCGGATTCTCTCCCGCAAGGGCTTGGGGTATAAGGCCAGCACCTTTTAATTAACGTGGAGATGACTATATGAAAACACCTAACAGCAAGATAGAGAATACCGTAGCTAAAAAAGACGTGCGCTATTATCTGAATGACGCATGGTTAGACGTTGAAAAGAAAAGACTTGTATCAACCAATGGGCATATATGCGCCATTGTTCCCGTTGAAGTGGATGACGGCGACACTACCGGGCCGGTATCCATTGAAGTGCTGAAACAGGCCCGTAAGTATAAATCTACTCATATCAAAACCAACGGCTCTTATACGCTGGATAACGGCAACATTTATAACCGTCTAGGCATGGACCACAAATACCCAGATGTGGACAAGGTTGTACCTAACCGGACAGAGTACACGGTAGAAATAGGATTAGACGCTGCACTTTTGCTCAGGCTGGCGGAGTCTATCAATGATCCGTCCGGGAAATACTCGCATAACATCAAATTGTATATATCAGGCCCGCAGGAAGCCGTGAAAGTCACTGGCAATATCGAAGGGGCCATTGGTGTAATTATGCCATTAAGGAGCTAAACACATGAACATTACACCAGGAAAATGGAAACGCGGTAACAGAGGCGCAATTTATACGGACGACTTGCGCGTAATGATTGCCAACGTCATCGGCCTTGATTTGGGTATCAGGCCAGAGGAAGCTCAAGCCAATGCCCACGCTATCTCACTGTTGCCGGATATGATTGAGGCTCTACGCGATTTTATTACCCACTACGCGGGCCCAAAACGTGAACAGCTAGGAAACGGTTACGCCTATCAATGGTATACGCGGGCAAATAATCTCCTTAAACGTATTGAGGGCTGACCATGAAATACAAAATAGGTGATTCAGTACAAGCCAACACACCAGACCGGAAATTGCATGGCGCCACTGGTACTGTAACGATGGTGCAAGAACGAAAGGAAACAGATCGTGCAATAGACACGAATTACTTTGTTTACTTCGGTGGCGCCTTTGATACACCCATGAATGAGAACGAGCTATCACCGATGAACGGTCAAAATACCCCCATGCTGAGGTAGCTCCCCTATGGAAGATCGTTCAGCCTGAGTCAACTGGTAAAGGAAAAAGAGGGGCTATATGCACACTAAAGCACAGATACACCATATTGAGGCAACCCGTCAGGCGTGGCACGAACATCTAGCAAACTGCTGGCACTGCTATTTCTTCGAGCTATATGCGCCTGAGCATTTCTGTCCTGCCGGCAGGCTTGCTTATGGCGAATTCACTGCCTCCATAGAGGCGCACCGCGACGTTGAGTCGCTCACAGCCACGGACACCGATGGAGGACAATCATGCGAATCACCGACACCAACGAAATAGCCGCTGCGATCCTGACCTGGACTGTCATCGTGTCCAGTGCCTGGGTCATCGGGGGGCTGTTCTATGTGCTGGTGGTCTTGATGCTGTTATGACCATGCACGCCCGCATCCTGTCTCTGGATCGGACATATCCGCCGATGGTCCGGATCATCCTCACTCGCCGGACCGGGAATGTCATCCGCTGCTATATCTGCCGGATGAGGGCTGAAGATGTCCCGATGTGTGTTTTCAAGATGTGTGTTTTCAACAGGAGATAATATGACCGTATCATTTAAAAATAGCGGAAAGATTGATCCTCGCTGTATCAGCATCATAGGTATTTCAGTCAAGGAAACGGAAAATCCTATTGGATTTTTCGGAACTGGCCTTAAATACGCTATTGCCATAATTTTGCGCGAAGGCGGAAAAATCACGGTATGGTCAGGTCTTGAGCGTATTGATTTTACCACTAAATCCATTTCCGTGCGTGGTGAATCGGTTGAACTTGTCTGCATGAATGGACAAGAACTAGGATTCACGACTGAATTGGGTAAGACTTGGAAAGTTTGGCAAGCCTTCCGAGAAATTTACTGCAATACACTGGATGAGAATGGGGTTTCAGCACTTGGTGAAATCCAGCCATCCGAAGATCATACAGTCATTACTGTTAACCTAGATAAATTCACGGATTGTTATCGAGATTTAGGAAAATATATCCTGCAAACAAAACCACTTGTTTCAGGGAAATATATTTCCTTTCATTCCGAACCGTCTCATTCAGTTTTTTACCGTACTATTTCCGTTGTCAATTCTTGGGAATCGAAACCATTCTTTTTTACTCCCAACATCGAATCAAGAATTGATTTGACCGAAGATCGTACCGCTAAAGATCATTGGCAGATTAAATCCATTTTATCTCAAGCTATTTTAAGCTGTGAAGATAAAAACTTTCTTGAAAAATGGCTGACGGTCGGGCCTGAGTTTGCTGAATATACGATTGATCTGGATTGGCCGCATAAACCTAGTCAGGAATTTTTATCCGT
>C687J35021_10001677_pt1 | contig 16556 bp, 13 predicted proteins | sample RifCSPhighO2_12_FD_35021 | JGI IMG/M metagenome (IMG submission 35021)
AAGCGTGTTGACTCAATGAGTTTAAAAAGAACCGTATCTGCCAATGGTGAACCAGCAAGTAGGCTCGTCACCACATTTTTAGGTGTTCCGACATTGATTTGAGAAATGTAAGCACTATCGCGACTTCTCAAATAGTTCACCGAATTAACCAAACCAACACCAAAAGGGTTCGGATTGGTTGTTACGACAGAAGGAAGAACCGTAGCTGAGAGAATTGCTTGTTTGGATAAAAAGTCATCATACGTACGTGAGATTTCCTCGGTTTTCTTCACAAAATAAGAGTTTAGAAAATATTCCTGATTCGTTGTAGCCAACGCAGGATAGAAATAGAAATCAAGAAATTTAGGAGTTTCTTTGGAGTCACCCGTGCCTGTAAAGACAGGAATGTTCAAATATTGATAAGCGTTTGCACCTGTATAGGTATTGGTGTCAATGGTAACGGAAAGAGTTTGATTGAGGTAATAATCACGGTATTCGTATTGTCCGCCCGGATTGTCATCATCTTGGTTTAACATGATGTTTTCTTTCATCAAATTAGGGCGTGTATATCCATTTTTGAATGCCAAGTTATAACCGTAGTTAAAGATTTTTTCCTCAAACAACTTGTTAGTTACATCGTACTGTTTGATCGATTTGATTTTTCCGTGATACAAGTAGCTTTCAATATTAGTAGAAACGCCACCAACCGAAGTCAACACATCACCGTAGTGTTCATATACTGTTTTGTTCACATACGAAGTTCCGTTATCCACCAATGTCGGCCCATAGACACTTACGGTTCTAAATCCGACATCATACGAAGTGGTTTTACCATGATGGAAACGTGTATCAGCATTGTACAAGTCAAGGGTTTTAAACACTTTGGAAGTATCATGAAAATCATACATCCAACGTTTGTGTGCGTTGTTAGAACTTGCTGTTCCGTTTTTTACCAAATCATTCTCATCGTTTTTCAAAATGAATTTTACAACTGGATGAGCAGTCACAGCTTTCATTGTTCCGAATGCTTTGGTAGTTACAATTGAATTACAATTCGTGCTGAATACATAACGATTGGTATAATATGTACGCTGATCGGTAACAGGGTAATATTCTATTTTGGTAATACCACCCAATTGATCAACAAATTTGCTCAATAACAATCCTTTGTAACCATTCAACGGCTTAGTGTCGTTGAAAACACTATCGGCACTGACGAATGGTGAATATTCAAGGAAAGTAGTAAGATATTGAGTTGTATCTGAAGTTGGGATAACAGGAATTTCACGAACTGCTTTGAGTAGAATGTGAATTTGTCTGATTGGACTTGAATTACTCCTGAATTTTAAAGGATCGTTCGTAGCGTAATCATAGTTTTCTAGCATCTGAGTACGTGTTGTGGTGTACTCCATTTTTTTCTTGGCAACCAGTTTTAAACCGTTGTTCAAAGGATCATTGATTTCACCGTTTACATTGTAGGATTCTACACTTACCAACATATACGGGTTTTTGGTATAACGAATCAACTGGAACTCTTCTAATGAAACAGTTGAATCCATTTTTGTAGGTCGGTTTGCATAAGAATACAGACTGGTGTTACTGTTCCACCACATTTTAAAGGCATCATTCGGATTTGCTCCCGAACCGAATAGCGGATCAAAAACAGTGACCATACTTTTGTATATCGGAATCATCATGCCCCACGGTAAACCAATCCCAAAATTGTTGCTCACTGTTGCAGCAGATTTCATTTCCAACTCTCCATTTTTAAAGACATACGCAGATTGAGCATTCGGAACGTTGCTTGCAACCATGTTCGGTGTTGTACCCGGAGTTGAAGCGTAATTAATGTCTGAATTACCCGGTCCGATTTGAACGTTTAACCCTCCGAATTTTGAAGGAACGTTTGGCATGACAAAGAAATTGGAAGTTTGTTTTGTTCCCTCACTATAGGAAAACGTCCATTTCAATGCCATGTTAAACGTTGAAAACAAGGGAACGCCACGTGTTTTATTGTAATCGGTGGTTGGGTAATAAATTCCAGTATTGTTGTTCAATTGAGAATACGTAGTTGTGATATTAGGAGAGCCAGTTGGATTGTTGAGATTTCCCGTCACAACGGCAATATCGATAGTGGAAGCACCTAATTCTACTGAGTTTGGCGAAGTACGCCTAATCGTTGACCGAACCTCATAAATATCTCCCGGAATCATATCGTAGTTTCCAGTAGCAATTCTTGGTGTTTCTAAGAAACTATGATTGAATGGTACTCTACCATTTACGTCAGTCGTAGTATTACTACGCACATAATTTCCTCCAATCACGTATGGATTTCCTCCATTAACTGCCGAAGGTTTTGTAGTTGCATTTTGTTTGGTGTGTTCGTATCGATTCCATGTATCCGTAATATCACCTGTAACACCATCCTGATACACGACGCGGTAACTGTATAAGCTATCTAATCGTCCGCCATCGTTATTAGAGTTGTAAAACGGAATTAATTCAGGGTTGCCGTTAATGATCGTTTTGTTAGTCTCATAGTTCAGCTTTAACAATTGTACCATACTGTTGACTGCGTGTGATTCAACACGTTTGAGCATAATGTCGGTATAGGCAGTGAAGTCATTGTCTGCCGCGAAAGTAGTGTTCTGAAAATTTGCTGCTGCCGCTGTTCCGTAAGCGGTTTGCTTGAACTCTTTGAAGTAGTTAAACGCACCGAATTTGTCATACACAAAAACGATGTTTTGCTCTTTGATGTTTCGGTTGCTGATTTCGGTACAGTACCACAAGTTGTAGGAGATTTTCGGAGAAATACTATTGGCGACATTTTCTGCGCTTCCTTGGTAACCATTCGACATGACGTTGCCAGCAACATTTGATGTGTCTGACAAATTATCTTGGTTGTAGAATAGTGTTCTTCTATTGGCTGGAGCTGTTGCCGATTGCATCACAGTGCTAAAAACGTACTGCGTTCCATCGGCGGTAATCACTTTCCAACTTCCTAATTTGTAGCGTAATTCTACCGGAGATTCAAAAGAGTTTAACACAAATACAGCCGTTTGGTTGTCATCCACATCAATGTATTTGAAGATGGCACGTCCACTTGCAATGCCAGGAATATCAATGTAGGGTGAATACCAATAAAGATCACCTTCCTTTTTAGCATCGACGGTTCTAAAATCCATTAATTGTGGACTTAACCCTTCCTCGGTACAATAATCATTGGCAACGAAATTATTGAATGCTTCCGTTTCAATTGAGACAGTGGGAATGTTCAGATTCCAACCTTCACCATAAGGTATGCCAGTTGCAACAGGGGGTGTAACTCCGACTGTAAAACTACTGTTGTAATTGTAGGAAAGGTTGTAAGACAATCCCCCCGGAGTGCTAACCGATCCCAAAGGAATAGTTGCGCCATAACCTCCTGAGAAAAGGTTAACATCTCCAGAGAACCCTCCTGAGCTGATTTTAGCAGGTTCGGAAACTTTAGGTGTTGATTCGGAGTTACTGCGACCTCCGACAACTTGTGCGAAAAGTTGATCGGGGAGTAAAAATGCGATTGCTATGAAAGCGAAAGTTTTCATTGAATAGTGAATTTTTGAATAATTGGTCAGCAAATCATTTTTCTGTTCAAATGATTCTGATCGCGAAATTAAAAACAAAATTGAATTTCGATTAATTTTTCGTTTAGCGGTTTTTCTTTGATGCGTTTCCATATTACACTTCTGCCTTATTAGAATGTTTTTCTTTTAATAAACCGAAGAATCCGTACTTCAACTGAAACCTAATCTATATACTCATGACGATTTAGTAGGTAGATTAACCTAACGTAAACACTGAATTTTTGAATTCGGGATTCTTCGGTTTTCTATTGCTCCACGTTTCACCCAAATTTGTGTAGGATGAATAGCGATTTGAATGCAATGTTAAAGCTGAATTACGAAATAGATTGTTTTTTACCCCGTATTCTACCGTATTTTTCAAAAAAGAACCACTACGGATTTATACGGAATACTGTAAACACTAATACTTTGGATGTTTAATTTAGGATTTCGATTCTGTTTAATTAAGGAACTTTTCGCGGAATTTTTCGCGGTTAATACAGCCTGTTTTCCTGAAAATATTTGAAGCATGTTTCGTAACAGTTCCTTCCGCTAGGAATACTTTAGCTGAAATTTCAGGGTATGAAAGGTCTTTTAAAATCAAATCAGCTATTTCTAACTCACGCTTTGTTAGATTATAATTTAAAATTGAATCGTCACCTGCGAAATAACGTATTTGATTTAGTACTTCAAATTCTTTTATATTATCATTCAATAATTTGTAAAGATAACCGGCTATTGTGAAAATAAAGGCAATGTTTATCAAAGTTAGATTTAATTGATTGAATTGACCCACTTGTACAAAAAATGGAATTGCAGCCATTAGTATTATGCCAAAAAAACTAGAATATAATGTTGTTTTATAAAACAATCTGTTCTTATGCGAATCGATTTTTTTTCTGAACTGAACCAAAACATAGACACAAAGTGAAACTGTCATAGCTACAGGAAAAGTAATCAATATATTTCTCCCAATCTCAGACGTACCAAATGCAATGTTGGAAGTCAAACAACTTATGCTGAATGTTAAAACGAATATCCAAACTATGCTTTTTGTGTTTATATCCTTTGTGAGAATCCCTAGCTCTTTAATTGTGTACTGAAAATAAGAACTTGCGAGTAGTGCCCCGCTAATGTATATGGTGATTTTTGAGAGCCAAAAACCAAAATTTAATGCATCAAANTTAAACAGATTGATAATATTGAATGCTACAAAACTCACTGTAAGTAATAAGAATCTTAATCTGGATGTGTCTTGCTTGCGAGAGAAATAGTTGAATATTTGAAATAGCAGAATTAATATTTCAGCACATATAAAAATCAACAATAAATGTTTGGTAGGCATTTTTCAGGAATAGTGAATATTGTTTGCGCCAAATTAATAACTAAAAATTGAATTAATCGAATCTTTACAAAAGAAATTTTAAAATCACATAACGATTACGTTTTATTTAACAAGAAATTCAATAGACAAAAAAAATCCGCACAAAATATGCGGATTCTAGATTCAACGTTAACTTTTAGCCACCCGTCGGACGGTATATAAATTTGAATACTAATTCGCCCGTTGCTTCGATATTACCATTACCACCCGTAATTAATTTAGGAGTGCTTGAACTTTCAGTCCATTTTCCATAACCAGTAGGCGCAGGTGCAGAATCATCGAGCGTAATAGGTAATCGGAACATAAAACAATACCAACATTGATCACCGAAAAATTGAACTGCTTTGTTTGGAATTGCAGCTAGACAACTTTTTTGTGCATTTGTTAAAGCAAAATGATCATCCACCCATGATCGGAAATCACTTTTGATTGCATTTGCTTCGGCTTCCAATGCTGAATTAGAAAGTGCATAAAGGGCAGTTAATTGATCCTTTACACCACTTGAATTTAAAAGATAAGACATCAGTGTTAATTATTAATGTGAATAAATAGATTGTGATAAATATACTAATCAAATATTCATACTTTCGTTCTACTGAAACTTAAAAAATTACTTCTTGGTAACTGTTAAATATCGAAATATGTGGTTTCGCGCAATTATTGCATTAATCGCATCGACGTATATCTTAATTCACGGGCATGATTTGAATCTGATTATTAGAGCTTTTAAAGGAGACCCAAACTTCTATTTAGCTCTTTTGATCAGTTATTTAATTACTCTGTTACTAGTGTATTTGGTACATTGGATGACTGTGAAATTGGATTCAAAACATGACTGGCGAAAAAATACTTATGAGCGGATTTTTTGGCAATCTCTTTTTGCTGTAATTCTTCCTGTATTGATTGATTTAGGACTCATGTCTATTTATTCTGCTTTTTTAGGTGAAGTTTTCATTGAAAGCCGTTTTTTACTTGTTGACTTTCCAATCATCGTGTCGTTTATCATTTTATTAAATATGTATTATGTAATTCACTATTTAATTAAAACCGAACCAAAGGTTGGAGTTGAAGACGGAAAGAATGTTGAAACAGATGAGTCTCCTAATATTTTGACCATTGATTATGACCATGCTTTTGTTCAACTATACCCGACAGACATTCTTTGTTTTTACCGTTCAGGAAATCTCATTAAGGTTGTGACAAATGAAAAAGAATATACCACCAAGGGTTCTTTATCCTTAAATGCCTTAGAGATTCAATATTTTAATGATGGTTTTTTGCGTATTAACAGAGCTGCAATCATAAACATGAAGACCGTTAAAGGATTTTCTCCTATAAATAATCTAAGACTTAATGTTATATTCCATGAACCCATAACAGTCAAAGATTCGCAAACCGATCTTTTCATTGTGACTGGAAAATATATTCGACAATTTAAAGGAAAACTTCAATCGAAATAAGACTTTAGATTGACTACGGAATCGTCGTTTCGTACCCAAATACATTAGGCTTCGTACCCTTTTCAACCAAATATCCCTCTTGTTTGCTTAGTGGTGATACATTTGCCAAAATTGCTCACTGTAAAGAAAAAGCTATGATAAGATTTCGATTTTTGGTTATAATTACTTTTTTATCAATGTGCATTGCGGGTATTTTAGTCTTTTCAGAGCAACCCCAAAAACATGAACAGCATAAAAAAACTATTCATAAATCGGATAATCAATTAAACGTCGGTAAGACTCAGTATTCTGATACGCTTTAAACTAATTTATGATTAGCCTTTTTTAAATATGAAAACATTTCGAGTTCTTCTTATTTTAACAATTGTTTCCACAACAATTTCGAGCATATTAGTTTTTCAGAATCAAAATGAAAAGCCTTGTTTTAAAGATGCCTCAAAATATAAAACAATTCAAAACGTCAAAGTGAAATCGGTTTCCCTGGAAACAAAGTATTTGAAAAATGTTCAAAATCAAGAATGAACGTTGAAACTCTTTTTAGAGTTAAGAACCCTAATAAGTAAGTCGAGCCTAATGGTTTTTCAACTAAGAAATAATTTCCTTTATTTCTTGTAAAACAAGGTTTTTTTTCGTTACTTAGATATGATTTAGGTGGTTAGGTTAATTATACGGCTCGGAGGCTCCTGCTTTCGAGCCGTATTTTTTAATTCAATCGTAACCATTGAAAGATTCATACAACGGAACCAACCCCGAAATTGGCTTTTCTGGGTTTGAATTTACCTGCGATTTTATGATTTCAGAAAATCCAATAGGATTGCTTAACGACACAGTTTTGAAATCAGTGTTAAAACAACCATAATGAATGGAGTGAAACAAATGGTTTTGTTTTTCATAATCGAAAAGAAACCCTTTTTCTTCATAGAATGTTTCAACTTCTTGACCGGAAAATGTCGCAAAATAGACATGATACCATCGCTGCTTTCCTGAATACTGATATTTATATGACAACAGACTAGAATCAATTGAAGAAAACACAATTGTTTTTTCATATCCATCACTCAGAAATTTCAGTTCAATTGTTTTATTGATTTCGTCAACTCTTTTAGTTGATTGGGTGTGAGTGAATCCGATTTCGTCAAAAAATGAACCTTCGGTAAATAAGGCATTTAAGAACCTAGTGAAATCGAACTTTGAAAAGGCAGGAATTTCAGCCGTTTTAATGTCGGCATTTTTCGGAAATGAAAAGTCGCTGCAATAACGATTTAAGAAAATGGGTGAAAACAAGATTTTGCTTTTCTTCTTAGTCTGGTCAACCTCAAACGAAAAGGTGTTTTCGATTGCACAATAAGCAGAATCCCGCTTTTGTTCTTCCAAATAGTCATACGTGAACCAATTGGTGTTTTTGTAGTTAAGGATTCCTTTTCGGCTGCTATTTCCAAGGTCATGCCGATATTGTTGTATCACTAAATTGAAAAGGTTTTCATTGGTGGTTGAAATGATTTCTACCTCTTCAATCTCTCTAACAAGCGGTTGCAAATAGACAAGTGTATCATTTTTGAATTGATCAATTTTCAGGGCATAGAATGACGGATGAACCAAAATGTAACTACCGTTTTTTGATAAACTCAAGTTCCCTTTTGAGTCAGAAACACTTAGAATTTTGTTCTGCTGATTGGTACAGATTACCCCCATCATTTCAAGCGAATCGGTTTGATTGAGAATAGTAACCTTAATTTGTGAAATTGAAGGAAAGGTGATCAAAATAGAAAAAACGAGAATAGAGGTAAATAACTTCATACAAAGGGGTAATGAATTTGAATGGAGTACTAAAATACAAAACCCATGCAAATTAGCAACGACGGGTTTTACAGCTAGTTGACCACATTAGGCGGGCGGTTATAGTTATGGATTTGCTTGTATATGTCGTGCAAAATCCGTAAGTAATAGTCTAATATTGAGGTGTTCAGGTCTAAAATTGCTGATCGTCATTTTTCTTGAGTTGATGTATTCGAGCAATGGCGGGTTTTACAGGTAGTTGACCACTCAAGGCGGGCGGTTATAGTTATGGATATGCTTGTATATGTCGCGCAAATTCCGTAAGTAATAATCTAATATAGAGGTGTTCAGATCTAAAATTGCTGATTGTCATTTTTTTTGAGTTGATGTATTCGAGCAATGGCGAGTTTTACAGCTAGTTGCCCCTAATACGCGGGCGGTTATAATTATGGATTTGCTTGTATAAGTCGTGGAAATTTCTTAAGTAATAGATTGAAAACAAGGTGTTAAGGGTGGGATGTGGCTAAATATCATTTTTTTGATTTGGTGCATCCTAGCAATGGCGAGTTTTACAGCTAGATGACCCAACTACGCGGGCGGTTATAGTTATAGATTTGCTTGTATATGTCACGGAAATAGATTATATAAAAAGATATATCCCTAGATTTGTTTGGAGTTATACGGGTAGATCAATATGGAGTTTTGTTTGAACATAGTAGACATCTTTTACGGGATAAATTACAGACTTAAAAAGGATAATACTTGGCAGGTGTGTACTGATCCTAAAATAGTTCGGGAAACGGACTTTACGACCAAGGACAAACAACAGATTTTTGATTTACAGACTTCAAATAGAGAGTTGACAATAAACGGGAAAGTCTACATCGTAAATTCGACCGCTGGTGATGGCATTAGCATGGATAAAGATTTGTGTTATGCTGTTTACGGTTTTTATGATCAGTACCCAAGTTCACCAGACATTCAACAATTAAAAGCGGTTCTTTTGAACGGGAATGATCAAATTCATAATACTTTAATACTTAGAACAGATAGCAAGTTTTATTTGGAACCGATTGAATCTTTTCCGCGCAAATTGATGAACCCTGAAATAGTGGTTCAATTTGAGGGATTTCATGCCGAAAACGGGTTCATAAACAAAGGTATGAATGAGAGTGATTTTACACTCAATTTAGAGACATACTTTAGAACTGGAATGTCTTATTGGAAAAGCTTATTATTGAACAAATACATACATGAAAAGAGTGATTATCCGGAAGGTGAGGGGATTGACGAACTACTGGATATTTACGATGCCTTGGCAATTATTAAAAACAACTGGGGGAAATAATAATTATCAAAATATAACAATTCTAACTTTTTATAATGCCGAATAGTTGTATATTTGAGTATGGATAATCAGCAATGATTATTTAATTAAATAAAATCTATTCCGTACGTTCTGTGCGAGACGCTCATTAATTACTGCGTAAAGTGATTAGTTAAGACTTAAAGAGACTCATTTTCAGAATCTCTATTAACAATTTTCAAATACATTACGTATGTGGGTAGAAATAGCGCTTATAGCTTCAATAGCCTTTGTAGTAACAATATTAAGTATCTGTATAACAATAGTCATTTGCACTAGAATTAAGCACGGTACGAAGGCGAACAAAAAGAAATCAAAAGGCAAGAAATCAAAAGCTAAAACACCGCAACAAAAAAAGGAGCGATATTCACTCCTTTCAATATTGCGTTTATTGGCAACATTCATTTTTACAGGTATTCAGTGACTAAATACCTCATATAATCGTTTACAGCTTCTTTTTGATTTTGATACATCTTCTCGCCAGTGTAGACGTTCCTTTTATCAAGTAAAGGCTTTAAAATACGTTGATAATTGCTTGCCAGGTAATCTTCAACCGCTTTGTAAAATTCGGGCTTTGTAAAGCGTCCTTTTATCTTTCCTGTGTCTTTATTCAGGAAACAACAAAAGTGCGTTTCACCTGCTTTAAACTTCAAATCGATGAGCCTTTCCATAATCAACAAATGTTCAATATTTCCGCTGATTTTGTTTTTGTGTCTCTCTATTGTATCATCGGATCGGTGCATACGGAGTTCATTACAATTGCCCCACAATTTCGGATTGAATAGTTTACCGACTGTTTGAACGTGTATAACCACATCAACTGAAACGTGTCTTTGTGTACAAATGGAACCGATCAAATCACCCGGTAATGAATCGGTGATATATTTGCTAATGTCTTCAATCAAAAGCAAACCATTTCGGTAATGTTCCAGTATGTAACCCAATGCTTTTGCCATTTCTGATAGGCTCATTCGCTGCCCGTTATCCTTGAAAACAGAAACCCGTCTTGCAAATGGTCGGGTGATGTTTGCAAACGCCGGTACTTGACTTAATTTGATGAGTCCGATGTTTGGGAAATTAGGATTTTTGTGATCTTCTTTAACGTTTCCAAACTCGTTATTAACGTCAAAAATCAACACCTTCCGACCTTGTTTTATGAAGGTTGTTTTCAGATAGTCGGTGATTTGGCAAAGGGTCTGGTATGTTTTACCAACCCCTTTTCGCCCTGCTACCAGCATCATTTTTGCTTCCCTTGGTTGTGCCATGGAAGTAGAGTTTAAATTTTGTGGTCGCTTTATTTATGCGGCCGCTGCCCCCTTGTTAGAATATAAGTGTGTTAGGTGCTTTTGGTAGGATAGAATCCGATTGTTTTGTGCTCGCAATTTTAAGGCGACTGCCATCATTTGAGCCAAATGACTGAAAATAGCAGCCATTAATCGCTGCGCTGGAGTAAGCTCTAAATTTTGCTCCATTAGCACTTCAATAAGCGGTTCGCGAATGTCTGCTAACGTATCTTCATCAACCTCGAAAATCTCATCAATTTGCTCATTTGTTTGGCGCATATAGTCCTCAAAGGTGACCCCATCGGAAACCTCAATTGATAGATCGAGTTCGCCATCAAACGCCATCTTTTCAATTTTCTGTTCACGTATTTTAGTAAACCACTTAAAGGGCTGCGGAATGAGTTGTGCGTAACCTTTCAACAAGGTGTTAGCTGTCTGTTCGGCTGCTCTTCTTTTAGTATGATCAGGAAGATCGGCAAGGGTAGAATTTTTGGCTTCTTCCAAAATGAGTTCTTCCTCTTGTGAATCCTGTTGTGCGCTTTCCTGCTCCTGTTGTTGGGTGTATGATCGCTCAATAATTGGATCAGCAAACGGATTGTAATCGTCTGCTATGAATTTGGGTGCTTCATTTACCAACTCATCTTCAAAGGCATTCACGAGCGGTTCATCAATAATTGATTCCCCTTGTTGAAACGATGGGTGTTCAATGACTTCGGTTTCGGGCGGTTCCGACAATAACGGTTCGCTTTGCGGTTGCTCTTCCAATGGGATTTCCTCGGAGGCTTGCACTGGTTGATTATCCGGAAATGATTCAAGTAATTGAGTTGCCTCAATGAGTTCATCGAGTGTATGACATTCGGGAATATCTTCGTACGAAATGCCTTTTTGAATAGCCAATTGTTCAATTGCTTTAACAAGCAACAATTCATCTTGGCTAGGTCTTCCAATATTTTTCTTAAAAAAATTCATGGCTTAATGTTGTTTGGTTTAAAATCTATGTAGGCTTTTATAAGCGCATCTAACCGGTGGAATCGAGCAAGTATTTTCTTGTCTCCTACGTGATTCTCATCGAGTAGATTAAAATCATGTAGCAACCGTTTAGCAAAGTGCCTAGACTTGTTGAACATTTTAGACATTTCGGTTTTCTGCAATTTGACGTATCGCTCAGCCAACACGCATATAAAAAGGCGGGCTTCAGCTAAGTTGTCTTGTCTTCCGGAGGATTCAAATAGATCATACCGAGTTATACCATATTCTTGGCAAATCTTACCGATTATGTAAGCGCCTAAATGCTTACCGTCTACCTTAGTCATTCTAAGGGGAATACTGTCGAGATAGGAATCAACAGCTTTACAACCGTACTTGGCAATGTACAGATTCAGTTTCGTTTGAATCTGTACATATTCTTTGGTTACAATTACAATTTGATTTGGGATTTTCATGATTTAAAAAGTTGGCTGAGTCCTATTGTAGCACCAATTCCGACCAGTACACCAACGACAACACCCGTTGTTGTGTCGCCTTGTGAAACTGATCCATGCTCCGATTCGATAGCTTTGGCAATCGCATAAGACTTGGTTAATAATTCTTGTTCTTCCTGATCGTCCACATACCCGTCTTCCAAAACACGGTCGAATATGGTCGCAAATTCGTCAATTGACTTCTGAATACTTTCGCTTAAATCTTCATATTCCAAACCTTTTAAATCCATCACTAATTCATGAGGCATATCGCCTTTTTTATCATGAACCTCTTCTAAATACGTTCTCATTTCTTTGTGTTTTAATTATAACCCATCTCGGGTTCGGTCAGATCTGTTACTACGACTTTCATAGTTAAATAAACCAAAAGCAGAAACCCTGAATCCCGGTGCTTTGGCTTTGATCGCCTTATCCATTGATATACTTCTGGTATTGTAAACCATTACTTTCTTGCGTGGAATGATCGTAAAGCCCTGTTTGTGCTTGTTAATCCAATTAATGTCACTCTGAGTCAAGCCATGCTTTATATGTTGCTCAGTTAACTTCACATGTCCGAGTTCAAAACGGGGTATTTCGGCGTTTATATAGTATGACTTTTTTTTCGGCGGTTCCTCAACTTTCGGCGGTTCTTCAACTGGTGTTTCAACCACTGGTGTTTCAACTTTTGTGCTTTCAACAATCGGTGTTTCAGATTTCGGAATTGTAGGCTTGTTTTCGTCTTCATCGATGTAACCAAGAGGCTCTTTTAAATCCTTGGATAGCCACATATATTCGTACTTTTTACTCAACAGATAGTCAAGCCATTTTCCGAATTCTTGGTTTACTTGGTATTGTTTGTCTGAAAAAACCAATGGTTCTTCACTCAGGAAATCTTCATGACCATCAAAACCCTGAGCAATTAGAGACACCCATGCGTAACGAGTCTGGTCACTAAATCCAATGTTTAGCGAGCCGCCTAAATGTGTTTTTGAAGCACTTTCATAGATTGCAAATTCTCTATTTCGCTTCATTTGAGTCACATCAGATAAATAATATGTTAGTGTTGTTCCTGTGACTGTAGGTGCTAAAATCAACGTGTTTTTTGGACTGCCTTTCTGTAAATAAATTTTTGGTAATACAAATTGTAGCTTATAATAATTGATTTCAAGTAAGGCACGCAATTTGTCGTTTTTTACCCTGTCATACCCATTGATTAAATAATCCACCGCTTTACCATTTTCAATTAATTCGTTGGTTTTTTGCTCGGGATTCTTTGCTTTCACGCCCTCTAATAACAGGATTATTGAAGGCATTTTTTTTGTCTGTTTATCTGAAAATTCGATAGCCATTTTTGTTGTTTTAGCTGATTCGATTACCTCTACTTTTTCTTTTTCGGGTGTTGTTGGTTCCTGCGGTGCTTCGATCTCAACGCCCGTTACATTTTTGGATTCAATTTCTTTTTTTTGCGGTGTTATTGTTGGGTTATCACTTTCCTTTTTTTGATACTCGTCTATAATTTCACTCGCTGGGTGATCATGAGAATTACTTTTACGCCATACAATTTTATGTCCTTGGGATTTGAGATCACGAAGCCATTTAGACAAGAACTCATTTTGGGTTTTTTGTTCCGTTAAATTGGTGAGCTTTCTGACCAAAATATCGTCGTAAACCTTTCTGTGATAACCTGCTTTTGTAAGTTCTAAAGCCTCGATTGTTTGCTTCTTTAGGTTTAAGAGTATGTGTATATCAGGCTCACGAACAGTATTACCATTTTGAATCTGATAATGAGACAATAGAATAAAATAACCTGAATCGTTTCTGTGAGCTAGTTTCATACTGAAATCTAGCGAACCCGAACTTTCGGAATATCCGTTAAACTCATAATCTTTGTGGCTGTCCACTCTCAAAAGTTCCTCTTCTAAATCTGGTGCAATTTCAAGTAAACGTTCGTAGTTCTTCTCGTAAATGGAAGGTTTGTACTTGTCTACGGTTTTGACTTTTGGTGGCTTTTCGGATTTAATTGGTTCTTTTACCAAAATCGGTTCAGCTTGCGGGAAGTTTCCATCAGGAAAGGCGCGAACCGTTTTTACATAGTCAAATGCAGCACCTTCTTTTTTTAATTCAAGTGCTTTCTTTTTGGATTGTTCCCAATCGGCTTTTTCGTAGGCTCGAATCAGCGAAGATAACTTAGCCCAATTGCTTACGATCTCTACATCTGAGAGCGTAAGAATTTCTTCCTGAGTATAAGTCTCTTTAGATCGTTTGGGCTTCATGGCTAGAAAGTTCAATTGAAACCCCTATTCGCCCAATCATGGAAATATCCAAATGATTTTGGTTGGAAAGCAAAGATCGAAACGCCTTTGTTCCTGTTTGCATCTTATTTGATGCTACTGTGGTTTTTGATTGTAAAACCATCGCTTTAGAATTTAATAAATTAACCTCTTGCGACAGCCTTTGAGTAAGGGCGTGGATCTGCCCTGTTTAAATTTTCGACTCCACTTACGGAGCAACGTAGGATAATACCTCAAACGTCAGGTTTTCAAAATTGTTACTTGGCAAATGAATTAAATAGTTGAGTTGTGTATTAAAAAATGTTAAATGCTTGCGTGACTCATTTGCGAGTCACTTTGCGAGTCGCAAGCAAACAACAGATAAAAAACGCGAGTCGCACCCGAGTCGCAAACCCTTGTAAATACTGGGTTTTTGATAGTCACTTTGCGACCCCTTTGCGCGTCACTTTGCGAGTCGAAAGCAAAAAACGGGTAAAAAAACGCGAGTCGTACCCGAGTCGCAAACCCTTGTAAACACTGGGTTTTTGATAGTCACTTTGCGACCCATTTGCGAGTCACTTTGCGAGTCGAAAGCAAAAAACGGGTAAAAAAATGCGAGTCGCACCCGAGTCGCAACCCCTTGTAAACACTAGGTTTTTGATAGTCACTTTACGACTCATTTGCGAGTCACTTTGTGAGTCGCAAGCAAAAAACAGGTAAAAAAACGCGAGTCGCACCCGAGTCGCAACCCCTTGTAAATACTGGGTTTTAGGTAGTGACTTTACGACCCGTTTACGAGTCACTTTGCGAGTCGCAAATGAGTCGCATTTTAATGTTCACAAAAAAAGTTGCTTGGTACATTGTTGACTTGGAAAATTTTCACACCTTCATTTCAAAATACAAACCATGAAAAAAGTATCGACTACTATTCTTGCATTCATCCTTTTGCTTTCTGCAAATTCTTTCGGTCAGGATGTTTTGAAGAATTTTAAAGAAAAGACAGAACAATTTGGCAAAACAGCTAAAACAGAATGGATACCAATCATGGCTTTGACCTTTATTGGCATTTTTAGTTTAATCACCGTTTACCTTTATTTTATCAAGAAAAACAAGGAAATTACTGTCTATTCCTTAGTTGTTATTTTCCTGCTAATTATTTTATATATGCTGAATTAAAAAGTCTTCCAAAGTAATATTCAGTCCTTAGCGGGCGGTTATTTTTAACTGTCCGCTTTTTGTTTTTCACTAATGCAAATGGCATCGACCATTACAATTTGTAGTCATGTTTTTGCACCTCGTTTTCTTTTGTGTAGTACCGCTACATTGAGTACTAGAACAAGTTGAAGAATGGGTATTAGTCGTTTTCGCGGGCTGACTCGAAGAACTTGCTTTTTGAGGTGATTGACTGGACGAACTTGCCTTTTGTGATGATTGAAGTGATCTGATATATTCGTGGTATTTGAATTCCGTTAAAAGCGACAATGGTGCTTCGACTCTTGACAGAAATACTTTGCCTATTGTATCACCAAATTCAACGATAAGATAAATTCCGTCCGATCCGGTGACTTTTATTCTATCGCCATCTTTTAAGTATAGAATTGTATTATAACCAGTTAGCGCATTCAAACCAAAAGTTTCACCCTTATAAGTGGTTTTAAGAGTGTGGTAATATCCATTTTTAAGGATCTCAGCGATTATTTTTTTTTCGGTTTCTTCAATTTGACTTTCAATAATCTCTTTGCTTTTTATTTGTTCCGAACGAACTTTAGACAAACTATCCAATTGAGTTTGTGAAAACACTATACAGGCGTACAGTAGAAAAATAGTAGTTAAGATTGTTTTCATTATTTCAATAATTTCTGCCAAAGTTAAAAATGATCTTGGAATATGTCTTTGTAACATTTTGCAGAACTCAAATGAAGTGTTTTTAATAGATTTTAACGTAATACTTAGTCCTTTTAGCGGGCGGTTATTTT
>C687J35021_10001683_pt1 | contig 16534 bp, 23 predicted proteins | sample RifCSPhighO2_12_FD_35021 | JGI IMG/M metagenome (IMG submission 35021)
TGCTCGTGCATGGGATTGATTCTTCATATAGCAAGCGGAGGTGATTAAACATGAATATCTGCAAGAAATGTGATGGAGATGGGTGGTACGTAATGGGTGATAAAGAATATGACTGCACGCTATGTGATGGTACTGGGAGATTAAAAGGAAATGAGGAAAATGAAGAAATTGATAGCGATACTGACGATAAGTAGTCTAGCTGGTTGCGCGGCGGATCAGGAAGTCATTAAACAGGCTCAAGGTGGGTCTAGTTTGGTCTATCGGCATATCACCCCAATCAAGTCTGAGGCTACAATTAAGTTTAAGTCAGATGACGGAAAGATCACCAGTAGCTTAGCGGATCCCACATGGCTCACTCGCTTGGACTACAAAGGTATCGCTTTTGGTGTGAGCGGGATAGTCCATGAGATCACCTCTCCAGCTACCTTCCCATTTGGTCTAGTCCTAGCTGCAGTAGACCCAGTATCTAAGATATTTATGCAATCTAGCGAGGTTGAGCTTAAACGGTTGGAGACTCAGACTCTCGTGGAGGAGGAGAGTGTGTGGTTACCAAAGTCAGCAACGAGGGTGAGTGTTAAACGTGGTGAGTTGGAAGTTCAAGTGGAAGGTAAATAAAGAAGAGGAAGGAGACACATGAAAATCATTGAGGCAATGAAGAAAATCAAGGATTTGCAGATCAAGGCGGAAGATTTAAGAAAGAAAGTCAGCACGTATTGTTGCGACACTACATTAGAGACACCAGTATATGGCAAAGATCAAGCATCTAAAATAAAAGAATGGATACAATCTCATGGAGATATTCTCAAAGAAATCCTCAAATTACGAATGGCAGTCCAGCGCACAAACCTTTCAACCAGAGTTAGTATTGAATTTGGATCAAACCATATTGGAAAATCCATTGCAGAGTGGATTCACAGACGAAGGGATTTGGCAGGATTTGAGCAAGATATATGGAAAGGAATTGGAGATAAAAATATCAAAGAAGGAAATTTTAAGACTTCCACTGGAGACAATCAAGAAGTCAAGATCAGGCGATACTATGATCCATCCGAGCGAGACGCAGCTGTTGAGTTATACAGAAGTGAACCAGGAATCATTGATAGCGCACTCGAAGTCGTTAATGCGGTTACAGAGATCGTTGAGGAGTAAAGTAATGCATTCAAAGTTTGAAGATGTTTGGAGGAGATTTAATTGATCTTTGACAATCCTACACGTAGACATAAAAACTGGTAAAACAGGACGCGGCAACAGCGATAAGTTGCAAATCGCTCATTGGTTGAGCAGCAGAATTCAACTCTGCTGACACGTTCAAATCGTGAAACGGTTCCGAATTGGTTTATCGGACTACTCCGAGAACCAATCTGAACCCCCTTAAAGATTAATGGCTAAAGACCAAAGGTAGTAAGGTTACTCGATTTAAGACCGCTAGGCGTAAGGAAGTAAGGCTCATCTTGAAGGCGCAAGCCAGAGAGAATGTCCTTGAAAAAGTTATGTTTTCCTATTTTCAACCAGAACTTTCAAGGGTTCCTATTTGGGAGGACTGTCAAGGATTTCTGATAATAAAACAGGTGGAATGCAAATGACTTACTGTATCAAAGAAATTCTCATGGGTTTAAAGAATGCAGGATTATCCATAGAAGAAGCCCTGGAACTAATAAGACAAAGAATCAAGCATATTCTTCATCAAGCCCAAGTATCTAGCTTAAGTACTGATCCATACACAAAAGGTTACGCAACAGGATGGAACGATCACTCTGATAAGGTAGAATCCATGATTAAGAATCTTGATCCTTTATGAAAATTACACTGAGTAAGACCCAAATACATGACTCAAAATTTCTTTATGATCTGGCTAGTGAAAAAGAAGTTAAAGAATCAGCATTTAAACAAGATCACATTTCTTATATTGAACATTGTGATTGGTTGCACAACAAGCTCAATAATTCAGATTGCATTATGTATGTCATATATAAACCCAAAAACATACCCATCGGTCAAATACGGTTCGATTTACAAGAAGATAATAGTTATTTAGTAGATATAAGCATAAAGAAAGCATATCGCAATAAAGGTTTCGGTAAACGTGCTCTCAAAATGATCTGCAATAAGATTCCTTTCCAGGGATGTAAATTTATTGCGCGAATTCGCCCAGAAAATCTTGCCTCAGAGAGGTTATTTGTGTCTTGTGGATTCTATTTAGAGGATACACCTAAAGAATATCGAACATATGTTAAAAATACATAGATATCTAGTCGCAGGCAGATATGCCTGGGATAGGGCGGCATATAAAAAAATCTGTAAGCTATCAGGCCAATGGCACTACACGCAGTACCCTTTTATGATGACCAGGGAGAATCTGGCTAAGATCAATCCAAAATATATCTTTCTATTGCATTGGTCGAAAATTATACCTAACGAGGTTTTCAATAAATATATCTGTGTTGGCTTTCATATGACTGATCTTCCATACGGTCGCGGTGGCACACCATTACAGAATCTTATCTTACGTGGTTATACCGCCACAAAGTTAACCGCATTTAGAATAACGTCAAAGCTAGATGCTGGGCCTATCTATCTTAAAGAGAACCTTAGCCTTAGAGGAACTGCCCATCAGATATATGCCAGGGCTAGTCTATTGGCTGTAACCATGATTAAGCAGATGATCGCTAATAAGGTATCTCCTAGGGCCCAGGATGGCCCTGTAGTGCATTTTAATCGCAGAAAGGNACTAGATAGCCGGATTGGGTACCAACCCTCTTTAAGACGATTATACGACTTCATACGCATGTTGGATGCTCCTGGATATCCAAATGCGTATCTATTAAACCATGAGTATCAGCCGGTATACCGGTTTGAATTCACAGGGGCCAAATTAAAGCGAGCCAGTGTTGAGGCCAAGGTAAAAATCACATGCGAGTCCTAATCATAGCTGCCCACCCTGATGATGAGGTCTTAGGTTGCGGCGGAACCATAGCCAATCTCACAGATTCAGGACATTATGTCTATGTGGGTATTTTGGGGACTGGTATAGCGGCTAGGTACGAAGATCATACAATTGAAGTTACAGATCAAATCCTATCTCTTAAGAAAAATTTACATGAAGCCGCGAATATTCTGGGTGTAACAGACGTCTTTACATACAACCTCTCAGATAATCAATTTGACTTGGAGGGATTCTTAAAAATCGTCACGATAATAGAAGGTCTGATAAATAGAATCGAGCCATCGGTCATATATACCCACCACGCTGGAGACCTCAATATAGACCATGAGCTTACTGCTAAAGCTGTTATCACAGCTACCAGGCCACAATCAGGAAACCTTGTAGAGAAAATCTACAGCTTCGAGGTACTTAGCTCGACTGAATGGGCTTTTAACAGTAAAAGAGCTTTCTGTCCTAATGTATACGTAAATATAGAAAATTACTTATCTCAAAAATTGGAAGCTGTTAGCAAATATAAAGATGAGTTAAGGCAGTTTCCTCATCCCAGATCATTAGGTGGAATAAAGACTTTAGCAGCGTATCGCGGACAAACAGTAGGATTATCTTATGCCGAGGCATTTGAAATTATAAGGGAGATTGTATGAATCAAATATGTTGTAAAGATTGGGAGATAAATACACCTAAAGTGGATGCTGGATTTGTAATGTCTGACGTACTTGGACATGGGTTGATGAAGAACGATCTTGTAAGAAATGCAATCGAGCTTACGATCAACCAGCAAAGGACAAAGTGGCAAAATACCCTACATGTGAAGAGCGTGGTTACATAAGGGCTTATTTGGAGCTTCCATGACCCCCCACGAAAAAGCTGTCATACAGGCTGCGATCAGATGGTACGAAGATGAGTCAGACCTAGAGGACAATGTTGTGGCGTTAGCAGAGGCGGTGAGGGAGCTGCTCAAAAGCAAGAAGCCTCGCGCTAGAGAGAGGAGTCAGTGAAGATGAGGGATATAAAATTTCGAGCCTGGGATATTAAGAATAAATGCATGACAGCCATCTCAAGCATTTCTTTCAAGGCTGGGGAAATTTGGTGCTGCGGATATCCAGCAGGTCAAGGAAAATATGAACATGAAATGGTTTTAGAGGAAGCTGTATTGATGCAGTTTACGGGCCTCAAGTCCAAGAACGGCTTGGATATTTACGAAGGGGATATTATTGACGATGACGTGAATTGTTTGCATTGGATAGTCAAATATTCAGAGCATCTTTGTAAATTCTATTTAGACCCTACAAGAAGTGGAAGATGGCTTGATTTCGAGACGGAAATTGAATATCGGGTTGTAGGAAATATCTTCTCTAACCCAGAGCTTCTCAAGTGAGCGACAAGGACGATTTGATTGCATTGTAGGGAACAATTTAATTAGCCCCAAAACGGACAGCGGGACGGGCCAGATGGAGCAATATGCACACAACCCAATATTGAGGGGATCTATTCCCAGAACGGGGATAGCTTCTACCGGTATGTGTCTATTCGCTGTTTTTAGCGAGAATACAACGTTCTAGTTCGTCGATGTACCGACCCTCTCAAGCTGAGAATGCTAAATTTCTAACTACCATGCTCTGGAATAAAAACCAATGATTTTCTGTAGGAATAAAATACAAGAATCAAGCTCAATAAAACCGTGGGGCCATGCCATTGTTCTTTTTGGGTCAGTTTAAATTGTTCCCTACAGCATTGAAAGATTTGATTCGTAAATGGATTCCAATTATGGAGATTGCTCTGGATTGTGTCGAATTTGAGTGTCACGGGCAATACGAGGGAACAAGCAATGTAGGCGTATCCTACGTTTGATCGTAATCTAGCTGGCTGTAGGAAAGTTTTTGGAGGAAGCGTAAATGGCGGGTAAATATTATTTATAATGAGCGAGCCTATCTATACTCTTAAAATAGCCATCAAACTTACCGAGGTAGGGGATGAACAAGAATTGAGACGCTCTGTTGCCAAACAAATTAAGCGGGCTATTCGAGCCTTGAAACCTAAACTAGAAGAATGGCGTAGACTTACAAGAACTTCAGTCCAAAACTCTGCTTCAACCAGTTCCTTACAAACTCCAATAATCCCATCACAACCCCAATCAGCGCCCCAGCAAACACATCTTGCTGGACTGTGATTCCATAATCTGCCAGTGGTAAGGCTGTTATTGAAGCAGCAGCGGCTATCGTACCCCTCTGAATAGCTTTCTTTAAGGCAATTTTCACTAAAAAATTAGAAAGAGACATATTCCCACCCCCTTTTAAGTTGATGTAAATATTGAATTTGTTATTATTGAGTCGCTTAGAAGCAGTAGTTTTTTATTTCCTGAATCAAAGCCCAGAGTACGTGTTGGCAACTTAACTGTTGCTTCTAAGCGCACGGAAATGGGCTTTTTTTCTTGTAGAATTTTATGCCAAAAGGTGTGAAAGGTGTGTATAGGAGAGCGATACCACGCGAGAGATGTGGTTTTATAATTAAATGTTTTATTTGCAGTGAGAAGTTTTATATTAAGCCATACAAACTGAATATTGCAAAGTATTGTTCTAATAAATGTAGATATATTGCGCTTAAACTTAAAAAAAGAGTAAGACAGGGGTCTATTCTTCAGTGCGTTATTTGTAAAAAAGAATTCTATGTTCCACAATATAGATTGAAGACCGCCAAATATTGTTCTACTGCATGTTATAATCAAAAAGGAATTCCAGGTTCTACATTTATTAACAATAAAGGGTATACAGAAATTTTCATGCCAAATAATAAAAGTAGTTATAAATCTGGCTATATTCGTGAACATCGTTTTGTCATGGAGCAGCATATTGGGAGGTTGCTTAAAAAGAGAGAAATTGTTCATCACGTAAATAACATCCCTACCGACAATAGAATTGAGAATCTGAAATTATTCAAAAATAATGCAGAACATATCAAATATCATGCCCTAATAAGAAGAAATCATATGTAATTCTTGTACTCCCATCTCACACACTCCCTTCCCTTTGTGCTGTGTACGGTCTTGATTCTAACGGTCTAAATGATCTTTCCAAGAGCTTGTCTATCTTATTATCCATGCGTTCAAGCCTGCTATTTAGACCTATGATTCCTTCTTCAACCCTTGTGACTCTGGATATGATTGAGACTTCTTTTTCCGTAGCGTTCTTTGTATAATTTTTATAATCTGATTCAAGAATCTCAACTCTAGCTTGTATTGGGTTAACCCATTTGGTTATTGAGAAAGTTGCGCTAGATACCAATAACATTATCAACAAGAAGATTAACTTGCTGTTTGATCCATTGCCCCTACGCCTATCCTGAATCATCTCCCCATCTGGTTTTTTTATCATGTGAATCATTTGGCAGTAATGATAAGTTTAGATTTTATCTCTGCCTCTTTAGACTCCTTGGCAGATTGTTTGGCGGACATTTCGGCATCGTTTATCTCCACATTGCTGACTATTCGGAATAACATATTCGCTAATACTTGTGGCACACTAGTACCATACCCTCTTTGCACTGCTGCTTCGACTCTAGCTTTTTCTGTTTCTGGAACAGTTATTGTATAATCTACCGCCAAAACAGATGAACTAGTTAGTATCAACCCCACAATAATTAACCCGCGTGTAAAGTACATGCAATTTTCCTCCTCTTTTCTCCAGGTATCCATTGAACGGGTTCCAAGGCTTTAGCTACAGTGCTATTTAACAACATTGGTTCATCTTGTCGCTGTGCATGACCACGCACATTTGAACTTTCAAGATAATCCCCAACCTGAATATCTCCATTTGTAGGAGTTACCCAAATAAAGGCTGTTCCAAGAGCTAGCACAAAATCATAGCCATCTTTATTTGTGCCGCCATAAACTCCGTACACACGAATATCCTTAGCCTTGGTTGAAATAGCAGATTTTACCAACTGTTGTTTGCTATGCCATTTCTCACCAGTCGCTACAAGAACCATAGAATCCTGAATATCTTCTTTATCATCTATTTTAGACCAATGTGATCCTGTGAACGTATTGTATGCAATCACACCAGCAGAACCTGTTCCAGCAATGCTACCTTCCTCACCAGTCTTGGAATCAAAGCTTATAAACGTATCGGCCGTTGTTATAGATGCTTGTACCGCATCAATGCTTACATTTATTCCAGTTCCATCATCAGGAACAAATAATTGTGTAACTCCAATAAAATCAGATGAGGTATTGACAAGAATATTACGTGTAGGTTTTATCGTAAGAACATCTACAGATGTATTACCACCGCTTCCTGTGCTTCCACCAGCAGGAGCAACACGAAGAATAATAGAACCTCCAGCCCCAGTCCCCGTGCCTTGTCCACCATTTATACCTATATTTGCACCAGCAACATCTGTTCCTGATCCTCCAGTACCATGTATTGTATATGCCAATGGGGTTCCATCTCTCATACCTTCCCCAAAAAATACATTGGTTATGGCAGATACCGCATCTCCAGCAATGAAAAAATTACTTCCAGTAGTTAAATTTGTTCCCGAACTTTGGCCAAGACAAATATTTGAGCCGCCAGTTGTAATTGTATCGCCGGCATCTTGCCCAATTATAATATTGCCTCCGCCAGTAGTTAATAATGACCCAGCGCCTTGACCAATGAGTACATCATTGGTATAAGAAGAAAATGCTCCACCAACAGCGCTGCCGATACAAACATTACCACTGCCACTTGTGTTTGCTGCTGCGGCATTAGATCCAATATAAACATTGCCATCTGCTGTACTTGCTGTTCCGGCGCTGTCTCCAATAAAAACATTATTATTGAATGTTGTGCCAGAATCGCCAGCGCTAACTCCAATAAAAATAAGAGACGCACCAGTTGTTGTAGCTGCTCCGGCATTATATCCAAGGAAAGTATTACTATTGGAATTATAAGATGTTGAACCTCCTGCGTTATACCCAAAAAAGGTATTATTAGCTCCACTTGTAATACCTGTTCCCGCATTAGTGCCAAAGAGAACATTCGAGGCACCAGTTGTTATTGAATCTCCAGCATTTATGCCAGCAGATAGATTATTAGCTCCAGTCATTGAAGGAGCGGCGTATACAGTGAATACTCTTACCGCAGAAGGATTTTCTACCGCAAAAGTAGCAGCAGTCTGTGTACCATTTCCCCTTATTAAAGCCTGAACTTCATCTGCGTTTCCTAGTACACCAAAATGCCCTAAAGAAGCTGTGCCTCCGATTACCACATCATCTGTAGAAGTATCTAATCTGATTACAGTTCCATCATCTGTCCAACCACTAGTAGTTCCGGTAGAATCAGTAATCCATCTTAAGATTCCATCTCCACCTGTTGATAGTATTTGACCAGCACTTCCATCAGCAGCAGGTATGACATAAGTTTTCGTAGCTCCAATATCATCAGAGGCCTTAAGAGCAACATAGTTTTGCCCAGTAGCGGCAAGTTCTTTAAAGCGTATTTCACCCGTATTACCAGCAGAGGCCCCGTAATTATCTAAAGAGACTCCCACTTGACCTCTAGTGGTAATCAAGGCTCCCGAATCAGGAGAGACAGCTATGCCTATGGTTTGCTTTACATTTAAACCACCACCATCTTCTATACGTATCTGTTCGGTGCCATTATCTCGAAAGACCGCTATAGGAGCAGCAATAGCTCGGTTGTCACATAGAATTGCTGATTCTGTATAAGATGGAGTAGCGGCTGCTCCAATCATAAAAATTCCACCATTAGCAGTTCCGCCAGCACCTACTGCAGCCGTTGACCAACCCATTACACCAACATTCTTTGAGCCAGACTTGGAAGTATTTACAATACCTTCTAAACCGAAATTCTTATTGCCATTTCTAGCTACACCCCTAAATCCAGCATTAGTACCGACAGTAGTTCCAAGAACATTATATTCAGCTCCGTAATTTGCTGCTTGTTCATCATTGAATGGATCACCCGCTGCTGTTCCGAGGACATTATTTGATCCGGCAATAGCATGTGAAGAATTTGTTCCAGTGTATCCAGCATTCAAGTCCACAACGAGTCCACGTGGACTCTGCGCAGTTCCAGCAGTAGTGATAGCTAAATAAACTCCTCTTTCTGTAGCTGCTGCATCTGCAAGAGTCCCAGTAATGTTGATAACGTTTTCTGTCGTAGGAAGCGTTCCACCCGTGAGAGTCAAAATAGTACCAGCATCAGCAGCAGTCCCCAATCCCATCCTTGCAAACTGCGGTGTTGAAGCAGTAGCAATATCTTGAGAAGTTCCAATAGTTACTGTGCCAGCCCCATAACTTATCGAAGTCTGATTAGCTGTCGTAGCAATGCGTGCAACCGCTGGATCCGTTGTCCCATCTCCAATAAGCATTTCTCCATTAGCAAGAACAGCACTAGGCGTAACCGCACCAGTACCGCTACCAAATAAGACACCTCCATCTGTAAGTGATGCAGCCCCTGTACCACCGTTGACTACTGTAAGAGAATTAGTAAGCGTCAATGCAGAGAAGGTTGGAGATGATCCTGTGGCAATGTCTTGAGAAGTTCCAATAAGAAATATCCCATTTGCACCATTATCAGTAATAGTTATTTGATTGGCCGCTCCTGAAACAGACCGTTCAGTAGATAAACTTCCATTAAGCTGAGTTACCAAATAGGTTGCGTCCGTCGGTGCACCGGCAGAGCCAAAACGAAGAATACCATCCCCACCAGTTAATAATGCTTGTCCCACTGTCCCGTCCGCTGCTGGTATAGTCCAAGTAAGATTAGCCGCAATAGAATCCGAGGCTTTGATGCCTGCATAATTTAGTCCATTAGCTACGAGTTCCTTGAATCTAATCTCTGAGGTATTGCCTGCTGATGCACCATAAGGATCAAGTGAAACTGCCGAAGCTCCTTTAATGGTCAATATCGCTGATCCATCAGCAGCTTGACCTAAACCCATACGAGTAAATTGTGGCGTGGAAGCAGTAGATATGTCCTGGCTAGTACCAATATTCAAACGACCATTAGCACCCGTATCTGTGATTGTAATCTGATTTGCCGTACCATCTATCTGACGTTCTTGTGTAAGCGTGGAATCTGAAGATACCGTGACAACAGAACCAGTCATCTCAGAACCGTCACCAAGATTATCCAACTTATTTGTAAATGGGTTATAGCGAAAAACTGCCTGTGCTGAGGAAGCAACTAGAAAGAAACCCAATATAAGACTAAGTGTTTTTTTCATGCGTAAGTCTCAGTTGCACGGTTATCCCATATTGCACGATAAGCAAGCTGACGAAGAGTCATGTTATTACCACTATAAGTAAACTTATGTATTGTCCATGCAGCTTGACTAGAAGCTACACCTCTTGATGCGTAACCAATATAGTCCGGTTGGCCATCAGAACGTGTCACATCCTGCCTGAGCTGCATATTATCAAAAGTTAGATTTACTGGATGAAACGCTGGCATTTAATCCTCCTATACGTAAACAATGCGGACTGTTAAGGCTGATCCAGGGGCCGTGGTTCCACTGGTTCCACCAGTTGTTACGGTAGCTATGGCTATCCCTGTTTCAAAAGTTACTCCTTGAGGTATCACGAAATTACGTAGCACGTTTTGCCGGATTTCTATTACCCAATCTGGCACAGTGGTTCCAACTGTCACGGCACCAGCGGTATTATAGAGTTTGACGTAATTATCTTGGGCAGCGTTCATAGTGTTATCAATTTGAATCTCATAGATCACACCAGAAGAACCCTTGACTGAAACTGCTGTAGCTGCTTGAGCTGTATCAGTAAATATTTGTGCGCCTGATACTGTTGCCATGTCTATCGTTGAAAGTGCCATGTCTGATCTCCTTGGTTAAATAAAAAAGCCATGCAAGATAGTAAGTCTCACATGGCCCGTGGTTTAAATGCTAAACGTGGAGCTGGACTAATATAAGAGCTATGTTATGCTATAGACCTCTCCTGAAAGTGGGGTGGTGAATGTTGGTCAGCGATCTCATAAGAGCTTTAATAGGCTTTTTTATCGTTTGTTTAATCCTCTACCCAATATCGCTAATCAAAAATGAAAATCTTCAACTTTCAATAGAAAGTCTTTTCTGGTTACTATTTACATGCATGGCATTCAGGTTGCCAGATGATTTTCCCATAAAAATATATCTCATTGTTATGTTCTTTATTGGTGCAATATATCATATCTCAAGAGCAATAATTTTACGTTTCATCAAATAATCTTACAATCCAAATACATTTTCTTTCTTTTTCTTTGACTCAGTAGGGATTCCAGCAAGTTCTTGAGCTTGGCGTAATGCAGGAACAGATGTATCTTCAATACCACGCCTAAACTCAACCTTCCTTGGTTTCTCAATCCCAGGAACACCAATATAACCCGCAAGTTCTTGTATGGTAAAAACAAACTCTCTCAATAGACTTAACGTGGGATTTTCAGAGACCATTCTTATAAGTGCATCCGTGGTGACTAGCTCAATAGTATTGTTAATGGTTTCGGCCATTGATTTAGCAACCTGAGAAGCTCTTTTGTACCCAGCTTTAACCATCTCATAACTCAAATACATACCAATTCCATAAGCCAAGAATGCTTTNCCAAGCCTAGCTTTTGAACCAGGAACACCCTGTCTCACCTGATTAACAAGCCTTCCTAATAGAGCGGCATTTGTGATTCTCCACCTATTCATTTGAGTGAACGTTCGTCCTAGCGGAGTTTGAAGAAGTAGGGGAGAGCCAGTTTTAGAGAACTCCCCTTGGGAGAGAGCGATCATATCTTTGGCCCTTCTTAGCGTTGAAGGTAACACAAAACCAGTAGCCCACTCTTGTGGATTTAACTCCCCAAGTAGCATTGAACCTCGAACTTCCATCTCTCCTAGTTTTTGACCTATCAATGGAATATCTCTTAATTTTGAAAGAGCCTTATTCTTTATTCCTCTTGACGCATAATCAATAAATGTTCCTTCCGTGATACCTGCCTGTGTCATTATCTGGTAAGCCATTTTTGGGCTTGATATAAAACGCTGTTTCCCAGCCAAATAATTTGCAAAATCTTGGACTATAAAGCTATTGATTTCACCAGCAGTAAGATTCTTAGCAGCAGACCATACATTGCCACCTAATAGCTTAAGATAACCAGCATCTACAATTATATCTGCTGCGTTTACTGTCCATCCCATCGGCCCCGAGCGAAACTCATAATCTAGTCCGCGGCCTTTGAGATTCTGAAGGTATCGCTTCATCCATATTGCACCTTTTTTCTGTAAGAACAATTGTGTTACGGCCTGGGCTTCTGGAAGGATTTGATCCAACGCTTTCTTTGTTCTATATAAATTGTCATATTGCTCAATGATCTTACGAAGATTGTACGTTGGCAAAACCCCACCTTTTCTTTCAAGAGCAAATCTAAAGAATTTCTCACTACCAATGATATTGTCTAGTTCAAGCATGATATTCGTAGGTATTCCAGATTCTTTCTTGAGATTAAATATATCCTGAATCGCTGGAAGTAGACCTTTACGTGAGATTCTTTCCATTAAAGGAGCCTCAAGGTGAGTAACATAATTCTTCCTAAATTTCTCAAGTCCTAAATCATCTCTTACTTTTTGAAAATATCCCCTCAGATTATTTACTGCTTCTTGTTCTGGTAAAGTAAGTGGGATATTTCTCCCACCTAAGCTCTGGAATATTTCAGGATTCTGTCCAGTCAATCTTTGATGAATTGTTCTTGGTCTTGATGCTTCTGCTTTAGACAGCACACTATCTACCTTCGAAATGAAAGATTCATGCTCTATTTTTCCAATACGCATGAGATCATCAGATTTATTGGCAATGTAGGTGATTAAAGGACTACCTTCTTTGATATTCACAGTAGGAACTATCTTAGGGTCAATAAAACGTGTAACGCGGCCTGAAAGAATATCTTTCTTCTCGCCAAGTTGTTCAACAACAAGTCTCTTTGGTGTCCTAGCTATATCTGTAACCTCTCCAGTTATGCCTTTTATTGACTCTATTTGTTTCGGAGATAAAAGCCCTTCACCAGGCTTAAATGTCTTAAGCGTTCCAGCAAGCCTATCTAACTGCTCTGGGTTGGCATTCTTTAGCTCATCAATTCCAGCCGATCGTCTTAACCTAGCAAAGGTTTCATTGGATAAACCAAGTTCAGCTCTCTTAGCTTTTATTCTCTCCAGAGACGAACCAATAACCTTTGGTATTTCTGGAGCAGTAAATTTTGGCAAATCTAGTGGCTCACTCACGAATCCAGGAATGCGGGCCTGACTAGGTTCGATTGGAAGAGGTATGGTTCTTGGGCCAATATCAGGAATTGATTTGGGGGCGATCGGTGCCGTTGGAATCCCAGACCCAGCCGTACGAAGTCCCTTTATCAGAGGGATTAACACCAGAGGATCACGAGCTAAATCCTTTCCAATAGATACTGGTAAAGAACCTAAATCTTTTAGTAAAGATCTCGGCTCACTCTTTGCGATATCTTGTAACAATAACTCTGTTGAAGAAGGAGCTTTTTTAGGCTCAATGAATGCCTCTAATGGATTTTCACCACGCGTTAAGGCTCTCGTTGCCGCCGCAGGTCTATCTAATTGTCTTAAAACAAATTCAGCGCCAGGCCCAAACTTAGGTTTAAATCTCTCAGCCATATCCAACATCAATTTTTCAGAAAATGATACATCTTGTCTATCGGCTAATAAATTTAATTTTGGATTTGATTGAGTGACTTTTCTGTCAGGCAATAGGGAAAAATCTATCCTTTTGGTTGGCGCTTGTTTATCCGGAAGAAGATCAAGATTAAGAGCCAAGTTGCCTCATTACCTCTTGTATATTTGACTCAGTTAAAGGCGCCCCAGCAGACTTAAGCTCTGCGATTGCTTGTTGCCTGAGATTTGATGTGTCCTCAGGAGGTCTCATGGGCGCCCTTTCAGTAGGAATGCCAGATATACCATACGCAGGATTTACTTTCCCAAATCCAAAAAATCCTTTCTTACTTTTTCTCAATAATGGTATTCCAAGTTGTTGAGCCAATAAATTAGCTGTTTCTGGATCACTTGCAGCCAATTCATTCACAGATTTAGTTATGCCTAAGTTTTTTGTAATATCTAAACCTTTTGGCATAAACGCCTTCATCCTCGCAGTCGTAGCTCTCTGTCGTTGTATGCCTATGTTTTGCCTAAGATTCTTAATCTTTGCCTGACCTAAAGCTGCACTTGCTCTACGTTGTTCCCCTAATGCTCCACCAGCATCCTCATAATAACGACCTTGTGCTTGTCTAAGACCTTCTTGGCTTAATGCTTCTCTTTGTTTTAAAACAAGTTCTTCTTCTTCCATCTGTCTTTTCCTCGCCTCAGAAGAACCAGATAGATATCCACTAATACCAGCAATAATTGCATCAGCCAAAGTTTGCTTCCTAGGAACTCTGACAACCGATAACGATTCCCTACCCATTAGAATGGTCTCCTTTGAAATCTCTGTGGCCCTGGAAGATAATTATCAGCAGGTAGAGCACGCATGGGAATACGCTTACTAACAGCTTGAGATAAAGCTCCTAAATCACTCCCGAGACCTTGTTGCGCAACTAAAGCAGCAATCATAGCACCAAGAGAGCTTCCTGATGTATCCTCTTCTGGAAGAGCCAAGGTCTCTGCGGGTTCCTCAAATCTAGCTCTATCAAGGTCAAATTGGGCCGCTATGGCTTGTGTGGCAGCAGATTGGCGAGCTAAGTCAGGCTGTGCATAAGTAGCCTTATTTATGTCCTCTCGACGCGCCTGGAGGTCTTCTACATCGATATTTGACAGTGCTGCTTGTCTTGCCCTTGCCAGAGACTTTTCGGCCTCATTACGGGCTTCTAGGGGCAATCCACCCCTAAATCCTTGCCCTGATGCCTGCTGGGAAGCTCTATTTAGCACATCTGTTCTATAATCCCCAAAGTCTTGTAGAAATTCATTACGAAGCACATCCCTACGTCTTGGATCAAAGCCTACGAGACCTTGGCCTTGAGATCGTTCCCCTATTTGACCTGCAAACCTTTGAGCTAGGCTGGCTGTGTCTGCTTCAGATAGAGGAGAACCAAAAGGACGACGCCCTGTGAATACTGGTCGAGTACCTTGAATAAGCTGTGACTGATCTTGACCTTTTTTTCTTGCCATACGGGAAGCCGCAATAGAAGCTCCTGCTGAAATCAACGCCGGTAGAATTGCTGCAAATATTGCCATAAATCCTCCTTAAACCACAACTCCATCCCATTTATANAGAACCCCAGCCGTGGTGTTGTAATATAACGTGGGTGTTCCGGATACCTCCGCAATCACAGCCTTACCCTTATCTAAGGTGGAAGCCGTAGGGGCAGCAGTACGTAAGTCAACAACCGTAAGATCAGACCAAGAAAGTCTATCTAAGATCATTTGATAGAGATCTTCTACATCTTTAAAAGAGTTTATTCTACGACCTCTCTCAAGGCTCATCCAACGCCTCGTATTCTTCTTGGGTAAGATTTAACTTCTTCAGGGCAGACTGTTTAGCTTCCTGACGCCCCTTAAGCTCATCCACAGTAATTAAACCCACGTATGTTATGTACTTTCCAGCGTATCCAGCCCTTGCTATGGCCATGCCTGGAGATACGTCTTTATCGTATGCGTAATAAAACGTCTTGGACTTGCTACCTAAATCCACACTATAAACCTCCACATCACCCTCTTTGAGCTGATTGGGGAATGAATAAGCCGTATAAGTGTATAAACTTAGTATAACTATCAAGATCAGCTTATTTAGTCGTAAGATCATTCCAGTCCTCCTTGGTAATCTTTAGCTTCGTTCTAACTGCATCTCGCTTGGCTTCCTTGGCAGCCTCAGCGTCTAGGCCGACTTGTTTCTTTGCCGTGTCGATCACGATAGGCAAACCAACATCGTTCCATTTCCAATACTTTCTATCCGATCTTGCCGGAAGATCAGAAACACCTATCGACTTATTCGGTTTTCCAAGAATCCCAACATCCCTAAAAACATCTTCAACGGACTTCGATGACCCTGGTATGTAATTGACTACCACAACAGACCCGTCGTCCTGTTTCACAAGATATTTGTGTGTTTCAATATCAGCAAAAGTGCTTATCGGTAGAAGCAGTAAAAACAGAATGACAAATTTCTTCATCTTGAGATTTCTCCTATAACCATAACATCAGCAGAAACATCACCAGCGACTCCGCTTGCATTTAAATTTAAGATATGGGTAGAACCTAAAAGCTTTCCTGTGTTGCCGAAGTTGATAATCGCATCTGCTCCGCCATCGGCTCCGCCTGTTCCTAAAGATATGTAATTACGGTTTACAAAATTAAAATCCCACACTACTTTCCACGAACCAGTCCCGACATCTATCAGGGCAGCGGCTCGGTAATGATCCTGGATGATAGTCCCCAAGCTGTTAAAGCTAATCCAGCCGGCAGCGGTTTCTCTCTGACTTAAAGAGTGATCTCTAAAAATATCCCCGGAAGTAAAGTTCGTTCCAGCATCCGTCCTGATTCTTCCTATGTGCCTGTAGTTGGTAGCTCCTACAGGTGTCGCGTTATTGGTTGAATAGGTGATAG
>C687J35021_10001689_pt1 | contig 16491 bp, 16 predicted proteins | sample RifCSPhighO2_12_FD_35021 | JGI IMG/M metagenome (IMG submission 35021)
TGTTCTTTAGCTTTATCAAATAGGTTATCAACTTCTGTTTTAAATTCAGGATTAGTATTATAAGTATCAACTAATACATCATGTCCTATTTCGTGTTCAAATATTCTTCCGAAGTTTTCAACATAATTAACGTTAATATTAGGATTTCTTATTGTATTATCTACATAAACGGTTTTTTCAGCAGGGTTATATAATGAAAACTGTTGAATACCTTCTCTGTTATATGCGGGTTCATTCATGGGTTTAACTTTTATATCCTTAGATGATTTCCTTAAGGCATCATTAAAGATACCTCTTGTTTCCATCATTGACTTTTTAGGCGATAAGTCAAGTAAATCCCTGCCTGTTAGATTTAAGGGGTCTGCTCCTTTCATTATAGCTTCACGTTCAAATATATCATAGAACGTTCTGTCTGTTTTAAACCCTAATTCTTCTGTTTTCGGATGTTTCTCATAATATTTGGCAAATTTTTCAGTTGTTCTTCTTTGTTGTTTACCACTTCTTATACCTGCTCCTGTGAACCATATTCCCATTAATACATTTTGAACGAGATCATTATTATAATCCGGTGGTTTCAATTGCATTAAACTTGGTAACATTTGTGGTAACGGCAAAGCAAATGCAATACCTGTACGATATAACACGTTTACTGTATTTTCCATTTGTTTTGAATGAACCAAAGGATCTTCCGATAGTACAGGTACCATTTTTCTGAATAATTTATTAGTAGTACCTTTTACTAATGGCCTTAAAAACCTTGCTGTATTACCTAAAGTATTACCAAGTATCGAAGTAAGAAATCCCAGAGTAGCCATATCTTCTAAGTTAGTTGCAGCTTCTTCTACGGTCATTGACGGATCCATTGAAAACATATATGAACCTAATCCTCCAACTGCCATATGTGCCATATTCTGAAACGGATGTCCTAACTGTGCGTATATAGAAGGAGCCAAAGCATCGGTATATTTAACTTCTTTGCCCCAGGAAGCAGGATTCATAGACCAGCCTACAGCATTGGTTATTTGTTTCCATTTGGGCATAGCCATTAATTTAGTATAATCAACTGCTTGAACTAATTCCTTTGATTTATTAAAACTATTAAGTGTCTTTAATGATAAAGCTGAACCAAGTTTACCTCCCCATTTGAAACCGCCATACATGACATCAGCAGTTAAACTTCCTGCCATGCTACCTAAAGAACCCCATAATTGTCTTGGATCTTCTATATTTTCTAATATTGATTTAAAATCATTTTCATCTTTTGCTATTCCAAGTTCGTATGATTTATAAGCTAATATTTTAAGATTATCAGGGTCCATGAATTTAGGAGTAACACCACCTTTGATAATTTCTGAAGGATATAAGAGCCATTTTAATAAATCTTTACCATTTTTATCTCTGCCGTATGCTAATGTGGATAATATATTTGTACCATAACCAATAAAACTTTCAACAAAGTTACCTATTGATTCATTAATATAACCTTTCGTTGTTTTTTTAGATGTAATATATTCATCTGTACCTTCTTCGTCAATAGAAGGATCAACATAAATATAGGCGGGCATTTCAGGATTACCATTGATAATATCACTATACTTAACAGCTTTACTATGTGCTGCTATATTATATATTTGTTCCTTATAATCCTGTGCCTTATTGATTAAATCAATTATATCCTGTGATATGTAATTTTCATTTTTCTTTCCGGTAAACATTCCGAGAATACCATTATAACCATTATGCAATGCAGCAACTATAGGCAATGGTAAAGTCTTATAATTAAAGATACTTCTATTTCTCATTGGAGTAAAATCTTTATTCCAATTATTGCCTAATAGAGTTTCCATTATGTTCCTAGAAGGTTCACCTGCTAGATCATAGATTAATTCGGGTTCAACTAATCCTTTTTTTTCTATATTATCAACTATAAGACTATCTATTCTATCTATTGATTCCTGATATTTATCTATATTGGATATTTTGTACCTACTTTTATCTTTTTCATAAGTTAGATATCTGCGTATTTCTTCTGAAGCTAATATATCCAGTTCATCAGGTTCTTTAAGTATAGTAAAACCCTGTTGTCCTATGGTATTTGTATCTTCAATACCGGAAAATGATGATGATTTTGAAATAGTAGGATTATCAATAATTTGTAAGCCGGTTATTGATACATCATAAGGCAATTGAATACCTTTTATTGCACTTTGTAATACTTCAGGTTTAGTTTTATTTACTATTGTTCTTATAGTCTTGGTTAATAACTGCGGTAAAACAGTCTGTGGTTGACTTTCTATTATAGCTGTAGTATTTATTGCCTCTTGCTGTAAAACCTTCTCTATGGGCTTCTGTGTGTTTCTAACAGCAGAATTTTTTTTTTGATTAACCAATAGATCTATTGGCTTTGTATAATCGTTATTATCTAACCAGGGTTCATTCATTGCTTACCTCTTAGTAACAAGTTTAAACATATTCTGTAATACAGGTCCGATTGCTTCTTTACCTTCTTTTTTATATATACCCAATTTCTTTTTTTCATTCCACATTTTTATATCATCATTCATTATATTGGATGCAGTTTCTAATGGATTTTCTTTACCTATGCTTTTTTCTATATCGCCATATTGAATGATTTCATCAATTCCTTTTACTTTTTTATTCTCATGGCGATTAATCAAATTGGTTATTTCTTGTTCAAATGAATCATATTGTTCAGATTTATTATCATCTTGTGCCCATCTTGCCTGTGCATATTTTAATGAAGGTAAGTTATATTTTCTTAATAAAGCATATATAGATTTAACTAATTCAGGTTTAGTGGATTTATCTATTTTATTCTTACGTCCCTGCCACATTGAAGGTAAATTACCTGTGTTTTCCTTTTGTAATACATATGTTTTATTATACATATCATATGTATCAATATAAGGATTATCTTCTGTAAATCCACTATCTTTAAATTCTTTATCTTCCATTTAATCTGTTCCTAACGATACATCTTCATAACTACTTAATTTACCCAAATCATCTTTATGGAATATACCTGATTTTTCTATTGTTATAACACTATAGTCTTTATTTATAGTTGCTACTATTTCGTTTTTTTCGTTTATTATATTACTATTAGAAACAGTAAATTTGCCATGTTCAAATCTATCGAGAACATCTTGAATAACTTTAGGTTCTTTTTTTGAAATTCTATCTAAATCAAATTGTCCTGTATCCGTTATAAAATCTTGTTCATTAAGAGAAACCCTTCTTGTACCTCCTGGTCTTGAATCATCCTTTATTGAAATAAATTTACCTTTGTTCTGAAGAGTACCACCTGGACTATAATTTGTTTTTACATCAATATTAGCATTACCGATATTTTCACTGATTTTTGCAGAAGGTTTATTTGTTATTAAACTAATAGTTTTAGTGTCAAGTGTCTGAATACTTTGTTGTGGACCTATATTCTTTTTGATTATATATTCTGCATACCTGTCTTTTTCGTCATTAAATCTTTGTGATAATTCATTATTGCCTAAAGCTGTTGCTATATTAGCTGCATTGTTCATAGCTTTATAAGCAGGATCATTAAAGTAATCTGTATATGCAGGTGTCTTTGTAGTTAAATAGCTTTGTTTACCTTCTGATTTAAATTCATGTTTTTCTTCGCCAATACTAATTTCATAAGCTTTCTTTTCTGATTTAACATTTTTATTAAAGCCTGTTGAAGTTACTAATGGAGATAATAATGCCTTTCGTTCTTCTGCTATTTTATTACGTTCTTCTTTTGATAGTTTCTTTTCGTTAGCTTTATTATCTTCTGCCTGTATATCAAATCTACCCATTATATCTCTGACTGTCTGGTCATCCATATCAGGTACTATTCCATATTTAGCTTTAATATCAGGAATTGCGTCCTTAGTTGATATTCCTTTTAACTGATAATCATCAAGTAATTGCAGAAATGAACTCCATTTGTCATGTCCTTCTTTTATAGTTTCAGTAACAGGAATAGTTTTTGTATCGGGTGCAGGTAATCCTTTATCGTCAAAAGTTGTATTCATTGTTATTAACGGCATACCTAATAGTCTAGCTTGAGCATTTGATATTTTTTGTCTTAATGGATCTGTTTCTTTTAACCGTTCACTATATAATCTTATAGCTTCATTTTCTATGTCCGGTGAAAATAAGGGTTCAACTTTTAAACTTTCCTGTCTCGAACCTGTTTGTTTTGGTTTATACATGGCATCAAGAAACTTCTGATTAGTCTTTGTTATTCCTTCAGGTCCGATAGTAACATCTGCTCCTGCGTAATCATCAGGATTCTCTGACATAGTAAGTAACATATTAGAAGATAATTTATCTCTTTTGCTTCTTTGCTGTACATAATGATTAGCTACACTCTGTGCTAAGTTAGCAGCAGTTACCATACGCTGAGTATTATCATTTGTTATTCTTTGTGACATTTTATCTCCTTTACCATTGATTATAACCAAATGGTGGTATTTGTCCTATTCTTTTATAGTAATCTTTCATTTTATTCAATTTATTTTGTTCTTGCATATCATCAAATAACGGAGGAAGTTCCTTTTTTACAGATGTATCATTAATTGGTTTTGAGAATAAACCCTGTTTATCAGGAAATAACTTTGTACTATTTGGCATAAGATTATACAAAGGATTATATGAATCACCTAGTCCTGCGGACATATCAGGATTATTTTTATTAGTTTCTCCAGTTGTATCATCAGGATTATCTTTTCCTAATAATGCCGTTAAGCCCGCTATACCTAATGATTGCATACCTGTATCAAATGCACTTGTTTTATCGTATTCCCTGGTAAGTTCTTCAGTTGCTCTTGCTACCTGTTCGTTCATTTGTCCTGATTGTTCAGTTAATTGAGCTTTTCTACTTTCAGCTTCACTCCTTGCTCCTGTTAATCCCTGGGTTATTGCTTGTGCTATTGGCGCCTCTGCCCTTATAGCTGTTTTTAATGCTCCCTGTGGTACAGATACATCGCCTCTGCCTGTATTGACATTAGCAGCTTTGCCACCTACATCCATAAGAGCGCCTTCAAGGTTTTGCCTTATATCAGTAGCCTGAGCTTGTCTTACAGCTTCCTGTTGCTGAGATTGTCCTTCAAGTTTATCTGCTGCTCCCTTTTTCTTATTAAGTAATCTCTGTACTTCAGGATCTATTTGTCTCTTAGTACCTCCAAATAAAGAATCAAGAACAGGTAGTACTCCTGCAGCATATTTGAGAATATTACCTCCGGGAAGTAACCCAATAGCTTCTTTACCTATATTAAATAAATTTTCCATATAATATTTCCTTTCTTATCTGTTATCCCATCGTGCAGGTTTACTTCTAATATCATAATGAATCCATCCATTATAAATACCTATTCCACCGTTAATCATTTTTTTATCTTTTATTAACAAAATTATAATATCCCTCAAGTATTCCTGTGTTATTCCATCTACCTTAATATCAGCAGCTTTTCCCTGTATATGCTGACTACTTTGAGCAACATTATGTGACTTTCCTCTTAAGTTATTATTATAATCTTTAGTACGATAACCTGAAACAATATTAATTGGCTTATTAATATAAGATCTTAAAGTTTCTAAGTTATTACATAATTTTATAACATTAGGTTTTAAGTTATCAGGAACATCAGTTCCATTATGACACTTAAATTCTTTCCATGTAAAATGTTCTGTTATATTCATAATTTACCTCTTAAACATTCCTGTAATCCAAGCTATAAATATAGAAGGTACTAAAACTAATAGTCCTCCTATGACACCCCAAAATCCTGATTTTACCTGCAATATAGCTACTGCTTTCCATAAGTTACTATGTTCTAAACCATGTTTTTCCTGACGTTCTAAAGTATCATCGTTACTTTTCATTATAAAAGCATCAAGTTTATCGCTTATATCATCCATTTTGTTCATCATCATTTCTTCGATAGTCATCAATCCGTTCTCCTTAATTTACTATTGCATAAAATGTAGCCGGTGTAATTTCCGGGTTATCTAATTCTATTCTGATCATAGCAAATTGAGATTGATTATCAAATACTATAATATCCGATTCTCCTGCCATTATCGTAATAATCTTATTTGGACTGAATGATATCCAATTGATACCGTTAAGTGACCATTTTGCAGTTGCCGTTAATGAACCTGCTGTAGCATGAGTGTTGATTAATTGAAATATAGTATCCCTGTATTCACTTAATCCAAAGATATAATAACCTGTGGCATTACTGTATTGCCATCCGATTATTTCATTTTTACCATTTTTAACTGCTGTACCATTTTCTGTTACATCTAAATTGACATAACCTGATAATGTTGCTGTACCTGCTGCTCCTGCCTGAGCAACTGAAACAGGGTTCTTGATATAAATATAGTTATTATTCAGATCAATCTTTTCAATCTGAAATTCACCGTTGTTTACTGCATTTGTACAACTTGCAAAGGTAACTAACATTTTAGAAGCCCATCCTGTAGGAACGGCATCTAATGTGTACCTTGTAAATTGACCTTGCGGTAAAATTGCATTAACATTTAATACCACTATGGAATTGAGTATATGTAACTTCAAAGGTCCAACCGGTTTAAATGAACTGCGTTCTTTAGATGTTGGTAACATTTTTTTTCTCCTTGATTAATAATGATTTTAATTTAGACATTTTTACTAAAGTTCCTTTTCTTCTGTTATGTTCCTTGATATACTTTCTGAATAAAGTACCTTCTTTCTTTGCCATACCTTTGTAAATTTGTTCTCTCATATATAACCTATTGTTTCATAATATAACATAATGAATAATAATACGGTATAGTTGATGCTTCTATTCCTGTAAATACAGGTTTTCCTACTGTTCCCACAGGTGTATAACTATGATCATTAGGCTGTGTTACACTATGTGTCTGTGTAGCACTTTCATTTGCCGTACTGCCACTTACAGAATGTGTTAATATAGCACCTGGTCCATTTGTTGTTCCTGTTGCTACTCCTCCTGTAGGGTTATTAGTTGATATGGAAGCTTCTGCTGCTGTTGAAGAAGCATCTATAGCTCCATGTTCATAACTTGATACACTTCCCGATGTACTCGTTAGTGATGCATATATGTGAACATGATTAACAACTTGTGTATAAGTATGAGTATGACTACTGTGGTCTCCTACTGCAATTGTACCGAAAGTATGAGTGTGGTTACTATGATTACCTACTGCTGTACCTGCATGTGTTATAGTTGCCGGTGTACCTGTAAATAATGGTGTTGAATTAGCTCCGGAAGGTGTAAATGAATTACTGCCACCTATTGCATCAACTGCATAGTTACCTCCTGCTCCTATTATAAATCTGTCTCTTAAATCAGGTGTACCATTAGTACCATCACATAGTACCCATCCGATTGGTATAGTTCCTACCGAACCACTCCACATAGTTATAACTCCGGCAGGTATTGAACCACTTGCAGGTGAATCCCATGTAAATCCTCCTCCTGCTAGTACCTGTAGATATTCTCCTGTATGTCCCGTTGTATCAGGTAAACTGAATGTTACTGAGCTTTCGACTAATGTAAATGTTCCTGAAGGTGATAACTGTATGAATTTATTGCTGTCTGCAAGTGTAAATGTTAAGCTGCCTACATTTAAATATGCAGAATGACTATGTTTGACACTACCATCACCCTTAAATATTATACCGTTTGTACTGTCATATGTTTGAGCATGTAATAAACATGTTCCAAGTATAAATAATATGGTTAATAATCTTTTCATTAAAAGTTCTGTATAATATTTGCAGTTTTTCTTAAATTACCTATATTTTCACTTGCTCCACTTTTATACTGGTTTCTAAAATTGTATTTAATATCTAATCTTTCGGTTATTTTATTTACTTTAACCTGAAAACAACGATATCCCATGCCAACCGGAGAATAACCTGAATTTCTCATTATTCCATAAGTATCCAATAAATACCATATTGGATATGCATATAATTTATACCAGATACTTAATATATCCTTATTACTTTTTAAATATGCCGATGCAGAACCACCGAGTTCAAATTTAAAACTAAGATTATTATTTTTTTCCCATAGAGGAGTATCAACTTCTTCGGTTGTCTTATGTGTATTATGTTCCTTTGATTCATCTTTGTGGTCTAATATAGCATAGCCATTAGTATTAAGTGCTTGAACACTGAGTTTACTATAAGTTACCGCAGGATTATAAAAAAAGTAACTAATGTCATAAGGATCATCGGTAGTTTCAATTAGACCGGTTTCTATATTGAGTTTATCAATGATTAACATACCTGATACAAAGAAGAATGCAGGAGGTTGAGTATATATGAAATCAAAAGATAAATCAAGATATACTTTAGCATTAATATCGTACACAGCCCCTAAATCGTTTTCCGTAAATACAGGGCATGGATGGAAAAACAAGAACCTTTTTTGTAAAGGATTAGCTAATGGAGGCGGTAATGCCGGTCTTGTCCAAGGATTCCATTCGTAAAGCTTTTCTGCAGTTGTGTATCTTAACCAATTCTTGTTGTAATTTTCATTAATTGTATTAAATGTCGTTTCCGGTGAATCTGCAGAGTAACAACCAAAGGGAATCCACCCGTCTAATATATCTGTAGGAGTGTATAACGGTGGATTCGGATAATCCATTATATTTGGATTTCTGTTGACTAGTTCTTCATATGGTAAATCTAATGTATCGGTTCTTACTCTGTGCATAGTAGCGGAGTAATTCCATAGTGACAGATCCTTATTATTTATAATATCAATAGATTTATCGTTAGATGTTATAATTTGTTCAAAGTCTTGTTGTTTAGGAAACTGAATAGGAAAATTACCTTCTACCTTTTCTAATCTATTTTCTAAATTAACATTTTCCTTCATTCTTAGTTCAAATTCTCTTTTAATTGAAGTAGGGTCACTAAAGTTTGTATATGCCGTCTGTGAATATTTTTTTGCCATTTATATACTCTTTCTCTTATGTGGCACAATACGGATTTCAAAACTCCTCACTTTCTTTATTAATGTACTTATAAATCTGAATCTTATTCTTCTGAATATACTGTTTAACGGAGCTAATAATATAAAACTCTCTCTATTGGGATTCTTTATATCCGGTGGAAATCCAAAGTTTTCTCCTGTATTATCGTTAGGTGTTTGCAGGTTACTTTGAAAGGCATCAGTTGCTCCCTTTGTTCTTAAGTTATGATAGAACATATTAAACCATTTTATAAATGTATCATTAGTGGTTTCATTTACGGGCTCTTGTTCCAATATAGGATAATTAACATCTGTCATATTATCCGTATTTCTTCTTTCATATGAAAACTCAGGATCAGTTATTTGTTCATTATATGACGGTTCAAATATATCAACGGTAGGTACGCATTCGACAATAGCTGAATGCAAATTAAAATCATTTTTACCATCGCCTGCTTCATGTGTATATATTTCACCCTGAATACTTGCCTGTACATTTACTGACCTGTCATTCCAATTAGCTTCGTCATGTTCTAAGTTAATATCCTGTTGACTGAAATTTAATTCTTTATCTTCCGATATATCAGTAGCTCCGATAATATTTGTATGAACTAACTTTGGAATATTGAATTTAATCTTATGTAATTCAGTTGATGTCTTAATAGTTGCTGTGCCTTCAGTATCAGTATATGACAGGTTATACTTTTCTGCTCTCCAATTCTTTTTGGAAAATGAGAATATTAATCTTAATTCATAATTAATTGAATTGTCAACTACAGGACTTGATAATATCAGTTCATTGTTATTAGTATCAAAGGATAATTCCATATTGGTATTATATCCTAAGTTAGAATCTATTGTAACTGTACCCGGGTTAAATAAAGAAATATAGGCATATGAATCTCCTATTGCTACCATTCTATATAAAGAAGTAACGTTTATATTCATTTCACTATTCTCAGTTAAGGATTTTGGTATAGCGCCGTCAGAAATCCATATGCCATTCTCATTACAATATATATAACCATAAGGGGTAGTAATTATGGTCTTTTGATTAAATGTACCGTGTCCCTGGTAGTGTTCATTTATTTCCCATGTAGTTTCATCTGATATATCATTAAGTGTTTGCCTGTAATGGTCTTTTCTTGTAAAATACAATGCTTGTTCCCTGAACTCCATGAAGGCAACATGACGGTTATGTCCAATATACATCCTATGTTCATCATAGAATATACCATAGAGCATAACAGGTCCCTGCATGGCACAATATCTGATAATAGCTTGTTCTTCATTATCGTCTTTATCAATACATTGTCCTATGATACTCCTGCCCTTAATAACCATGATTAACCCGGTACCTAATCCCTGCCAGTATTTACCTGAACCACCAAGTTGTAATGTCGGTCTGTCAGTAGGATAATCCCATAAAATAAAGTCAGGTGTAAAATCTGCATTACCAAGAGAAGCCGCAAAAGATTCAATTGGATTATCATATATTGTTATACTTCTTGATTCAGGATAATCATCTCCATCTTCTTGTGGTACTGTAAAATACAATGGTAAACCCGGTTGAATACTTGCATCCTTTTTTTCCCAGGAGTTAGTCCTGTGATTTTCTCCTCTGTATTCATAATAACTATCTATATAATCTCCTTTACCATCTATTATAAACTCCTTAACTAATCCAAATTTACTATAATCTAAATCATTTTCATCAATTCTTTCAATAGCAGGATAAGAATATAATGGTCTTGTAGGTTTAGCATAAAATGTTGTTCCAATACTTCTTAAATGAGATTTAGTTTCATGTGGTGATGATACATATAGTCTTATTGATTGTACATTATTATTAATTAAATATTTCTTACCTCCTTCTGTTATTCTAATGCAAAATCTTAAATGTACATATGTATTCATTGTAAATGCACTTGAATAACTCGCTGATTTTAATGTATCTCCTTCAAGTGTTTTGTTACTAATTGGCGATACATAAGCTAATTGATTACCAGCAGGTCTTAGTTGGAGATCAAGCGCTAAAGCAGAATTTTTAATTTTTTCTTTTTCAGTTGAATCTATGGAAGTATCTTCTGATATAACCCAATTATTAGAACTCTTAATATATTTTGTTCCTTTATTAATTACAATTTCTTGTCCATTTGATACAATAGTTACAATAAAAGGTATTTTATCACCGTAAAGCCAGTTTCTAGGCATTTTTGAATCTATATAATTAGGCAAATAAAACGTATAAACAAGAAAATATTCGTTAGGATCATACGTGGTATCCCATTGATAAAAAGCCATTAATAAATCTTTACCATCTTTTGTTACTCTCTCCTGTGAAGATATTGCATTAGTTACTTGTTTGTATATCCCGTCATAAAGAGTATCATCCTCTGCTAAATATTCATTATCATTAGTAATCTTTTCTAATCCATTAGGAATTTCCGTAGTACCAAAATAATTCATTTCACCAAATGGACATAAATAATTAAAATCAGACGGATATCTTTGTTTACTTGTACCTCTAAAGTATTCGGTATTATCATATAAATCATTTTCAAAAAAGAATATTGATATATCTTTTAAATCTTTTGTATCTGCTATTTCAGTATTATCAGATAATAAATATATTTTTCTTAGTTCAAGTTGACTTTTAATACCATTTATCATGCCTTGATGTCCATTATAAACTTCATATGCCTCTATTATGTTGTTTCTTAATGATAATAAGGGGCTTTCTACTAAATATTTTTTTACATTTAATTGTTCATTGTTGGGTCCAAAGTCTAATCCGTTAAAATACCTGTCAGGCCCCAATTCTCTCTTTTTACTTAAATTCCAAAATGTCCATTTATACACGGGAAATAAATATTTATTTAATATTGCCTTATCTTCATCAGTTATACCTTCAGGATAAATCATTTTAGTTACAAATAATATAGTTTCTCCCCATCGTTGCCAATCTTTCATTGTACCCATAGGATACCAGCCTGGATAATCTGATATTAAATCGGGCAGAAATGAGTTGTACCAGAGTTTTGAAGCATTAGGGGTATCATCATTAGGATTATAGGTAAAAACGAATATACCGGTAGCTTCTGTGCCTCCTTCACCTATTATAGATGTTAGTTCATGGTCTGCGGGTAAATAATCTGTAGATGGATCTACTCCGTTATTTACAGGTTTCCATTTTAAGAATAAAAAGTAAGCATTTTGATATTCAGGATTTGATAATTCTAATAATGTTGAACTGATTAATACGTTATCGTCATTCCATTGTGATGTTAAAGATTTTAATAATGCTCTTACTATTGTATCTGTTTCAGCTTGTCTTGATATCTTTTCAACTATAGGTTTAATTCCTGGTCTCATTACAGCAGTATGTTGTTCTAAATTAGGATTATAGTTATTTAACCATAGAACAGAATTCAATTGTCCTGACTGATTATAATTCTGTTTTACAGTCTCGGCTATGCCTCCCTCAAAATCAATTTGCTGTATTTCAAATCTTCCCATATCATTCTGCTAAGAAATTATTAGGTTGTATAGTTATTACCGATTGTTCGTCTTTTAAGAATTTAGCATAATATACAGCTTCAGCTAAATATTTCTGGTAATACTGAAAACTTTTATCTGCTTTAACCTGTGCATCCTTGTCTCCCCTGTTGAATAACCTGTTAAATGCAGACCACATTAAACCGAATTTCAATGGGTTTTCTAAAAATTCAGGTATAGACTGTGCTACAGGATTTAACCATTGTGTTACACTAAACGGTGTACCGGATATGTAATCTATTACTACTTTGTCACCTACAGAAAAACCTTCAGCAAATATCAATGTTATACCATTTATTATATTAAGGTTCCTGTCTTTAAACTGTGTTGCAAATGCCCTGCCGTCTAATTGGTAATCATTTATCCTGAATGAATCCATTCCTGCTATTGATGTTAAAATAGCCTGCTGAGAGTATTCCCTTGCATCATACCAGGCTCCCATATTGTACAATGAAACATTTGTATTAGCGTTATTATATTGTCTCATTACCCTTATTATTCTGAAAGGATCTAACGTTACTCCCTGTTGCTGATAGGGTATAGTTACAGTATTAATAACAGATTGTGAACCTCCGAGAAAAGCCCAGTAGTTACCATCAGTAGGAAGATTACCTGTTGTGGCTGCTAATGCTTTATAGAAATCAGGATTAGTACTATAATATACGTAAGTATCGGCTGCATAAGTTGTAGTTACATCAAACAATTGTATCTGTGTCCAATAAGTAACATTAGTTGGTACTATATTGGTATGGTCTAATATACAAACATAGTATAATGAATTATATACAATAATATCTCCTATGATATAATTACTTGAACTGCTCCAGGTAGAAGCATTGGGATTTGGAGTTGCTACATATCTTGCAATCCATATTTCTGTTTTCCTTGCTACTTCCCGGGCAATGGTATTAAGCATTTCTATGTATTCTGCTCTTACTACTCTTTGACCGGATTCATCATTGAGGTTACATTGTATATCACTTATTATATTATCTACGGTAATAGCCATTTTATTTTTTCTTTATAGTTAACAATTTAGGTTTAGCAGACTTAGCCTGTTTTGCAGCTTGTGATACCTTTCCTCCAGCATTTGCCGGTTGAGTTGAATCAGTTTTATCATATTGAAAATACCGGTTATATTCAGAATTATTAGGTCCTAATCTACTTAAGTATTGTTCTATACCATCATCATCAGGAGGATCCCCGGTACCTAGTGCTTTTATATCATTCAATGCTGCTTGTCTGCCTTTTGGGCCAAATCTATCCAAATTTGGAGTTTTACTTTTTGCCATTTTTCTTTGTTCCTTTCTTCGTTAATAATTTTGGTTTAACCTTTTTAATATTATTATTTTCTTTAGGTACTTTCATTTCCATCATTTCTTTCATTTTATACCTGCCGGGCATTTGACCTTCTTCCATTTGTTTTTCTTCATATTCCTTTTTTGTGTATCTTTTAGGAATAAGTCCTATCATTTCAAAGAGATTTAATTTCTTTGGCATTATGCTCCACCTCCTGCAGGTAACTGTGATTTACCGTATTTTGCTTTTTCTCTCTCTAATGCTTCAAATTGATATTCTTGTCCTACTGTCTGAGTAATTTCAGCTAATCCCTGGTTAATTTCCTGTGATAATTGTGCAGGTATCTGTTCCCTAACTTGAGATAATATGTTCTGCTGTACCATTTTAATAGCTAAGTAAACCAAGTCATCAGGTAAATCAATTTTACTTCTGTAATTATTATTAGCATCATTGTCATTCGGAGCATACATATTGTCAAGATTAGGTTTCCTGTATGCAAATAAGATAATAGTTTGACTTGATATATCATAATCAGGACTTGTTTTAACATTTGCAGTTGAACTAACCTTGCTTCCGGTATAAACTAATAAATCAGAACCATGATGACACCATGCTATTGTATGTCTATGATGTGTATTCAATTGATTTAACTGATTAGTTAATTCTGCTATATCCATTTTCTTTAAGTTACCTATCCAGTCCGTTGAAGTTGCAGGAGTACCTTTTAATGATACTCTCTTAATGTCTGATAGACTGTTTGCAGGTATGATAATACCAAAAGTTACCGATAGGTCAACATAATCCAAGCCTGATTCATGTTGTGCTGATTCTAATGCTCCTGAACAAAATGTACCATACCAAGGACGATTGTGAGCATTTGCTAAACTTGCTATATATGATAATGACAGATTAAGATGATGCCTTACGTTATCAAGATTAATCTTTTCATTATCATGTTGATTGCATAATATCATCGCTTCAGAGAATATATCTTCATGTGTCCAGTCTCTTGACAAAGGAGTTATATTTGACATATTAGTTATTGGCATTATTGTTCTCCTTGTATTCTTTGTTCTTGTGTTAATTGTAATTGTGCCGTTATTAATCCTGAATTATCTGCCGATTGATCGTCAGTCATTGCATATAATGTAGCCAGTGCAAACATCTTTTCTAACATATTTTCTTCTATGTCTAACGGATCATCGTAATAATATTGTCCCTGTATTTTCGGAGTTGCCGTTGGAATAGCATCTGCAGGATTTCTCGAATATGGTAAATAACTGATAATAACCGAACCATCAACATTCATATTGTTATAACAATCCCAAATCCATAGTTCATTATTCACTCTTTCTGCGAATGGATCCGACCTGTGAGTAATACGACTATTTATTAATCCTGTTCGGTCTGTTGAATTTTTCAGAGGAAGTGGTATAATCATCGGTTCTCCGTTTAAAAGTTCACTAGCCTGAACGGAAATAAGTATCAATGGTTTTTTATTATTGCCTATTTTATTCAATTGAATATAACTATCTAAATCAATACCATATTTTATTAGATTATTCTTATTGCTTATAATACCAAAAGATGTAGAAAAGTCTGATAAACCTAAATTAAGATTATTAACCTGTGTAGGAAATATAATATTGATATACTCAGCTATCCTTGACTTAGGCAAAATTGCAACTGATTCAATTGCTTTTCGCATTATTTCAAGGATAGCCCTGTATATATAAATATCTCTTGCAGATTTGGTAAATCTTGCTCCATCGTAAATAGTTGTACTTGATATATTGCAAGTATCACCCAATGTTGCAGAGAAGAACTTATGTGCTTCCCAGACTAACATTATTAACCTTCTCCCGATTTTGCTAATTGACCTACATCTATTACAATAAGAGCCGTTACTGCTTCTGATGCTGTTGGTACCGCTGCTGTTACTGTCAATACTCCTGTTGTAGCATGAACGGTAGCATGTTTCATCAGTAGATAACTTACTGATTCTCCTCTTTGGACTAATCCGAGCAAATTAACACTTCCTGAACTTCCTGAAAGTGTCACATCTCTTGCTATAAGAAATTTATCACTAGGTGATTCACCAAAGAGATTTTCATAGTTTTTTAATAAATATACGTTAGATAACATTGTTTTACCTCCATACTACTGAATAAGTTTTAGCAGTTACAGTCGTAGTAGCTGCATTGTTGTTTTTATAAATTAAGTATATTTCACACTTATAATTACCTGCTGTCCTTGGGACAGGTCCGGCAAAGACAGCAGTATTTCCATTATATATACTCCAAGTTGTCAATGTTGCACTTGCTGAAAAATCCTGGTTATAGTAACTATTAGGTGAAATAAACCTGTATTGAATCCATCCTGATATGCTGTCACTATTAAAATCACAAACAAAACCGACACTGTCTCCAGTCATTGATATGTTTGAGATTGTTATAGTATCAAAAGTACCAGTTCCTAATGATGTACTTGTACTGTTAAGCAATGTCAAAGATGGTGTTCCTGCTATTACTACTAAAGTTAATAAGAATATTACAGGTATTACTATTTTCCAGAATCTCCTCATGGTGACCTCCATTTCCTTATTCTGTAAATT
>C687J35021_10001692_pt1 | contig 16484 bp, 38 predicted proteins | sample RifCSPhighO2_12_FD_35021 | JGI IMG/M metagenome (IMG submission 35021)
AATCATTGTAAAAGGCTCTATCTTCTTTGATCTCTCGATCAAGATAGATAATCGTAGTTGTCCAATTTGCGCGATTTGGATTTGTACGGATAATATGCACTATGTTCGTTTGCTCTTGCTATTGCGAAAAATGACTGACTAATGCGGCATCCACCCTCGCCCATTAGAACAGTAATACAGTACCGCGAATCCTGTATTTCTCTCCTCGTCCAAATATACGAGGCTAGCCTCAATCATAAAGGCTCTAGTAATGAACTAATACCTTTATGACATACTAATCTTCTGTAATCTTTTAGCGTGTCTATGTCCTATGTTATCTACCTGACCATAGCTACGGCCTGCTGTTCCACCACAAGAAACGCGGCCTACTATAGTATTCCAAAACGCACCATGAATGTCATAATTTGAAAAATGGTAGCCTACTCTAGCACTAAAAGAAGCGGCAAACTCTCTATCATCATAGTCATCGAACAGTTCACTAACTTCGTAGTTGGCGCTACTTCCGTACATTCTAAGCCTTAAGTTCAGCCGCCTACCGAAATACCATTCAGTAAGATCTTCTAGCTCTTTTCTAGTTCTTGGCAGTCTTTTTCCAAGCTTATGTAAAGCTAATCTACAGCGTCTTTATAGTAGAGAATCCCGTGAAACTCTTCTATAGAGATACCAATTTGGTTATATCTTGGAGTCATGACTAATAAGGTAGCTGCGCGCTACCTGCTAATACTAGTACTAAAGTAATAATAAGTGCAAAGGCAATCTTTGTGTCGTCTTGCATAAATTACTCCGAAGTGTAAACAACTGGAATTCTGTTTACAGTATGACAGTTTGGACAGCCCACGGTTGGATAGTTTGTTTGCGGCAATCTTTGCATCCACGTATTAAAACATTCGCCGCATGTTAAAGTCCATTTAGGACCAGAGAAGATATTAAGATTCCAGCTAAAATTCATGCCTTTAGCACTAGCTATTCGTACTATTCGTGTCAGCATATACGAAAGCCCTCTAAAAGTAATGACTTTATTAGTTGAATTGAAGGTAGATGCTTATCGGCTGCTAATAAAACCTCAACGTTAAGCGGTGTATATTCATACTGGCTCTGATCGCCCAAGAAATACCAGTTAAATTCCTTATCCGGAGCACTGCTTGCCCATTTAAAATAATGACCGTACTGTTTTGGATACAGCACCGATTTTAATTCTCTACTAAAGTCTCCCAGCCAAAGAAGACGCAAACCTAGATCAATCCACATAGGAATTCTACCAGCGAGTAACTCTCTTTGTAAGTCTGGATCTTCACTCTTACAGAGTTCTTGAAGTATAGCTTGCTGAATCTTGGTTATTGCCATTACACTGTGACCTGTGAGAGGAGGATTCGAACCTCCGATAGCCGAATTAACAGTTCGGTGCCTTACCAACTTGGCTATCTCACAATTTACTGACTGTTATAAACATAAGATTTTTCGTCGATGATCTTTTTGATTTGGTTAATAGCTCTTGTATAACCAATACTCTCGCCTTTATACCTCTGAGCGTCGTTTTGAAGATTGCCGTTCCGTTTCTCTTTAAATTCTTTTTGCTCTAGTGTAATAACCTGGCTCTCTAAATCAGAGATTAACTTCTTTAGATCGTCGACGTATACGATTTTCTGTTTGAGTGTGGTTAGCATTAGCTATTTTCCTTTCGGTAATCCTCTTCCTAAATCTCCCTCACACACCCATTTTGGGTCTTCTGGTACTAATAAATGTAATACGGTAAAAGTACTAGGAATGCGGTAAACGCGCCAAATCTTCTGACTCCATATCTCTAAAAGTACTTGATTATGTTCTCGAAGATCTTTAATCTTGACCCATCGAATGATACTAAACCATGGGAGATGCTTATGAATCTTCTTGGTAAGAGCTTTTGGAAGACAACCTGTTCTTAACCAGATGCCCTGTCGTTTCTTTCTATTGGGCTGATCTTTTAGATAAAACCAAGACATAATAATTTAGATGCGGATCCTCGCTAAATTCTCCATAAACCATAGCAATAATATAACTATCAGTTATTGCACAAATGTGCTGAGTTCTAAAATGTCGTGGATATGTAAGAGCTATCTTCTGTATATCAGGATTTTCTTGTTCTGGTGAGCTGCTAAATTTCGTATAGTCGTTAATTAGTGTATAAATCTTTTCCCACTGTTCGTCGGTTAGTAATCGTTTTATATCACTAGGTTCTTGAGACCAAGCAGTAAATCTGTATAAGTTGTTGTTGTATATCCCGAGTATCTGATCTATAGTCGATAATAGCTGTAAGAAAGTCTCTTCAGAGAATTCTACTGTAACAAGCAAATTGTTGTCAAAACCATCTGGAAAGCAACAACTTTTGTATATCACTTCCAAAGTTTTGGCGTTCATGTTATAGAACTTCTTATCTTTATATAGGCTTTAATAGCAAGCTTTCTAGCTAAATCTATGGCGGAAGATTCCGAATCTACCGGAAGCATTGGCCAGTTTGATATTAATGCAAACTCTTCCGAGATTGCAAAATCTTCCGAGATATAGTGCCATGTAGGCATGTTAAGATAAAAAACGTCTGACAATATGTTGAGGTTATCGGAATAAAGACAAGCTATTGCTGGAATATTTCCTATTTTAGGGCGGCCAGCTACTAGAAACCATAAGGAATTAAGTTTTAAACAGACGTGTGTAGGCTTATATCCCATAAGAAGTAGCTTTTGAATGCCTGGATCTTCAGACTTACAAAGCTCTTCTAGAATACGCTGCTGAATATTCTGCATTCTGCTATTTGTGAATACCTAATCACAATTACTTCTACTAATTCAAGTTTCTCTAATTAGGACGTGTCACCCGACCTCTTTAGAGCAGATCTTGCACTACTCTTGGATTTATAAAGAGTTGCGTTTAGAGGATCTTGTTCCATAAACTTTCTATTTGTATTCCAAAAGCCTACTCCATTAAAAATAGCATAGAAAGTTTTTGGCTTACCAATTTTATACGGCTTCATAATTACCTTCTCTTTACTAGCAGTCGCGCCGCTTAGTAGTACTTTCTGTACATCTGGCCGCTCACTTGTAGCTAAAATAGCTAGTATTTCTTTCTGTAGACTGCTTAAAGTCATATACTATTTGAGCTTCTTCTTCCAAACATTGATTATCCATCGATCGTTTGCACAGCTTGATGCAGCGTGCTTGCACTTAGCATTAAAAGTATAGACTTCTCCTGACTCTAACTTTAGTTTCTTATAGTCAATAGTACCTGGAGTAGTTCTATCATCCCAGTATTCAAAGATGCAGCTTCCCAGGTTGACTCCGCCTGCAAGTGATGTGCAATAGCTATCATCCCGATGTGGCTTGATACCCATATTGCCATAAGAAACCAGTCCTATGTTGGCCCATGGAAATCTGGATTGCAACAGCTGCCAAAGCCTTGGCACTGAAAGAGCAGAAGTCAGTGTTCGCGTTGCCGGATTCCACTGTTCTTCTAGCCAGCACACCTGCCGGTATTGACTGGCATAGTAAGCTCTGTCTTCCTGAAGGTAAGGCCTCACCTCTTTTTCTAGCAGATCGCGCCACCGTCCTATTTCTTCTACAGCTAGATGATCAAAGAAAGTAATCACTTAGTATTCCTTTCTGCAAGTTATTAGAGTTATATTGGTGCGCCCTCTCGGGTACGATCCGAGAACCCCACAGATTAAAAATCCGGTACTCTAGCCAATTGAGCTAAGGGCGCCTATTAATACCCCTGGAGGGACTTGAACCCCCACGCTCTTACGAGCATCTGATCTTAAATCAGACGTGGCTTCCTTTACACCACAGGGGCAAAGAACTTAGTCAAACGCGGCGCAAACCCTTTTATAGACTTATAAATGTCTACCTTATACTTAATACTAATATCTGTAAGATTTAATGGGCCATAGTATTTTGTATTTTTAGCTATTCTCATAGCATCTCTCTTCGTAATTGTTATCTGACAAGACGCCATAATCCAGCATGACCACTTATTTGTAAAAGTGGTCTTATATCTATATCTAGCAATAATTGCGTACATAGGATAAGTCGCGCCGCTCCTCTCCTTCTTTATTTAGACTTTACCCGAACCTTTAAATAGGCTATAGCTTGTTCCCTCTTTTGTTTCTCTGTATCATATGGTGAGTATCTTCTTTTCCAGAAGATCAGTATGTATTCTAAGTAGTCACTGAATATCTTAGCTAACCGACACGCCGCCACTCCCTTTAGAAGTATTTCTTGAATCTCAGGTATCTCTAGAATGTCTTTATCAGTAAATACTTCTACCGTCGCGGCATCTTCACAATCGCGCGGCCATGTCTGTGCGCTAATAACTTCCTTCACTAGACGATATTCTTCATAGTCTCTAGTCTCTAGAGTAAACTTACTAAGATCAGTAAGGAGTTTACCTAATGGTGAGTCATAGTCTACTGTTATCTCTGGAATGGCTATTTCTGTATTCATGGTCCAAACCTACTACCTAGCCTACTACCAACACCATACTACACTACCGGCACATACCTAACTACCCTACCTAGTACATCCCGATCTATTTCACAGAAATTACCGGTATTAAAGCCTCTCGCTACCTACTACTCCCCGATCTATTTAATAGATCTTAGGGGTATTAAGACTTATATAGTCCCTATATAATATATAATAACTATATATACAGAAGGTATATATATGGAACAGATACTAGTTGGTTTGACAGATAAGCTGCTTAATGAATTAAATGGCGCCGCTAAGATTCTGAATAAGTCTAGAGCTGAACTACTAAGAGAAGCCGCCGAATTTTACTTAGCTCATCTTGCCGAAGAAGCGGCGGCGCCGTCTTCTATACAATTGCTAACAGCAATAAAAGAGCTTTCGGTTCAATTAGATAACTTAGGTAAGAAACTTACACTAAAATAATAGCTAAGAACGCGCGCAATTATAGCTAATAGCTATAGGAAAGTTATACTAAAATATAATACCCAGTAATCGCTAAAGCGATTACGGGGTCTGAAATACTCAAAGTAATTAATACCCGGAGGGAGAGAGCCGCCGCATTACTACCTAAGAAGCTATCTTCCACCGGGTACTATATATTAGTAAACTGTATAGGAAACTTATCTTACTAAGTACTCCCGCCCGGAATCGCACCGGGACTACGGCCTTGAAAGGGCCGCGACCTGCTATTAATCGACGGGAGCTATTCTGACGTAACTGGTAGCCAGGACAGGACTTGCACCCGTATAAGCCAGATTAGAACTCTGGTGCCTATCTATTCGGCCACCTGGCCAATGCGATAGGGACGGACACGCGCCGCCCCTATCGACAAGCTAATACAACTCCCAGACGGTATAGTCTGTGACCAACCGAGCGATTAGCCTGCTGGTGAAGACATGTGGTATTGAACCACAAAGGTCGTGGGCGCCGATCAGCACTCCACAGTGGACCCTCGCGCCTGCTGTCTTCAAAAGGGCATTTTATACCGACATACCCAGGTCGGGGGCCTCGTGTCATGGTACACGAGGCCCTGCGAAAGGAGGTCAAAATGCTAGTAATAGAGTCTTCTGAGTTAGCTAGCTCAGATTCGCCATGATCAGTGACCGCTGCGTCTGACGGAGCGCTCTATTACATAGGAGACGCTGAATTCAATAACTAAGGATGCCTCAGGCCATAGCTATCTAGCTGGTTTTAAAACAGGTAACCAGCGACCAATAGTAGCCTGTGGTGTACGTGGAGGATAAATGACACCTCCCCAAGGCTACGGGGATTAATCTAGCTCGAATCGCCTCTAGAGTAGGGTGTGCGTCTGGCTAGTTTCTTTACTTCTTCGCTGAACCAGGACGGCGATAGCCGTTGTGGCCAATACCCTTTGGATGAGAGGCATTCACAAATCCCAGCTCATTGATACTACGGGCGTAGCTTTCCTGGCGCCGTGCTAGCCTTTTGTTAGCCTTATTGAGCTTGAGTCGCATGGTTCTATGTCCTTTCTATAGTGAGTGTTAGAACTATTGGACGTTTACTACGCTGGTCTTCTGAACAGCAGCCTTTAGAGCTACTTTAGCGGCTTCTTTAGGAGTACGCTTCAGAGGATTAAGCTTCTGAATGCGGCCCTTCCAGCGGGCTAGCATCCCTTCGTCAGTAGCTACTGACTCGTCAGAGATACCTTGTTCGATATACTCGTCGATTTCTCGCAGAATAGCATCGGCTTCTCGGCAATGCTCTGGGGTTTGCGCCGCCTCTTGGATCTTATTAGCTAGAGCTCTTAGATGCTCTGTCTCTTCGATTCGCTTGACCTTAGGCAAAGCCTTCTTACCTAGCCAATAACCAAACGCGCCAATTCCTAGCATTCCTACTACTCCACTCCAAGTAATTTCCATAGTATTTTAGTTATACCTCCTAACTATTCTTATCAATACTCTCTTGAGTACTGTGCCTTAGAACGTCCTTACGCCGCTGTTTTCTGTTCTCTTCCTGACGCGTAGCCATCTTTGCGTCGTAACTCTCAGCACAGCCTTCACATAGGTTCTGTGCAGCGGTACTGCCTGACATATGACTCATAGCCGGTCGCTTAGCTACGGCCCTCAATCGAACAGGCTCTTTGTACTTGTCTCGAGCATGCTCTTGGTAGGGATTCTCACAGAGAATTTCCTGCATTGTATTACCTTTCTGAAGTAAAGAAATGGGGTACCTGATTATTCAGGCAATAACGGTCACCCCTTAAGGGCCGTGAGCGCTAGGTGGGAAAACGCTCAGATTGACTTATAGGCTCTTTAGAGAGCCGCCACCTCTTCCGACACTACCGAGGCCTCTGGCGTCGATCCTGGGGCATCCTGGACGCTTTCTCCCTGGGGAGCCTTTTCGGTCTTAGACTCCGTTTTGGCTGGTGCAGGCTTTTCCTGCTTCGAGCCCTCCAGAACGAGCATGGTCCATAGCCTGGACTCGCCCGTCTCCGGATCAGGATCCGTACGACCCTGAATGAGCTGACCGATACGGAGCTGGCCATACGCTCGGCCGTTGCGATCCTTCGGGCCCGAAGAGCCCTTCAGGAACACGGTACGGGCGAGATTGCCATTCGGCGTCTTTCGAACCGCACTGACCGAAGGCACCAGAGTCTTCATGAGATACTCTGGATCGTTCCAGACCTTGTCGTCCTTGAGGTCGGCAATATCACGAGGAATGAGCTTGGTGAGCGTCGCCTTCTGACCGTCAGAAGTATCGACGATTTGCTCACGCACTACGGTGTGAGTGTGAAGAAAACCGCGCATTGGTATTTTCCTTTTCTAGAGCTTATTAGCTCTGTGTTGTGTTAATTTAACTAAGACGTAGTCACTTTTTACAAGAGAAATGACTAAAACTCTATGAAATTGCTTGAGGGTGTTGTGTTTGGCTGCTTATTTAGCGCATTAATATCTCCTTTCGGTACTGTCTGTCTCAATTAACTCTAAATTATTCTATTTTAGATCTTGGTCAGCTTGTACGTCTGTCCATCGATGGTAACCGTCTTGCCTTCACAAGACGAAGCCTGCTTCGACTGAGTCTGGTCTTTCCACTGTTGTTCAGTAAGATGGACATCATTCAGATACCAGTACTTATCACCGCTGGCATACTCAACAGCAGGGCCATCCTCTCGATGGAGCCTCCCGTTGCGATACCATTCCTTACCACCGCTGGCATACTCGATGGCAGGACCATCCTCGCGATGGTACTTCCCATCACGATACCAGTACTTACTCCCATTGGCATACTCACAGGCAGGACCATCTTCACGATGGAGCTTTCCATTACGATACCATTCCTTACCACCGCTGGCCCACTCAACGGCGGGACCATCTTCGCGATGGAGCTTACCGCTCTCGAAGTCATACCAACAGGTAGCTTCTTTGTCTACTGTAACCTTGTAGGTCTTCATGGTTTAATTCCTTTTGTAGCTTGAGGTTATCGTTTCTTGGTTTTGTTACTAAGCTCGTAACGCATAGCCTGAATCCAATTGATCGGTGGCTCTTCTTGCTTTCCTAGCCTGTCTTCTCTCATAGCACTATCAAAGAAGCACTCTATCACTGCTGGGAACCCATTATTCAAGTGAGGATTCTTCTCTAGTACCATTGCAATCTTCTTTTCGAGCATTGGCAACAGCATATCTCCTGCGGCTACCATTGGAAGATAGGCGCGACCTTCGATACGATACTTCTTCGCATTGAACTTGCGACGAATCTGAGTCTCAATGCGCTTCTCTGTAGAAATATCGTTAAGTCTCATACGAGCTAGCTTTCCCAGCCACTTGTATGCAAGCTTCCAGAATGCTCGATGGTCTTCTCGGTTCTCTGACGTGAGGAGTTCAGCAGCCCAACGTAGCTTTCTGATCTCTTCTCGCTTGTAGAACTCGATAGAATCGCGCCGCTTCTTATCTGGCAGTCCAAAGATCTCTGGACCTACCGTAGGCTTGAAGGTTCGGAGCCAGTCTTTGGCTTCGTAGCGGAGCTGCCGAATGGGAATCTCAGAGGCGTCGCCCTCTCGCATCTTTCGGCGATACAGCGCTTCTAGATCACTGATCCTCAAGATGGTAGGTGTAGGCTTGTCCTTCCCCTGATACAGACAAATTCGAGTGGGGAATACCCAGAGATTGCCCTGAATGACATTGTCAGTGTCATTACCGTCGTACTCAGGGGCCTCCCAACTGCCCCTCTCAGGAGTGAAGTTGGTGTTCAGAGTCTTCTGAGGACGATCGGCCTTTCGTGCGACGCTAGTCTCGATAGCGCTGTGAAACTGAAGGCTCTTTTGCTCTTCTTCGGTAGGCTGCGTCATCAGTTCTTCACTGATATACCGCTTGACCTTGATGAGCATTTCGACTTCACCGAGTGTGAGGCCTCGGGAGTCTTTGAGCCAGCCTTCTCGTAGATAGCGCCGGAGAGCCTCCAGCTGGTGATAGTTAAGATGCTGAGCAAGCGTGACCATCCACTCTGGGAGACCTACCGTCTCGATGAGGGCAGCGCGAATGCTTGTGCCTTCACTGCGAGCATTCTCTACGGCTTGACGCAGAAGCGAGTTCGCAGTGAACTCCGGGTTCACTTCTCGCAGATCTACGGCACTCTCTTCGAGCTCGGGCCGGAAACTGATATTGGTAGCCATACAATACCCTTTCTGGGCTATCAGCCCGGTAATTGGCTACTCTTGTTCTACGGACTCTATGGAGCCTTGTACTAGGCCTAGAGGGTCTGGAAGAGGATTAGTACGATTCTTCTCTTCCCAATACCGCCGCTTCTTTGCTTTATTCGCTCGGAAGTTCTCGATGAGTTCAGTACTATCACTGTGATATTCACAGAGCCTCTGAGGGCACTTAATAATCAAGAGGTCGATGTCGGGATAGTAGTCTGAGACCAGCTTGGTATCGGGATGATACTGGCACGTGCGCAGATGCACGGGAACAAAGTGATCAGTAGGGGCTGGCCTGTGATAGCCTTTATTCTTGTTCTCTGGACTCTTACTCTCACTGGTATTTCCAGAAGAGAAGAAGCGGCTCTTTCTATTCTCTCGCTGGTGTGTATATCGATTATCTTTGGAATCGCGCATACTTACTTTACTACTTTCTTAGTGGTCCGAAGACCACAGAATGGGCAATAGACTACTTTGATCGCTGTGTAGTATAGTGCCTGCTTATTCTTACACGCCGAGCATTTAGTGTGGCAAACCATTCGAAAGCCTTTCTGTGATAATCATCACAGTAATACAAACAAAGAAAGAAATCCAAAAGCCTAGACAGAGATAGAAGCTCATATCAAAGAGCTTCTCTAAGCGAGTATTGGCCTTATCTTCAGCTTTATATTCAGATAGACTCATATCCTCGAAGTCGCGCATACATTTTTACTTTCTCTATACGTTGCTTTAAGAGTAGTATAGTACTCTCTGAGATAGCTTTAAGCTGCCCTGGCCCCTCTAAGATAAGCTGCTCAGAGCTTCTCACTGCCTCTTTCAGAATAAAAAGCTCTTCTTTGAGCTCTCTAATCTTAAGTTTGCTGTAGTCTATTTCTGTAAGAATTACAGTAGTCCTTTCTGTGCTAGAGTTTCTTTTGTACGTGCAATACCAATCCCGTTCAAGATCTTCGTAATCTTGGCACTCGCCGCAAGAATCTTTTGACCAGTCTCTCCCTTGTAGAACTCGAGAACTTGAGCGAGCGTTTCGTCGTCGATGTGCTCAGAGATGACAGCGGCGCCATCTTCTTCGATCTTTGCCACGAACTCGTTACTGGTGAGCGCCGCCATTACGCTATTGAAGATCTCGCGCATTTCCTTCTGATGAGCTTCTGCTTGATCTTCCGAGAGATAGCCCTCGGCGATATCTTTCTTAAACGCCGCTGATAGCTCTGTCGCCATAGTTTCGAGAGTACTTCGAATAGCTGTTTCGAGCATCTCTCGATTCTTAGTCACTTCGTAGAGCTCTTTGACGATAGAATTCATACTTATTACTCTTTCTGTAGCTACTTAGCTACTCTTTCGTGTTAAGTGCCTGTTCGAATGAGTTCCAGAATTCTCTGATCTCTTTGAGAGAGGAGAATCGTCCTTCACAAAGCAAAGAAAGATACTTCTCGCGCCACTTATTCCTTTTCCAAGGCCATAGATACCAGAGATAGTCTCCGTAATACCGGAATTGGATGCCGAGATTATCGATTTTCATAGCTATTTACTCTTTTCTGTAGTCTGAGACTGCTTGAAGTATTTATCTAGCTCTGCTTGAATTGGTTTGTTCAAATCGTCTAGTTCACAGGCGATGCGACGAAGGACTTCCGCAGTCCAATAACCGCCGTTGGTAAGCTCTGGACTAAACACAAAGAAGCCGTCGACTTCGGCGTAGATCTCTCCCAAGAACGCGCCGTCATAATAGACTTGATAGTGACAAGTGCTGACTTCTTCAAGTTTGAGCATATTAGTTACTCCTTCTTCGTTCGCTGCTGTTTGACAAGCTCCCACTTAGGGCTCCACCGTACAAACTCTTGTCCGTTAAACTCAAAGTGGGTATCGCCGATGGTGATATAAGCGCCAATGTTATTGGTAAACTCTTGGTCTTCTTCTAGTAGATTTACCACTCCGGCGACTGCACCTAGAAGATAGGCGATTCGGCAGTCGTTCGTGGTGTGTGGGTTGTAATGGCCGCTTGACATTGGAATTACTCCTTCTATAGTATTGAAACTACTCTTTCTTAGTTAGAACGGAATAGTATACTTCAAACTTCCGAGAGTCTCTTTGAGACCAAGAGCCTTATTGATAAGCTCAACATACTTGTGATTCGCGTACCACGTATTGAACGAATCAATCTTTGGCGTCATGATGGTCGAGGGCTCGTGACATTCTACACAGTGGTCGTCTTCCTCGGCGTCCAATCGTGCCTTCTCCTCGTCCCACCGCTCGTTGTTCTTCTCTTCGTCACGGTACTCTGCCCAACGCTCGTGCTCTTCCATGTCACACTGTTTGCAGTACCCTGCGTAGAGTACCAACGTGGGCATTCCACACTGTTCACAGATGTCCATGAAGAATCTCCTATTTTTCTGTGTAGCAGAGCTCACGGTCGATCTACTCCTCTCGGTAGAAATCGTCCGCTTCGTCTCGCTGCCTCTCCCCCTCCATGTGGTACCACGCCTCCCAGGCCGGCATCCCCGAGTTTACGAACTCGGCGATCACGTTCCCGTGGCAGGGCTTCGGCGCGCAGAAGCACACCAGGCGCTTTCCCTTCAGGGCCTGGACGCGAGCCGCAAACTCCGGGTCCTTCTGGATCCGGGACAGGAACCACCGCTTATAGCGGTGGAGCACGGCGGGTCGCTCGCTCTCCCTCTCTAGCGGGAACGGGTTCCCGAAATACCCGTCCTCGCCTTTTCTTGCGCGTCCGATGTAGATATCACCGGGCTGCCGATCCCGAATATGCCAGACGGTGGTCATCACGCCTCCTTTTAGTCATTCATCCTACGAAAGACCGAATTATACTCTCGGTATCGGGCCCGCAGGCGTTGGAGCTCTTGAAGAGACAGGTCCCTGAGTGCAACCATACTCGGATCTCGCACATCACACTCAAGCCGCCGAATCTTGTTGGAGAGCTTAAGCAGCTCAAACTGAATCTCGTTTCGAGTCAGAACCTTCTCAGTCGCCATGATATGCTCCTTCTGGTAGTTAATAACTACCTAATTACTCATTGTCAGTGGCAGTATCAGGATCCGTATCCCAATACTCGTTGCGGCACAGCACTTCAGTGGTACCAGGGATATCCAAGTCCTCAGAGAGCTTCAAGAAGTCCTGCTCGGCAGTAGGAGAGTGCTTCTTGAAAGCGTCCTTGAGCTCTTCCCAGAGAGCCTCTCGATTGTGCTTCGACTTCGCAATTACCGCCCACAGCTTCTTCCGGAGCTCCTGGCTCTTATAGTCAGCCTCGTGCCATTCTCCCCTGAGAGCAGCCATGACCCCAAAGTCAGACTCGTCAGGATGGCCCGAGATCTCGAAGGCATAGGCCGAATCTTCAGCCAGCGCGCAGATCAGCCGCTCATTCTCGACCTCGTCAGCGGCCTTCTTAATGAGATCCCAGTACTTCTTCATCTCACCAAAGAGATAGTTGACGAGCGCACGCCGAGCATCCTCAGCGCCGCTCTTATACTCATCCTCCTCAATGTCTTCAAGCTTCTGCTCAAAGACCCTAGCCTTGATGGGAATCGCCAGATCGCTGCGGCTCATAGAACAAAGCCTTTCTGTAGCTACTTTAGCTACGTCGTTGTCTAGAACGAGAACGGAGCTACCGACGCACCAATCTGGATGAAGTGGTCTCGAACCGCTTCAATAAGTTTCTTGAGTTTGGATCCTTGTTCGCAGCACTCTTCATCAGGAGTTCGCCACATACTCTTAGAACTGCACAATGGACACCTCTCAAAGTAGTAGGCAAAGCGGTCCACTGTATTTCCAGACGCGAGAGTGAGGGCAGTATCGATGGCATGGGCGTGGGCTAGATCGATAACGTAGAACATGACGTTCTCTTTTCTGTAGCTAATTAGCTACTTAAAGATTAGCAAAGTAGAAGCTAGACTGCCGCAAACACTCTACTTGAGTCTTGTAAGGCCCGTTAACGTGGGCTAGTGTCTCTTCCCAGAAATACCAGCCAGGTGTCGTATAGCCAGCCTCGATAAGGTCTTGAGTGGGAGCAACAGGTTGCCGCTTCTTCAGTTTCTTGGTCTTCTGGTTGATCTCAGGAGGACCGTAGCGAACTACGTGTACCTTCGCGCCGCGATGATAACCACGATGACGGCTCATAACTATGCCTTCTTTCTTTTGGTTGCGAGTTTCTCTAGCAGCTCATCAAGATGATGAGGACAGAGCCCATGCTCAGATGTACGAATCCACGTCGTACACCAAGTATCGGTACACTGTTGAAAGAATGGAGTACCGTCTTCTTCAAGAGCAAGTGCGCGATCTCCAAGCAGCTCGGGGAACGATTTACCGCCATAGACTGAGAGTGCGCCGCACTCACATCGATCCCAGTAATACCGATGCTTGGATTGGATGACAAAGCCACACGACTTACACTTGACTTTAGGTCCTGGTCGTAAGTCTTTAGGCGTGCGGCTGGCCATCACCAACATTGTAAACCTTATCGAGGCACGTGTGGCAATCGCACTCCGCCTTTTTCTCTTGTATGGCCTCCATCTTGGTGAGATCTTGATCGATCGTGTTCTCGAGCCACTCCTTGAGATCGACGAGCGCAACGATTACAGCATTGCGCATAGGATTCGGGCCCTCTTCCGTGTAGAGCTGTTTGTGGGCAGTAATACGCTTGTCGAGTTCTGACAAGACCAACAATCCGTAGCTCATAGTAACCTCCGTTAGAAGTTTAGAAACTACTTGATCATACCATCAGTACACAGATACTCGCAAAGACCGCCAGTCCCCCAACACATCGGACAGATCTGGATTCCGATACCTCGCAGAGTCTCTTCCCACCACTGACAAAAGACACCGAGCGCTACAGCGCCAGGGCTATGCCACGGCTGTTCGACGTTCGGTGCCGTATACTCGGTGTGAAACATATCGCTAGTAACCAGAGCAACATCCTTGATGAGATTGTGCATAGACGCCTTTCTATAGCTCTAAGCTATGGTTAGATCTTGGTCAGCTTGTACGTCTGTCCATCGATGGTAACCGTCTTGCCTTCACAAGACGAAGCCTGCTTCGACTGACACTGGTCTTCGGTGAGCTGTACACCATTCAGAAACCAGCGCTTAGTCCCATCGGCCCACTCAATAGCAGGACCATCCTCGCGATGGAGCTTCCCATCACGATACCAGCGCTTATCACCGTTGGCATACTCAATAGCAGGACCATCCTCTCGATGGTACTTCCCATCACGATACCAGCGCTTATCACCGTTGGCCCACTCAATAGCAGGACCATCTTCACGATGGAGCTTGCCGCTCTCGAAGTCATACCACTTGGTCGTGCCATACTCAACGGTTACCTTGTACGTCTCCACGGTGTTCTCCTTCTGTAGCGCTTAAGAGCTACGACTTACAGCTGGAACAGCAACTGCTGTCCCGGCTTGATCTTGTTCTTCGCTGCGCGATGCTTTGCCAGACTACGCTGGCCGAGCAAACGCCCCACTTCCTTCATCATCGCGAGGTTACCATCACATGCCTTGAGAATCGCATGTCGATAGTTCTGGGAGAGGCCGCGCTTCATCCGAATTTTCGCCTCTTCAGCGAGGTGTTCAATGATCTGTTCGTAGGTCATCGCTTAGTCCTTTCGTGTTCGGTGGTAGTAACGATCAAGCCAGTATCTTGCATGACGAGCAACATACTCGTACACACATATGAGTACAACAAACCAGAACGGAAAGAAGATGGAGAAGAGAATAAAGAGCCAGAACGAGGTCGCGTTCGTCATAGAAACCTCCTAGTTAGTTAATTCTTCGAGAACGAAGGGCCGCTCTCATCCCAACCGTCTGGAATGATCTGTTGCGCGTCCGGATCAGTGGACTCGACCATATGCTGTAGCGCCGCCTCCATGTTTGCAAGTTGTCGACGAATAGCCAAGAAGCTTCGAATACTCTTGATAGCCAAAGGCCAATAGCCAATGAACCACCAAGTCAAAAGCCCCAACGCAAGCCATTTAGACCACTGTTGCCACACCAGATATGGCACCAATAGTGTCCAAACAGTAAGCTCAGCAAGCCCAGCAATAACCAAGAACCGCGTCCACATTTGTGCCAGTTGCGCGCGCACTGCTACCTCCTTACTCGTCCCAGATTTCAGGACGATTCATATTGTAAAAGAGCAACCACTCAAGCCGCTTATCTTCGATCTGTCGTGCTTTGATTACCGCTTCGACTGGAACCAGCCCATAACCAGTCTCTTCTTGGGAGATCGCATAGCAGTGGTTGGAGTCCAAGTGTACAAAGACCGTGCCGTGGTCAGTCTCAAAGATCAAAGCGTCCTTATCCAAGAGCACGTTCATCCGGCACTCCTTTCAATAACTTGAATCTTTGTCTTGGTAACAATAGAGAGACACTGCAACAGATTCGTAAACCATTTCTGCGCGTTAGACTCTTGTCCAGTCTCCTTCAAACACCAGGACCACCTCTGTACGGCATACGCAATAGTACTGGTAAGCGCGATGCTCAGGTGCACATCATCCATGCCAAGAGCCGTTGTAGAGTTTTTGAGTGAACTCAAGAGAATGCGGCCAAGACCTTCACCGAGTTTTGTAGCGTCCATATCCTGTGGACTTGGAGTATTCTTGAAAGTGTCCATAGAAAGATCCTTTCTAGATCTCTTGAAGAGACCTGATCTTAATGCCTAGCTTCTGCGCAACCGCCGCACACTTGGGACAGGGCTGAATAGGCCGCAATGCTCCAGCATTACCAAGCCGAACAATCCAGATCTCCTTGACGATACGTCCTTTGCATCGTTTCAGTACGTTTTGCTCGGCATGGAATCCCCCTCCGGCCTTTGGCAGTCGTGGAGTATTGGTCGCTGCTGCAATGGGAGTGCCGTCTTCGTCGAAAGCAATCGCCGCAATCCTATACAGACAAGGACTCCGAAGCGCCGTCCTATACAGCCGCTCCCTAACGTCCTGGGTCTTCAACATGTACTACTCCTGTGCCTTTGGCGAATACTTTACACCAAATGACGCCGCAATAGCATCACGCTGCACTTGGAGCCACGGATGGTCTTGGAAGTAGCAATCCAGTGCAAACTCTCTGAGATCATACCAGACGCCGCACGGACACTCAACCTTGGTTCCGATCGTACGAAACTCCATTGTTCTTCTCCTTTTGTAACTAAACCTTCGTCAGTGTGTAGACCACACCATCGATAGTGACGGTCTTACCGTCACAGGACGGTGTTCTGGAAGCCATCTTCGACTTACACTGGTCTTCGGTGAGCTGTACACCATTCAGAAACCAGCGCTTACTACCATCGTCATACTCACAGGCAGGACCATCTTCACGATGGAGCTTCCTATCGC
>C687J35021_10001697_pt1 | contig 16439 bp, 14 predicted proteins | sample RifCSPhighO2_12_FD_35021 | JGI IMG/M metagenome (IMG submission 35021)
ACCAGGATGCCGCGGTCGGCGCCAATGGCCATGGCGGTGCGCAGGGTTTCCTGGCACTGGGCCACGCCGCAGGAGACGGCGATGACTTCGGTCACCACGCCCTTTTCTTTCAGGCGCACGGCCTCTTCGACGGCGATTTCGTCAAAGGGGTTCATGCTCATCTTCACGTTGGCGATGTCCACACCCGTGCCGTCCGATTTCACGCGGACCTTCACGTTGTAGTCCACCACGCGCTTGACAGGGACCAAAACCTTCATTGCTGCGGCTCCTAGAGTTGATTAATTGACGTTACGTAAACCAAAACATTTTATGTCGCACCGCAGCACACTGGCTATGCATTTTCCCAAGGGGGCGTACCGACAAAAACGAACGATCGTGCTTTTTGTGGATTATAGGCCAGCATCATGCCCTTTTGTCCACATCTTTCTGTCACATTTCCGACCTTGCAGGGCCAAAACAATCACCGAACCGGCTTGCCCACCCCTGAAGTACGGCGTGCACTACAGGGTTCAGCCCTGTGTAACCCCCGTGACTACCGAAGCCGTTGGCGGCACACCCGTGCCAGTGACATGCAGCACACGCTGGGGGTAGGGAATCTCGATGCCATGCGTGCGCAAGGACTGAAGAATGGCCAGGTTGATCTGCGAACGCAGCCCCAATTGGCCATTTTCGGGGTCGGTAATCCAGAACCCTACCGTGAACTCCAGCCCATCGGCACCAAAAGCCGATAGCGCCGCACTGGGCACAGGATCGCGCAGGACGCGCGGACTGGTCAGTGCTGCCTCGGTGAGCAGGCGCATGACAAGCTCCACATCGCTGTCATAGGCCACGCTGACCACGGTGGATAACCAGACCCGAGGATCGGCCAGCGACAAATTTTCAACGCGCTGGACAATCAGCATCTCATTGGGCACGATGGATTCCCGTCCCGAAGGCGACCGCACCACCGTATAACGCGCATTGATGTCGGTGATCCGGCCTTCGAAGTTGTCCACGCGCACGTTGTCGCCGATGCGCATGCTGCGTTCGGCCAGGATGACGAAACCGCTGACATAGTTGGCCGCCAGCTTCTGGAGGCCAAAGCCGATACCGACCCCGATAGCACCGCCCAGCACGGACAGCGCAGTCAGGTCGATACCCACGACCGACAGCGCCATGATCAGGCCCACGAACATCAGCAGCGCCCGCGTGGCGTTGCTCACAGCCTTGCGCAAGGACAGCTCGCTCCCGGTGGCCGAACGCAGCAGGCGCGCCTCGATGGCGGCAGACACCCACAGCGAAAGCAGCAGCACGGCCCCAGCGGTCAGCGATCCTTCGATGATGGTACGCACCGACAGGGTGGTCCCTCCGACCTTCCAGGCAATCTGGTCCAACTCCTGCAGTACCAGCGGCAACAGACCCGTCACCCACAGCACCATGCCCAGCCAGGCGGCCCAGGAGATGGTCCGCTCGATCGGGCGCACCCATGTGGCCTGCGGAAAGGCCACCTGCAGCACCTTGACCCCAATACGGATGACCACCAGCGACACCAGGACCGGAATAGCCACCATGAACACCGCCAGCGGCACCCATTGCAGCAACAGGGTGCGCGCCACGTAACCCAGAGCCAGCAAAACCAGCGGAAACAGCGCACCGTCCACCACACTGCGACCAAACAGGATGGAGCGGCCATCGGACTGGCGCAGCCCTCGCCGCAATACCACCACAAAGGCCCAGGCCAGTACCACGCACAGCGCCAGGGAGCCCAGCTCAATCAGCACCGTGGGTTGCAGAAAGGCATCCAACCAGGCGTCGAATCCGTCAGCCACCGGAGACTGCACTTTTCCGGCCATCAGCACTTCCAGCCGGGCTTGCGCTTTTCGGCGAAGGCGCGTGCACCTTCCTGCGCGGCCTCATCCATCATGTTCACGGCCATGGTCTGGCCCGCGAGCTGGTAGGCAGCATCCAGCCCCAGTTCGCGCTGTCGATACACCAGCGCCTTGCCCATGGCCACAGCCACCTGGGGTTTTTCGAGGATGGACTGCACCAGCTTTTCCACCTCGGCATCCAGCGCCTCGGCGGGCACCACGCGGTTGACCAGGCCCTCCTGCTTTGCCGTGGCCGCATCGATGAAGTCGCCGGTGAGCAGCATTTCCATGGCGCGCTTGGCGGGCACGTTGCGCACCAGGGGCACGCTGGGCGTGGAACAGAACAGGCCGTAATGGATGCCGCTGGTGGCAAAACTGGCGCTGTCGGCCGCCACGGCCAGGTCACACTGCGCGACGAGCTGGCAGCCCGCCGCCGTGGCCATTCCGTGCACCCGCGCAATCACGGGCACGCTGAGCTTGTGCAGCGACAGCATCATGCGGCTGCACTGGGCAAAAAGCTGCTGGTACCAAGCCAGATCGGGGTGCGCGGCCATGTCCTTGAGGTTGTGACCCGCGCAGAACGCCTTGCCCGCACCTGCGAGCACCACCACGCGCACCGAGTCGTCTGCAGCGATCGCATCCAGCGCCTGCTGCAGGGCCGCGAGCATCTCCGAGCCCAGGGCATTGAAGCGTGCGGGGTCGTTCAGGGTCAGTGTGACCACGCCGCGCGCATCGCGCGCCACACCAAGGGGTATTGCCATATCAGTCATTGCATCCACCCTCAGGGTTCACAAATCCGCGAGCACGCGCACATGGGCCTCGACGCTGCGCGACAGCGCGCTCATCACATAGCCGCCCTCCAGGCAGGAGACGATGCGGCCGTTGCAGAAGCGGCGCGCCACGTCCTTGATACGCTGGGTGATCCAGGTGTAATCCTGCTCGGTCAGGCCGAGCTGGCCCATGTCATCGTCGCGGTGCGCATCAAAACCTGCGCTGATGAAAATCATCTCGGGTTTGAAAGCCTCCAGGCGCGGAATCCACATCATCTCGATGACCTCGCGGATGTCCATGCCACGCGTGTAGGCCGCCACTGGAATGTTGACCATGTTGGCGGCAGGGGCCTGGTCACCGCTGTAGGGATAGAACGGGTGCTGGAAGAAGCTCACCATGAGCGCACGTTCGTCCCCCGCCAGGATGTCTTCTGTGCCATTTCCATGGTGCACATCGAAATCCACCACGGCAACGCGATGGAGGTTGTAGCGCTGCAGCGCGTACTTGGCGGCCACGGCCACATTGTTGAAAAAACAGAAGCCCATGGCCTTGTCGCGCATGGCGTGGTGCCCGGGCGGGCGCACGGCGCAAAAGGCGTTTTCCAGCTCACCCGCCATCACGGCGTCGGTGGCGGCGAGGGCTGCACCGGCCGAGCGCAGCGCGGCGTTCCAGGTGTGCACGTTCATCGAGGTGTCGGGGTCCACCTGGGTATGGGCCGGGCCGCCAGCCTCGACCTCCTCGCGCAGCCAGTCGGTCAGACCGCGCATGGCGGCGATGTGCAAACGCCCGTGGGCCAGTTCGATATCGGCCAGCGCCGCCTGGGGTGCCTCGAAACGTTCCAGCGCATCAATCACACCGGTTACGAGCAAACGGTCCTCGATGGCATCAAGCCGCTCGGGACACTCGGGATGGCCTGGGCCCATTTCATGCAGCCAGCAGTCGCGGTGGGAAAAATAACCCGTCTTGCCCATTGCCTTGTCTCCACGCCTCAGAATTTCGGATAACGTCGCATCATGCAAACGCCGCAAAAAATCAAATCCATACTGGATCAGCTTAACACGGTGATCGTGGGCAAAAGCGCCCGCGTTCAGGACTGCGTGGCCTGCCTGCTCGCAGGAGGCCACCTGCTGATCGAGGACGTTCCTGGCGTGGGCAAGACCACGCTGGCCCACGCCCTGGCCCATGTCTTTGGCCTTCAGTTTGCCCGTGTGCAGTTCACGGCCGACCTGATGCCCAGCGACCTCATCGGTGTTTCAGTCTACGAGCGCGGCAAGGAAGCCTTCATGTTCCACCCCGGTCCCGTGTTCGCACAGGTGCTGCTGGCCGACGAGATCAACCGTGCCAGCCCCAAGACGCAAAGCGCACTGCTCGAAGCCATGGAGGAAAAACAGGTGTCGGTCGAAGGCGAAACACGCACCCTGCCCGAGCCCTTCTTCGTCATCGCCACGCAGAACCCGCACGACCAGCTGGGCACCTACGCACTGCCCGAGTCACAGCTCGACCGCTTTCTGATGCGCATCTCGCTGGGCTACCCCGACCGCGCCGCCGAACGCGAGCTGCTCTCGGGCCAGGACCGGCGCGCCATGGCCAACACGCTGCAGCCACTGGTGTCGCCACAGGACCTGGCCGAACTGCAGCAGCAGGTGCTGGCAGTGCACGCGTCCGACCCCCTGCTCAACTATGTGCAGGACCTCATCGCCGCCACGCGCTCGGGCCGGTGGTTCCTGCAAGGCCTGTCGCCCCGCGCCGGCATTGCGCTGGTGCGCGCCGCCAAGGCGCAGGCGATGATCTGCGGGCGCGACTATGTGGCCCCCGACGACGTGCAGGCCATCGTGGCCCAGACCATCGCGCACCGCCTGGTGCCCGTGGGCGATGCCGGGCGTGGCGCCGTGGAGCAGGTGCGCGCCATGGTGGCGGCTGTCGATCTGCCCTGAGCGTCTTTCGCCTCGCCCCATGGAAAGCGCCCCCAGCCCCTCCCTGCCACGCCCCCGGGAATTTCACCCGGTGGATGCCGTGCGCAAGCGCTTCGAGCGCTGGTGGCAGGCGCGCCTGCCGCTCACCGACACCACCGTGCTCACCCAGCGCAATGTCTACATCCTGCCCACCGGCGCGGGCTGGATGCTGGCGCTCACGCTGCTGGTGCTGCTGGTGGCATCGATCAACTTCCAACTCAACCTGGGTTATCTGCTCACCTTTCTGCTTGCCGGCAGCGCCGTGGCGGGCATGCATGTCTGCCATGCCACACTGCGCGGACTGACGCTGCACCTCAAACCACCCGAGCCGCATTTCCTGGGCCAGGGCGCCACGCTGCCCGTGCAACTGGCCAGCGAGCGCCGCACACCGCGCATGAGCATCGCGCTGGCAGTGCATGGCAGCGGCCACTGGGCCTGGACTGACGTGCCCGCCCAAGGCATTGCCACCGTGCAGGTGGCCTTCACGCCGCCCCGGCGCGGCCTGCACCGCGTGCCCACACTCACGGCCGAAACGCGCTACCCGCTGGGCACCTTCCGCGTCTGGACGATATGGCGCCCCGCAGCCGAGGTGCTGGTCTACCCCGCACCCGAACCCGGCGCGCCGCCCCTGCCCCCGGGCGAGCCCCACGCGGGCGGCACCGGCAGCGCGCCCACCCATGGCACAGGCGAGTTCGAGGGCGTGCGCGCCTACCGCCGGGGCGACCCGCTGCAACTGGTGGTGTGGAAGAAGGCTGCACAAGCCCTGGCCAGCGGCTCTGACGCACTGGTCAGCCGCGACGCCCAGCAGTCGCAGCGCCACGAGTTGTGGCTCGACGCTGCGCACACGGGCCTGGCCGACCCCGAAGCCCGGCTCTCGCGCCTGACCGCCTGGGTGCTGCAGGCCGACCGGCTGGGCCTGAACTATGGCCTGCGCCTGCCCAACCAGGAAATCACCCAGGGCAACGGCCCCGCCCACCGCCAGCACTGCCTGGAGGCCTTGGCCCTATGCTGACAAGATTTAGTATAAAAACAGGCTTAAACGCTTATCTGTCAAGCGCCTCAAGCTATTATTCAAATAGCAAACAGGAGGCGCCATGACCGTGCGCCAGACCCTGGCCTCGCTACCACGGGACGCCCGCGACACCCTGTTCCTGCTGGCCGTCATTGCCTGTGTGATTGCCCCGCAAACGGATGTACTGCCCCTGTGGACCAGCATCATGGCGGGCGCCGTGCTGCTGTGGCGCGGCGGACTGGCCTGGGCGGGACGCCCCTTGCCCAACGTCTGGCTGCTGCGTCTGGCACTGGTGCTGGCCGTGGCGGGCACGCTTCTGACTCACCGCACCATCCTCGGGCGCGATGCCGGGGTCACGCTCATCGTGGTGCTGCTGGCGCTCAAGACGCTGGAAGCGCGTGCGCAGCGCGATGCACTGGTCATCTTCTTTCTGGGCTTCTTCACGATGCTCAGCAATTTCTTCTACTCCCAGTCGCTGCCCACGGCAGTGGCCATGCTGGTGGCCTTGCTGGGCCTGCTGACTGCACTGGTCAACGCCCACATGCCCGTGGGGCGCCCGCCCCTGTCGCAGGCCATGCGCACGGCGGGCACCCTGGCCCTGCTGGGGACGCCCATCATGGTGGCGCTGTTCATGTTCTTCCCGCGCATGGCGCCGCTGTGGGGCATGCCTGGCGACCCCCTGGGGGGTCGCAGCGGCCTGTCGGGCAGCATGAAGGTGGGCAGCATTGCCGAACTGGCGCTGGACGAGCGCATCGCCCTGCGCCTGCGCTTTGACGACCCGAACTACGCACCGCCGCAGTCGATCCTGTACTTCCGCGGCCCGGTACTGAGCAGCTTTGACGGCCGCGAGTGGCAGGCCGATCCGGTACGCGATGACATGGCCATGGAACGCCAGATGGGCCTGGCAGCGCGCCTGCAGGTGCAGGGGACACCGCTGCGCTACGAAATCACCCAGGAAGCGCACCAGCACCCCTGGCTGCTGCTGCTTGAAGCCACGCCCGAAAAGCCCGCCATCCCCGGCATGTTCCTCTTCATGACGCAGGACCTGCAGTGGCTCAGCTCCCGCCCCATGACCGACGTGGTACGCCTGCGCGCCGAAAGCTATCCGCAGTTCCGCCACGGGCCCGAAACCGCCACCCCCCAGTTGCGCTCGCTCGTCCGCCTGCCACAAGGCAACAACCCGCGCACCCTGGCACTGGCCGCCCAGCTGCTGGCCGACCCCGCACTGGCGGCAGGCGGCCCACAGGCCCTGGTGGATGCGGCGCTGCTACGCCTGCGCACCGGCGGCTACATCTACACGCTGGATCCCGGCGTGTACGGCGAGCACACCGCCGATGAGTTCTGGTTCGACCGCAAGGAAGGCTTTTGTGAACACATCGCCTCGGCCTTCGTGGTGCTGATGCGGGCCGCAGGTGTGCCCGCACGCATCGTTACCGGCTACCAAGGGGGCGAGCGCAACCCGGTCGATGGCTACTGGACCGTGCGCCAGAGCGATGCCCACGCCTGGGCCGAAGTCTGGATGGAAGGGCGCGGCTGGGTGCGCGTGGACCCGACGGGCGCCGTCTCCCCTGGGCGCGTGGGCCAGTTCCAGCGCCTGCAGGCACCGCGCAGCGCCCTGGCCAATGCGGTGGGCACCATGCTCAGCCCCGGCGCGGCACAGCGCCTGCGCGCCGTGTGGGAAGCGGCCAACAACCGCTGGAACCAGTGGGTGCTGAACTACACGCAAAGCCGCCAGCTTGATCTGCTGCGCGCCCTGGGCTTTGACGCCCCCGACTGGCAGGACCTGGCCCGCGTGCTGGCCGGCCTGCTTGTGGCTTCGACCCTGGCCGGGGCCCTCTGGACCCTGTGGGAGCGGATGCAGCATGATCCCTGGCTGCGCCTGCTGGCACTGGCCCGGGCACGACTCGACCGCGCCGGCCTGAAGCTGGCCGCCAGCACCCCCCCACGCACCATGGCCGAACAGGCCCATGCACGCTTCGGCCCGGACGCCGAAGCCGCCGCCGCCTGGCTGCTGCGCCTGGAACATGTGCGCTACGCCCCCGATTCCCCCCACCGGGGTCAGGCCCTACGCGACCTGCGGCGTGATCTGCGCAAGCTGCGCTGGCCCAGCCCCCCTGCCACTCCATGATCTTCAAAACCGTTTCATTAGCTCTTTTATTTGTAGCTGTCAGCGCACTATCTACGGGCGCAAGTGCCAAAAAATACTCAAAAAAACCTGCCCCCCGGGCCACAGTACCCGCAGCCCCGCAGGGCAGCACGCCCTATGCCAGCCGCCCCGAAGCGCTGCTGTTTGCCGACGACCTGGCCCAGCGCCGCAACCTCGACCGCGAATGGGTGCGCCAGTCCATCGGCCAGACGCGCTTTCTGGCCCAGGTGCCGCGCCTTGTGCTGCCGCCGCCAAAGGGCACGGCCAAAAACTGGGACACTTACCGCGCCCGCTTCATCGAGCCGGTGCGCATCCGCGCCGGGGTGCGCTTCTGGCAGGAACACGCCACCGCACTCGCCCGCGCCGAACAGGAATACGGCGTCCCGCAGGAGATCATCGTCGGCATCCTGGGCGTGGAGACCCTCTATGGCCAGCACATGGGCAATTTCCGCGTGATGGACGCCCTGGCAACGCTATCCTTCGACTTCCCCGATGCACACCCCCGTGCGGCCGAGCGCACGGCCTTCTTCCGGCGCGAGCTGGAGCAGTTTCTGAGCCTGATGCACCGCACCGGCACCGACCCATTCACACCACGGGGAAGCTTTGCCGGAGCCATGGGGTGGCCGCAGTTCATGCCATCGAGCTGGGCACGCCATGCGGTGGACTTCGATGGCGATGGCCGCGTAGACCTGTTTGGCAGCCCGCAGGATGCCATCGGCTCCGTGGCCAGCTACTTCATTGCGCACGGCTGGCAGCCCGGCATGCCCACGCACTTTGGCGTGCGGCTGGAGGGCACAAGCGCACAGACGGATGAGCTGCTGGTGCCCGATATCCTGCCCACCTTCAGCGCCTCCAGCATGCAGGCCCGGGGGGCCATGCTCGACGAGAACGGCGCGCGCCACCCCGGCCCGCTGGCCCTGGTGGAGCTTCAGAACGGCGACAACCCGCCCAGCTACGTGGCGGGCACCGAAAACTTCTACACCATCACGCGCTACAACTGGTCAAGCTACTACGCCATGGCCGTGATCGGGCTGGGGCAGGCCGTCAAGGCCGCGCGCGAGGCGGCGCGGTAACCTCTCAGTTCAGCACCCACACCGCCTGCACATACGCCTGGCGCTGCACCGGCAGTTGCCGCACCACGGACGCGCCCGGCCCGGCGCTGGCGCGCAGGCCGCCTTCCAGGCGCAGGCGGTCCCCCTTCCAGGCCAGACTGGCGGTGTACAGGCGGCCGCTGTCGGCGGGGTGGTAAAGCAGGTCGAGCGCGCACTCCCAGGCACCCGTGGTCCAGGCAAGGCGGGCGAACAGGTTCCGACGGTGCAGCGAGGGGCTGGCGCTGAAGGCCTGGGTTTGCCATGCCAGGTTGGCTGCCACGGCCGTGGGTGGCGCACCGGCGGCTCCCAGGCGTTGCAGGGCGGCATTGCGCTCGGCCCACTGGCGCCAGTGCGTGCGCGAAGGGGCCGCTCCGTCCCACCAGGCTTCCATGAGCACACTCACCTGTTTTGCATTGGTCCAGGTGCCGCCCACCAGCGCTTGCTGGACACCTTGGCGCAGCACCGGACGCCAGGGGCTTGCCGGGGACAACGCCGCGAGCTGGGTCGAGGTGTCTTCCCACGCATCAAAACGCTCCATGTGGCGCAGCGATGCGTGCAGTTCCAGCGTATCGCTGGCCACCCAGGCCCAGGCCGCGCCCACGCTTCCCTGCGTGCGGCGACCCCAGCGGGCAAAGGCGTAGGTGTCGGCGCTGCCCACGCGCTGGTACCAGCGGGCGGCCAGGGCAGGCTCGCGTATGCCCATTGCATCGCGCCCGGTGGTGGGGTTCACGGCCACCAGGCTCCAGGCGGATTCGGCGCCAAACTGTTCGGCCATCAGCACAGGGCGGCCCTGCAAGGGCTGGCTGACCAGCGTGCGGCGCTGCTCTTGCTGCACCAGGTCGTTGGGGCGAAAGCCGTAGCCCACGTCCCAGCCCACCACCTTGCGGCCGGCCGTCCACTGCCAGGCGCCTGCCTGCCCTGCGGCATAGGCCTCCAGCCCTGCCACCTGCGTGCTGCCAGGGCCACCCGCAGACCCCCGGGCCTGGGCCAGCACATCGCCATGCCACTGCAGGCCCGCCCATTGCGCGCTGCCCTGCAACTGCAGCTGGACTGCGCCCTCGCTGGGCTGGTCGGCGGCAATGCCGTCGTACAGCGCATGGGCCTGGGCCAGCGGCCCGGTAGTGGCCGTCTGGCGCGCCAGCCCCTGGCTGCGCAGGCTGGAGCTGAACTCACCGGCCATCGCAGGGCGCAACGTGGCGGCTTCCAACACTGCCGCCAGTGCAAGCACATGGATGCAAAGGATGCGTGCCATTGACATCACTCCAATACCGGCGAGCGCGCGAGGAACATGGGGTTGAGCCACTCCACCGGCACCGTGCGCTCCTTGCGTGCCAGGTAGCGGATGCGTGTCTGCTTTTGCTTGCCCAGTGGGTCGATCAACACCATGGCGCTGACGCTGGACAGGGCCTGGTCCACCTCGAAAAGCGCCTGCTTGGCCAGCTTGTCGGACTGCACGTAGAGCTGGGCGCGCACGGGCTCATGGCGCTGCTGGCCCAGCCAGAGCGCGATGCGCTGGTAGGTCACGCCCTTGCGCATGGCCTGCAACTGCAGGTGGTAGCAGCTTGTGGGCGGCGTGGTCTGGATGACGGTAGCAGCGCCGGTGGGCACCGTGGCATCCACGCAGGGCTCCAGGCCGACCAGGGTGGCGCTGTAGTCACCGCTCCAGCGCATGGTGGCAATATCGCCGGTAGAGGCATCGCCCAGAAGCTTTTGCATGGGGGTGATGCGCATGGGCCGCTGGCTGCTGGGCATGAGCAGCCAGAAGTCATCGCCCAGCATCAGCACCTTCTGGCCTTTTTCGGCAGCGCTTTGCATCAGCACCAGCGTGCGCCGGTCGGACTGCGCAAACACGGTGTAGCGGCGTTCCCTCTCCAGCGTGCCGTCGCTTGTGTAGGCCTGCACCAGCGTATCGACCCGCAGGTTGTCGGCCCCGGTGCGGTAGCGGTCGGCGTCGCGCAGCAGGGCTTCTGCGTCTTGCGCCAAGGCAGGCCCTGTCAGGGCCGCAACCACTAGGCCCAGCAGCTGCGCCGGGTTCTTTCCCAAAGCGAGAAACATGAGAGCTTCCTTTCAGTTATCCATGGATTCATTGCGCTGCACCCATATCGCATGAAGCAGGCGCTCCCCACGCGCGGGCAGCCGCGCAAGGGCCGCCCCGCCGCGCTGGCTGCGTCCCCCTCCCTCGCAAAGCGAGAGAGAGGGGGAAGGCGCGAAGCGACTCAGGGGGTGTTTCACGTATGCCCCAGGGCATCGACCACGGGCATGTGCACGGTCTTGCGCGCCACCAGCAGCGAGGCCAGCAGGGTCAGCAGCACCATGGCCAGCATGGTCAGCAGGTAGAGCGCGGGGTCCACGCTCACGCTCAGCGGGTAACCCACGCTGCGCCCCGGCGGTGGTGGCATGTCCACCGGGAACAGCAGTAACAGCAGCGCCACCCCCAGGGCCAGCAGCGCCCCGGCCAGTGCACCCGCACCGCCCAGCAGCATGCCCTCCAGCCCCAGGCTGCGCAGCAGTTGTGCGGGCAGCGTGCCCATGGCGCGCAGGGTGCCGATCTCGCGGGTGCGCTCGATCACGGCCATGGCCATGGCGTTGGTGACCACAAAAACGACGATCACGCCAATGATGATGCCCAGCGCCCCGAAGATGCGGTTGTAAAGACCGCGCACCGATTGGTAGAAGAACGCCTGCTGCTCCCAGGTTTGCACCTGCAGGGGTGAAAACTGCCGGGCCAGGCGCTCGCGGGCCGCAGCGGTGGATTCCATGCGGTCCAGAAACACGCCCAGGCTGGACACCCGCTGCGTGACCAGCAGTTGCTGCGCCACCGGCACGCTGGTGTACACAGCACGCTTGTCCACATCAGGCACGCCCGTGCTGAAGGTGCCAGCCACCACCACGTCCATGGCGTTCATGGCGCCCTCGGTGGTGCTGGCCAGCAGCGTCAGGCTGCTGCCCGGCGTGGCCTTGAGGCTGCGCGCCAGATCTGCACCCAACAGCACCTGCGGTTGCGCGGCATCGCCCGCCAGCAAGGCGCCGCTTTGCAGCGTGAGGAACGGCCCTTTCACCGCGAACTCGGCATCGGGCTCCACGCCCTGGGCCATCATCACGGTGGTCTTGTCGCCGTTGCTGATGAGGCCGCTGAACACCACGCGCGGCAGCACGGCACGCACGGCCGGATCGGACAGCAGCGCGGTGCGCAGCGCGGCCACATTGTCCAGGCCATGCTGCAACGGCACGTCCTCATCGGAGCTGAAGCTCAGCGCTGTGCCCAGCACCAGGTGGCCGGTATCGCGCGCTGCGGCCTGGGCCAGGCTCTCGTAGGTGAACTGCGCAAAACCGCCCGCCAGCAGGATGGCTGCCGTGCCCAGCATGGCGATGGAGGCTGTCACCAGCGAGCGGCGCCGGTTGCGCAGACAGTTGTGCCAGGCAAATTTCAGCCACATCCACAAGCCGTTCATTGGATCCTCCCGTCCAGCAAGGCCAGCACACGGTCGCAGCGGCGCGTCAGGCGCTGGTCGTGGGTGGCAATCACAAAGGCCGCACCCTCGGCCTGGCAGCGCTCGCGCATCAGGTCCAGCACCTGGTCGGCAGTATGCGAATCGAGGCTGGCGGTGGGTTCGTCGGCAATCACCAGGCGCGGCCGCTTGATGAGCGCACGTGCAATCGCCACGCGCTGGCGCTGCCCACCGCTGAGGGCATCGGGCCGGTGCCTGGCGTGGTCTTGCAGGCCCACGGCGGCCAGTTGGCGGGCCACGCGCTCGCGCCGTTCGGGCGCGCTCACACCTGCAAGGAACAGGGGGTAGTCCACGTTCTCGGCCACGGTCATCACCGGCACGAGGTTGAAGTTCTGGAACACAAAGCCCAGCGCATCGCGCCGCAACAGGGTGCGCTCGGCCTCGTCCAGGCCTTGCACGGGCGTACCCGAGAGCGCGATGTGGCCCTCGTCCGGGGTGTCGATCAGGCCGCAGAGGTTGAGGATGGTGCTCTTGCCGCTGCCCGAAGGCCCGGTCAGCGCCAGCAGCTCGCCGCGCCGCACCTCCAGGTCCACACCCTGCAGCGCGGGGATCACATGCGCGCCCAGGCGGTAGGTCTTGCGCACGCCGCGCAGGGCAACCACGGGTGCCGTGGCAGATGTTCGGGGTTGCGTCATTTCGCGGCCTCCAGCCCGGCCTTGCGTACGGCCTTGACCACGGTCTCACGAAACGGCGCCGGGGCTGACACGAGCAAGGGGCTGCTATTCACCTCGGCCAGCAGCTTCAGGCCCCGGTCGCGCCGGTTCATCATGCGGGGCAAGGCCAGAAAGGTGTTGGCCGCCACCAGCTTCACATCCAGCACGGCAGGCACCTGGTTCTGCCCCACGGTGTTGTGCGCCGGTCCCAGCAGGGCCAGGGCCTTGTCCAGCTGCGCCAGGCCATCCTCGGCATGTGCCATCTTGCGCCAGGGCAGCATGGTGGTCTTCGCCTGCATGGCGACAACGGCACCGCTGTAGGCCAGCAGGACGGGATTGCCGGGCTCCACCTTAAGCAAGGTGGCAAAGGATTCCACGGCCTGCGCGATCGCCAACGCCTCACCCTGCGAGGCGCGCAAAAAGACCTGCAGCGCAGGGTCGAACTGGGCATCGGGCACCGCATGGGCGGGCAACGGCACGGCCACCATCAGGGCCGCACAGGCCACAGACATCAGCAAGGGGTAGGGCATGTCGCCATCTCCTGTGCAGGGTTGAACATGCCGACAGTGTCGAGAAGGCGTGCACGTTGCGCTGCAGGGATGCGACGAAACACCGACCTGGGGGAGCCAAACGTTGGATTGGCTGTGCCAACGCCTGCGCGCTCCGGCATCGGGATTGCAACGGCCTGTCTTGGCGTATCCTGATCTGCGGGTTCACTGCCCCCCCGCCCCAGGCGATGCACTCGCCCACAAACCATGGTCGCCCAGCAACCCATCCGAGATTCCGCACCGCCCCACAGGAGACCCTGCATGCCACTGAAGCAGCTTTCAGGACTGGACGCCAGCTTTCTCTATCTCGAGACCCCCGAAATGCCCATGCACGTGGGCGCCATGTACCTGCTGGAACTGCCTTCGGGCTACCGGGGCCGCTACGTCAACGACCTGCGGCGGCTCTACGCGGCGCGCATGCCTGCCACACCCGCGCTGCGCAGGCGTCTGTGGTGGATGCCGCTGAACCTGGCCAACCCGGCCTGGGTCGATGCCGAGCCCGATCTGGATTACCACGTCGTTGAGCACAGGCTGCCCCGCCGCCCCCGCACGAACGCAGCAGCGCAGGACGCACGCACGCTGCTGGAAGAACGCATCTCGGCCCTGCACCCGCAACTGCTCGACCGCAGCAAGCCTTTGTGGCGCATTCACGTCATTGAAGGACTGCCGAGCAGTGCCAGCGGTCACAAGCAGGTGGGGGTGTATTCACAGGTGCACCACGCTGCGGTGGACGGCCAGGCCGCCGTGGCGCTGGCCAACGTGCTGTTTGACCTGTCCCCCGAGCCACGCGAGATTGCGCTGCGGCCCTCCACGCGCCGCAAGACCTTCCAGATCGGCATGGTGGAGATGCTGCGCGGCGCCCTCAGCAACGAAGTGGCACAGGTGGTGCGCATCGCGCGCGAACTGCCCGCCACCCTGGGCACAGTGGCCCGCACAGCCAGGGGCGCGGTCAGCGTCAAAAACCTGCTCGGCAAAGGCACTGGCAACGTCACGCTGGCGCCCGCCACGCCGATGAACGTCACGGTCGGCAGCACCCGGGCGTTTGCCTCGGCCAGCGTTCCACTGAAGGAACTCAAGGCGCTGGGCCGGGAGCACGGGGCCACGGTCAACGACATGGTGCTCATGCTGTGCGCAGGCGCGCTGCGCAGTTATTTGCAGCAGCGCCAGCAGCTTCCGCGCAAAAGCCTGGTGGCTGCGGTACCGATTTCGCTGCGCCAGGAAGGCGATACCCGGCCGGACAACCAGGCCTCGATGAGCCTGATCAGCCTGGGAACGCATCTGGCCGACCCGGCCAGGCGACTGGCACATATCCGCACAGCCAGCAACGCCATGAAGACCACCATGGGCTCGATGAAGAGCATTCTTCCGACCGATTTTCCATCCATCGGCATGCCCTGGCTGATCGAGGCGGCGGCCTCGCTCTATGGCAAGGCCCGGGTGGCCGACCGCTTGCCACAGGTGGCCAACGTGGTGATCTCCAACGTTCCCGGCCCGCAGGTACCGATCTATCTGGCCGGGGCACGTGTGCTCGCCAACTGCCCCACCAGCATCGTGGTGCATGGACTGGCATTGAACATCACGGTGCAGAGCTTTGACGCTCACATGGATTTTGGCCTCATGGCCGACGCCGCCGCCCTGCCCGACGTGAAGGCCCTGGCTTCGGCGCTGGGCGACGCTTTTGACGAGCTGCAGGAGCTGCCGGCGCCCGCTACCGCCGCATCCAAACCCGCCAAGCCCCGCAAGTCCACCCTGCCCAAGGCCGTGGCGCCCGGAGACAAAGTGTCACCTAAGCGACTGCCCTCTAGGGTTAGCACGCCCAGCCCCGGTACACGCAGTCGCTAGCATGTTTGCATGGCTTTCACCCTTTGCGCCCGCATGACGTCCCGCTCCTCCCGCAAATCCCACCCCAGGCCCGACCCCGCAGGCGACGACAACACCGGTCTGCACCTGGTGCCGCCCGGCCTTGGGCTGGTGCTGCTGGAAGCCCGCGCGCCCTGGGAGGCCATGGCGATGGCGGCCGTATTTCCCTGGCTCTCCCGGATGCCCTCAGGCGACGGCCATGCCGTGCTGGTCTTTCCCGGCCTGGGTGCATCCGACATCAGCACCCTGGCCCTGCGCCGATTCCTGAAACAGCACGGCTACCAGGCCCATGGCTGGAAGCAGGGTCTGAACCTCGGCCCGCGCGAAGGTGTGCTCGAAGGCTGCCGCGAACGCATCCAGCAGTTGCACCAGCAATACGGCGGCAAAATCAGCCTGATCGGCTGGAGCCTGGGCGGCATCTACGCCCGCGAAATGGCCAAGGAAATGCCCGAGCTGGTGCGCGGCGTCATCACACTGGGAACACCGTTCACCGGCCACCCGAAGGCCACCAATGCCTGGCGCTTCTATCAGATGGTCAGCAAACAGCAGGCCCACGACGAGGAGCTGCTGGCCGAGGTGCGCAAGCCGCCCCCGGTGCCCACCACCTCCATCTACAGCAAGACCGACGGCATCGTGGCCTGGCAGTGCAGCATCAACCCGCCCCGGCACGCCCACACCGAGAACATCGAGGTGCATGCCAGCCATATCGGCATGGGCATGAACCCGCTGGCCATGTACGCTATTGTCGACCGGCTGCGCCAGGACCCGGCGCACTGGAAACGCTTCGATGCCAACGGCGCACGCCGCTGGTTCTTCAAGGTCGCGCACCAGCCCGAGATGGTCACGCAGTGGTATTGACTCCCCTGAGCCGCTTCGCGTCTTCCCCCCAGGGGGACGCCGCCAGTGCGGCGGGGCGGCCCTTGCACGGCGGCCGCTGGCCTTTGCCGCGCCCGTTTCTACGCTGCAGATAACGCACTGCCCCATGCACGTTCAGGCCAACGGGCTGCGCATCGCGGTGGACGACCAGGGCCCGCGCACCGCTCCGGTGGT
>C687J35021_10001700_pt1 | contig 16375 bp, 13 predicted proteins | sample RifCSPhighO2_12_FD_35021 | JGI IMG/M metagenome (IMG submission 35021)
TATTACAGCTACCGGCTCTCACCCAGCGGGCGGTAGCCGTGTGCATACCGATCCGCCTGAGGCGGATCGGATCCATGGGATTTCTGTCTCCTCGGGCACCACCAACCAGGAGACTTCCATGAACACCCCACAAGACCCCATCCAGTTCCTCCAGGAACGCGGTTTTATCCACCAGAGCACCGATCTCGACGGCTTGCGCGAGCACCTGCAGCAGGGCTGCGCGACCATTTACCTGGGCTTCGATGCCACCGCCGACAGCCTGCATGTCGGCCATCTGCAGGGGCTGATGGTGATGCGCTGGCTGCAACGCTTTGGCCATCGCCCGATCCTGCTGATCGGTGGCGCGACCACGCGCATCGGCGACCCGAGCTTTCGCGACGAGAGCCGGCCGATGCTCAGCGAGGCGCAGATCCAGCACAATATCGCCGGCATCTGCGAGACCTTCGCCCGCTTCGTGCATATGGGCCCGACCGGCAATGACGGTCTGGTGGTGGACAACGCCGACTGGCTGGACGGCATTGGCTACCTGCAGTTTCTCAACCAGGTGGGTCGGCACTTTTCCATCAACCGCCTGCTGACCTTCGACGCCGTACGCCAGCGCCTGGATCGCGAGCATTCGCTGTCATTTCAGGAGTTCGGCTACACCCTGCTACAGGCCCATGACTTCACCGAACTGGCCAAACGGCATGGCTGCAGCGTGCAGCTCGGTGGCGCAGACCAGTGGGCCAACATCATCAACGGTGTCGAACTGGCCAGGCGTCAGGATGGCCGGCAGCTGTTCGGCCTGACCATGCCGCTGCTCACCACCAGCGACGGGCGCAAGATGGGCAAATCTGCTCAGGGCGCTATCTGGCTCAACCCGCAGCGCCTCGCCCCCTTCGATTTCTGGCAGTTCTGGCGCAACTGCGACGACCGTGACGTCGGCCGCTTCCTGGCGCTGTTCACCGAGTTGCCGCTGGCTGAAATCACCCAGCTAGCCCAAGCCGAAGGCTTGCAACTGAATGCCGCCAAGGTGCGCCTGGCCTCCGCCGTAACGGCCCTGGTGCATGGCGAAGAAGCCGCGCAGCTGGCCGAGGCCACCGCCCAGGGGCTGTTCGCCCAGGGCGATGAGTTGCAGGGATTGACCACCCTCAGTGTGTGCAGATCCAAGCTCGCCGCCGGCTACTCGCTGACCGAACTGCTGGAGCAGCATGAACTGCAGCCCTCCCGCGGAGCCACTCGTCGTCTGGCCGCTGGCGGCGGCCTGCGCCTGGACGGTGAGGCAGTCGTCGATGCCGACCTGGCCTTGCCCGCAGGCCGCGACAGCTGGCTGCTCAGCCTGGGCAAGAAGCGCCACTACCGCATCCAGCTGGAGGACTGATCATCGAGCATCCAGTGCGATCCCAGAGCAGCCTGCTAGCCGTCTTTACCCGCTGGCTCGGCCTCGATGAGGCCGGCGCAGCCCAAGCTGCCCGCCTGGCGCTGGCGGCCTGGTTGGCATTCAGCATCGCCGCCCTGCTCCATGTGCAGAATGCCTATTGGGCCGCCATGCCCATCTGGGTGGTGGCGCAACCCTCACGGGGATTACTGCTGGAACGCGCGCTCTATCGGCTGCTCGGTACCTTGCTCGGCGCACTGGCCGGCTTCATGGTACTCACGCAGGACTCATCCCTGCTGCAGCTGATACTGCTCGCCGCTGTGATCGCCATGTGTGCGGGCATGACCCACCTGCTGCGTGGCACCTCGGCCTATGCCTGGCTGATGGCCGGGATGACCGCAGCGGTGGTGGTCATCCCCTCGGCCCTGAGTCCGCAGGACAGCTGGGCACTGGCCTTGGCGCGGGTCGAATGCACGCTGATCGGGGTGCTGGCGGTGACTCTGGTGCTGTGGCTGTTCACCCCCAAGACCCGCCGCGGGGATTTCTATCGCCGGGCCCGAGCCCTGGCGGCGGATGCCGTCGACTTCGCCGCGCAGAGCCTGACCGGCAACACCGACCCGACCACCGAACTGCGCATCCTCAAGGCGCTTAGCGACATAGACAGCGTAGCGCGGCCCATCTCTGCCGGGTCGTTACGTGGTTACCGCAACCTGCGCCATATCGACCAACTGCTCCTGGCCTCGCTCAATATCATGGCGGCCGGCCAGGCCATGGGCAGCCACCTACGCCCCGAAGCCCAAGCCGCAGCGGCGCTGGCCAGGCGTCTGCAACAGGTTGCCGAGCGGCTGCGCAGCGATGAGCCGGCCGGCAGCATTCTGCCCGCCCCACCCGAGAACCTGCCGCCCAGACGCCTCGCCCGTCTGGAGCAGGCCCTGGAGCAACTGTGCCAAGCCGCCGCCCAGCTGGCTCCGGCGGCATCACCAGCGTCTGCTGAGGCACACGCGGCACCGGCACTGGTGCCTGATCGCGACTGGCGGCTGGCCTTGCGCACCGCTGCGACCACTGGCGGCGCGGCACTGGCCTGTGCCTTTCTGGCCCAGGCCTACCCAAGCCAGGCAACGGAGCTGGCGATACTCGGCGTGTGCATCTTTTCGATGTTGCTGGGCTCCATGGCCCAACCGCAGAAGCATGCCCCGCACATGTTGCTGGGCGTGCTGGCCGGCGTGACAGGGGCCACACTCTACCGCTTCACCGTGCAACCCCACGTGGACGGCATGCTGGAGCTGGTAGTGACCCTGCTGCCGTTCCTGCTGGTCGGCGGCATTCTGCGCGCCAGCCGCCGCTTCGCCGTGCCGGCAATCGACGCCAATATGTGCTTTATGCTGGCCAGCCAGGCCGGTATGCCGGTGGCCAGCAGCGGCGCAATCATCAGCAGCTCATTGGCGCTGCTGCTCGGGGCGGGGCTGGTCGGCTGCGGTTTTCTACTCTTCCCGCGTACCGTGCAACGCGCGCTGCGCCTGACCACGGCGGCCATCCTCGGGGATATTCGAACCCTAGTGCGCGACCCCAACGCCCTGAGCCGGGAACGCTGGCTGGCCCTGGCCGGCCGCCGGATTCTGCGTCTGCTGGCGCATATGGGGACCGACACGCACTCCAGTACTACGCCGCCAGCCGGCCTGCTGTCGTTGCTCAACCTGGGGCAGTCGATCATCGACCTGCACCACCTGGGCCAGCAGCCCGGCCACCGGGCCATCTATCAGGAAGCCATCGCCAGGCTGGCGGACTTCGAGCGTCAGCCGCAGGCGACCGCCGAGTTTCTTCTGCACCTGGCAGAGGACAGCCGCGACCGCTGGCTGACGGTGACGCTGCAGACACTGGCCCATGCCTTGCTGGCCAGCCGCAGCACGCTGCTGGCGCAACACCCAGGCGTCAACTCAGCACATTGACCTACTGCGTACGGGCCTGGGCACCGCCGAGCATGGATTGGATCTCCTGGGTCGCCTGACGCGTGCTCTGCGCCAGCTTCTTCACCTCATCGGCAACCACCGAAAACCCGCGCCCCACCTCGCCCGCCCGGGCCGCCTCGATGGCCGCGTTCAACGCAAGCAGGTTGGTCTGTTCTGCAATGCCCTTGATCACGCTGACCACCTGGGCGATCTGCCCATAGGTGTCCTGGTTGTGTTGCAACATCTGTTCATGGGCCGCCTGGGCATTACGCTCATCGGAGATGTCGCGCACCGCCCCGATCACCCGATAGAGCAGCCCCTTTTCATCACGCACCGCGCGGCCACGCTCCCGGCACCAGATATAGCCGCGAGCCTTGTGGCGCATGAGGTACTCGATCACGTATTCACCACTGCCGGCTGGATCGACAATCTCTCGCTCGAAGAGCTTGGCGACGCCCCCCAAGTGATCGGGATGGATAATGCTGGCCTGGCTCTCCAAGCCATCGGGCAACTCATCACGGTTGTAGCCCATCAGCACGCGAAACTGGTTGGAGATCCGCATCATGCTGCGCGGGTCGTCGATATTGCCGTTGACCACAGTGAAATCCCAGTAGCCTTCGGTCAATGTGGACTGAGCAACTTCCCATATCCGCGACTCCAGCTCGCACTTGCTCAACGCTTCCTGCTGCTCGTAGAGCTGGGCCTGAACGCTATCCAGGGTCATCTGCTGATGTTGCAACTCGCCGCGCAGCTGCAGCTCCCGGGCCAATGCTTGATCACGTTCCTCGGTCAGCCGCTGCACCTGCTCACGCAGCTCTGTCGTCTCATCCCGGGCCTGGTGCATAAGCCCGGCCAACTGCTCAAGGCCCTTGGCGAGTTCTGGATAGCGTGTCAGCGAGGCCGTGCCAGAAAGCATAACCCCGAGCCCGGCACCCAGATTGGCGATCTGTTGGCACAGTTCCCCGGCAAGATCACGCCCATTGTCACGGAAGAACATAAGCGGTTACTCCAGTTCGGTTGATAAAGGCTGACGTAAACGCTGTTGCTGTTTTACCGCCAGCCACTGCCGATCAATCACCCGTTTCTGCTCCGCCTTGAGCGGTTCGAGGAAATACAACCGGCGGCGCTCGCTCGCCTGGGGAACGAGAGCGGGAGCGCGCTGTGCCAGCTCCAGCATCTCCGGCAAGTCACTGCGCAGCGGGGCATAAAAGCGGGTGGCCAGGGTGTTCAGGCGGGCGTTGTCCGGCTGCAGCATGTAGTCGATAAAGCGATAGGCCAGTTCGGCTTGCTGAGCATCACGGGGAATGGCCCAGCTGTCGATCGTCAGCAGGGCCCCCTCCTCCGGTACCAGAAACTCCAGGCTGCTGCGCTGCGACGCCGCCAGCAGGGCATGGCCACTCCAGGCCATGGCGACGCACAGACGGCCGCTGACCAGGTCCTCGATATAGGCCTCGTTATTCAGTGAATGCACAGCGGCTGCCTGGCTCGCCAGTTGCGCGCCGCTAACGGCCAAACGCGTTGGCGAGGCCTCGAACAAACGCTTGCCCTGCAGATTCATCCACAGCGAGAAGGTCTCTTCAGGGGCGTCTAGCCAGCCCAAGCCACACGCCTGCAGACGCTGGGCGTAGCGCGGATCGAACAGCAAGCTCCAGCTCGATGGCGCGGCCTCACCCAAGGCCCGCTGTGCGGCCTCGCGCTCGACCACCAGCCCGACCGTGCTCCACAGGTAAGGCACCACATAGCGCCCCGCGCCGGAAAAACCTGCGAGCGACGCCAATAATTTGGAATCCAGATTGCCGTAGTGGCGCAGCTTGCCGATATCCAGTGCCTGCAAGCGGCCCTCACCGATCAGGCGCTGCAGCTGAAAGTGCGAAGGGGTCACCAGGTCGAAACCCGCTCCAGCGTCCAGCGCCTCGTCCAATTCCTGGGCGGTGGTGAAGGTCTGGTAATCGACCCTGATACCGGTATCGCGCTGAAAGCCGGCGAGAACCGCCGGATCGATGTAATCCTTCCAGTTGTAGATGCGCAGCGTCTGGCCATAGCCTGTAGCAGTCGAAAACATAAGCACGGCGAATAGCAGAGCTCTCATCGTCCGGATCCCTTGGCGTTGTTATGGCGTTATAAATAGCGCCATAACGCCATAACGTCTTGCCTGACCCTGCCGGATACTTGCTCGCCGCTGCCATGCACTCACAATGAAAAAACGCCTCACTAGAGGCGTTTTTCTAAACGGATTGCGCAGCTCAACCCAGGTCTGGCTCAAACAATTTGCGCTTCATGTAGAGTTTGACCCAGAGCGCCGCGATCACACTGACTAGCAACAGGATGCCGCCGGTGATCTTGTAGACCAGAACGGTCATCTCCGGCGATGGCGAGTTGTTCAGCGCCACATAAAGCATGGCGGCGATGCCGAGGAGCTGTGGCAGCGGGTAGAACGGCGTCTTGAACGGGCGCGCCAGGTGCGGCAGGCGACGACGCAGCACCAGCACATCGACATGCGCCACTATGTAGGCCAGCAACCAGCTGGTGGAAGCGGCGATCACCAGCGGGATCAGCGAATCGATGTCCATCAGCAGCAGCGGAATGGCAATGATCGCCGCCATAAACAGGATGCCGACCCAGGGGGTGCCGAAACGCGTGCTGGTGATTTTCATCTGCGGGAAGGCCTGGCCGTTTGTCGCCATGCCGTGCAGCATGCGCGGCACGGCGGCCAGCACGGTATTGACCGTGCTACAGGTGGCGGTCACCGCCATGATTGCGGCGATGATCAACCCGGCCTTGCCGAACACCGCATTGGCGTAATCCAGATAAGGCAGCGGCGAGGTGGTGAGGGTCTCGATGTTCAGGTAATGGGTCGCGCCGTAGACGAACAGCAGGAAGATCCCGAGCATGGCGCACAACGACAGCATCATCGCCCGCGGGATATTGCGCTGCGGATTGTCCACCTCGTTGATCATCGGACAGATGAATTCCACGCCGACCATCAACCACAGCGCCATGGCCACCAGCCCGATGAAGCTGCCGTTTAGCACCGGTTCCAAGCTCCAGCTCACCGCCGTACCGGCCAGTTCGGCATGGGGCTCGACCGCGCCGGTAACCGCACACAGACCAATGATGATCAACGCCGAAACCAGAATGAAGGCCAACAGGTTCTGCACCTTGGCGAACACATCGGCACCGAGAATATTGGTCACGACGAAGAAGCCGAGGATCAGCAGTGGTAGCACCAGCGGCGGGAACAGCCCGGGCAGCAGCTCGCCGATGATGATATCGACCAGGAACATCTCCACCGGCAGCGCCAGCATGGCCACCACTACATAACCGGCGAACACCGAGACAATGGCTGGGAAATGGCCGATGGCCTTCTGGGTATAGGTCGCCAGGGTGCCTTCCTGAGGAAACATCAGCGACAGCTCGGCAAAGCTCATGGCATTGAACTGAGCCAGAATAAAGGCGACGAACAGCGCGGCGATAAAGCCCATGCCACCGATGCCTATACCTTGAGTCGCAGTGATCATCGAACCCTGGACGATGACCAGGCCGACGCAGATGGCCATCATGGTCACGAAGCCCAGCTTCTTGTGCTGCATAGAGGTAACCCTCCCCGCCGATTTTGTTATTGAGGTAAGACCTGGGGCGTTGGTATCAGTCATTTTCTTTATTCTCCCGCTCGGGCCATTGCCGACCCAAAGGTGCCCATGGATGCGACGGCGGTTTCGCGCCGTGTCGTGTATCACTGTGCTACTGCGCCCATGGGAATTCTTGTACCAGGCTGCCGCATTCTTGTTCCGGCGTGTCAGCGGCGCTGCTGGCAGGCCAATAAGACGATAGGATCGACTTCAATTGCTTCTTCACTAAGGGTATAGCAGCCATGCACAACATCCTGATCACCGGTGCCTCCCGCGGTCTGGGCCTGGGTCTGACCCGGGCCTACCTGGCGCGCGGTGCCAGGGTTTATGCCGTGATACGCCGTGAGCCCAGCGACGAGCTGCTTGCCTTGAGCCAAGGCCACGCCGCCAGATTGCGCCTGATTCTCTGCGACCTTGACGACGATCAGGCCACCGCCCACATCGGCGAAGCCCTGCAAGGCACCCGCCTGGATCGGGCACTATTCAATGCCGGCATCTACGGGCCTGCCCATCAGGATCCGTGCCAGGTCAGCCGCGAGGAAATTGCCCAGCTATTTCTGAGCAACACCATCGCCCCCGTACGCCTGGCGCAGACCCTGCTGCCGAGTATCNGCGANGACGGAATACTGGCCTTTATCAGTTCACAGATGGCCAGTGTCGAATTGGCCCGGGCCCAGGACATGCCACTGTACGGTGCCAGCAAGGCGGCGCTGAACAGCCTGCTGCGCAGCTGGAGCGAGGTGCCGGACATGTCCCAGGTGACACTGCTGGCACTGCACCCTGGCTGGGTGCGTACCGAGCTCGGGGGGCCCGATGCACCGCTGAGCGTCGAGGACAGTGTCAGCGGGATGATCGCGGTGATAGAGGCCGAGGCCGGCCAGCCGGGCTGCCGTTTTCTCGATTATCAGGGCCAGGTGCTGCCCTGGTAGGCAGCTGCGCCGTTTGAGCGCTAGTTCGCGGCTAAAGCCCCTCCCACAGGTGTGCACAAGCAGCAACGGGCTCCTGGCCTGAAGCCGGGAGCCCGTTGCTTTAGCGCGTAAGGAATGCCGTCAGCCGATGGCAATCACAGCCTTGAGTATGGCCTTGAAGGTATCAATCTGCTCTTCGCTGAAGGCACCGAACACCTTGTCCTGCTGCTCGCCGGCAATACGCCAGAGAGCTTCGGCCTGGTCGACCCCGGCCGGGGTGAGTACATACCGATCGTCTGCATCGGCCACCAGGCCCTTGCGCTTGAGAATATCCACCGCTTGTTCAATCTCGCGCACCGGCATCGCCACTTCACGCAGCAGGTCACACAGACTCAGGCCGGCATCGTTCTCCAGCACCATCAGCATGCGCGCCTCGCTGGTGCGCAAGCCGGTGGACAGTTGCCGAGGCTGGTAATTGCTCTGATAGCTACGCACCGCCTGGGTCATCAGGTAGTAGAGGTTGTGGCTCAGTCGCCCTTGAAAGGCGCTACTGGGCTGCTGCCCCTCGGTCTTTTCGGTCATACGGGTGTGCGGCAACACCATGGAGTAGGCACCCTGGTGATAGAGCAACGGCGAACGGCCGAAGTCGTCGAAGGCCAGCACCTTGCCGATCAGGATCCAGTGATCGCCACCGTCGATCTGTTGGTGTTTCTCGCACTGGAAACGCGCCGCGCAATCGGGAAACAAAGGCGCTCCGCCCTCGCCCAGCTCATGGGTTACGCCGGCGAACTTGTCGTCACTCGGCCGGGCAAACTGGTTGGACAGGTCGATCTGATCGGCGGAGAGGATGTTCACCGCAAAATGCTCGGCACGCTCGAACACCTCATAGCTGCCGGAGCGCTTGTCGATGCTCCAGAGCACCAGCGGCGGATCCAGCGACACAGAGTTGAAACTGTTGGCGGTAACGCCGACCTTTTGCCCGTCGGCAGTTGCCGCGGTGACGATGGTCACGCCAGTGGCAAAATTGCCCAGGGCGCGGCGAAAGGCACGCGGGTCAAGAGCAGCAGTGGTGCTTGTCATGGGATTCTCCCTGGCTGCCGTCGAGGTTCGCGGCAGCGCTGTTATTTGGCGGTCGGGGCCGCGAACGGCCCCCATGCAAGGCTGGCGGGTTCAGACCATGCTCGGGTCCGGCTCCAGGCCCATCAGCTCACGGCCAAGGATCTGCGCACAGACGTCGTAGTCGGTGTAGGCATGGGCACCGGTCATGTGCGAGTCACGGAACAGCCGCTGCATCTCGCTGCTTTCGAACCAGCTGGTGCCGCCGGCAGCCTCGAACAGGCGGTCGACNGCCTGGATGCACATCTTCACNGCGTAGGCCTGATTGGTACGCCAGAACGCCAGGGTNTCGCGGCTCGGGTACTGGTGGCGCTCGCCATGCTCGGCATGCTCCTGCCAGGTCTTTTCCAGGAAGGCGCGGGCGGCAGCGACCTGATGGGTNGACTCAGCCAGACGCATCAGCGCCGGCGTGGCGGTGCCGACGTTGACCCCGGTGTAGGCGCGCACGCGGTTCTTGGTCTTCTCCCGATAGGCTTCGAGCATGCGCTCGGCGATACCCAGGCCGATGGCCGCAAAACCACTGGCGAAGTAAGGCCGGTAAGGCGTGTAGAAAATCTTGCTGTCCGGGTACAAACCGAAGCCGGCGGAGCGGCCTTCCATCATGTCCTTGGCCTGCTGGATGCGGTGGTTGGGCACGAAGACATCCTTGATGATCAGGGTCTTGGTGCCGCTGCCCTTCATCCCGGCTGCGAACCAGTCGTCGCGGATTTCGTAGTCGCTGCGCGGCAGCACGGCGAAGCAGTAGTTCTGGTTGCCCTCGGCATCCAGCCGACGACAGCCAACGATGGCCCACTCGGCGTGGTCGCTGCCGCTGCTCCAGCCCATCTCACCGCTGAAGATGACGCCGCCCTCGGTTTCCTCGACCTTGCCGAACGGCGCGATGCTGCTGCTGGCGGTGGCGTCCGGGTTATCGCCCCAGATCTCGTCCTGCAGCTGCTTGGAGAACATCGCCAGCTGATGGCTATGGGTGCACAGCAAGCTGAAGGCCCACGCGGTGCTGGCACAGGCACCCGCCAGGGCAACCACGCAATCAGCAAACTGCGGCAGTGAAATTTCCATTCCGCCATAGTGCTTGGGCTGGAACGCACGGTGCATACCGATACCCTTGAGCAGGGCGATATTCTCGTCCGGAGCCTTGCGATCTTTTTCGGCCTGGGCGGCATTGGCGGCAATCGCCGGCAATATGGCTTTCAGGTCTTCGAGAAGCGGATTTAGCTTTTTCATCTGGTAGGAGCCCTGCTTATTGTTAGAAAGTGGCCGCGTCGTCAGTCGTACCGGCTATGCGCCTGACCAGGCACTGCGGCCTCGGAATTCAGCACCCATAGCGCTGTATATCCCTGTATGCAGGTTCATTATGCTGAGNGGCAGGCTGGCTAAAAATGCACCTTCCAGACACTAAATTGCACTTTTCATGGCTTANCGACCAGGATCACCCGAATGGACGTTAACCTATTAATGAAATACCAATTTGCCTTACCATAGCGCCCCCAATCGCCCTCCCCATTCGCCATGAACAACCTGCCCAGCGCCTTGCGCGCACTGCGCCACCGTAACTTCCGCTGCTACTTTATCGGCCACGCCATCTCCACCCTGGGCACCTGGATTCAGCAGGTGGCCCTGGCCTGGCTGGTCTACCGGCTGACCGGTTCGGTGGCGCTGCTCGGCCTGACCACCTGCATGGCGTTGCTGCCGCAGTTGCTGGTCGGCCCGTTCGCCGGTGCCTGGATCGACCGCCACGACAAGCGCCGCCTGCTGATCCTGGTGGAAAGCCTGCTCGGACTGCAGGCCCTGGTTCTTGCGCTACTCACCGCCGGTGACTGGGTAACGCCGACGCTGTTGGTGGCGATGGCCACGCTGATGGGCGTGCTCAACGCCCTCGACACGCCGTTGCGCCAGTCATTGCTGAGCCAGTTCGTCGACGACCGCGCCGACCTGCCCAACGCCCTGGCCCTGAACGCCATGCTGTTCACCAGCTCGCGTTTTATCGGCCCGCCCCTGGCCGGGCTGCTGCTCGGGGTGTTCAACGAGGCGCTGTGTTTTGCCCTTAACGGTGCCTCCTACCTGGCCCTGGTAGTCGGCTTGCTGCTGATTCGCATAACGCCCACCGCCCGGGCGGGCGGCTCCTATCGCAATGTGCTGGGTGAGGGGCTGCGCTATGCCCTGGGCAACCGCCAGGTGCGCTCCATGATGCTCAGCGTGCTAGCGATCAACGTCAGCGCCTCCAGCTACGTGGTGCTGCTGCCGGTGTTCGCCAAGGACATCTTCGCTGGCGGCGCGACCACCCTGGGTTGGCTGTGGGGCGCGGCCGGTCTGGGCTCGCTGCTGTCGACAGTGTTCCTCGCCTCGCGCCTGGCGGTGGACAGCCTGCCCAGGCTGATCCTCGCCGCCAGCTGCGCCACCGCCCTGGCCCTGCTGGTATTCGCCTGGAGCGACCTGCTAGCGCTGTCGCTGGCGGCCATGGCGGTGATCGGCTTCGGCATCACCGTCAGCAACGTGGGCACCAATATCGTCCTGCAGAGCAACGCCCCCGAGGCCCTGCGCGGACGGATCGTCGCCCTGTACACCTCGATCCGTTTCGGCTTCGACGCCCTCGGCGGATTGCTCGCCGGGCTGCTGGCCGGTTACCTCGGCGCACCGCCGGTGATGGCGGCAGCGGGAGGCGCGTTGCTGTTGTACTGTATCTGGGTCGAACTGCAGCGCCGGCGCAACTAGTGTCGTGCCGACCCTGAAAATCGCTTCAATGCCAGGCTTGTGCCCTTATGCAGGAGCCGACTCCGATCCGTGCCGCTCGTACGCGACTCACCCGGTGTTACGAAGGGCGAAACGGCTGAAATCGGCCCGTGCCTTGAAACCAAACTGATGGTTTGTACGCTATGCCGCTGGGAGAACATCATCCACATGGCCGACGTGCCCGGCTTACTCACTTGGGCAGATGTCCCTCTGCCTGCTTCAGGAAGCCCAGGCAGCCAGTGCTATAGGTTGTTAGCAGAGTATTGCCGCTATAGGGGCGACTTGCGGCCAGATGCAGACGGTCAGCCGGTAGCAAATAAATCTGTCACCTTTTCCTCCATGGTTTTTTTGGGGGGCACTAAGCGAAATCAGTGCCTCGGATCTGCCTACCGATTTCGCTTAGCCTCAACATCCCCAGCCCCGGTCTTGAAATCCATAGCCACCGACAGCGGTGTCAGTGATGATCGCTGCTGACAATGTCGATAGACCCGGATATGTTGCAGAATAGTGATTAGTTATCTCCGCAATTGATATGCATATCGTATATACCCAAACACTCATCGGAGCACCACCAAGAACATGGAAAGCTATCAGCAGTCACCGCTTTGGAGTCAGGCCTTCAACGATGCGAACGATGGGTTCGACAAGCAGCGGAATGCGCTCGCATCAGCTTTCGCGGATTTCCGCGATCGAGTGTCGATGCTGGTCGCACAGATTCATAAAGATATGCCGTCACTTACCGTCCATGACATTACTCATATTGATGCGCTGTGGTGGACAGCGTCCGAGATCGCAGGACCTGACTACTTTCTCAATCCTGCGGAAGCCTTTGTCTTGGGTGGTGCATTTTTACTTCACGACTCTGCGCACTGCATAGCGGCCTACCCAGGCGGACTGGATGAGGTGATGGCGTTGCCTGAGTGGGAAATGTACTGTTCACTCCTCGGGTTCAATAGCAGTGAGCTCATAAAAGGTACTGATCAGTTTCAACAAGTTTTGTTTGAAGTGCTTCGTTCGCTTCATCCAAAGCAAGCTAGGGTGCTCGCCCGTCAGTCATGGAGTGTATCAAATGGAAAGGAAGCGATTTACCTACTCCCTCAAGATGATCTTCGCAGGGCATACGCTGAGGTGATAGGAGAGATTGCAGAGAGTCATTGGCATTCACATCATCAATTGGAGTATTTACATCAGAAAAAGATCATGCCGCCGGCATATTTAGGCCCGGTTCCATGGACGGTCGATGTCCTAAAACTCGCCCTGCTGTTACGAACGGCGGATGCGGCGCATATTGACTCTCAGAGAGCGCCACGCTTTCTTCAAGCGCTGGTAAATCCAACTGGAATTTCACTGGCTCACTGGAACTTCCAGACTAAGCTAAACAGACCTAAACGGGACGCGGATCCAATACGAGCTGAGCTTTGCTATTCTGGCTCAAGCTTTCCAATTGATGAGCAAGATGCTTGGTGGCTCGCTTACGACACAGCAAAAATGGTCGATAAAGAGCTGAGAATGGCAGATAGGTTGCTTGTAGAGTTTCATCGCCCCCGATTTGCAGTAAAATCCGTAGCAAATTCCCACAGCCCTGAGAATTTTGCTCGGAATGTCGCGACTGAAGGTTGGCATCCTGTCGATACAAGCATAAAAATTACTAACATAAACGATATGGTAGAAAGATTTGGGGGTAAAAAGCTTTATGGGCAACACCCCTCTTCTGCCCTGAGAGAGTTGATTCAAAATTCTGTTGACTCAATCCGAGCCTGTAGAAGTTTAGGAGGGCTTGGCGAGGATGAAGGAGAGCTAGAGATTGCACTTGAGGACTCTCCGCAGGGACAGTGGCTACATGTGACCGATACAGGCATAGGTATGAGCAGATATGTGCTCACGGAAGTTTTGCTCGATTTTGGAAAGTCTCTGTGGCGCAGTGCGGATCTTCAAGGTGAATGGAAAGGTCTCGTATCTAAAAAATTCGAGGCAGTAGGAAAGTTCGGGATAGGCTTCTTCTCAGTATTTATGCTTGGCGATTATATCAAGATCACTACACGCCGTTTTGAACCTAAAGATAGCGAAAGCGCTCAATGGCTACTGGAATTTTCCAACGGTACACAGCAGCGACCTACTTTACGGCCGCCACTCGAACACGAAAAAATGAAACGCCATGGGACTCGCGTTTCGGTATTGCTACCTGCTGGAAAGCTGCAAGAATTGTGTGCGAATAAAAATCCGAGTCGGCGCGCAGAAATCACGTTTCCTGAAATTTGCGCCCAGCTAGCTCCAACGCTAGACATAAATTTTTTTGTACGAATGCCAGGTGACGCGCGAAATAAAGTAGTCACTGCAAACGACTGGACAAGAATTAACAGCCTGGATTTGTTCCGCCGAATCGCTCCCGGAGAACTTGAGCGCCCAGATATTTCAAAGGGTGCCCCGTGGAAAAGTATAACTGAGATCACGAGTTCTTCCGGCAGAGTTATAGGCAGGGCTACCGTCTCATATCCAACTTATGCAAACGCCTCGACAGGCATAGGCGTCTGCAATGGAATATTTGCCGGATTCGTGCCTGGTCTTGTCGGCATTATTAACGTTTGCGCACAAGACGATTTGGCAAGAAAATCTGCTATACCTGACCTGTCGGCACTTGAGCTTCAAAGGTGGGCGAATGATCAAGTTGTACTGCTAAGCGATCTGAGTAAGAGATTTATTTCGATAAAAGACTCAGCCATGCTAGCGCTATATGGAGCAAGTCATGAATTGCTGACATTGGGAATGCTAGCAAGTGAGCCTTGCACGTATGAAGAATTTCAACAGTTTTGCCTTAGCTCCGACATCCTAATATTGCATGATGGAGTAATTGAACATGATGATGACGACGAGGTGCTTTTTCGCGATTTTTATAGTTTTTTTGAGTACGAGAAAAAAGTTCTTGAAATTGACATGTCCGCCGGGATGTCGTGGGTTAGTCAATTGGTGCAGAATGGTCCAGATAGAGATACCTGTTCGGTTTTTTATGCAGTACAGCATTTATTGAACCAAACATGGGGTGGGTTTGAACTCGATGAGAACGCGCAAGCTTTAGTAGGGAGTGTTCTTGGTTCAAATATTTATAGAGATTGTAATATCTATACGCGCCCCAAATAACCCCTTGCCCTTAATCGTTTAAGGAAGGTCTGAAATAGTCATGTATTTCTTGCTGACTTCAGCCTCCGCCGATTTTGAAAGCGGTAAATCGATCAAAAGCGATCAGATCATCCGCTTATTTTTGTATTTTTAGCCGCCGCGAGCACCTCGCGGCCGCTATTGCCCATATTACGGGCGCACCTCTCCTGCATTGGTCAGTAAATGTTTGCGCGCCATCCACAGATTCGACAGTGCGAACAGTGTCACCAGTTGCGCCGTGTTCTTTGCCAGACCACGGAACCGCGTCTTCACATAACCGAACTGGCGCTTGACCACTCTGAATGGGTGTTCAACCTTGGCGCGCACCTAGGCCTTGGCCTTCTTGATCTTGCGCTTGGCTTTGTACAGCGCGCTACGCTTACCCAGCTTCTTGTAAGTGCTGCGGCGGGCGGCGATCTGCCAGATGACCTTACGGCCTTCATGCTCAGGACGTTTCTCGACGCCAGGGGCAATTGGGGAAGGGGCAATTGGGGCAGACCACGGTATTGATGCTGATGGGCAGCTCCTGGTCGCTTTCCCTCGTCAACCTCAGCTAGTACCCGGGGCCTAGCACCGCGATACCTGAGAACAGGATCAATGGGGATCAATGAGGTCAGTGTCATTGATTCTTAGCCTCCCAATACTCCGCAGACTTTCTGTCCCCTCCCCGCCCCAGGGGAACAGCCCGCCGCCCCGTCTTGGCTTCTATTTTGGACTTGAACCGATCATCGCCCAAAACCCACGCCTTGTTAGTCGCCTCACGGATCGCAGTCAGTTCCCGCTCCGGCATTCTGCCCCGGAACAGTGATCGGTAGGCGCTTTGCCGTTCCGCCGCCGTTTTACCGAGCTGGAGATACAGAGTATGTGGTGTGAGCAACTGGATCGGCTTACCCAAGGCATTTGATTGGTAACTGGACCAAGGGTACTCCGAGGCATGGGACACCATACTCGCCCGCACCGGGTTCAGTTCTATATAACGATAAACCGTCAGCAGGTAACTGTCGGAATCGACCAGCGTCGATTTATATCGCCCCTCCCACAACGTGCCCGTGCGTCCATAGGTGAAGTTGAAGTACTGAACGTATTTACGACCTTGGGCCTGCATCAGCCGGCTGACGCCCTGCTCATCGCTGGGCGTCACCAGCAGATGCACATGGTTGGTCATAAGCACGAAGGCATGAATGACGACCTGATATCTGCTTGCCGCCTCCTTGAGAAAGGACAGGTAGGCTTTGTAATCCGCCTCTTGGTAAAAGCAGGCTTGCCGGTTATTGCCGCGCTGAATCACATGCTGGGCACAACCAGGAAAGTAGAGACGAGGCAAGCGGGCCATGCGGGACTCTCCTAATTGAACAGGGAGAAAGGTTGCCTCGCTTGACGATAAAAATCAATGACTCTGACCCCATTGATCCATGACTCTGACCCCATTGATCCACACCGAGGGCTCGGTGGGTTTCGGCGTGGATGCGATGGCCCAACTGGGCGTCAAGCTGGACTCGGGCAAAGGCCGTAGCGGCACCGGTGTATTGGCCGTCG
>C687J35021_10001701_pt1 | contig 16369 bp, 9 predicted proteins | sample RifCSPhighO2_12_FD_35021 | JGI IMG/M metagenome (IMG submission 35021)
GCGCCATGACCGGCGAGCGGACCCGGCATTTGGCTAACCTCCGCAGCGCGGTTCAGATACGCCCGAGCAGCAGCAGAATGATGATGATGACAACCACCAGGCCCAGGCCACCGCTGGGCCCGTAACCCCAGTTGCGGCTGTGGGGCCAGGCGGGAATGACGCCGACCAGAATCAGGATCAGCACGATCAACAGTATGGTGCCTAAGCTCATGGGACTTTCCTTGCAAGCTGTAGCGTGAATGGGGGATGCGTTTGGCAGGCGCGCAAGCGTCGCTCTACATGGCTACAGAATGAAAGTAAGCAGACAGCTTATCTGTACGTTACCGCACACAGATCGGGTTGTTTCATTGCCTCGTCGCAGCCTGCCCCTGCTGACGGCGAATCTCCTTACGTTTCATGCTCAGGTAGGCCGCCCGCTCCAGTTCGTGCAGCTGCCGCGGGTAGCGTTCCACGCCGCTGTGCCAGTCGTTCAGGCGCTTGTCCTGACGCGCCGCGACGGGCAGCGCAAGCGCGCCCAGGTAGGCATCGATGGCCAGGTAGTAGCGCATGGTGTTGCGCTCGACCACCGCGCGCATGCCGTCCAGGTACTGCGGCGCGCCGCTGGCGGTCTTGCCGACGATGCTGAAGCCGACCTTGTCGCGCCCGCCGGTGGCCAGGTAGCCCTGCATGGCCAGGTTGGCCGCCACCCCGTAACGATAGGCATAGGACAGGTGCAGGAAGCTGCGCCGAGCGTCCAGCGCCAGTACTTCGAGCACGATGCGGTAATCCTGGGTGCCCAGCGGCCCCTGGGGCGCAGCCAGCAGCACACGCAGGTAGTCGCTCTGGGCGGCCTCGACCCGATAGTGGAATTCGAACGGGTAGGCATCGGCCAGCGGCTGATCGAACTTGCGCCCCACATACAGCTTCAGCCTGGCCTGCGCCTGCGTACCGGAGGCCTGACAGCCCTTGACGTTAAGGTGCAGGATCAGCAGCTCGCACCACTGCCGGACACCCTGTAACGCCGGCCCGGCCAGGCTGAACGGCTGCTCCAGCTCGGCGTAGATATCGCCCTGCAGCAGGCTGTCGCCGTGCGTCGATTCGAGGTACAGCGGGCGCTGGAACGGGTTGTTCGCCAGGGGCTCGGCCAAGGCCAGATGACGGGCGCGCAAAGCCGCGGCATCGCTCGCCTGCAGCAGGCCGGAGGCGCTGCACAGCAGCAGCAGGCAGAACAGTCGAAACGGTGTCATCGCCAGTTCTCCGAGCGCGCGCGGTGGCTTGTCCGCGTGATCGCAGGGCTCGCACCGGCAATCTTAGCAGCGCGCGCCGGGCCCGTCGGTGCGCCATCACGCTTAACGCGCCTCTGACCATAAGCGCAACAGCGCCACTATGGTGCCATGTGCGCTGACGGACAGACGCCAGCATGCCACCCAGTCAGGCTGGTGATCGGCAGAACCCAGCAGCACGTTCTGCCCTCTGCGTATCAGCAGGTGAAAATCTGCAGAGCGGCGCATCCCCTCGCCCAGTCCCACAGCTACCAGGCCGCGGGAAATAGTCGCGGCCGGCCAAGGAAATAATGTTCAGCATATGGATTCGCACACTGTCGCGTCTGCGCAGTTCAACTCAGCAGTTTGTCCACGAACCCGCCCTGCGCGCCGAACTGTTCAACGCTGAACAGATGGCCAGCCATGGCCATCAACTGGCCGGGCAGCATAAGCTCAACCCGCGCTCGGCCGCCGGGGCACTGCTGACCCGCCTGGACGATAACGAAGCGCTGCTGGCGCGCAGCTGCGCCATGCTCAATGCCGTGCCCCTGGCCACACGCCGCGCCACCCCGGCAGCGGAGTGGCTGCTGGACAACTTCTACCTGATCGAAGAGCAGATCCGCACCGCGCGCAAGCACCTGCCCAAAGGCTACAGCCGTGAGCTGCCACGCCTGGCCAACGGCCCTTCGAGGGGCTTGCCGCGGGTCTACGACATCGCCCTGGCAACCATTTCCCATGGCGATGGCCGGGTCGACAGCGAGAGCCTCAGCCGCTTCGTCGCGGCCTATCAGTCGGTCATGCCGCTGACCCTCGGCGAGCTGTGGGCGATTCCGATCATGCTGCGCCTGGCCCTGATCGAGAACCTGCGCCGGATCGCCTCGCGGGTGATGGCCAACTGGGCGGACCGCAACCTGGCCAACGACTGGGCCGACAAGATCTGCGAAACCGCCGAACAGGACGCCAAAAGCGTGGTGCTCAGCGTCGCCGACATGGCCCGCTCGCAACCACCGATGAGCAGTTCCTTCGTCGCCGAACTGGCCAGGCGCCTGCAGGGACAAAGCGCCGCGCTGATCCTGCCGCTGACCTGGATCGAGCAGATGCTCGGCGAAAACGGGCAGAACATCGAACGCCTGGTGCAGCTGGATACTCAGCAACAGGCGGCCGAACAGGTCTCCATCAGCAACAGCATCAACAGCCTGCGGCTGCTGGCCGACAGCAACTGGCAGAGCTTCGTCGAAAGCATGAGCCGGGTCGAACAGGTGCTCAACCAAGACCCGGCCGCCATCTACCCCGACATGGACTTCGCCACCCGCGACCACTACCGCCACAGGGTCGAAAGCCTGGCCAAACACTGCGTCCACGCGGAAGAGCAGGTCGCCCGCACGGCTATCGAAATGGCCGCCGCTGGCGAGGGCATTGGCGCTCACGTCGGCTTCTACCTGCAGGGCCCGGGCCTGGCTGCGCTGGAACAGCACCTGGAAGCCCGCGTGCCCATCGGCGAAGCCTGGCAACGCCTGCTGCGCCGTGCACCGCTGACCTTCTTCCTGACCCCGGCACTGCTCCTCAGCCTGTTGCTGGCCTGGCCCTTTCTCGCCGTCGCACGCCAGGCCGGCCTGAGCGACAGCCTGCTGGTGCTGCTGGGGATGCCCACTCTGCTGATGACCAGCTGCCTGGCCCTGGGTCTGGTGAACTGGCTGGTCACCCTGACCGTGACCCCGGACGCCCTGCCGCGCCTGGACTACAGCGCCGGCATTCCCGAACAGGCGCGCACCCTGGTGGTGGTGCCGACGCTGATGGGCAGTGCGCGGGATATCGAGGAGCTGGTCGAAGGCCTGGAAGTGCGCTTTCTCGCCAACCGCGACGCCAACCTGCATTTCGCCCTGCTCACCGACTTTATGGATGCGCCCAGCGAGGTGCTGGAACAGGACGCCGCCCTGCTCCTGCTGGCCCGCCAGCTGATCGAGGCGCTCAACCTCAAATACCCACCCGTCACCGCCGAGCGCTTCTACCTGCTGCACCGCCCGCGCCGCTGGAACCCCGCCGAAGGCGTGTGGATGGGCCATGAACGCAAACGCGGCAAGCTCGCTGCGCTCAATGCCCTGCTGCGCGGCCAGGGTCAGGAGCACTTCGCCCTGATCGTTGGCGCTATCGCCGCGCTGCCGCGAGTCAACTACGTCATCACCCTGGACACCGACACCCAGCTGCCGCGCGATGTCGCCCAACAGCTAGTCGGGGCCCTCGCCCACCCGCTCAATCAGGCGGTATTCGACCCGGTGCGGCGACGCATCAGCAGCGGCTACGCAATCCTCCAGCCGCGGGTCGGCATCAGCCTGCCGAGCAGCGCACGCTCGGCCTATGCACAACTGTTTGGCAGCGACGCGGGGGTTGACCCCTATACCCGCGCCGTCTCCGATGTCTATCAGGACCTGTTTCAGCAAGGCTCGTTTGTCGGCAAGGGCATCTACGCGGTGGATGCCTTCGAACAGGCCCTGGAAGGCTGCTTCCCGGACAACCGCATCCTCAGCCACGACCTGATCGAAGGCTGCTACGCCCGCTCCGGGCTGCTCAGCGATGTGCAGCTGTATGAAGAACACCCGGCCCGCTACAGCGCCGACTGCAAGCGTCGGCACCGCTGGATGCGCGGCGACTGGCAGTTGCTGCCCTGGCTGCTGAGCTGGACGCCGAAGTCCGAGGGCGGCAGCGAGCGCAATCGCCTCAGCGCCCTGGCCCGCTGGAAAATCCTCGACAACCTGCGCCGCAGCCTGGAGCCGAGCGCCTTTCTGGCCATGCTGCTGTGGGGCTGGTTCGCCGTCGACCAGGCACTGCTCTGGACCCTGATGGTGCTCGCCCTGGTGCTGGCCCAGCCGCTGCTCGCCGCGCTACTGGAACTGCTGCGCAAGCCCCATGACATCCCCCTCGACCAGCACCTGCTGGTGACCCTGCGGGCGACCCTGCTGCATTTCAGCCGCGCCCTGCTCAGCCTGGTGTGGCTGCCCTTCGAAGCCCTGATCAGCCTGGACGCCATCGGCCGCAGCCTGTGGCGCATGCTGATCAGCCAGAAGCGCCTGCTGCAATGGAACCCCTCCCGCGAGGTGGAGCGCAGCAGCCGCAACGACCTGCCCGGCCTGTACCGGCTGATGTGGGTCGCACCGCTGACCGCGCTGGTCTGCGCCGCCCTGCTGCTCGCCACGCCGCTGGTNCTGGCCGTGGCCAGNCCGCTGCTGCTGCTGTGGCTGAGCGGCCCGGCAATCGCCTGGTGGCTCAGCCGCTCGGTAGCACGCCAGGCATTCGACCCCTCCGCCGACGAGCTGCGCTTTCTGCGCAACCTGGCGCGCAAGACCTGGGCCTTCTTCGATCAGCATGTCGGCCCGCTGGACAACTGGCTGCCGCCGGACAATATCCAGGAACAACCGAGCCTGGTGATCGCCCATCGCACCTCGCCGACCAATATGGGCATGGCCCTGCTGTCGCACCTGGCCGCCTACGATTTCGGCTACCTCAGCGCCGGCCGCCTGCTGGCGCGNCTCGATCAGTCGCTGAGCTGCATGGCCGGCCTGGAACGCCATCGCCGGCACTTCTTCAACTGGTACGACACCCAGACGCTCAAACCCCTGTCGCCGCACTATGTATCGACGGTGGACAGCGGCAACCTGGCCGGGCTGCTGCTGACCCTGCGTCCGGGTCTGCTGGAGCTGGCCACCCAGCCCCTGCTCAGCCCGCAGCTGTTTGCCGGCCTCGGCGATACCCTCGCGCTGCTGCGCGAGGCCATTGCCGACGCGGGCCTCGACAGAGAAACCCTGGCCCCGCTGCAAGGCGAACTGGATGATGCCCAGGCGACTGCGCCGCACAGCCTGGCGGCAAGCTGTCAGCGCCTGCAACGGCTGCTGGAACATGCCCAGCAGCTGCGCCAGACCCTGCAAGCGACTCCCGACAGCGACAGTGAACGCTGGCTGTTGGCGCTGCTGGCGCACTGCGATGACCTGCATAACGAGCTGAGCCTGTTCTGCCTGCCGCCCCTGGACGCCGCCGAGCAACCCGCGCAAGCCACCTGGCAGCAGCTGAGCCAGCTGGACAGCCTGCAGTGGCCGGCCGCCAGTCAGGCCCAGGTGCAGCAGGTACAGCGTTACGCCAACGAGCGGATCGCCATGGCCAAACGCCTCGCCGAGCTGGCCGCGAGTCTGGCGCAGATGGACTTCCGCTTTCTCTACGACGCCCAGCGCGATCTGTTCAGCATCGGCTACAACGCCGAAGAAAACCGTTTGGACAGCGCCTGTTACGATCTGCTGGCATCCGAGGCGCGGTTGACCAACTTCGTCGTGATCGCCCAGGGCCAGCTACCCCAGGAAGGCTGGTTCAGCCTCGGCCGCCTGCTGACCAACAACCGCGGCGTGCCGGTGCTGCTGTCCTGGACCGGCTCGATGTTCGAATACCTGATGCCCATGCTGGTGATGCCCAACTATGCCGGCACCCTGCTCGACCAGACCTGCCGCGCCGCCGTGGCCCGGCAGATCGAGCATGGCAACCAGCTGGGCCTGCCCTGGGGTGTCTCCGAGTCCGGTTACAACACCCAGGATGCCCACTTCAACTACCAGTACCGCGCCTTCGGCGTGCCCGGCCTGGGCCTCAAACGCGGGCTCGGCGAAGACATAGTGGTGGCCCCCTACGCCTCGGTCCTGGCCCTGATGGTCGATCCGCAAGCCGCCTGCAAGAACCTCCAGCGTCTGGCCGAGATGGGCCTGGCCGGTACCTTCGGCCTGCATGAAGCCATCGACTTCACCCCGGCGCGCCTGCCCCGGGGGCAAGACTCGGCGGTGGTCTATTCGTTTATGGCCCACCACCAGGGCATGAGCCTGCTGGCCCTGACCCATGTATTGCTGGACCGGCCGATGCAAAGGCGTTTCGAGTCCGACCCGCAGTTCCAGGCGACCGCCCTGCTGCTGCAGGAACGCATTCCGAAAACCGCCGCACAGTACCTGCACGCCACCCACTCGCCCGCGGCCGACGCCGCCGCGCGAATCACCGAGACCAAGCTACGGGTATTCGCCGATCCCGACCGCCGACGTCCCGCTGTGCAGTTGCTGTCCAACGGTCACTATCACGTCATGCTCAGCAGTGCCGGTGGCGGCTACAGCCGCTGCAACGGCACGGCCGTGACGCGCTGGCGCGAAGATGTCAGCCGCGATAACTGGGGCATGTTCTGCTACCTGCGCGATGTCAGCAGCGGCGACTTCTGGTCCGCCGCGTACCAGCCGACCCTGCGCCGCACGGCCAGCTACGAGGCGATCTTCACCGATGCCCGCGCCGAATTCCGGGTGCGCGAGCGCGACTTCGACGCCCATACCGAGATCGTCGTCTCCCCCGAGGACGATATCGAACTGCGTCGCCTGCACCTGACCAACCGCGCCCGGGTCCGCCGCACCCTGGAGTTCACCAGCTACGCCGAAGTGGTACTCGCCGCGGCCGTGGCCGATGCCATGCACCCGGCCTTCAGCAAGCTGTTCGTGCAGACCGAACTGCTGCCGGAGTTGCAGGCGATCCTGTGTTCGCGGCGGCCGCGTTCCAGCGAGGAAAAAACGCCCTGGATGTGCCACCTGCTGGCCGCCCACGGCGTGGATATCGANGCGATTTCCTACGAAACCGACCGCGCGCAGTTTATNGGCCGCGGCCGNAGCGTGGCCCATCCGGCCGCGCTGGACGTCGGCGTCGACAGCCTGTCCGGCAGCGCCGGCTCGGTGCTCGACCCGATTGTCGCGATCCGCTGCCGGATCACCCTGGATCCAGGCCAGACCGCAGTTATCGACCTGGTCAGCGGCATCAGCGCAAGCCGCGAGGGTTGCCTGCAGCTGATCGCCAAATACCGCGATCGCCATCTGGCCGACCGCGTCTTCGGCCTGGCCTGGACCCACAGCCAGGTGCTGCTGCGCCAGCTCAACGCCAGCATGGCCGATGCCCGTCTGTTCGAGCAGATGGCCGCCTCGATCCTCTACGCCAATGCCGCGCTGCGCGCCGATGCCAGCGTGCTGGCCAGCAACCAGCGCAACCAGTCCGACCTCTGGGGCCAGGCGATTTCCGGCGACCTGCCCATCGTCCTGGTACAGATCGCCGACCCGGCCAATATCGAGCTGGTGCGCCAGCTGGTGCAGGCGCATGCCTACTGGCGGCAGAAAGGCCTGGCGGTGGATCTGGTGATCTGGAACGAGGACCAGGTCGGCTATCGCCAGCACCTGCAGGACCTGATCATGGCCCTGGTGACCTCCGGCAGCGAAGCCCATCTGGTCGATCGACCCGGTGGCATCTTCGTCCGTCCGGCCCAGCAACTGTCCAACGAGGACCGCCTGCTGATGCTCGCCGTGGCGCGCCTGGTACTCAGCGACAGCAAAGGCAGCCTGGCCGAGCAGGTGCATCGGCGCTCCAGCGAACCGGCGCTGCCGCGCTTCGACGCCAGCCAGATGCGCACCGCGCAAGCGCGGCCGGCCAACACGCCGGTCCGCGACCCCGCGCTGCAACTGGGCAACCCCTACGGCGGTTTCAGCGCCGACGGCAGCGAGTATGTGATCCACCTGGGCCATGGCCTGAGCACCCCGGCCCCCTGGTCCAACGTGCTGGCCAACCCGCACTTCGGCACGGTGATCAGCGAAAGCGGCGGTGCCTACACCTGGAGCGAGAACGCCCATGAATACCGCCTGACGCCCTGGCACAACGAGCCGGTCGGCGACGCCAGCGACGAGGCGCTGTACCTGCGCGACGACGAAACCGGACAGTTCTGGTCGCCCACCCCGTTGCCGCGCCCCGGCACGGGCAGCTATACCACCCGCCATGGCTTCGGCTACAGCGTCTTCGAGCACGATGAAGACGGCATCCACAGCGAGCTGCAGGTGTATGTGGCGCTAGATGCCTCGATCAAGTTCTCGCGCCTGAAGGTGCGCAACCACTCCGGCCGCCCCCGCCGGCTGTCGGCCACCGGGTACGTGGCCTGGGTACTCGGCGACCTGCGCGAGAAATCGGCCATGCACGTGGTCACCGAACAGGACCCGGTCAGCGGCGCACTGTTCGCCCGCAACGCCTACTCCATCGACTTCCCCGGCCGTGTGGCGTTCTTCGATGTCGACTCGCCGGTGCGCAGCGTCAGCGGCGACCGCAGCGAATTCCTCGGCCGCAACGGCAACCTGAATGCCCCGGCGGCGATGGCCAGACCCTACCTGTCGGGCCGCACCGGCGGAGGCCTGGACCCCTGCGCGGCAATCCAGGTTGCCTTCGAGCTGGCCGAAGGTGCCAGCCATGAGGTGATCTTCCGCCTCGGTGCCGGCCACGACGCCAAGGCCGCGCTGCAGCTGGCCCAGCGCTTTCACGGTGCCAGTGCCGCCAGCCGCGCGCTGGAGGAGGTAACTGCGCACTGGCGCGAGACCCTGGGGGCGATCCAGATCAAGACTCCCGAGCCGGCCATCGATGTGCTGGCCAACGGCTGGCTGATGTACCAGGTGATTGCCAGTCGCTTCTGGGCCCGCAGCGGCTACTACCAGTCCGGCGGTGCCTTTGGCTTTCGCGATCAGCTGCAGGACAGCATGGCGATGATCCATGCCAGTCCGGCGGCCAGCCGTCAGCACCTGCGGCTGTGCGCGGCCCATCAGTTCAGCGAGGGCGATGTGCAGCACTGGTGGCATCCGCCGCTGGATCGCGGCGTGCGCACCGGCTGCTCCGACGACTACCTGTGGCTGCCCCTGGCCACCAGCCGTTATGTGCGCATCACCGGCGATTACAGCGTGCTCGACGAATCGGTGAGCTATATCGAGGGCCGCGCGCTGCATGCNGGCGAAGAGTCCTACTTCGACCTGCCNCAACGTTCTTCGCTNCAGGAAAGCCTTTACCAGCACTGTGTGCGTGCCATCGAACACGGCATGGCGCGCGGTGCCCATGGCCTGCCGCTGATCGGCCACGGCGACTGGAACGACGGCATGAACCGCGTCGGCGAGCAGGGCCGCGGCGAGAGCGTGTGGCTGGGCTTCTTCCTCTTCGAGGTACTCCAGCAGTTCGCCGACACCGCCCTGATCCAGGGCGACCCGGCATTCGCCCAACGCTGCAACGAACAGGCCGCCAGCCTGCGCACCAGCCTGGAGGAACACGGCTGGGACGGTGCCTGGTATCGCCGCGCCTACTTCGACGACGGCACGCCGCTGGGTTCTGCCGGAAACCAGGAGTGCCGCATCGACTCCATTGCCCAGAGCTGGTCGGTGCTCTCAGGCGCGGCCGCGCCCGAGCGTCAGCGCAGCGCCATGGACGCCCTGGAGAAACATCTGCTGCGCCGCGACGTCGGGCTGGTGCAACTGCTCGACCCGCCCTTCGACCAGGGCGGCCTGGACCCCGGTTATATCAAGGGCTATGTGCCCGGCGTGCGCGAGAACGGCGGCCAGTACACCCACGCCGCCGTGTGGGCGAGCATGGCCTTTGCCGGCCTGGGCGACAGCGCACGGGCCTGGGAGCTGCTGCGCATGATCAATCCGGTCAGCCACGGCAGCGCGCAGAGCATCGAGCAGTACAAGGTCGAGCCCTATGTGGTGGCCGCCGATGTCTATGGCGTGCCCCCCCATGCCGGGCGCGGCGGCTGGAGCTGGTACACCGGCGCGGCCGGCTGGATGTACCGTTTGATCGTCGAGTCGCTGCTCGGTTTGCAGCGCAGCGGCAGCAGCCTGCGCCTGCAGCCCGTACTGCCGGCAGACTGGCCGGGCTACAGCCTGGTCTACCGCTTCGGCAGCACGCTGTACCGCATCGAGGTGATCCAGCAGGTCGATGCGCCTGCCTCGCTGTCGCTGGACGGCGTGCCCCTCGCGGATACGCAGATCCCGTTGGTCGACGACGGCGGCGAACATCGCGTCGAGTTGCGCTGCCGACCGGGTTAAGCGCGCCGGCGTACCGACGCGCTTAACCCGCGCTGCGATGCTGAGCGCAGCGCGGGGCGCGGTTTTATCCATGCAGTTTCACTGGTTGCCGAATCAGGGAGTCCGAAAATGAGCAGACCACTCGCCGAAATCATTCGCAAGAACTGGCGTCAGCTCGCGGGCCTGGCCCGTGTCGTCTGGGACGAACTGACCCTGGACGAGCTGATCAAGTCCGAAGGCGACGCGCAGAAGCTGACGACACTGATAGAACAGCGCTACCAGATGCCGCGCGGCGATGCGGAAAAACAGGTGCTGAGTTTCTTCGAGCGGCACCGCACCAGCTAAGCCCTGACTGAGCCGCTGTTGGCCAGAACGCCGGCAGCGGTCGCACCAGCCCGCAGCGTGAAGGGCTATCATTGCGCACAATGCAAACACGGCAATAGCCGAGGAACTCGCCCGTGGACAGCCCCGATCCAACCCAAGCGGTCAGCGACGCAACCCTCCTGGCCTATATGCAGCGCCAGCTTGCTTCCGGCCGGGTCAAACCCGCGGTGCTGGTACCGCTGGCCCAGAAAGCCTTTGCCGCCGCCAGCCATGAGCAGCTCGTGCGCTGCTTCAACCAGCTGGACTCGGCGCTGTTCAAGTGCTGACGCTTAGAGCCAGTACTCCCAAAGCCGTGCCAACCACTCCTTGACGCGCACCTGCAGGCCGCGATCCTGCCAGGCCTGCAGGCTGATCTCGCTGGACTTAGCCAGGTCGTCACGGAACACCACGCGCATCTGCTCGCCAAAATCCGCCCCGAGCACCACCGCATTGACCTCCTGGTTATGCAGGAAGCTGCGCCAGTCGAGGTTGGTCGAGCCCACCGTGGACCAGACCCCGTCAATCACCGCGGTCTTTACATGCAACAGGGCATCGTCACGCTCGTACAGGCGTACCCCGGCCTCCAGCAACTGCTCGTAATAGGCCCGGCCGGCATGGAACACCAGCCAGGAGTCGGTGCGGCTGGGCAGGATCAGACGCACATCCACACCTCGGCCCACNGCCTCCTTGAAGGTGGTGAGCAGTTGCGGGTCGGGGACGAAGTAGGCGTTGGTCAGCCAGATTTCGCTCTGGGCGCTGCGCAGGGCGGAAATCAGGGTGACGTAGATCAGGCTGTGGGGTTCCTCCGGGGAACTGCCGATGGCCCGCACCACCTCATTGCCGCGCTGCTCCAGCGGCGGAAAATAATGCCGCGCGCTGAGCTCCGGGCCCTTCTGCCCGGTCCAGGTGCCGATAAACAGTTTCTGCAGTTCGGCCACCACCGGGCCTTCGAGGCGCAGGTGGGTGTCGCGCCAGGGCAAGTCGCCGGACATCGGCACCTGTTCGCCGAGATGGGGCGAGCTGCCGGAATAGACACTGCTGATATTGACCCCGCCGAGAAAGGCGATGCGCCCGTCGATCACCAGCAGCTTGCGGTGGTCACGCTGATTGACCTGCCAGCCGGCCTTGGCGGTCAGCGGATTGACCGGGTTGAACTCGACGATCTTTATCCCGGCATCGCTCATCCGGGTAAAAAAGCCCGCGGCCGTGCCCAGGGTGCCGACGCTGTCGCGGATCAGATGGACCTGCACACCGGCCTGCTGCCTGGCGATCAGGGCATCGGCAAAACGCTGACCGACCTCGTCATCGTCGAAGATATAGCTCTCCATGTTGATATGGTCACGCGCCGCGCCAATCGCTTCGATCATCGAGCGGTAGGTAGCACGGCCGTCCTGCAGCAACTCGACCCGATTGCCCGCCGTCAGCGGGCTGCCGACTATGGCCTGTTCGACGGCCAGGTGCAGGTCGAAGATATTGGTCTCCACGCCCGACGCCTTGAGGCTGCCGATGATGGCCTGGCTGCGCGCTGGCGACAGCGGCCCGCCCGGGCCGATAAGGCGTACCGGCGCATGGCTATGGGCCATGTCCGGCACCAGAGTCGGCAGGCTGCTGCAGCCCGAGAGTGAGCCCAGGGCCCAGGGCAGAGCGAGTATTGCGATCCAGCGGTAGGCAAGCATGGCCTATCCTCGGCAGGTGATTAAGCGCAGCCGCGCGTGCCCCCGCGACCCGTGCTCTGCAGACGCACAGCTGTCCATCTGCAGCCTAGCAATTCCCAGCACTGCGTCGGTGCGCTGGCGCATTCTGGCTCGTGCGCCTCGACAATTGCCCGTCAGGCGCATGCAATGTAGCGCGAGCAGTACAGCTGAGACAGCGCAATGCGGACAAATGCACTCGGGGCGCATCCCGGGGTTGATCGTCCAGGCGCTTGCCATCATCCTTGCCTTCGCCCTGCCGCGGGGTCAGCCCACGGCGACCTAAAGCCTTGCGCCACTGCCGGCGTGCCATGGAGACTCGGATGACCCGCCCCACCCCTCTGACTACGCTGCTGGCCCTGATCGCCGCAGCCTGTTTGCTCATGCTCGGTTCCGCCCTGGTCCTGCAACACCAGTTCGGCTGGGAGCCCTGCACCCTGTGCGTGCAGATCCGTCTATGGCTGGTCTGTGGCGCAGTTGTCAGTCTTCTGCTGCTGGCCTGCGAGGCGCTCGGCCTGCGCTGGCTGAGCCTGGCGCTGTGGCCCCTGCTCCTGGCTGCCGGGGGCATGGCCGTCTACGATAANAGCCACCTGCTGCTGATCGAGAGCGGCGTGCTGGAAAGCTTCAGCTGCTCACCCTTCCCTTTTTATGCCTTCCAGTTGCCGCTGCATGACTACCTGCCCGAGGTGTTTATGAGCGCCGGGGTATGCGGGCAGAACGACTACAAGATTCTCGGCCTGCCCTTTACCGCCTGGACCTGGCTCAGCCTGACGCTGCTGATGGGCCTGATCCTGTTCAGCGCCTGGCGCGCACTGCGTCAGGGACGCTAGGAGCCTGTCGGACTTAACGCTGTTCTACTGCGGAAAAGCCGGACTCGGCCATTTTTGCTGCTCTTTCTCGTTAAATAGCTTGCTATTCTCCTCGAAAGACCAACAAAACTGACTCGACCCGGACTTTCCCTCGCTACGAACGGTCAAGCCCGACAGGCTCCCAGATAAGCGGATTACCGCCGACAAACGCAGAGATAACGGCGGTAATCCGCCAGCCACTGTGATCTGGCGCACAGCGGTATAACGCAGGCCCGGTCCCCGCCGGCCAGGCCAGACTCTGGCATAGGCATTGCGAGTATCTGCCGCTATCGCGTCGCCCAGGCCCTTTCCGCACACCGGGCCGGCGGCGCGACTTTTCCATAAGAATAAAAGGACACGCCATGCTCAAGTCGATAGCCGTTGTTGCGGCCAGCACCCTGTTGCTGCTCTCTGCCCAGGTCCATGCCGCCAGCGAGACGGGGCCTATCCTGATCAAATTCGCCCATGTGGTGGCCGACAACACCCCCAAGGGCCAGGGCGCACTGCTGTTCCAGAAACTCGCCGAGGAGCGCCTGGGCGGCAAGGTCAAGGTTGAGGTCTACCCCAACTCCAGCCTCTACGGCGACGCCAACGAGCTAGAAGCCCTGGCCAACAATGAGGTGCAGCTGCTGGCACCGTCGCTGGCCAAGTTCGAGAAGTACACCAAGCAATTGCAGGTGTTCGACCTGCCCTTCCTGTTCGATGATCTGGACGCAGTCAATCGCTTCCAGAAGCGCGCCAAGGGCCGCCAGTTGCTGCGCTCCATGGAAGACCACAACATCGTCGGCCTGGCCTATTGGCACAACGGCATGAAGCAGCTGTCGGCCACCAAGGCGCTGCTGGTGCCGGGCGACGCGGCCGGTTTGAAGTTCCGTATCCAGCCTTCCAGCGTGCTTGAGGCGCAGTTCAACCAGCTCGGCGCAACGCCGCTGGTACTGCCCTTTGCCGAGGTCTTCGAGGCGCTGAAAAGCGGCAAGGTCGAGGGGGCGGAAAACCCCTGGTCGAATATCTACAGCAAGCAGCTGCATGGCGTGCAGCCCTTTATTACCGAGACCAACCACGGCGTGCTCGACTATATGCTGGTGAGCAATCCGCGCTTCTGGTACGGCATTCCGCACCAGATCCGCGTGGAGCTGGAAGGCATCATCGACGAGGTCACCTTTGAAGTGAACCGCCAGGCCGAAGCGGCCAACCAGGCCGACCGCGACCGCATAGCCGCTGCAGCCGGCACTCAGATCATCGCCCTTAGCGATGAACAGCGCGACGCCTGGCGTCAGGCCATGCAGCCGGTGTGGCAGCAGTTCGAGACGGTTATCGGTCGCGATGTAATCAAGGCCGCGCAAACGGTCAACCGCAACAAGCGCGACTAGCTCCTGACCCTAGGGTGCGCCATGCGCACCAAGCCCCTCCGCCTGGGCGGATGCGCAGCGCCCCCTACTGCTTCTGCTGCCAACCACCACCCAGCGCCGCGATCAACTGCACACTGGCGGTCAGACGACTGCCCAGCAGGCTGAGGTTGGTGCGCTCGTTGTTCAGCGCCGTGGCCTGCACATTGACCACGCTGTTGAAGTCCACGGTGCCGGCCTTGTACTGGTTCTCGATCAAGCGCAGGGACTCGCGGGCGGCGTCCAGCGCCTCCTGCTGGACTACCGCTTCCTGCTCCAGCACACGCAGTTGCACCAGGTAATCTTCCACCTCACGGAAGCTGTCGAGTACCGATTGACGGTATTGCGCCACAGTCTGGTCGTAGGCCGCTTCACTGCGTTCCAGCTCGGCGCTACGCGCGCCACCATCGAACAGGGTCAGGGCCAGTTGCGGGCCGAGGGACCAGAAACGGTTGGGCAGATCGATCCAGTCGGCAAAGCTGCTGCCGCGGTAGCCGCCGCTGGCGGAGATGGTCAGGTCCGGATACCAGGCGGCTTCGGCGACGCCGATTTCGGCGTTGGCGGCGATCACCCGACGTTCGGCGGCAGCCACATCCGGGCGGCGCTCCAACAGTTGCGACGGCAAGGCCACGGGAATCTGCGGCAGGCTGGGCAATTGCTCACGCACGGCGATGCTCAGTTCGCTGGGCGGTACGCCGATCAGCACAGCAATCGCATGTTCCAGCTGGGCGCGCTGCCATTGCAGGTCGATGGCCTGGGCCTGGGTGCTTTTCAGCTGAGTCAGCGCCTGGCTGACATCGGACTTCGGCACGATGCCGGCATTGTACTGGTTTTCCGTGAGTTTCAGCGACCGCGCATAGGCCGCGACTGTGGCATCGAGCAGGCGCTGCTGATCATCCAGCACGCGCAATTGCAGGTAGTTCTGCACCAGTTCCGCCTGCAGGCTGAGTTTCAGCGCGGCTAGATCGGCCGCGCTGGCCTCGAAACCAGCGCGGCTGGATTCCAGCGAACGGCGCAGCTTGCCCCAGATATCCAGTTCCCAGGCGGCATTCAGGCTGAGGTCATAGCTGCTGGACACGCCGCTGCTGTTCGAGTTGGTGCTGCTGGACGTGCTCTGGCTGCCAGTGCCCTGGCCGCTGCGGCTGGCCCCGGCGCTGCTCGACAGGCTCGAATAGAACGCCGCTCGCGCGCCGCGCACCAGGGCGCGAGCCTGGCGATATTGCGCCTCGCTGGCGGCCAAGTTCTGGTTGGAGATATTCAGCCGCTCGACCAGGGCATTCAGCTCAGCATCGCCATACAGCTGCCACCAGCTGCCGCGTTCCAGCACATCGCCGGGCTTGGCCTGGGTCCAGCCTTCAATCTGCTTAAACTGCGTAGGAATCTGCAGTTCGGGACGTTGATAGTCGGGTCCCAGTGCGCAGGCACTCAAAGCCAGACTCAAAGCCAGCAAGGCGGGTAAACGATATACGGCTCGGACTTTCATAAGGCGATGTACCAATCAGGTGATGCATAAGGCGTTTGGGCAATTAGGTACGCCCGCCATAAACCCTTGGTGCGCGCGGCGCACCCTAGGACGTACAACGGCTCCCTCCCCCCAGTCGCGGCCATAACCGTTCATAACGGGGTTTCCAGAGCAGCGTCGGTGCGCACGCCACGCCAGCGGTTGACCCGGTGGCGCAGGCGGTCGAAATACAGGTAGATCACCGGTGTGGTGTAGAGGGTCAGCAGCTGGCTCAGTACCAGCCCGCCAACAATGGTGATGCCCAGCGGCTGGCGCATTTCCGCGCCTTCGGCGCTGCTCAGCATCAGCGGCAGCGCGCCGAGAATCGCCGCCAGGGTGGTCATCATGATCGGCCTGAAGCGCAGCAGACAGGCCTGGCGGATCGACTCCTGCGGGCTCAGGTGCTGCTGGCGTTCCAGCTGCAGCGCCAGGTCGATCATCAGAATCGCGTTCTTCTTGACGATGCC
>C687J35021_10001703_pt1 | contig 16357 bp, 16 predicted proteins | sample RifCSPhighO2_12_FD_35021 | JGI IMG/M metagenome (IMG submission 35021)
AAACGGTTCATCTATTTGTCCATTTTGTTGATTGTTGAGTTCTTTATCTTGTTTGCCTAACGCCTCTCCTGCGGCAGTATAAATCGGTGGCAGCGCAAGCAAGCTAAGGATGACCAAGCCAATCAAGAAAAGGATTTTGATTAACCTTTTAAAATGAAGTTAAAAAGATAAGGTATCTAAATTGGCAAGTAAGAACGTAATTGCGGCAACAATCCAACCGCTCAAAAGAGCTATTAACTTACTTGATTTCAATAGAAATTCCAATACCTTTTTTAATTGTTCTTTAGACATCATCTCTATTATATCATTAAACTAGCTTTTGCAAAAGAAGTTATCCACCTGCATAGATTTAAGACGTAATCTAGGCATGAATTCGATTCTACATACCTACAAAATGGCCCAAAACAGCCCCCATGAGCCATCTCAACCTATTCTCTGGTCAATATCACGAACTCCTTACCAATGTCCCTTACAGAACTTACTGGAGTTGGAACTAACGTGTCTATAATCCCAGCCGAAAAGAGGGCATTTAAGGTGGCAACATTATAAATGTGGTAATCTTTACCTTCTTTATCCCTTAGATATTGTTCTGAACCTAATAGAACTAATTTTAGCATAGTATCGTCAGGCAATTCATACGTCCCAAGAATTTGAGTCGTGGGATCGGCTGAATAGCCCTTAAAAAATTTAATTAAATCTATATAGCCGTTAAATCCATTAAAGGGAAACATCTTGATAGTCGCTCCCTTATCCAAGAAAGGCTGAAGACCGAAATGGTCGTGATTACCCGTGGAAAATCCGGTAGAGTCAACATAACCCAATAAGTCGCCTTCCTTAATTGATTGGCCCAACTGCAATCCAGGTATAAAACTTTTGGCGTGCCAGTTGGAGGTACGAAACCATACGTCTTTACCAAGCCACTTGCGGGGCGTTTCGTCTAAAATGTAAACTCCATATCCATAGGTATCGCTTATCTGCAATTTGGTTATCCTGCCGTCATGCGTGGCATAGTACGGAGTTCCTTCGTTTCGGGGGGAATCATAACCGTTATGTCCCAAAATAGGTTTGCCGTAATCATCCAAAAATTGTTTGTAAATATCAGGGTTCTGGGCAAAACCCTGACTTAAAGAATGAAGATATGTAAAGGCGTCTTCTTTAAATGGCGTACCGAGAAATTGTAATCCTTGGGTTATCATATTATTTCAATAATTTCTTTATAGTATTAAATCTGCTTCAAAGTTACTGCCGTAATCGTATACTATTGATACAATTATGGCCACGTAGAGGGGTAAGATTTCCATTTAGTCACTTACCATGCTCGTCAGCAATCCTCCCCAATCATGGGAAGCCAATTCAGAAGTGAATCGACAGGTTCAACCAAGGACTTTCCTTACTTTTATAATGGTCGCTCGCTTCAAAGCTTAACGCCATTAAATGTCTTTTTGGATACCTCTACTTGTCAAGGAGTAAGCTCTTTATGTTATTAAATCTGCCTTTGATCGTTTCGCTAAAATGATTTCGCCATTTACGAAGTTTAAGATGAGCCTTTCTTTTGCGTTGGCGAGCGGTCATATTCTTATTTCTAAACCATACTCCACCTCATTACCACAAGCCATCCAGGCATTGGCTTTTTTAATGGCTTCTTCTAAAGTTGTTGCAGTTCCGATACTAAATTCGCCACAACCATCTGCGTCAACATTCTTAATAGCATATATGCTATCTTTTTTAGTAATCAATAAATAGTTATTTGCACTCATATTGATAAATGTAAATCGAATTTAGTACCGTCTAATCGTACTCTTGGCGAACCAAGTTTTACCATAGTATAACCTTTCATCTCGCCGTATCCGTCAAAATATTCAAGATACGAACCCGTAAGCGCATAATATCTCTTTTTTTCTTTTGCTGTTTTAGATGCCATATCTACATATCTTACTACATCAGCTCCGGTAAAAAGGTCGTGCACATGACCCATTAAATACAGATCGGCATTAACTCCACGCGAGAGGTCAAACAATGCTCCTACTTTCCCGGCAGGCTTGGTTGAACTCGAAGCTCCATGAAGCGCATAAACTGTGTATGTTATTTTACCTACTCGTAAATATAAAAAGATCGTATAGCCAAGAAAAGGAACTCCTAATACTCTCGCGATATACTTTGTGGGATTTATGTCTACTTCCTTATCGGCTCTCCATTCATGGTTACCGTGAAGTAATCCAAGAAGCAATCCTTTCTTTGCGACGGGTTTCAATAACTCAATGGCAGCGTCTATTTGTTCATCATTTCTTAGCGTTTGTTCATTTACCCCGTTGCCTACGGAGTGCCGAGAAGCATTTTCAATCAAATCACCCATTCCCAGAATCCACGCGTCATTGTCTATTGCCCATTGAATGTAATCTTTGGCCTTCTTTAGATTACAGCCGGGTGCGCCGATATGGACATCACCGAAAGGCAACAGATAACGTTTATTTCCCTTACAGGATCGTCTTAAAAGCTTGGGGGTTTCCATTTTATTCTTATCTTTGACATAGAACTTTAATTATAACACAAAAATGGGAAAAAATAAACTTAGTTTTACCCAAAGATCTTAAGGCGGGGGAAAACTTTATTTGCTGATATTCACTGAAAATGGTATAATGTTTTTGTCATTTTATCACATGCAGTTATTACTACATCTGCTATGAAAAAAATCTGTTTTCCTGCTACTAACAGAGTTCATTTGGCTCGACAAAAGCTCCTCTTAGAGGAACTTAAAAAGGATTTTGAGGTAGATATATGGGAACCGACAGTTAAAAATGAAGGAGGGAAATCCGTATATTCTTTACTTCTTGCTGTCGAATTTAATAATTTTTTATCACAGAATCAAGAAATTGAAGCTGTTCTTGTTCGTGGGGATAGGTATGAAATTCTCGGACTTGCTATGGTTGCCGTATATCGAGGATTGACTATTATTCATATTGAGGGTGGGGATTTATCAGGAGCTATTGATAATAAAATTAGATACGCCGTGACTCATTTATCTGATTACCATTTTTGCACCAATGAAGAATCTCATGCTAGATTAATTCAAAATGGAATAAGTCCAACAAGGGTTTGGAATTTTGGATCATTGGACACAGAGTTTGCAAAAAGCGTAGAGTCCGAAAAAATAAGAAAAAAACCATACATAATGTGTGCTTTTCATCCTATTGAGGGAGAAGATGAAGGCGAAGTAGAAAGAGCACTAAAAAACTTTTCGGATTATGAGATTCTAAATATAAAAAGTAATAAAGATTATGGAAGACAGTATGGACAAGAAACTTTTTCACCAGAATACTATATAAGTCTTATGAGAAATGCGTCCTGTCTTGTAGGTAACTCTTCTTCTTTTTTGAAAGAAGCATCCATTATGGGAGTTCCAGTAGTTCTTGTTGGCGAAAGACAACATAAAAGATTAAAGCCAGAGAATGTATTAAATTCTCTTTGTGAAGAAAAACGAATAGTAAAAGCAATCCAGTATCAACTTGGGATGGAAAGATATGGACCAAGTTTTATTTATTATCAAAAAAATACATCAAAAAAAATTGCGAATAAATTGAAAGAAATATTATGAATAATGTAGTTGCGTTTATCCCAGCCAGGGGCGGTAGTAAAAGTATACCAGAAAAGAATATAAAATTATTGGGCGGGAAGCCCTTGGTTTCCTGGACAATCGAAACCGCATTGGCGTGTGGTCTTGAACGAATAGTCGTAAATACCGAAGACTCAAAGGTTATAGATATAGCTTCTAAGCATGACGTTGATATACAAATACGTAACCCAAATTTAGCCAAAGACAATATTTCAATGTACGAAGTCTTACGGTCAGAGATATTCAAACTTAACCCTGTACCCGAAATTGTTCTTTTATTACAGCCCACCTCTCCGTTCAGGAGCAAGAACCATATTTCTATTGCCTTAAGTTATTTTTTAAATAACATTGATACATACGATTCTTTGATAAGCGTGGAAAGAGTGCCTGAACGATACAGCCCTTATGCCATGATCGTTGAGCATCAAGGCGAAAAAAGGGTGCTGTTTAGGAAGCTTATCGGGTTGAAAGAAAAGATTGTTTCACGTTTTACCGGAAAAAAGTTCGTAGGACCCGAACTGTCGGGATATCCTGTAAGCCAGAGAATGCTTCGCAGACAAGACCTTCCCCAATGTTGGTTGCCGACAGGCGAGACATACCTTCTAAAAACTTCTAACTTAAAGACGGGGAGTTTATATGGAGATAATGTTATGTTGTTAGAATGTGAAAGTTCAATAAACATAAACTCTCCCGAGGATTTTCAAAAGGCTGAACAATTATGCGCACAAAAGTCATAACCGAATTCGCCTCAAGTTGGAACGGAGACCTGGATTTAATGGAGGCAATGATTAAATCCGTTTCTGAAAACGGGGGCGATCTTTGCAAACTACAAGATTACAGGGCAAAAAACGTTCCTGACAATGATTCAGATAAAACAAGATACGAAAAGTACGAAATGAAAGATGAGTATTATCCTCAATTTTTGAAATGGTGCAATGAGTATAATGTTGAACCTCTTGTAACTTGTTTCAACAAAGACCGCGTGAAGTTCTTGGCTGGCTTGGGATTAAAGAAAGTAAAGATTGCTTCCATATCAATGACTAATACCGAACTTTTAATGGAGGCAGGAGCTAATTTTGAAGAACTTATCGTTTCAACTGCTTTTCAAAGTAAAGAGAAAATAGAGGAAACAATAGATTTACTCTCGACAAATGCCCAGAAGTTCACTATAATGGCTTGCGTCGGTAACTATCCCCTAAACCCTCAAGACGCTAATTTAAACAGGATAGATGAATTAAAAGAGATGACCGAAGAAATAGAGCAGGCATCTGTCGGCTATTCCGACCATTCTCTCGATTTAACTGTTTCGGGAATAGCAATGTCTAAGGGTATAAAATATCTTGAAAAACATTTTAGTTTATCCCGTTATCTTCCTCAAACGCCTCATCAAATGTATGAAGGAGGACCGCTTATTACGACACATCAAGTCAGTATCGAACCTAATGAGTTGCAGGAATTATCGGTATTACGCGATGCTATTGAGGTAATCAATGGAGGTAATGAATTTAAGACTAATGAGATAGAACAAAAAATAAAAACTCGTTATGCAGAAAGATACGGTAAGTGAAATAATCGGACTAGAAACAGTAGATAAAAAATGGCTTGACGCGCGGCCTGATCTTAAAGTCTTGGGTGTTTGTGCGACCGGCCTTGACCATATAGACCTTGAGGAGTGTGAAAGACGGGGCATTAAAGTTATCTCTTTGGGAATTAAAGGAACAAGATCGGTAGAAGACGAAGCGTTTATGGCTACAATTACCTCAACGGCAGAGCATACCATTGGATTGATGATTGCACTGTTGAGAAAATATAAGATGGCGTTAAACGAACCCTATTTTGAAAGAGATTATTATAAAGGACATACCTTGGCAAGAAAGACTTTGGGAATTGTGGGTTGTTTAGGAAGGATTGGTAGACAAGTCGCTAGAATAGCACGAGGTTTTGATATGGAACTTATGGGTTATGATGTTTATGGATTGCCAGACGATGTGGTGCCATATTACAGACCCGGAATTCAATCTGCGCTCACAAGACTATTGTCTAATGCTGACATTATAACGATTCACATTCCTCTTTCTGGAAACAAGGGATTTTTCACAAAAGAAATGTTTTCTCAAATGAAACCAACAGCTTTTTTTATCAATACTTCAAGGTCTGATATCGTTGAACTTGGAGCATTGCTTGAAGCACTGAAAAATAAATGGATCGCCGGAGCCGCAGTAGATTTTGTCTATGACCCCGAACTGGTTAAGTACGCTTCAAATAACGATAATCTAATTTTAACTAACCATCTTGGCGGGGCAACGTTTGAGGATCAGGAAAGAACCAAAAACTATATACAAAATAAGGTCGATAACTATTTAAAAACTAATCATTAATTTCCATGAAAATAAAAACAAATTTACTATTAAAAAATCTAAAGGATGAACCCTTAACCATGCCAACGGGTAAGGGTAAGGGTCAAGAAAAGGTCACCTTAGGCTTATTGCTTATCAACATCATCTTAGAGCCCCACAAAGACAAGCCGGGCTTTCGTCCCCTAGACGCGTACAAACTTGCACAAAAGCTTGATACCCAGAAAGAAGTAGATGTTACTGCTACTGAATTTCTTCAGATCAAGGAACTAGTGGAGAATAACGAAATGTATCTGCCTTTGGTCTTGGGTCAGGCTTTAGAAATGTTAAATAATTGCGATAAATAATATATGGCCTTCCAAATTAAGAAAAATCCTAGCAGTATTGCGATCTGCGGTACGGGGGACGGATGGCAACTTCTTCCCCGCGATACCAACAAGACTGTTTACTGCCTAAATGATTATATCTATAAAGAAAAATATGGTATTCAGCCAGATATTCTTTTCATTTTAGACGTACTTGATGAGAAACCACAAATAGTTTCCGGTATTAACAACCTTGGAGAAGTGGTTTCAAGAATAAACGCTATGAGAATACCTCTCATAGCTCCGTATAAATATGAAGAAATTCCGTTATCTGAAGCTTTTCCACTTAAAGAATATGTAAAAAAGTTCGGTGCTCCTTACTTAAACAATACTATATCGTATATGATCGCCTACGCCTTACTTCAAGGAGCTAAAGAGATAGATACCTATGGTGTCAATCAGGCAAGTTCTTCGGAGTATTTTTACGAAAAGGCTTCAGTTGAATATATGTTAGGAATGGCGGTGGGTTTGGGAGTTAAGGTTACTATTAATGGGGCAAAAAGCGAACTTCTAGGAAATAAAACTCGTTTGGGCGGAACTCTTTTATATGGTTATAATCAAACTTATGAAGAGATCATGGTTTCTGAAAGTAAGTTTGGTGAGGGGGTTATTAAGAAATTATCCAGTCCCAGACAGCCGTTCTCAAGAACAGTTAAAAAGATAAACTAACCATGACCCTACAATCTCTATACAACTTTTTCGCGGAACACCCGGAAGGCCAGTGGATAATGCACCCGGAGAAAGTGCGATATCTCTACCATTATATTAAAGACAATCCCATCAAGCGCGTTCTCGATTTGGGTACCGGGATTGGGCTTTCTGCGGCGGTTATTGCTTTAGCAATGAAGAATAAGGGCGAAACCGATTATGAAATACATACCGTAGAACAATTCGAGAAGTGCTACAATCTCGCGCAAGAATTGATCCCGGCAGAATTAAAAGAAAAGACCACGTTCCATCTGGCTAAGCCGGTAGTATGGAATACGGATCTTATTCCCTATCAATATTTCTCTACGTTTGAAACGTTACCCGAAGTAGACTGGGATTTCGTGCTTGTCGATGGTCCTGGACCCTTCATGGAGGGTGAACACTATCTCGACCTTCCCAATGGAGATGTCATAAAGATGCTCATTGAAGGAAGGCTAAGACAAGGGCAACTCATAGCCTGGGACGGACGAACTGTTGCGACAAGAGCATTAGAGCGGTACTTCTCGGATAACTTCTACCTAACCTTCTCGGGAGAAGGAACGAATTTCAAGATTCTTGAGGTCAAAAACCCGGAACCAAAGTTCAGAGATGAATATTTAGAAGCAATGAAACAGGCGCGTTACTTTGATCCTCCGCAACAGCCTTTGTCTGAAGGGTTGACAAGAAACACTAAATAGTATATGTAACTATTATGGGAAAAATTCTATGGGTTTTAGTGTTTCTAACGGTTCTAGTTTTGTGGGGAGGAACAAAAAATATACAACCTGATTTATCTCAAGACGGAGGATACGAACCCTGTAAGGTGTCAAGCCATCCTTTGTGGCAAGAGTGTTAATTATTTGGGTATATAATTTTTCTCGAACTGTTTAATATCTCCCGTTCTAATAAGAAGGTCTTCTAATTCTCTTCTTTGCCCTTTTTCTTTGATGGCTTTTTGCGCCTCAAGATCTATCTGTTGGGGTTTTATTCCGGTGGTAGTTTTAACAAGCTTTACAAATCCCTTAAGATCATTCCCAAATACCTGATCAAGATATGATACTCCACGAGATGTAAACAAACTACGAGCAATTAAAAGTTTCATTGGATCAGCAACATACTGCGTTCTTTCTCCTGTTTTTTCAAGTTTCCCTTGTTTGTTTTTCTTTAAGATGTCTTTCTGAACTTCTTTAATATCAAGAAGATCCTTGATTATTTGGGGGGCCATCTTATATTCTCTGGCATCATATACATCTTTTAAGTCTCTCTGACGGAAGCTATCTTTTCCAATTCCTATTTCAATAGGAGTTTTTATTATAGGATTTGTCATGCTAATAGCTCGTAAAATAGGATTACTGCCGAATAACTGGGTAAATGCTTCAATGGGTGTACCAAAACTGGAAATATATTGTTTTAATCCTTCTGGAGTATCTTCAAGCTTAACGCCGATGGATTCTTTTATAAAATTAGGCAAGGCTTTCTTTTCTTCTTCGCTTGGTTGTTCCCCAATATTACCAAAGAATCTTAATACTTGATTTATCCTTTGGGGATTTTCTCCAAGGGTCTTTAACTGAAGCTCAATGTTCTTTCGAGTAAAAGAATAAAAGGGAATTAATCGTCTCAATATCTGACTCTCAAAACGGGTCAAAGCCCGGTAGTCAAATCCTGCCGCTTCTGCGATTCTTAATGCTTCATCTATCTTCTTGCCTTGTCCTAATGCGGTAATATATGCTGTCGCTTTTTGTTGATGTTCTATATATTGACCTACTGCGCGACCAATCTTAAACGGTATCGCTTCTGTTCCAAGCCCCGCGGTTTTGATGGTTTCTTTTATTCTTCCTCCAGAGAAAAGACTTCTTACTTGTTTTAATTCTGCCCCGCTCTTTAAAGCAAAATCAAAATCAGCATTATAAAATGTATCTCCTGAAAATCTGTCCACAAAAGGTTTCATTACGTCATTGAATTTCATTGTTTTACCGCCAACATTTATTGTCTCAGTTGGTATCTTCCCATTTTTTCCCATAAGAAAGGCTATCTTTTGTCCTATGGCGATGTTCTTGGGGTTTAAGGCATCCTTCCCTAAAACTTCATAATTTTGTATCTGTCCTGAAACGAAGTTCCTCACATGAAATGGAGCGAATAATCCGGTAACAGAACGCTTGAACAGAGAAGTTACTGCGTCAAAACCACTGGCTTTCGCCAGCATATTTATAGTTTGAAATTCCGGCGAGATGGAATCCCTAAGAAGCTTTGAATCAAACTCTTTAATATATCCAAGCGGTTCTCCAAATATTCCCTTTTCTTTAATAATTTGATAACCCGCCTTTGTTGCTTCGTCTGAATCTTTAAATGCAGTCAACGGTTTACCATATTTACCAACAAATCCATTTAAAAAGTTTTTAGTCATTCTATCTGAAACAATTTGAGATTCTCTTGTAAAGAACGCTTTTGCGGGGTCAAGCTCTAAGTTCTCATTCGTAAGAAGATTCTTAAATTGTTTTCTGTATCCCTCGCTCCCTACTTTTATTCCTTTTGTTTCATTTAAAAATTTTGATACTTTATTATTTTTAAGAAATGGAAAGTAAACTTCGTATGGATTTTCTAAACCAAGTTGTTCGCCTATTTTTTTAGAACGTGTAATTTGTTGTTCTATGGTTTTAGCTACTTCCGGTGAGGTTCCTTTTAATGCTGTCGTACGTCCAGCTTCTATGCTTTTATTAAATATGGTCTTACTTTCTTCTGGTGTTAGCGCATACTTTAATTCTTTGTATTGTTTAATTTCATTTCTTATACCAAACTCAGCCCTCTTACCCGCAATCATTTTCAAAGCCAATTCTTCTCTTTGAGATTTACTCAATACCCCAGTTCCTAGGCGATCTAAATTAGAGGCCGCAAGTCCCAATTTAGCTCGTTGTGTTTTTGAAAGAAATGTCAACACGTCTTCCTTGGCTCCTTTGGTTGACTTAAATCCATATTGAAACGCGCGACCCAAGGCATCTTGTAAGCCGGTTCCGGCCAATCGTAATCCTTCTTCTGTTTGTGGAGCAACTCTTCCTACAGCTTTCAAGCTTGTTCCTCCAACTATTTTAGTTCCCTTCAAAAGACCTTTTACTATGGCACCACCAAAGTAAGTTGTAGGATCAAGTAATACATCCCCGGCAAATCCTATACCAAACTGTGCGATACCATTTTTTATCCCAGCTTTTTTAACAACATCTTTGAACATTCGTTGCTCTCCCCCGATGTCTTTTCCGGTAATCGCGGAGCCAATTCCTTGAATGATTCTCTTTGGATATTCTATAACTCCCGCACCAATTCCTTTTTCAGCTCCGGTTAAAATTGCTTCAGCTGGATTAAATGCTCCTAATCCTTTTCCTAGTCTTTGTAAAAAGGAAAGACGCGGAGTAGTATCGGTAATCTTTGCCGCTTGTTTTCCCAAGCCAGATTGCTGAGCTTTTTGAGAAAGCCCCTCAAGAGTTGATAAATCCACCTTTTGTTTTTTTGTAACAAAGGGATTTTTATNCCCGCCACTTTTAATGGGCTGGGTTGTTTTAGTGAACGGATTAACGTATGGCATGACTATCTATTGAAAAGAAAGTTATGGATATTATCTACTAATCCCCCAACTTCAAAAATTCCAGGATCGTTAATACCATAAATTTCTCCAGCAATCAGTTTAGCCCTGTCTTTGTTAAGTATAGTAGGATCGGATTCAACCCCGCTAATAGTTTCTTCATAACTTCCGCTGGCTCGCGCAATATCTCTTAATTCTTCGTCAGTATATTCTCTTGCTCCTGTTACTTTTCCGGCTTTTGCATTAGCTTCTGTTTCTGTATCTCCAGCTACAATTCCAGCATCAGGATAAAGTTCTTGGTAGCGTTGCACATCAAGAATAGACAGTGGCTCAGTTGAACCACCACCCTTAGGCGCAAACTTCTTCGGTGCCGTTGCTCCTTCTTCCTTATAAGTATTAATAGTCCCATCAGCGCTTCTCGTGATATACGTGAACGTTCCAGCATCATCCACTCCGCTATAAAGCTTCTCTTCACCGGGCTGCAACCCTCTCAATATCTCAAGCGTTGAACCAACAGGCAGTCCTGCTTGGGTTTCATATTCCTGCAACTTAGCTTTCTGTATTCCAGTCAATGAATCAACGGTAAGCGTCCCCGCTTCGATCTGTCCCTGATAACCCTTTATAAGAACATCAAGGCTGGCCTTAGCGTTGGTCTTCAGCTCATCTTCGTCCTTATCCATAATACCGTACAACGCGATAGCTTGATTAAAGCTTGTATTATACTGGTTTACCGCGTCTGCGTACTCTTGTCTTTGCAGTCCCATCAACTCGGAAATAACATTATTCCTATTCCTTAGCTTCGTCTCCGCGACAAACTCTCTCCGGTTAAGGACAAAGAGACGTTCATTCAGTTCTCTCTCTTTCTCACTTAACGCCCCAAGTCTTCCACCTTCGGGAAGTCCTACAAGACCAACTCCGTATTTGCGAAAGTCATCCTCAAGAGCCATCTTGTCTGCTGTGATAGAGGCCATTTCAAGCTCTAAAGTATCTCGTTCCGAACGAGCGGTAGTAAGCTTCGTTTTATCTTTATCGGTAAACAAATCGGGAGCAACGGGAGCCGGACCTACTCCAAGAGCTTGTCTCATCTTTTCAAGCCTAGCTTGTTCAGATGTCTGTGCCGCTTGAGCTGTTGGCTTAGAGCCGGGTAATATCTTAGACCAATCTATTTTATCCGAAGTAATTCCCAAATCTTTAGCCAATTCTTCGGGAGTAGCATAACCCTTGCCCGTTGTTTTATTATAAATAGTTCCGTTGACATTTACTAAATTATCATATAATCCAGAGTCTTGTTTATCTATACCAGTAACATAATCAGTAATTGATTTTCCGTCCCTGGCAGGAGGTTTAACTTCTTGGATTGTATTTATATTCAACCCAAGGCTTTTAAACGTCTCTAAATCTATATGTTCATCGGTTCCTTTTTTAAATACGTCAAAATATCCGCCACCTTCGGCAAGACGCTTCTCATATTGCGCGTTTATGTCTGTCGGTTGTAGCGGGTTTATTCCTTGAGGGTTTACGCCAGTCTGTCCTGGTTGTATTTGATTACCCAAAGCGTCATAGATAGGAGTTGGCGACGCTTGGGGGGGCGGCGGAGGCAAAGGAACAGTTGATGCTTGCGGAGCATTGGGGTCTTGGCCGCCAGGAACCGCGTTAGGGTCTACAATAGGAGGAATGCCGGCCGCTTCATTTGGAGTTTGCGAGGTAGAAGTAATACCCCTAAATTGCTGTAAGATATTTGGAAGTAAACTAGGATCTGCTAATATTTGCGTTTCGCCTGGATTATATTGAATACCTGGAAGCATCTGCCCCGTTTTAATATCCATTAACCCGTCATTTATGGCTTTATAACCCGCGTTTAATAGCGTGCCTTCGGTAGCGGTATAAGAACCCAATAAGACGCTTGTCGCGTTGGTTAATGTTGGAGTTGTTGAAAGCGGTGTAGGCATATTTATGAATCTCTTGAATCTGCTGATTGGTCATCAATAGATCCAAAATTATAATAAGTTTTTGTAAGAACGCTTGCTTGGCTTGGATTGTTCATGAGATAGTCTTGTTTCAATGTCTTATATTCGTTCGCGTAATACGCTTGGTCTTCTCTGTCGCGCAGATAACCGCTTGCCAGTTCAGCTGCTTTCGCCATGATAAGTTCAAACTCGTCATTTTGAACCAAGAGAGCGTGACTGTCATTAGCAGAGTTTTCCGACAATGCAAACGCGGTATCCTGCCACACGAACCGCGAGTAGTAAGAAAGGTTATAATATTTGCCACGCTTCAAGATGAGGTTGTCAAAACCCCAGTCCGTGTCGTTCAAGTGTAGAAGAGCTGTCGTGGTCGTATCCCGTGACCAGAAGATAGCCGCATAATCTATAGCAGTATCGACAGGCGTGCCCGTAGTAGTTTTGTTTACGAAGTCCCACCGTATCTTGTTCCAGCCGGTAACAAACGCCGAACAGTCGTTCTGGTTAGAATCGTTGATTTGGTAATAGTTACTGGAGTCAGAGCCTAAGCGAAGGCTTATCTGGTGGATACCGGTGTCAGCCACAGTAAGCTTTGCGTCAACGAACGCAGAACCTCTTGCCAAATAAGCAGATATATTTAAGTCATCAATAGAGTCGTTTTGTATACCGACCGTTGAATCTGTCGTGTCTCCGGTGTCTGTCTGGAACCGTATAGAACCGCCTCCTTCAATGTAGTCATCATTATCAACCTTCACATCCGAGTCATTCACACCGTCGCTATCCCATGTTCCCCATACCGTATCCTCCATAGTGCTTACCTGTGTGGTTGCGTCCTCAACGTCTGCGGACACGCGAAGGATACGCGTCAGGTCATCGTTAAGAATAGTATAAATACCGCTTTCAACTTGTTTCCTTCGGTCAAATTCTTCAGGGGTAACAAGGTCGTATGTTTCAAACTCTCCACGGGAATCCGTATTCTGTGGCCTAAAGTCAACTATCTTGTCTCCTTTGACATCATTAGGAAGAGCGTAATCCCATTGATTATCCATGAGGTTAGGCGTTAAGGTCGATTCCCTAAGATTCCCTCGGAAATCAATATCGGACATGGCGATGCGGGCGGCAGAGTTTACTAAGTCCCGCTCGATATTGCTGTCTCCGGTGTCACCCGAGAGGAGATTGGTACGTCGTCCATGAAGCTTTGTGTTCAGAGTTCTTTGGATAAGCGCGTAGTCGTATGTGGCTCTTGTTGGCATAAAATTATTCTAGTTTAATTGAAGATTTGGAGGTTACTATTAAATCCGAAACAGCAGTTTCTTCCCTTGCTGTGCCTCGTAATTGGATTTTAAATTGGATATAAGAAGAATCAATGCCAATATTTAATTTTTTTGTTTGAATATTAGTTTCCGAAATTTCACCAAGCTTTTTCCAACGATCAAATAAAACAATCGCAGTTGCTGGAGAGCTACTAACCATACTTTCATCAACCGTTACTGTCTGCAGGGCTCCGTGAGCACCACTAATTGTGGTTATGTGCATTAAACTTCCTGCTGATGCGCCAGCAAGAAATTCAACTTCGTCCCCCACCTGGATAGAATCATCAGCCGCAGCTAAAGTAACCGTAAATGTAGTGGTACTTGTTAAGCTTGCCGTTGCGGTTAAAACATCGCCAGTACTTCCGACTACTAAAGACCGAGTTCCCTTAGCCTTAGCAACGATCATACTATTTCCTGAGCCCGCGGTAGTAAATCTTTTAAAATGAATCCATAACGTATCCCAAAATTCTTGGACTTCGTCCGAGGGAATAAATTGAGTAATAAAATATCCCCGCCCCGTAGGACTACTAGACGCGCTGGGTTGTTCTAATAGCCAAATTCCAATTATATTTGAAGATGATGTGTCATTACGTATCGTTCCCCCGGCTAAAAGATTTCTTTCGCTAAATCTATTAGGAACACTATATAATCCTCCCGTAATAGATATTCGTTGATCTCCATAATGAGTCCCGTTTTTGGGATATAAACCTAAAGAAAATTTATTATATAAACGTCCTGTAATTGGATTTAAACACCAAATACCTGCCCCTTGCCTATATGAAGCATCGTTACTCGCGCTTTTTATCATTAAATATATTAAACCGTCTTCTCCTAGCGTAATACCTCGCGGAGAAATAGTTGGATTGTCAGCAGTAGCACCTGTCATCTCAGTACCAGGTATTTCCCTAACAGGTAACGAAATTTCTTGTCCGTTTCTAAACATTGGGGAAAATCCTCCTCCAGTATATTCTAGAATCAAACCTTTACTATTTACAACTATAGGAACTTCTTTATAATTAATTCCAAAAACAGGAGATTGACTTAATGATTTATGAATTGCATTATAGGTTTGCGAAAATCCGTCCCATTCAACAATCGCTCCATCTCCTCCATATTTGTTTATACACAATATCCATGCTCTTTCTGCTGTTGTAAATATACTTCTAACTGCGTATTCATTTGGAAAAACAAGTCTTCCATAAGTAATGGTGTCATTTTGTGTATCAGAAGGACGGGATATAGTATGTATTTTATTTCCGTCACCCACTAAACCAATTTTTCTATATGGGAAAAATTCTATAGGATGAAAATAATTAGAATCTAAAGTAGCTTGTGCTTGTTTTGTAACCCACCAATTCGCTGTCCAAGTATTGTTTCCGGTATCATTGAGAACCGATATATCGGTATCGGTAGTGACAAATAATTTATTTCTTCCGCTGTCATTACGGCTATCGTTACCAATAATAGTCATGTCGTTAGTAGTAAGGGGTGCATTAGCTTCTGTTTCAGTATCCCAAGAGTCTGAAGGAGAAGGACTAGCTGCTGAATCTGTTTTACTTAATCCTCCACCTCCACCATGCGTCAACCCCCAATATCTATCGGTACAATCAGCATCACTTCTTGTAAAAGAATAAAAAGCACCCCCCCCAGTAAAATCAGAAAAAGTATCTTGAATCAATTCCATTCTTTGAGAAGATATTATATAACCTTCTCTTCGATCTAAATCCATATTAAATGTTTTCCAAAGGTCACCGACAAAACTTCCAAGGTATGAACCCGTCCATCTCCTTGTTTCTTTTGAAGGTATATGTCTAATCATATTAATTCACGCTCCTTGAAACTTCTCTCCAGCTAATTCCATTAAAAAGTAATTGCATTGTATCGTCTGCTGAACTTGTAAATGCGGCACTCAAATTAATCGTATTCGCCGCTCCAGTTCCTGTATCTGTTATTGTTATATTTGCATCAATAAATTCAAGGGTTAAGATTTGTCCTTCTTTACCATCCTTAATCGTTGCAATTGTAATTGCTGCTCCCGTACTAAGAACCATATAATCTGAACCCACATTAAATGAAGTGGCTCCTGCCGGGATTATTAATGTAAATCTATTCCTTTTCCGTATTATATCTTTTTCTATATCTTCTAATGCTTTTTTAAGTGCTCCCTTACTTGGAGCATCTAGGGGATATTGTAATTGTGTTCGTTCTCCTGGCATAATTATGTTCTTATTGATTTAATAAAATGATCCCGTACTTCTTTCATTGTCTCGGTTGCCGAGGCGATAAAGGCCGAAGATTGCTTCATTGCCTCGCTGGATTCTTTGATCGCGTTGGTGCTCTCCACCATAAGATTTACCATCTCATCATTGTGTTCACTGACGAACTTCTGGTAATTGGCATCCCGATCATCAATCCTTTTATCGTTGCGTAATAACGCCTCACGTAATATGTAAAGCGTTACCACCGATATTCCTAATTGTAAGATTAATGTGTACC
>C687J35021_10001705_pt1 | contig 16341 bp, 26 predicted proteins | sample RifCSPhighO2_12_FD_35021 | JGI IMG/M metagenome (IMG submission 35021)
GTTGATTTAAGCACAGCAAAAGTGGGTGGGATACTTCCAGTTGCAAAAGCGCATGATGGGTTGAGGTTATTTTTAATCATGGCTGATGATACGCCCATATCTTCAACTGTGCCTGCTGTTGTGGACCAATGGGAGGTATTAAAAGAATCCCGTTTTTCCAAAAAAACAGCGACGCATCCAGTTGTGAAGATAAAATTTGGGCTTGAATTTTCTACAGGTGGTGTTGGTGGAGGAAATGTAGAGTGGGGTATATTTCTGAACGCCGAAGCAACGCCAAGGGCTTCAGGAGAAGCAAGNACATCAGAAGGNGAGTTTTCTATTATTGATTTGGCNGATGGTATTCATACGCTAAAAGTAAGNGTTAAATGCGGAGGCACACAAGTTTTTGGAACAGTTGGATTAACAGAAATTTATCAGACTGCATAAGGAGGATTTATGCCATTAAACATGAGAGCATTTGAGGTTACCGATGGTTCTATTACTTCCGCAAAGTTAGCCGATGCTGCGGTTATTGCAATAAAACTGGCTGATAATGCGGTGGATTTAGGAACTGTAAAAGTTACTGGTTCCCTGCCTTCAACGAAGTTAGCTGATGGGGCCATTGATTTAAGCACCGCAAAGGTTACCGGTGAATTGCCAAGTGGAAAAATTGCTGCGGGAGCAATCACCAGTACGAAACTTGCAGATGGTTCTGTCATTCCTTCAAAGGCTTCGTCTGGATTAAAAACGGTGCTTGTTGTGGCAGATGATGTGCAATTAACATCCGTTGGCCCAACACCACAAACATTAAAGACAGCTAGGTTTATTAAGGCCGAAGGTATTTATAACCTTGAAAAAATGGTGATTGGACTTGAGATGAAAACCAGCAATGTAGCAAGCACAGCAAGGGTAAGGATATTCATGAATGGAGAAACTACGGAGAGATTGGAATTATCATCTACGTCAACATCATTAGAACATAAAGTAGGCACATTCTCAATAGCAGACCTTGCTGAAGGCATACACAGCGTTACCGTGAAAGCCCTCAATGATGGAGCATCAGATGTTACAACGATTAAACTGACTGAAATACATCAGGTGGCTGGATGATTAGTCCCAATGCAGAAAATATAGACAAGATTCAATATGGCACTATGAATATAGCTCCGAATTGGCTTGATATGGCTTATGTCAATTTGGACTATTTGGAAGGGCCAATACAGGAGTGCAGGTTTCCAGGTTCAGGGAGACTTGTTTTATTAGATAGGTTATAAATTATGCCGAAACCAGCTTTGGGTTCTGGTGAAAGATTCAAAAAGTTAAAAGGTATGTTGGCTGTACGGAAGGGTGTTTATAACCCTGGTGGGTTGGCAGCTTGGATAGGAAGAAAAAAATACGGTAAAAAGCGTTTTCAAAAGTTAGCGTCCGAAGGCGAATAGATTTTTATCGGTTAGGGGTAGCTCCCCTTTAATCGCCTCCATAAGCGACCGAAAATAAGCAACTTTATGGGGTTGCTGGATAAAACCAGCAGCCCCATTTTTGTTGCCTCAAATTTGACCCCTGCGCATTAAACGCAGGAGAATGAAAAAAAGAACCACGGAGGTATATCGTGAGTGACCAAGAACAAGATGTAAATGCTACGGAACAGGAAACTGGAACCGTATCATCTGACCGCCAGGCCCCGGTTGAGGGCCAGGGTAGTGAGGGAGGAGCAAAAGGGCCACAATGGGAGAATTATGTAAGCGCTGTTAAACGATTCCAAAAAAAGGTTTTAGATAGGCTAGAATCTTTAGAGGAAAAGTTTGGCACAAATGGAACCCCACAGGATGGTCAAAATGCTTCTGAATCAAGATATGCAACTTCTGATGCCAATGGTTATCAAACCCAGGAAGAACAAGCAAAAGCCTGGGAGGATTTTGTCAGCCAGATTGTTGACAAACGAATGTCCAGCCAGAGGATAACATCAGAACAGGACGAAGCCCTAAAATACGTTGATTCTCTACAAGGTATTGTTCAGACAGAAGAGGATGAAGAAGAGCTTATGGGTATCATGACAGAGTATGGCATGGACCACAAGCGCAATCCGTTAAAATCAGTCAAGGCTGCTGTTGAGATATTCAAAGGCAGGCATGGCATTAGCGGTGGTAATTCATCTGCTGAGAGGATGGCCGCTGGAATCCAGGGGTCGTCTAAAGCGCCTTCAGGTTCAAATGGTGGGAAAACGTGGACTATTGCTGACCTAAGCAAAAAAACACCAGAGGAACTAAAAAGTCTTATGCCTGAACTACAAAAAGCCTATAAAGATGGGAGAATCAAATCATAGGAAATAAATATGTCTATTGATTACGATGGTGCAGAAGCATCTGCTTTTATTCATGAGGTATGGGAAAAAAAGGCGCAAGATGCTTTCACGGCTGGACTTGTTATAAGCAAGCCTGACGTTATCACCTATGTATCAACAGAAAAAACCAGAGGTGATATTGTTCACATTGCAACTATGCCGCTTTTAACGGCTGCAAATGTAACTGTTGCCACTGGCGCATTAACCGTTCAGGATTCTACTGTTACGGATACTTCCGTTACTATCAATAAATGGAAGGCTGTTCCAGTAGAGGTTACTGATGAAGTAATGATGAAAGCCTACCTTGATGTTATGGCTAAGTTCTCGGAGCAATTTGGCGGTGTTCTTGGTGGCGCCATTGATACTGATGTTCTTGCCCAACATGGTAGCTTAACTTCAAACAATGTCGGTGATGAGAGCAATCCCGAAAGGATGTCTCTTGACATGGCATTGGTTGCGTCATTGAAACTAGATGATGGTAATGTGCCTCAATCTAAGAGGACTTGGATATTGTCTCCTGTTGGAAAATCGCACTTAGTTGGTGATGCCAATTTCAAAAATGCAATGAATACTGGCCTCAACAAAGGTACGATGATTACTGGAGAATTACCCGATATTCTTGGATACAAGGCGCTTGTTACTACAAGTGTTGCAACATCTGGTTCTTTGAGAAAGAATCTGTTGATTCATGTGGATTGTTTCGCAGCTGCCGTTCACCACAGGCTAATCATTGAAAAATTAGCTAAAGGTGCTACAGGAGCAGCTCCCGCATTGGCTCAGGTCATTGTGGGTACTGCAATGTACGGAGTTGGTGTTCCGAGGCAGGCTGCTGGTTGTGTGATTAACACTAGAACTACATTCTAATAGGAGGTTAAAATGTGCAAATACAAATATGCAATGTTTGCGATTTTAGCTCTCCTTATTGGAGGGTTAATCGCAAATCAGTCTTACGCAGGTCCTAAAGATGAGGAAGTTGGTGTTGGCACTTGGTATCATTCCCCTTCCACTGGAACGGGTTTTGCCTTGCCAGCAAATGAAGCGGCTGTAATTTATGGGGTGTCTTTTAGCACACTTCCAGCGATTACGGTTCCTTTGTTTATTAACTTCTTCAGCACAAATAGTGCAACTGGAAATCCTAGAACAGCTACGAGGGTATGGGAAGTTGCCATTACGTCTAGGGCTACTTCTAACGATATTCTATGGATAACTCCTCCTGCTCCAATTAGAGCGGGTAAGGGGTTTGGATATGTAGCTTCGGATGCTGATTCTAGTTTTTTCATTCACTACAATAAGCGTGACTAAATTAACGGCCTCCTAGACCTTATTCTAGGGGGCCGCAATATGGTCATAAAATGTGATAGCTGCAATAAAGAAGTTACCAAGATTAAAAGAGTTGGTAATGAATGGTTATGTGTTGTATGCTCTGGTAATTTTATTGGTGGCCCTCAATTTGACAGTATGCCTTTTAGCGGCCATGTTTACAGGAATCTTAAACACTATGGCAAGGTATCTGAAGCGAGGTTGAGGATGATGATGAGAAGAACCAAAGCAGATGATGGGATTACGATAATTGACAGGCAAACTGGAAAGGAATCGCAAAACTACTAAATGGCTATTCTTTCTTCTTTAAGAAGTGACGCAAGGATATTGCTTGGCATGGTTGATGATACTTTACAAATTACAGAGCCGCAGCTAACAGAATGGGCGAATAAATGGCTTAGATATACTGCTGCTTGGCTTAGATATCCCATTGCTGAAGAAACGCAAGCAGCTGTTGTGTCTACCGCTACATATACCATCGCTACTGATTTTATAGAAATAATGGACGTTTACTATAACAATGGCAAGTTATTTGTCGCTGATGAGGACTTTTTGTCAGGTAAAGACCCCTATTGGCGTGATTCTGCTGATGGATTGCCAATCTATTTCATTGATGAGGACCATCAGAAAATAAGACTTTGGCCCCCTCCAAATGACACAAAAAATATTCTATTTAGGCTTAGGGTGGTTCCTACTGCTATGTCCGCCGATGGCGATACACCCGATTTGCCAACAAGCCTGCATGACACAGCTCAATTTTTCATGGCTGCTATGGGACATTGGAAATTGAAAGATTTTGATAAAGGCAGGGAAATGTGGAATAAATACATGCAAATAAGGACTGATTTGAAGAACACCGCAGGTATTACAGATGAATACCTTACATGGAGGTGGGTATAATGGGCTATAAGATACCTGGGACAAGCGGTAAAACAGACCAGCGGCAACCAACGCCTTTACAATTTCCTACTATTCCTGGTCAACCAGGAGCCTCTGCTGAGTTAATACCAGGCGTACAAGTCTCTAATCCTACCGTTCCTACCACCGATGCAACCACACCTACAATGCCTCCATCATTTCCATTAAAACCAATTAAAGCTGGTAAATTTTTACCCCCGTTGCCAGCCCTTACGCAGCCAGTAGAGAGAGACTTAGGGATAGATGATTTATTGGACCAACAGGTTTCTATGATTAAGGGGCTATTAGATAGACAGGAATTAGAAAGAACCGCAAGACTTAGGACTGATCAGGAGAGAGAATTAAGAAGGATAAGTTACGCTCCAAGTCTTAGAGATTTATTAGGGGGGTGAATAATGGGATGGAAACCGTGGAAAAAACCGTTTGGGGGCAGGGGAAGTGTTATTCGTGACCCAATGGGGCGAAGAAACGTAACCAGGCAAGCAGAAGAAGATATACAGGCTGAAACTGAAAGAGCAAAAAGCGGTTTAGAATCTTACATAGCTGGACTTAAAACAGAAGCGCCTAGAGAATTAGAGAGATACATAAAAAGCATAGAACCAGAAGAGGCAGAACAACGGAAGGCTGTTGCACGTTCTTTATTCGCAAGGGGGGTGGCAGGTTCAGGCGTTGGCAGGCAGGCATTGGCAAGAACAGAAGGTAGGATCTTAGGAAGAAGGGAACAGGCAAGAGAACAATTGGAACAGGGGATTAAATCAGAAGAAGCGAAACAAAGAGCAGATTTGGAAATAGCGTTAAAAGACTTTATTGCTGGAAGGAAGGGAGAGGCGCAAAGTAAGATAAACTCTGCGAAAAATTTAGTCGCCAACATTGGGACGCTGGCCGCTGTTTTTGCAATTCCATTTATGCCAGGGGTGCTTGCGAAATTGGGTACGGGCGCTGTTGCTTTGGGGAGTAAATTTCTTGGTCCAAAGGAATGATTATGGCAAACAAATTAGAGGAATTTCTTAAACAATCTGGAACGGTTGGAGAGTTCAGTCCAGAATTGGTAGAAAGAACGGAGAGGTCAATAGCACGAAGCAGGGAGAAGCAAAGGGCATTGGGTGATATTGATTTTTCATTTTTGAAGAACCAGTTACAGAATAGAGCCCAACAAACTGAACTACAGTTGCAATCAGCTATCAGCCAAATGAACGCGCAAGAACGAGCTGAATTTATGAGTACACTTACCAATGCAGCATCTTTGTTTGCCACTCTTTTAGCTCCCAAAATTAAGGGATTGTTTGGCAAAAATACACCCGCAAAAGGACAAACATTTGGTATTGATTACACTGGCCGAACAGGGGATTTAGCATGAATGGGAAAATAGGTAGAAAATTAAAGAGTTTGCTAACAAGCGGCAGCGGAGCTATTGAAAGGCAAGACCCATCTACATTAGCCGCTCTTTCTCAGGCGCTTAGACAGCCCCCCCTTTCACCACAAACGCTCGCTACTCGTAAGAGTAGGACACCTATTTTATCAGGAATTTTACAGGGTATTAGTTCCGCATTGGCTGTAAAAGCGTCGCAGAAACAAGCTGAAATGCAAATGTCGGCTCAAAAAGAGTTGGCTAGGAAAGAATTAGAGGCAGGTAGGATAAAAAGATTGCCAATACCTGAAAGATACGCCGAAGCATTTCCTGGACTTGCAGGTAAAACTTATGAAGAAGCTGCTGAATTGCTTCCTTTTGAAAAAGAAATTACTGCTCGTAGCCTGAAGGAAAAACAAGAAGAAATGGCCAAAAGAAGGATGGGACTTACAGAAAAGGGAATGGGATTGAGAGAACGGGCGCAGGGTAGGATGGAAAGATTAGAAAAATGGATGGAGGTTGGAGGAAACAAAAAACGGGATGCTGTTGTGGCTCTAAACCAAGCTGAAATCGGGCTTGATTTGTTTAATGAGGCTAGAAAAGAGTTGGCCATGACGGGTAAGACTGGCCCAGTTACGGGAAGATTTGCTTCTAATGCTTCAGCTATAAGCGGTGGTGTAAAATTCCCAAAAGTTAAGACATACGATGATTTGGTAAATACCTTTGTTACCATGTTCAAAGCTCCTGTGGGCCAGGAAAATAGGATGTCTGATGAAGATAGAAAAGCTATGGCTGGCATGATTCCAAAAGTAGGCGAATCTGATGAATCAGCTAACAGAAAATTTGAATTTATGAGGAAATTGATAGATAGAAATAGACAGCCGAAGATTAAAGCGATTAAATCAATTCTCGGCAATGAGTTGGGTGCATTGGCAATAGAGGAACCATCTACTTTTAATGAAATGACAAAAAACAGATTGACGGGAAGCGCTGTTCAACAAAAAGGATTATCCTATATTGAGGAAAAATAATGGGAAAGAGGTTTAATCAAGCTACACTGGATTTTGAAACAGGAAAAATAAAAAAGTCTGATTTGGCTTTGGTTGCTCTGGAAGAAGGGTTGATAACCCCTGAAAAATTCCAAAGTATATTAAGACGGGAAGCTGTTAAAGTCGTGGCTGAAGCATTAACAACGCCTCAGCGTATTGGCAGGGCTGTTGTAGTTGGCGCAAAGACCGCAGGAGCCCCACGTCTAGCTGCTGAGACATTGTTTCCTCCTCTTTTCATGTTAAGAAGGAAACAGCCACCCATAAAAGAAGCGTTACAAAGAGCCTTGGCAGCAGCAAAACCTGGTTTTGTACCCCAAAGGGGCGAGAAATTAGCATCTTTTTTGGGTGAAATGGCTGGAACTGTTCCATTAACGATGCCAGTGGCTGTTGGCGCAAAGGCTTTATTGGCTGGAAAACCAATTTTACAGACATTGTTAAGCGGCGGGGCAGCAACGGCGGAACTATCCGCTTTAAGGCAGGCAGAAGAGGAGGGGAAGGTATCTCCAAAAAGGACCGTCAAGGAGGCGCTAGGAGGGGCTGCATTAGCTGGTGCGTTTCCATCTGGTGCAAAAGTCATGGGTGTTTTAGGAAAAGGCGCAAAGCAGATTGCCCCAGGTCTTTTTAGACAAACCGCAGGAGTAACCCCCGAAGCCACAAGGGAACTGATAGGAGACCCGTCTTTACTAAAGAAATTTAAGGGATTGCCGGAAACTATTGAAGAAAAGGTATCAAACATTCAGAATGTGTTAAACAAAACACTCAGTAATTTTGGAAAAGCCGTTGATACGGTTAAACAAAGATTTGGCGTAGTGCCTTCAGAGGCCAGGAAAAGAGTTTTGAAGGAGGGCATTACAAGGTATGGCGGAGAGATAAGCGATGATTTAGATTTAGTAAGAGAGGTTATTAAAAACCCAGGTGATGTTCAAAGAATAGAGTACAAGTTACTTTCTGAAGGAAAAACTGAAAAGATACCACTCGTGCGCCGTTTAGCTGAAAATAAACAAGAAAGATTAAAATTTCTTCTTGAGTTAAAGGAGGATATTGATGAAAATGTTACTTACGCTCCTGGCATCGTAAAGAAAATAAGGCCAAAGGGAGAATTTTATCTAAAAGAGGATAGGACGGAAATTAAAAATTTAATAGGCAAAGAACCTGGTGGAAAATTACTGAATGAAATTTCTGAAAGATACAGCAAGGTAAGAAAAGTGTATGATGCATTGCAAAAAGACCTTGAAACCGTTGGTAAAGCCGAGAGAAAGGGTAAAGGAGTTTTTAGGTTGGATGCTGTTGCAAATTTAACCAACAACAAAGATTTTTTGGACAATGCTAGAGAATTAGAAAGATTAACTGGGAAACCACTCTTAAAGCCACTAATGCAAGAATTATCGGCAGCTGAATTTAAGCCCTGGATACCAACAAGGGGGCTCCCGCTTCCAGCAACCCCGTTAGCATTTGGGGCAACGGTTGCTGGTTTGGGTGGCCATCCATTGGCGGGATTAAGCCTGGCGGCTCTTATGTCTCCAAAAGTAATTGGCACGGCAATACCCGCCGTTTCTAAGGTGGCTAAATCAGCAAGACCATTAGCTAAATTTCTTGAACGGCCAGAAATAACGGGACCAACTGCCGCAATCACGTTAAATGAGATGCTTCGCAGAGAGAGAAGATGAGGCTGCACAAAACAATAATGTTGATAATTCTAATATCAAATGTTAGGTGTTTATTTTCAGCGACCGCCAGATTTAGCGATTTCTCTGGTGGTCTTAATGATACTACGCCATCTTTTTACCTGAAAGACAACGAATCTCCAAATCTAAAAAATGTTCTTATTGATGAGGAACCAGGGGCGGTTATTAAAAGGAAGGGTTCATCTAGGGTAGGAACATTACCCACTGGGTCTACAGCTACCTTTGTAGCCAATTATAGAAAAAGCGATGCCTCAGAATACTTTGCGGTTAGAAGCTCGGCGACGTTGTATCTTACCAGGGATTTTTCAACCTATACTGAGGTTAGGGATAAATTGAACCCCAATTTTAATCTGTCCTGTAATGTTATTTATGATGAACTTTGGTGCGTGGACGGGTCTACATGGGCCTTCAAGGTTTATACATCATCTTCTGAATACCTTGATGGTTCTCCACTGGGAGAAGCTGTTGTTCCAATAGCGCCTTATATAGCTTTTGATAAGGGCATTGTTTTTGTTGCAAAATCTACATCCAGCAAAAGTAGTGTGTTTTTAAGCCGTTTAACTAATGACCTGGGTTATATAGTAAGACCCGATTCTAACACAGCCTGGTTATCAGAAAACAATCTTTTAGTATCACCCGAAGATGGCGATGAAATATACGCCCTAAAAATGTATAGGGGCAGTGTTTACCTATTCAAATCAAAGAGCATATTCAGGATAAGCGGAGATGAAGAAGCGTCTTTTATTGTTGATAAGATTGTTGGCAATGTTGGTTCTAGGTGGAATCATGCTATTATTGAAGATGATTTGGGATTGCTTAATTTTATCGGGGAAGATGGAATTTATCAATTTGACGGTGTTAACTTAAAACGAATATCTGATAAGATAAAAAACGTATTTTCAACCATTAACCAGCCAAGAATACAGCAAATTATAAAAACATGGGATTCAAAGACAGATTTTGATAATGGCTCTTTTCTAATTGATGCTACATCATCTAGGACTGTTGGAAATCTTGAGATATTGGGAAATAAATTTTTTGATGGGTTTGATGATGGAGATTTTTCGACAAGCCCATCATGGGTACTGCTTGTTGGGACAATGAATGTTTTAGCAAGCTCAATAACAATTGGTTCTAATTTTGGAAATAACCAGAATGTAATTTCATTTTCTACTGGTCCGGTGCTTATATCAACAGGAACATGGCAATTTGATATTCAATTTCCAACTACAACAATAAGTTCTGGTCATATAGCAGAAACGTATATTGCATTTATGTCTAATAATAGTAATGCGTATTATGTCCAATTTAGTAATGCAAGCACCGGTTTAACAGCAAGATTAGCAAGAGCAACAAATTTTGGTTCATGGAATGATACTTGCGTAAATCTTGCGGAAACGATTATATCTGCATTTTCTATAAACAGAGATACAACAACACATACTGTTAAAGTAGAAAGAACATCAGAAATTACATTTAACCTTTATATTGATGGTGCATTAAAGGGAAACGGTACTAATTCATTCTTTACAAAAGCAGGCTCAATGTCAATCTGCATGGAATCCAATGGGCCAAATACGGTTCAAGCAGATTTTCCATATCTTGATAATTTTAGGATACCAGTTGCATCTGCTGTATATCGTTCAGAAGTATATGACACTGGCGGTAATATTGAGTCATGGGGCCTATTCTCATCTAATAGGTTTCTTGGGACAAACAATATAGATTACTTTTTTAGGTCCTCTGCTGATTCTTCATTAAACAGCGCATCCTGGGTATCAATAATTCCAGGTGTACAGATTACAACTTCAACAAACAACAGGTATTTTCAATGGATGGCAACAATGACGCAGGTTAATCCAACCATTTTGACGCAACCGTCTATTGATAATGTATCTGTATCATGGAATCAGGCTGGTGTATCCAACAAGGAACCAAATGGCATATTATGGAAAAATAGAATTTGGTTTACAGCATCAACGGGAACAACAAAAGAAAACAATCTAATCATGGTAAGAAGTAAATTTGACCCCACCGTATGGACTAAATTTGAGGGGCTTAATATAAGGGCTTTTGGAAAGTTTCAGGATAATCTGTATGGAATACACTCTAGCTCAGGTGTTATACTTCAACTAGATACGGGCGATAATGATAATGGAGCAGGAATAGGGGCGTATATTGATACCAGGGATGAAATGTTTGGAGCTCCAACATACAAAAAGCAGATTACTGAAGTGGTGATTGACGCTGATTCAACGGGTGATTTTAACCTTGTTGTTTCGGTGTCAAGCAATTCTGGCGTATCTTTTTCTTCTGGAACAGCAAGTTTAAGCGGGAAAGGCAGGGTTATAAAGAGAGTGTTCCCAAAACCGTCTAACGCACATCAATACATAATAAGGATGGGCAATGACAATGCGGGTGAGGATATAAGGTTATATGGAGTTGAAATAGATGCCAATGTGCTTACATATAGGGATTAGATGAATAACAACGATATATTAAGAATTGCCATTATTTTAAGTATATTGGTGATTGGTTTTACAACACCCAAAAGAGCATCTAAAAGGTACGATTCGCATAATAACCAATACGCAATTGATTCAGAGATTAACAATATCTACGCAAATCTTTATAAAAGTAAATACGAAGAATTTTCCTGGGATACCGCCAATACGGTTAGCGGTAATTTCACCTGCACTTATTTTGAGATTGCAAAAAACGGTATTATCACTGGTGTTGATATACCAAATTCACCAGTAGCAAGTACAGATTTTGGGATAGGTGATTTATGCACGACTTCAAAAGCAACCTATTACAGAACAAACGCTGGTTCTCAAAGGGTGAATGTATATTTTTTCAACAATTCAGGAGGGGATATAAATCCAGATACAACCAAATGGAGAGTTTGGTATATGCCCATTGAAAGGTAAAAGGAGAATGAAAAATGATTAAAGAAATTAAAATTACCATCTTATTGCTTCTTGCAGCTGCTACAGCAGCTATTGCAGCAGATACTTTTATCATGTTTAAGAATACTCGGTTCAATACGGGCCAGGTTACGGTTACTACTGGATATGCTATCCCAATCCCTGAAACAAGTACAACCACCAGGAGAGCTGTTGAGTATTGCAATGACTCTGATAATAAAGTTTATCTTGGTTCTACAACGGCGACAACCATTAACACAGGTCATGTTTTATTTGCAGGAATCTGTAAATCCTTTGAAATAAACCCGCTAACAGCTTCTACGACATACTTTTTTGTTAGTGGAACAACTGGGAACAGGGTAACATTTATTGAAATGCAAGAGCCTCTTAGGTAAGGAGAAAATATGAAACGATTACTAATTGCTTTATTTGCTGTTTTCCCAACTATCGCTTTAGCTGGAATGTCAATACAAACTAGCGGTAGCCTATCAACTGTTGGAATCCTTAATGTTTCCAGCCTTACGGTTAATAACCAAACCACACTAAAAAGCAGCGTTACTGTGCTTGGCGACATGAACGTAAGCAGCGTTACCTTTGTAACTGGAAGTGAGAATGTCAGTCTGTTTGATGGAACAAGCTCTGGCCAGGATGCCTTGTATTTGAGACACAGTGGTAATAATCCGAGGCTTATTTGGGATAACCCCACTGTTAGGTGGGCCATTGACACAAATAGCAACAATTTACAATTTGAAGAAGTAGGCGCAACGGGGAATGTGTTGTCATTAAAAACGGGCGGTAATGTTGGTATTGGAACTGCAAACCAAGCAAGTAAACTTGATGTAAACGGATCGGCATCATTCGGTTCGGGGGCAACCAAGTCTACTTTTACGTCAACGGGTAATTTGCAGTTTGTCTCACATTCTACAATTACGGGGAATGGCAGTATTGCTTTATCATCTGCACCTACGGCGGATACAGCGTCAAATGTAGGTTTAACTGTATCTACTATGGGAGCAGTTTATTTAGGTTCAAGGATAAATGCACCCCTGTCTTTACACACGGCTGGTGCTAGGGTGTCGGGGCTCGCAGGTAATGGTGGCGGAGCAATGTTTAGTGTTACGGATAATGCTGGCACGTCCAAATTTGATATTGACTCTTGTTCTGGTATTGGAGTTTGTCTAAATACGCCCGCAGGCGCAACAATGGCTATGCGTATTGGGGGCACAACAATAGCCCAGTTTGACACAGCAGGCGGCAGGCCATTTGTAGCATTGTCTCAGACAGATTGTAACCTAGAAACGCCTACTCAAATAGGTTCATTATGCGTAGAAAACAGCGCAACATGTCCTATTTCAGTCTCAACAGGAACGGGTGCTGGACAATGGGCATGTATCAGCATAAGTGCAACACAGGGGCCATAATAAAAGAATACTATGACTCCATTACTAGGTATCTTCATCTTCTCAATGATTATTGCAGGTTCCCTGAAACATGAAACTGTAAACAATGACAAACATATCTCGCTTCAGCAGAATCAGCAGTTTGAGCAGCAGCAGGTATGTGAGACGCATCAGACCCCTGCTGGCGGGTGGTTGGTTACTGAGTGTGAATGGAGAACGAAGGTAAGCAAAGCAAATTGGAATGAACTAGTTGATGATTGGGTTGGAGACTACAAGGATTGGGAATAATGGTTTATTACATCTTGGTATATTTTTACACACTTAATCCAACTCCAAGCGTTTCAATTTATACAGATGAGAATTATATTTGCAAGGCTTTTACAAGTAAATATAATCCAGGGATATTGAAAAAACTTTATATGGTAGATATTCTAGATGCGAATAAGACACTTAAAGAGGCAATATGCGTCAAGGATTCAGATGAGAAGTCAGATTGGAAGATAAAACCCAAGCATGGCTTATCCCTATAATCAGTCAACGTCATTTTTCGGCATATTAGTTTATCTCTTACGGATGTTCTGTTTTGCATTTTGGAGGTATTGTAATGGCTTACCGTTATCCAACATTCGGAACAAATAGAATATCAGATGTTTTCCAGGATGCAATCAATCTAATCTGGTGGTGTTTCAAACAAAAGGCAAGGGAAAATGTGGTGTTGTTGAAAGTTAAATTCAGGTTTGGAGGTAAGAAAAATGGCTGAATATAGTAAGTTAGCGACAATCTTAATTACCTTATTGTCAAAGATACCAGTGGTTAATAATCTTCTTCTGCTCTTAGGTAAAGGCTTAAAAAAGATTGATGGTGGCACTACAGAAATACTAGGCGTATTATGGGCCTTAGTGGAGATTTTAGGAGCTTTGGGCGCATTACCGCCAGATGTGGTGAGTTCTCTTAGGCCAGCGCTTGCTGCTTCTGGCGGGACAGCTTTAGCAAAGCGTATAGTTAAGTTATTGCCCTACTTGAATCTTGTTACAGATGAAGCTAAAAAAGCTACGGAATTTGAAACTAAATGAGCGAAAAAAACAGCAAGATACTGCATGAACTTGGAGAGTTAAGCGGCAAGGTAGAGGCTCAGGGGATATGGCTTAAAAACGTCAATGATGCCATAGGAGGACTCAGAAACTCAATAGACAACATGAAAACAGATGTTCTCAGCAAGGTATCTTCGCACAGCGAAGCTATTGAATGGCTTAAAAAGAGGGACTGGATGGCTGGCATTGCGGGCGGTTTAGCTGCCACAGGCGCTCTGGTAACGGCTTTATACAAGATAAGCCACTAGAATAGCCGTAAATGGTTCCAGGATGCGCTAGGGCAAGAGTTAATAGGTTATGTGGTATATTCAGGTAGAAGCAGAAAAGATAGGAAATACTGAGAAAAGGGTCTGTAGAGTGCGTTTACTACATGAAAGTGATGATGCTCCCCCTACCAATCCAGACATTATAAAGGGTTTATTGTTGGATGCTATTAAAGCTATACCGTGGGATATGAAAAGGTTGTCTGTTATTACGCTTGGCCCTAACATGGGCAGAAGGAAAACAGACGAACAAACTAGCTCGGCCAGTTAATTCTTCCTTTCCCATAAGCTCGCCTTTTGGCGTAACCAGAAAACTATCTGTCTATAATAACCAAGAAAAAACACATAATGGCATTGATTTCGCCGTTCCTGTTGGGACTCCCGTTTATTCTATGTGCGGAGGCAGGGTTTTCGCCGCTGGCTGGCAGGCGGAGCATGACCATAAAGCTGGATTTGGGCTAAGGATATGGCAGGTAGCTGAAATTGATGGCGTTGTTTATCATATCTTCTATGCTCATTTGTCTAAGTTGCTATGTAAAGCAGGCGATATTTTAGAGTCTGATTTCCAAAGAATGATAGGCGAATCTGGAAACTCTGGCAGCTCTACNGGCCCTCATCTTCATGTTGGAATGAGAGATGTAAAAACTATGGAGTGGCGCAATATGGAGTTTGTATGAAAGTNGGNCTNTGGATTATTATACCAACCCTGATTGCGTATTCTTTAATGTATGGCGTGGNGTTTAGGCTTATTAAAATAGATGACTTCATTATTTATTTAACCACTATCTTATTATGTTTTCCGTTTTCCGTAGTTCTTGCGGAGGGTCTTGTATTTGCTTTCTCTAAAAATAAACCCTGGTGGCATTTGAAATGAATAGTATCACCTGGGTTTACTGGTTAAGTCTTGTTGGTTTTGCAGCAGCATTATCAATCACAGTTACAGAACTGTTGTTTTACTCAATAGAACAATTCCAAAAAAGGAGAAAACGCAAATGCGATATTTAGCCATAAGAGAAAACCTATTCAAAAGCAGGGCAACTATATTCCTTTTTGGTGATTTACAGATGGGAGCAAACGGATTCAGAGATGACCTATGGCAAAACATGAAAAAGAGATTCCTACACAATCCAAATCCCTTTGCGCTTGGACTAGGGGATTACAGCGATTTTGCCAGAATGACTGATAGGGATGCGCTCCAAGCGGTATTAAACCGCAACCAGTCGCTACGCCAGCAGCAAGATGATATGGTGATGGGTAAAGTCATTAAAATATCGGAAATGCTATCATTCATGAAAGGAAGAATACTTGGCCTTCATTTGGGACACCACGATTGGGAGTTTATAAGCGGTGGCAACATGACAACAAGGTTATGTGAAATACTGAAATGCGCTTATATGGGTTTTGAAGCAATGTGGATTTTGAAATTAAATCATGGAAAACTAACTTCTAAAAATCACTCAAATAACTTAAAAGTATACTCTACTCACGGTTCAGCAAATGGACGCAATCAAACAGCCCCTATGAATCAGTTAGCTACAAATATCGTTCCTTATTGGCCAAATTGCGCCATGTACATCACGGCCCATGCTTGTCGCGGAGGCAGCCTCCCTATCCCGCATAATGACCTCATTGATTCATCCGAATCGCCCATCCCCGTAAAATCAACTCGTTATATCATTCAAAACTCTGGTTTTATGGAAGGCAGACCAATAGATGAGGATAGCTATGTTGGCAGGAAAAATATGCCCGATGTTTCACTTGGATGGACTGAGATAGACATTGTAAGACATTCAATGGGAAATGGAAAAAACCTGCATCAAATAGACCTGCATCCTAACCACCTCGGAGATGGCATAGTTCTATCACAATAAAATGGATTGGATATTGTTTATCTTAATCTTTGTTGTGCCAATTATTTGGATTCATGTAACGGAGGGTTTGTGACAACAAAAATAGAAAAAGCCCAAAATCTAGCGATGAGAAAAGCAACAGCAGCGATGATTCTTATTGAAATCTTGAA
>C687J35021_10001715_pt1 | contig 16281 bp, 13 predicted proteins | sample RifCSPhighO2_12_FD_35021 | JGI IMG/M metagenome (IMG submission 35021)
AAAAAGCTCTAGAAAAATTCCAGAGCTCCAGAATTTCGAGAAGAAGAAGAAGAAGAGTTTTCCTTCGGTACTTATTCCTACTGTACAATATAAATAACTTTTTAATCTAAATATATTAATACGAGACCCTAAATAATTTTTAACATTTAATCACTTCGCTATTTATTTGACGTAACATCGAATAATTACAATAAAATGTTAGCAAAATCTGTGAAGCTCCGAAAAGAAACTTCGGTATTTAATTTATCATTCAATACATCGAGATATGATTTAAATACCCAACCTCTTTTTGGAATATTGGCGACAATAGTATTATCAGACATAAGAATTTGGTTTAATCTATTAATCTCGTTAATTCTTTCACTTTGTGACCCCGTATGTGAAGCTCTCAAAGATAATAATTTGTTGGTTAGAGTTTCTTTGAGATTTCTATATAACTGAAAGTCGTCGAACAGCCAATTTATATCGCTTAATAATTCTTGGAAATCTTTCCTCCAACTTTCAATATTACTAATACGTTCGAAGACACGAACATCTCCGAATTTAAGATCAGAAGTTTCAAGGTATGAGAATTCTAAGTCGATAAATACAACTTTTTCATCAGGTGTAATTATTATATTATCTCCGTGGAGATCACCGTGTTTAAACTTATATTTTTCATGAATTTCATAATATGCGTTTATAATTTCCTTAAATATCTTTTTCATACGTGTATCAGATGGATTTTTCTGATTTATAAATTCTGATAAAGTAAGACCTTCTATATATTCATGTAAATGAAACACACTATCGACTCCAGCAGCATCATAAATTTCACACGCATATGTTGTAGGAAAATGAGGATTTCCATTTAAAACAAATCCTATGATAGCTTCGTGAAAAGTTCGATTGAACTTCTCTTTTATCTTTCCTATTCTAAGAGAATATAATTTTCCATCGAAGTCAAATACATATTTATTTGTACTAATTGAGTGAGTATCAACCCATTTTTGTGTTTGAAATAAAAAATAACCAACAATACGTCCAAGGAGTTCCTTATCATTATCTTCAGGACTTAATGAATCTAAATACAATTCTTCGATCTGATTTACAGAATGGTGAAACAACGACATTTTAATAGACTCATATAATTTAATAAAAATTAAAAGTTCAAAGACTTTTAACGCTACTGTTTAATTTAAAATAAACATTATTTACGTCGGATGGAGAAACCTTATCATATTAAATATATTGAAGAAAAATGTACAACTCAAAAAGGACGGTCAGGTGAAAAACTCTTCTTCGATTTTTTAAAGAAATATATTGATCGTGTTCCTAAATGGATTGACGAAGGTCTCGATCCTAATTTAAATAACGGTTGTTCTACTTTGTTAGGCGTGGCTATTCATTGTCGCAAATTGGAGCTTGTTAAGAAATTGTTGCCGTTTGTGTCAAACGACGGCGAAGTGCCTCTCACTTTGGTAGAAGGTGACGAAGTTAGCGATACAAACGGTGGTGAAGTGCCACTAACTTTAGATATTACTAGGAAGTGTTATTTTTGTGTATATGAAAGGAAAGCAAGATTTCATAATACCAACACATGTTCCGGTATTATCGGTACGTCTTTAAGTCTTGCTTGTGAGGGTGGATATAAAAGTTTACCCATCATCAAATATCTACTTGAACGAGGTCATGATCCTAATGAAAATAAATGTAGAGCATTTAACACATTCCTTTTAACTCATGTTAGAATGCGTCAACATGCTCGTGATAAAAACGTGACAGTACTTGAACATCTTTTAGATGCGGGTATTGATCCCGGTAAAATTATAAATAAATTATTTCGATATGGACTTATTGAATGTATAGACATGCTAGATAAACGAGGATTATTAGATAATATTCCGAGAAACCATCCATTTTCCGAGACATTCTCTACTTTTACTGATAGAACAGCAGATGTAAAACGAGAAATTTATAATAAATATAGTTCGAGATTCATGCCTTTGGTTGATTCTAACGGGGTTATCTATTCATTGTATGGAAAACGTAGTTCATACTCACATTATATCTTTGTCTTAGATGCATTAAATTGGACATTAAATATGCAAACTTGTAATAGGATAATGAAATATATGTCAAGAACTGAAGTATTAACTCAAGATGAAATTGCTTCAATAATTTCCCGTTTACAATTTAATTTCGATGTTGTTCAAGACGTTGCTAATATTCAACTTAGACATGTATCTTTTTCTGTATTAGATAAATTTGTTCTCCGTGGTTTTGATATCCATAAGTTGGCCTTTGGGGTGATGTATAATAATTCGAAGTTGATTCAAGTTATTGATAGATATCATTTAGATATTAACAGAGTCCATCTTCATAATCGTCCCAGTTTATTCTTTAGAACGACAATAAATTCTTTTACGTTGAGAATTGCAGAGTCGAGAGACAAACAGATGATTCGAGACGGATTAATTCGAGGCGCGGATTATACTAGTATAACTCTATCTAATCGAGATCAATTAAAGTTTGCAAAGATATTATCTAAAATTGATGGTGAACCCCTTACCCTCAGAGAATTATCTATTCAAAGAATGTTTCTAAGTGCAGTTAGAATGAGTGACATTCCAGATATGCTTTTGTACTCTTAATTTATCCTCGCGGTAGCCTCGCTGTACACCCTCGCGGTACTCTTAATTGAAGACAATTTTCTCATTTTAATAAATGAGAAAAATTTAAAGTAATTGAGCACGAGTTTCTTTTTTTAAGTATTCTACCACGCGAGGTTTATCGGAGAAATAATCTAAGAAGTATTCCATAGGGGTCTCAAATCCTTCATATGGTTCAGTAAATTTATCATAAACACTAACATTGAAACTGTCGTAGAATAATTTAATCCATGAAATTAACTCATATGTGTCTTCGATATCATGATCTTCAATATAATTTGAGTAAAGATTAATTTTTAACTCCGGATCAATTTCTCGACCTAACTCTATGTACTTTCCAAGTGGATCTATATTAGGGTAGGATAATAATACATCAATTAAAGGTGGTAGATTCCCTTCAGATTGAGTATATAATTCTTCGTAGATGTCAAATAATTTATCTATCCTCTCCATGTCGTCGAAATCGTGTATAATATTCATAAATTCTTGAGGTCCGTCTAAAGTTACAACGTTTGATACTATTTGCGAATATCCATCTTCAGGAACTTCGTCATAATCGCGATCCCCTACTATAATTGAAGAAATATATATTCGATCATCTGCTACCATATATTGAAGACTTTGTATAAGTAATTGAATATACTCGTAATCGAAAACATCAGCTAAAAAATTAGATAACTTATAAAGGTTCATGATCTTAAAGAAATTCTCTAATTCAGTAGCCGATCCGGAGGCTAGTAATTCTTTAAGAATAGAAAATACATCATGTATAGTTATATTTTCGACGCTTGGATGAACTTCTTCTATTAATTGTTTAGCAACATCCCAATTATGGTTAACCAAAGCATCGTAGAACTCATCTTCATCAACAGCTTCTTCGTTAAGTTCCTCGACATTATTACCAACTTGACCTGTCCAATTACCAGGATATTCATCAATTGTTTCAAGAACGTCAACATATTCTCCATCATTAGAATCTTCCATAATTCGTTCAATGTATTCTCGAGGAGAATTAAAAATTTCCCCGTCTCTAGAATATGGTGTTGTGAATGGTTGCCTCGCATCATATCCAAAATTATCTCGAAAAATTAAGAAATAATCATTGACCATCCTACCGGAATGAGAGATATCAACTATATCAAACAGCATTTTAAACAATTCGTCATAAGGAATATCTATTGGTCGATTAGTTTTTGAGAATATTTCTAAATCGAAAGGATCAAAATCTTCTAATATTACCTTAACCATATCAGTTAATGTTACTCCTGGTAATTCTTCATAAATTGTAAGTAAATGGTCTACAGTTTCTACTATTTCATGATGTCCAACTAGATTAAGTTGTTCTAGTTGATTATAATATGATATAATGTTTAAAATAGTATGGTTGCCGAATTTATCAAAATGTGATTGTACTAATATTTGAAACAATTCTAATGACGTAATGTTTGATAAAACTGTCACAGAAATATTTTCAATAGCTTCTGTATCCATAAATTTAAAATATGAAACTAGTAGTTTCCACTGCTCTAATGTAAAAGTATCACCAACAATAACATCGTAAAACCATAGATCGAATACGGTAAAAAGTTCTCTAAGATCATCTTCAGAATCGAGAGTAATAATATGTTTTAGAACAGATATAAATTGATCACCCGTAAAATCGAGGACAGAATCTACATCTTGTTCAACTAACTCATTTGCTTCAACCCATTTGCGATTCCAGACTAAATTAAAAAGTTGATCTTGAGGACTACCTTCCACAATCTGAACCATTTTATATCAGTAAATATTTTTTCTCGAACATTATAACTAATGTTCGTTTTTAAAAATATTAACACCTTCGTTGGAAGAGTTCGTATACTCCAAATGTGATAGCTGAAGCTGGGACACTTCGAAATGCATAAAATAAATATCCACGATAAAATCCTCTAATACCTTCTGTTTTTAATAAGTGTGACGAAATATTAAACGAACTGTCGCCATTGCCATTACGAATTAATGTACGACATGTATCAAATGGGTATGTTATACTAGATGAAATTAGTTTAGCTATAAAACCGGCATGTACAGGAGAGATATCATGACTCTTTAAGGTTTCATATAAAGGAAGTTGTAATCCTAATTCTAAATTACGAAAAATTGTTAAATTATAACCACTCCAAAAGCCTTTCATTCCTCTTTCTAAATAAATTCTTTTAACTAAATTTGGTACCGTTGGTGGGACTGTTAACGGTGTGGTTAACGGTGCAGTCGAAACAGAAGATTGTTGACGAATTTTAAGTACATATAACGGATTTGAAACTAAACTTCCCCACAGCCCAGCTAAATATCCGCACCAAAATCTTCCATGTAATGAATTTTGATCTATATAAGGATTTACTTGTTTCTTTAATACATCATACATAGGGAAAAAAGAACCATAAAATGTTCCCGTTGATAAACAATTAATAAGACCACCTCGATAAAAGCCTTTAATAATCCCTTGTTGTGAAATAGTTTTTATTGAATTAAATATACCTCTATTAAAAGATCGCGAGGTAACTTGTTGATACGTCTTTAACGTATCAAGAGGATGAGTTAAAATCGTAGAAGATATACCTGCTACAAAGCCTTGTGTTGTTTTATCTGTCATTTTATTTTTAAATAAAAATGAAACAGTAATTTTGACTAAAGATTTTTAATTAAAATACTACAATGAATACACCCTCAACCACGGAAGTTCTGCCCAGTGACGAGGGTAAGTTGAAAGAATTTATCACTCGTCGTTATGGAATGATGTTGGACGGTGAAATTTGTGGGTCATCGAAGGATTTTTATCGTTATTTAAATCGAATGTTGAATGGTCAAGCCAGCTGTCATTCAATTAATATTCCATCGGAAGAAGATTGTTTATCCGCTGTTGAAATTATGTCAGATCATTCTGATAAGTTGGAACATCTTGTAGGAAAAGTAGAATATGGTGATCTAGTGGAAAATGTAGCTATTTCTGGATATCGAACAGATGGAGTTTATGTGGTTGCATCTCAAAAAGACGAACCTTTGAAACTCATGAATCTTCAAGACGACCCAGATGACTATGGTACAATTCCTTCTGAATTTCAAGTTATTACAGATTTCCCAATTCATTATTGGGGACACATTACAGATAACCCCTCGTCTTCAACTTTGTTCCAGAATGCTTATTGGCATAACGATTATGTTTGGTTTGACCCAACTAAAGTTGATACTCCCCCATCTAAATCAATTCGTCATAGTAAGGACGAAATATATTATCCTTTTACGCATAAGGGTATCAAATATGCAATTGTGGCATCTAAGAACGTAAACTTGAAAGGTCTATCATATTACTATTGTTCTAACTCATTCGGTAATGCTTCTGATAGATTTGTTGAATATCTACACAATATCGGATATTCAGATGCTCAGCTTTTATTTACCACCGAGGAATAATTTATCATCTTATAAGATGATAAATACTCAAACCGTCGGATTAAACCGTCGGGTTAAATAATTCCGTGATTTTATTAATTATATCGTCATATAGTAACATAATCGGAGAATCGTTTCGATCGGGAAATTTATCTCGTAAATCATCAATTATTCCAAATTCATTAATCGTACGTTTGGCACTCTTAGGTAACTTATTTACTTCAAATTTCTTAAAGTAATATAATCCAGATAATATTTGATTGATAACGTCGTTCTCGTCAGCTTTTGTTTCGAATTTTTCTTTTTGAGGATCATCAAAATACATTGTACAAACCCACATTAATACTTTAGTGAATGCATCAGGGTTTGTAATTGGACGATTACGAGCCAAGAAATAAAAACGAAGAAGTGCCGTACCCATTCGGTATATAAATCCGGTTTTATCATTAATTCGATCTAACTTAGAAATAAATAGGTCGTAAATTGTAGGAGTATTAACGTTCCAGTTCAATAATTGAAGAACTTCAATAGCCGCGGCATCAATTTCTTCATTTGCTATCTTTTTAGCCTCGAATTTCTTAAGACTATATTTAAAAACTTTTACAAATCCATCAGAATCACCTCGGAGTGACGTACCGATAAGTAAACAAGCGGATCGATATAATCTTGTATTTTTATCTGGAGATATTCGAACCAGTCTATCAAAGAGATCTACACTAAAGAAAGTAGATTCTGGAGAAATCTTGTAAATATCACCAATTTGAAACATTGTATTAACTAGTTTATTTCGTGTTAAACTTTTCTTAACTATTTCATTATTTGGTTTATATGAATTCATTACCTTTTCAGAACATCCTATCGACGGAGTTATATTTTTATCAACGTTTTTAAAGAAAGGATGCTCTAGAACCCGGAAAATATCAATACGATGATCAGGATTTAAAGTTAACATTTTATCTAAAAGATCCCTTAGATTATCATCCTCAATTTCAGTTAGTTCTGTCTTTTTCCATCTTTTTCTTTCGATTGATCGTTTAAATTTATATTGCCGAGCATAGTATTTCCACTCTTTCGAATCTGTATAATTAGTAAGATGTTCTCGAGGATCTCCTCTTTTACTAAAAATAGAGTCTAGGACTGAAACTGGATCTGTGCCTGAAAACAGAAGTTTTCCTGTATACATAGAATAGAATACTACACCCAAAGCCCATACATCAGCATTAAATTTATATTTTTCTAATAAGAATATTTCAGGAGGTCGCTCGTATAATGAATAAATTGTTTTAAGAGTAGAATCGGCAATACAGAAATTAGTTTGTGATAACCCAAAATCTCCTAAAACTAACTGAGGACGACGTTGATTTGATTTATCAACGAATATATTATACGTCTTAATATCTCCATGTAGTACATTTTTAGATGTACATTCTGCTACAGCTGAAGCTAACTGAAAATAAAGATTGGGGTCCTCGATTCGGCCACTCTGAAAAAAATATTGTTCTAAATTTTCATTGTACGCAGGCATTCTTACTGAGATGTACCTTTTATCTTTGTATTCTAGAAGCTCTATTAAATCGTATTTGACTATATTCGGATGATTTAGAATATTAGCGATGGTTACCTCTTCTAAAATTCCACTTTGATTAAATGCGGAAAGAACTCGTTCGTTTTTCCGATATAACATAAGTTTTAGCGCGTATGTTCTACCCCGGGAATCTTGAACTTTTATTACTTGACCACCCGTTCCTTCACCTAAATTATACTTGTATTTATATTTACTCTCTAACGGAACAAACTCAACATTTGTCGCGGCCATTTAATTTACGCTAAATTAAATAATTTGTTCATTCATTTTGAAAATGAATGAAATTAGACATCGAAGATACTTTGTTTAAGCATTTGGGGTATTTTGGAGAGGTCAACGCACCGTCCGTCCATTTTTTGAAAATGAATGAAATTAGACATCGAAGATACTTTGTTTAAGCATTTGGGGTATTTTGGAGAGGTCAACACACTGTTTCCGAGTTTGAATTAAACAAAGTTCGGATAACGAGTACGGATATTTACTTTCATAATTTTGAATTAGTAGTTCAACGTTTTGGCGTCGACCTGAATAGAACAATTTTCGTTGATTAATAGGACTCGCTCCATATTTTAAACATATAAGAGCTAAAGATATACCGCATGTATCAGTTCCGTGAAGTAACAATATGAGCTCAAGTAATGTTATATTTTTGTGCCTCTCGTATTTTATTCTAATATTAGGGTTCACTCCCAATTGAAATAAAAACACAAGAGCTTGACAATTCCTTTTACTTATTGCTCTAATTGCGTATCTACCTTTTTGTTTGGAAGTTAAATACGGATAAATAATCCTGATAATAGAGGCATTAAAATGTTCTTTTACAATAAGATCGTTTTGTCTATCTAAAATTTCTGCATCAACAACGGGTAACGTGTCATTTTTTGAATCAAAGAAAAATTGCAGATAAAATTTAGTATATTCTTCATTCGCCGAATTCAAGGCAATCTTAAGACACTTTGGAATAATTTCGGATGAAATTGTGAAACCGTTAGAGATGATGTATCTGAGAATTTCCGGCTTCTCCGTATTTAATCCTCTTCGAGTTATGAAATTTACCGGATGGGGTTCATACAGCCTCTCGGTAATTAACTTTTTTACTAAAGGAAAATTAGATGCGTCAATGGCCATACCCAATAAATTTATTTTGAAGTTATTAACTACCGTAAAATCTGCTCCAGCTTGTCGAAGCATATCAATGATTATAAATTTATCCTGTGGTAAAGTACTACATTCCATTAAGGGAGTTTTTCCGTCTTTATCTTTATAATTTACATCTGCACCGTATTTAATTAAAAGCTCGGCATGACGAGATAATTTTCTTGAAATTGCACCGAATAATACAGTTTGACCAGTTGGATTATAGTCTTCGTTAAAGGGTTTATTTATATCATCAATATTTTTTTCTATTACCGCTTTTACCCGTTCAATATTCCTCAAATTCAATATACTTTTTAAAGTTGTCATTTCTCTTTTTTCATTAGAACCATAAAATAAAAAATCTTAAAGTAATAATTTTTTATTTTTTTATATTAAAGAAGAGATGTCTCGTACGACTAATTTGGCGAATGGTTCTTTTTCTACGAATGTGCCCGTTCGCGATCCGGCTGATATAACTCATCAGTTCAATTTCGATCTGTCAGATGTTACCAGTAGTATTATACTAACTGTGCCTCCGTTAACTACAACAATAGTAGGAACTAATTCAACCCAAACTCTAACCAATAAGACAATTATTGGTGCTGGTATTACAGGAGGCACTATTCAAGGTGCTGTTATTACAGGTGGAACCCTTATAGGTGTAGGAATTACAGGAGGTAATTTTAACAACGTCCACATTTACAATTCAGCTATTACTGGCGGTACCATCCAAGGTGCTTCCATTACTGGAGGTACTTTAATGGGAGCAGGTATTACTGGAGGTACTATGCAAGGAACTGTGTTGTCCAGTGTTAGTATTTACAATTCAGGTATTACTGGAGGTACCATGCAAGGATCTGCTATTACTGGAGGTACTATGCAAGGAACTGTTTTATCCAATGTCAGTATTTACAATTCAGGTATTACTGGAGGCACTATTCAAGGATCTGCTATTACCGGAGGTACTATGCAAGGAAGTTCTTTATCTGGTGTAGCTATTTCTAATTCAGGAATGTCTGGAGGCACTATTCAAGGATCTGATATTACTGGAGGTACCATGCAAGGAAGTTCTTTATCTGGTGTAACTATTTCTAATTCCGGAATGTCTGGCGGTACTATTCAAGGATCGGCTATTACTGGAGGTACTTTAATGGGAGCAGGTATTACTGGAGGTACTATGCAAGGAACCGTATTATCCAATGTTAGCATTTACAATTCAGGTATTACTGGAGGTACTATGCAAGGAACTGTCATTACTGGAGGTACTATGCAAGGAAGTTCTTTATCTGGTGTTTATATCTCTAATTCAGGAATGTCTGGCGGTACCATTCAAGGATCGGCTATTACTGGAGGTACTTTGATAGGAGCAGGTATTACTGGAGGTACTATGCAAGGAACTGTGTTGTCCAGTGTAGTTATTCTGAATTCAGGTATTACTGGAGGCACTATTCAAGGTACAACTTTATCTAACTGTACAATTCAGGACAGTGATTTTACGGGTGTTTCATCTGTTACAGGTGCACCTGGACAAAATATCACTATTACTCCAGCTTCTGGATACAATCTCGTAGTTGACGGCAATTTAGAAATTACTGGAACTGGTACTCGCACAAATATAAACTCCGTAGATTTGAATATTAAGGACAATTTCATTTATCTCAACAGTGGTTACACAAGTGTTACACCTCTCGCTGGAGGTATTGTTTCCAACATTCAATCTACTGGAGTTTCCACAACTGTCGATGGAGCAGCTTTCTCATCGACTACTGTAGTTGAAGTTACAGATACTACAGGTATAAATGTTGGTAGCTTAGTCCAAGTAGTTGATCCAAACAATCCGGCTAACGCAGGTATTTATCAAGTTGATTCATTAACTGCAACGTCTATTACTATCGACACAGCTCCGAGTTCCGAATTTTCTCAAGTTGCATTTATTGCCGATTCAACTGTAGCTGGCACAGTAAATGTTGTATTTGTTACCGTACTTCGAGCTGATGAAACTGGTGATTGGCAAATTGGAGCAAATGACGACGCTGCTGTAGTTTATGCAACTATTTTAACTACAGCTACAGGTGAAGTAGTCTCGACGAACAGCGGAAGCACAACTAATTCAACTCCTGTAAGTATAAATATTTTAAGTGGTGTTACTGCAAATACATCCTACTTTGTTCAAGTTGATATTCAAGGTGTTGCCGGTGATTATTCAGATTCTGCAGGTTTCCGTGTCTTAGGTAATGGCATGACTGATGGAACTCCTGTCATTTCTCAACTTGGACCAACTAATGATATTGTTAAGTTCGCAAGTCTAACTAATACTTGGATTGCAAATCTTTCATTCACAGGAACTTCTATTAATGTAATTGGAACACCTGTAGGATTTACAGGAGCTTCCAACTGGAGAGTACGTGCAATTATCCGCCAGTTTTAAGTTTTTTTCGTTTTATTGAACGAAAAATTACCCGAAGGGACCGTCGGCGAACCTGTCAATAAGGTCAATTATTTCTAATATAGGCTTAATCTTTTCCTTATGGTCAAGTATAGATTGTCGGATTTCCGGTGTAATCTTCGCACCATACACATCCATTAACTCTTTTGCAAGTGTTGCGTCGGGGTTTGTCATAACATATTCTTCTTCATATCCTGTAACTACTAGATGTAATAAATTACAAGACCATTTATTAATATCATACCCATGTTTAATAAATAAATTTAGATATGGCCGAATGTCCTGTACGTAAAATATATAAAATTCATGAAGAATATAATTGAGTTCTTCATGACTAACTTTAAGATTTAGCTCTGTTAAAAGATATTCAGCAATAGATAAAGATGTCTTACATGCAACCCAGAAAGGAGTTTTAGGGTTATGAGGTGTTAACATACACACGGTCGTTAAATTGAGAGGTTGCGAATACTTGTTGAAGATGTCCACAATTTCTTTTATCCACTCAAGATCTTCTGTCAGAATAGCTTGCACAATTGGAGTTATTTGGGTACACTCCTCAGGGGGTTCAGGTATATTAATTTTAAATCCATCATGAAAAAATTTTTCAACATCGTCTTTCGATTTATTCTCGATCATGGTATTTAAAGTTGTTAGATCATCTTCAATTGGAATGGGGTGTTCAACAGACGCTCGAGGTATATCCAAAGACGTCATTTTTGACGTTGTGTTAACACAATTTTAAACTCATTCATTTTTTAAACTTTGGGGTTCTCGTAGAATGAACAAATTGACTCTAAAGTTTTAGTGTTCTCGTAGAATGAATAAAATAATGAGAACAATTATCACCCCAAAAGTTTTATACATTCATACAGAATGTATAAATTAAGAAGAACATTTATATCACCTCGAAATTTCCACACAAACGAATAACTTAAGGAGAACAGTTATCCCAATCATATACTTTGTTTCCTCCGAAGAAGCTCATAGTTTTAGCACCTGTATATTTTGGAGTTTCACATGTTTTATTACATTGACTAGTGCATATATATCCGCTATTACTCTTAACAAATGTAAGTTCTTCACTCTCATCTGGTTTTATTGGCGGTTCAACTCCGAAATATTCATAGATATAATCTGCATCGTATATTAATCTAATTTTATTGGTTGAAATAACTTGATTAATATACGTTAAACTCTCAAATTTATTCATAGTGTCTCTTGAACTAAAATATTTGTATTGAAGGGCTATGAAATCTTCCGGTAAGAAGAGAGACTTAAATATCCGGAAGAAACTATCATCAACTCCTCGAACTTCTTTAATACAATCGAAATAATAATCCTGGAATGATCTGGTTGAAATTAAACTCAAAAAGAGAGTATATATATCATAAGATAAATAAAATCCAAAGGGTGAATGCATAGTATACACTTGAAGTGGTAAAGTTGTAGACGGTACATACCAAGTAAACTTATCATGTTCCTCCAACTCCCACCCGATTTTCTTATAAGTAGTTTGTCTAATTATATCATTAGATCCATTGTAAAATCTAACTCCATTCCAGGTGATAGATGATTTATCGAAATCTGCTATCTTAAAAATATCACCGTCGGTTCCTCTACCGGAAACGACAAAAATATTCTTAGTTTTAAGATCTGCGTGAACGAAAGAATATTTAGCTTGTTTTAGAAGAGATAAAGGTGACAAGATTTGACGAATGATTTCATCACCTAAACTTGGAGTAAACGATTTTACTTTATTCAAATAATCGTGTAAAGATAAATCTGCTTTCTCGGTTAAATTATATCCACTTTCAGAACACCAGAATGAATCGTATTGATGGAGATAATTAGGATTATCTCCCAAAATCATATTAAGGAAAAGATGTATCAAGGTTTGATTTATATAGTCAGTCGGACTTGCAATGAAAGCATAACGTAATGCTTTCTTTTGAGCATCTTTAAGAATCCAATAACTTAAGGCCGGATTCATATATTTTGCACCAGGTATGTCAATTAATCTATGAGTTCGAATAGTTAATTCGCCTTCTTTAGGAGGCGGGGAGTTTCTAATCTCTTTCAGAACTAATACTCCAGAAGGAAAAGTAATTATACTAGCTACACCTACTTTTCCTCTTGATATTAATTTTTGAGGTAAATTTGACTTAAATATGCGCTCACAAACTTGAGAATCATCTTCTACGAAATATTTATCATACTGTGTTAGTAATTCCACGTTGACGTTTCCGGGAGTTCCAATTTTGAGTTTCGAAACCAAATCATACCTTTGCTTAGTACGTTTTAAGAAAAGTTGATAAATGTCTTTAAAATCGGAGTGCGCGGCCATTTTATTTCTTTCTAGATTTTATCATGTTCTAACAAATTTAAAATAGAATTTACGTTCGAAGAAAATCTCGTTTTTTAATTTAAAACGTAAACTTCGTATATGGATTATCTTTATAGTTTTTATAAATTCTGCACCTCCTACTCTAGAGTGTGTAAAAATTGCAACGTATCATTTTATTCTGATCTGAATGATGCAGATTATTGTTCTGATGGGTGCGCTCTTTCTTCTCTCAATTCTGCTGAAGTCACCGTCGCTGTCGATGTGACAAGTAGTTCTCTGAGCGATTCCGTAAACGGTTCCGATATTTTCGATTCTTAAATCGAAAATTCTTAAATCGAAAATTCTTTAATCGAGATTTACATGATCATCGTTATCATCCCAATCAACATACAAGATTTGTCCGTCTTTAATTCCGTTGTCTGAAAGAAAATCCGCGGCCCTATCAGACAACCATTCATATATACCCTCTCCTCGTAAAACAGCTCTGTAATGATATAATTTATTAATTCGATCTAACTTTTGTTCGAGAGCTGTTTTGTAACCTGTGATAGCATATCGAATATTATTAACAATAAATTCTATATATGCTTCAACATCACCACCAAACTCTGGAGTTGATGTTCCTTCGATGACTACAATATCATCTTTAGTGAATTGTAAATCCATAACTCGAGGATCAAACCAAACATCACTATGTCTGGCTCTGTCCCAATATAAAATTGGAAACTCGGTAATTACTAAGAAATTTCTGGGTACGTTAACATATTCATCGTCAAAATCATTGTCCATAACTACAGGAACTAATTTATCACCAACTGTATTCATAATGAATTTAGCACCTACAAATTGTAAAATGTTATAACCGCTAATAATATCACCTTTGTAAAAATCGACATCCGGAAGTTTAAATACACCATCAAAATTTCCACCCTTATTCCGAACTCTATCTTCCCAGAATTCAAAGAATTCATCGTCGTCAAGTTTCGGCACAAGTCTTTCGGCTTCGAATTCTTCACAATGACCTGTCATCATATACTTAATATAATAATAATATTCTTTCCATGTTTTAAAGTCAGCTTTGTCCTCAAGACTATCAAGTCTATCTCCATACATGTCTTGGACTTTCCTTTTCCAAACAGCATCACTTACTTTCAGCTGATTAGCAGCCGTTGTACGATTTACCGTTGTACGTCTGCTCATTGTAACGTTTTAAATAGACGTTACACTTTTTTATTTATTCAAATAAAACATTTTTGACAAGTTCTAATTCTTTCCACTATATAGAATTTAAACTCTATACCGTCAATTATATCGTGATATCCGCATTTTTGACATTTATTATTGAGTAATCTTTTAATAATCCTAATTTTAGTCTCAGGATCTATAGAATTATCATTCAAATATTGGTTCAGTATTTCTTTCATTTCATCGAAATTGTTCATCAACATATTTTATTCTACTATTTCTTTTTTATTTGATCCCATAATTTATCGATCAGATCATCTCGACGTTCAACCGGATAGCGTTGATATTCTTCGTTATTTGGATGGAATACCGCCAACATGGAAAGAATAACATTGGCGCCATATTTTTCTTCTAAGATTCTACGATAAATATTGAGTTGAAGCGTATAATGATTAAAATTGCAATCGTCTAAATCTTTGAACGGACCAACTCCTTTCTGGAACCTATTCGACATCTTAATTTCCTTACTTCGCTTCCAATCTATAAGTATAAAATCTCCATTCTCGGTAATAACTGTACAATCAATAGATCCAGATAATGGAATATCCTCGTCGTAAATTAACCATTCAGTTCGATATATTTTAGAGCCAGGATGTTCAGCCAGAAAATCTTTCCAAAAAGTTAGAAACATCTTGAACTCTTCAGTATCTGGATTTAAAGGGGTTTCGTCATTTAAGAATCGTTCGATATCTAAATGCATCTTAGTTCCTAAAGACGAAGCTTCTTGACCATCTCGTTTCCATTTATCTTTAATTTGTTGTTTTGACATTCCCGGATACTTCTCTTGAGCACTCCCAGATTGGAACATTTTATCAATAATCTTATCTGCATCAAAATGAGAGAAGAACTTATGTATCATTGCAGTTGTATTAGTTGGATGAACAGGTTTTTGATTCGGTAATCTTAATGTATAAACATGTCCATCATCGACAAAATCTATGAAAGAATCTCTAGGATGGACATTAAGTTTCTCAAGTGTACCACAAGCGCTCATAATGATTTTTCTAGATATAGAATTGATAAAGATCGAAAATAACTTTTATTAATTCGATTTCACATCGTTTCTAAGTTAATATTATCTTAACACGGAATCAATATAAATTTTGACTACTTCTAAAAGTTTTAATAAATAGAAATGTGTCTATATTAGTGGTATTTATATCAAATTAGTGGTATATAAAATTAACTCGCGATATCGACGTAGTTTTATTTTTTTGTCACTTATCAAATGGCCGCCTTCAAAGTGGTCATTAACAATGAATATGGAGGTTTTTCTTTATCCCAAGCTGCAGTGGACCATCTTGTAGCATTAGGGTATACTGGAGACATCCATCGTATTCAACGACATGACCCTCGACTAGTTCAAGTAGTCGAGGCGCTCAAGCCCCTAGGACATTGTAAATTCTTGGAGGTTTGCGAGATTACATGTCCCGAATATGTCATT
>C687J35021_10001721_pt1 | contig 16225 bp, 18 predicted proteins | sample RifCSPhighO2_12_FD_35021 | JGI IMG/M metagenome (IMG submission 35021)
AAGGCAATCCCAACTTTTCCGGCGGCCCGGGGAGCGGAAGGAAAAGCATCAAAGGCCGTAAAACCGGCCGCAAGACCGCGAAGGAGGAACATGAGCGATACATGAACGAGCATGATCTTTTATATTCTCCTCAAGAAATACACGCGGTTATTAAAAAATATAATCAACTCCTCCACGACATCAAAGCGGGTATAGATTCCGAGGTGAAGATGTCCGTCCGCGAGATTATGCTGGCGAAAGAACTATCGGGGAATGATAAACTTATTTCAAAACATTACGAGAAAGTGGTGCCGGACAAAATCGAACTTCCCGGACCGGAGGGAAAGCCAATCCCGATTCTTCAAATTCTTGTTAAATATGAGAATAAAAATCATTAGAGCATGAGCTATGTCATCACGACCGCTACTGCTAAAATCGTCGCGCTTCAAAAACGCATCAGAGCAATTCAAGGGGGCACCGGCGCATCCAAGACAATCAGTATCATTTTATTGCTCATTCATGCCGCCCAAAGCGATACGACGCCCACCCTAACGAGTATCGTTTCTGAATCATTGCCGCACCTTAAAAAAGGAGCAATCAGGGAGTTCCAGCGTATCATGCAGGCGCATCAGTATTGGAAGGATTCCCGATGGAAAGAGACGGATCATATCTATACGTTCGAGACCGGAAGCCAGATAGAATTTTTCGGAGTGGATGATGCCGATAAATTGCGCGGCGGCCGGCGGGATCGGTTGTTCATCAATGAGGCGAACAATGTTTCTCTCGTCGCTTTCGATGAATTGGAAGTACGAACGAAAGAATGTATCTATCTTGATTGGAACCCCGTTACGGAATACTGGTTTTATGTCGAAGTTTATGGTAAACGAGATGATGTGGATTATATCAAGGTCAATTTTCAAGATAACGAAGCGTGTCCGCCGGAGATTCTTCAGTCAATCGAACAGAGGAAAAACCGTCCCGGATGGTACAAGGTCTACGGCCTGGGAGAGTTGGGAGAAGTAGAGGGAAAGATTTACTCGGGATGGAAAATCATTGACGGTGAAATTCCTCACGAAGCGCGATTGGAACGATACGGAATTGATTTCGGGTATTCCAATGATCCTGCGGCTATTATTGCGATTTATTACTTAAACGGCGGATATATCTTCGACGAGGTGGCGTATCAGCGAGGGCTCCTCAATAACGACATCGCCGATATCCTAAAGAATCAATCACAAAAACTTGCCATCGCGGATGCCGCAGAACCAAAAAGCATCGAGGAGATACGGCAATTCGGATTAAACGTCATGCCGGCGCAGAAAGGAAAGGACTCGGTGAATTACGGGATCGGAGTTATACAGGGTCAGCGCATCAGCGTAACAAGACGAAGCATAAATCTCTTGAAAGAATATCGGAATTATCTCTGGGAAATGGATAAGAACGGCAAAATGCTGAATGAACCGATAAAAGGAAACGATCACTGTCTGGACGCGGCTCGATACGCCATGACTTCACTCATTCCCGTCATTCGGCAAAAAGAGTTCTACGATAGCTTTTCGCATCCTCCCGCGAAGAAAAGAGTTAATCCGGCGTTATAAAATCCAATATGCAAATACGCGATACAAAAAATAAGAAAAAAGTATTTGATATAATTCCTGCGTCTGGCCAGCAGGAAGCGTATATTCTTACTCTCGTGCTTAATGGCAAAGAATTTGTGTCATACGGCGATACTCTTGAAGGAGCGATGCTCGTCATGAAAGAAACGATTTCCGCTGAAATAAAAAATACTTCCAAAGGCATACTTACCATGCGTCATGGAGAGAAAAAATTGGAACGATTGATTTTTGCGCGTCAGATAAAACAATTGTTCGGGACATATAAATTTGCAGACATTTCGAGAAGAAACTTAGTGAAAATATACCAGCAATCGTTATGAATCATCAGAACATTTACGATTTTATTCAAGCCGAGGAAATCTCTTATATGACGCCGATTAACGTCATAGACGGATTTTCGTTTTCGATGAAAGAGCACATCCGGTTATCCGTACTCTATAAGAATTCTCATTATAAAGATGGCGGTAATTTCGGCGATAAGCCATTTAAAAATATCATTCGTCCCGTTTTGAACATTCAATATCGCACGGAAGGATTTGATGTAAAGGATATCGAGTTATTCGTTAATGACGAAAAGAACTACCATAAATCATTCTTGGCGAAGAAATACCATGATCGTTGGGCGCGGGAAAATAAACTCGACACCTTTATTGACGAGATGGTGGAATCATATGTTGACTTTGGCGGCGCATTGATAAAGAAAATGGACGATGCCCGGCCCGAGGTCGTCAAACTGCAAAGTATTATTTGTGATCAGACGGATATCCTTTCGGGGCCGATTATCATTAAACATTTTTTTTCCCCCGATGAATTAAGGAAAATGGGAAGCAATGGCTGGGGCAACAAGAAGAACGGCGCGACGGTGAGTATTGAAGAGCTTATTCAATTTGCGGAAAACGTCAAGGATTTTGATCGAACCGAAGGGCAAAAAGTTATTACGCCGGGAAAATATATCGAAGTATATGAAGTGCACGGTACGTTTCCGGCGAATTGGCTGCAAGATGACGGCGACAACGAAGAAAAGAAATACATAGGCCAACTTCACATTGTTTCATGCTATCGAAACGATAAGGATGAAAAGCAATGGCAGACGATTTTTAAAGGCAAAGAAAAGACGGAGGATGTTTTCAAGCTTGTTTTGCGTGATGAAATCTATGGCCGGGCGCTTGGCCTTGGCGGAGCAGAAGAACTTTTTGAACCGCAACTATGGACGAATTACAGTGAAATTCGGCTCCATGAAATGTTGCATGCAGCTTCTAAAGTTCTCTATAAGACCGACGATGCCGCGTTTGCCGCAAGAAATAAAATTAAGGATTTGGACAACGAGGAGATTATGGTATTAGCCGAGGGAAAAGATATTAACCAAATAGATAGCATACCGAGGAGCTTTGCGCTTTTTGAAAGAAAAATAAACGAATGGGAGCAAATGGCTTTGCAGATGGGAGGAGCAAATGAGGCCCTCCAGGGCATACAGCCGCCTTCAGGCACGCCATTTAAGCTTCAAGAGCTTCTCACTATCGAGGGAAGGGGATTGCACGAATATCGTCGCGGTAAACTTGCCGTATTCCTTGATGGAATCTATCAGGATTGGATTATCCCGCACATTGCTCGAGAGATATCGAAAGATCATATATTTCTTGCCGAATTAGATTGGGAGGAACTGCAGATGGTTTCCGAAAAAGTTATGGATAATATCGCAAGAACGTTCATTGTCGAACGTATTTTGAACGGTGAAATGATATCCGAAGACGAAGTTGCTCTGGAGAAAGAAAATGCGAGGATGCAATTCTTACGCGGAGGCCGCAGAAAATTCATCCAAATTTTTGCGGATGATTTTAAAGACGTATCATTCTCCGTGCGCGTGAATATCGTCGGCAAGCAAAAAGATCTTGCGTTGAAAACGGATAAGTTAGTCAATATTTTCCGTCAAATTGTCGCCGCGCCACAAATGCTGGATGATCCGAGGATTGCTGATCTTTTTAATCAAATTCTTGAATCAAGCGGTTTTTCGCCTCTTGAATTTGGCGCAGAACGCTACCGGCAAGCGCAACCGACGCAGAATCCGCCGCAAACTCTTGCGCCAATAGAAGCATTCGCTGAACAACCCGCAAGAGCGGGAATGACGGTTGCTTGATATGGAATACCTCAACGAATCGGAAAAATCTCAATTGCGGCAATTCGCCGATAATAAACTGATGCACGAAGCAGTGAAGAAAATAATGTTACGGGGAATGTATTACGAAGGAATGTTGCAAGCCGACCCTATGCAAAACTTTATTCTTGCTTCAGTGAATGATACATTTTCCGATGCACAATTGGGAACGATCGTCCGAGCGCGAGCTGAAGCGGTGCGGATACTAGATCGGGCGTTTAAGATTATTCTTACTTATAAAAAGGTCGAAGACATGAAGATAAAACATAATCCCGCATTATGAATAAAAAAAAGACACTATCGTTCATTTCTGTCCTGGTGCTTCTTGTACTTGCCGTGGTCGGATTTTGGACGGTATCGGAACCGGCAGAAAGCTCTGCACCTCCTGGGTTGCAAGTGAACGTGGCGACATCAAGCACGTTTCTTATCGGAAACATCGCTAAAATCCTGACGGCGACGACCACATGCAGCGCAAGAATCATCACAACAACGGGAAACGCGGTAATGCTCACTTTGTATGCGAATGCGCTTCAGGGAACATCCACGCCGAAAATCGGAATCTTCCAAGCCGCATCCACAACGGTTGCATATGAAGCGCAAACATATGGATGTGGACAGATGTCCGTCCTAGGAGTAACATTTTCGAACGGGACGGAAGACGCAATTATCTTTATCGAAACGAGGTAGGTCGTTGTAGGTCGTTTATTATTCGTAATGTAGCTCTATTATTATGCCGAAGATGAAATCTAGAAAAACAAAAAAGCGTCTTATGAAATCTATGAAAGGCGCAGGTCGAATGAAAATGATGTCTCAACATAAAACCTATCATGCTTCATAATGCACGGATGCCTTCTCTCCATGATAAACTCGCGGAACAGGAGAGAATGGAAGAGGAACTTGCGGAACTAGCAAAAATTCAAGAAGAAGAAACCGATGAACCAGTACAGCCGCTTAAACGGAAATCAAAGGTCGAAGTAAAATTAGGTAGGAGGAAGAAGTAATATGTCAAACACGAAAAGTATTGGGATAACCGTTCTTCTGGCCGCCGGAGTCGCTCTTATCGTATCTTACTTCGGCTCATCGGATTCGGTTATTCGAGAAGTTATCCATGAGGTAAGTGATGGGAAATTGGGAGCGACGCCAGGACAAGATTTTCAGTCCGATCTCTCCATAGGAGGCGTGGGCTTTCGCTATGAACGTCAGAGATTCACGCAAGCCACGACAACGGTTTGTCACATCATATCGCCAACGGCAACCAGTACGCTGGAAAGTATGACGGTTGCGTGGAACAACGCGGATAGCGTTGCAACCACATCTGCTGCCGGATCGGGTAATCCGCTTCTCGTTATCGCAAGGCAGTTGGATGGAAATCTGGGTACGACAACAGCAATTGATAGTGTGATTCAGTTGTTCCCGAACTTCAGTCCGACAAGTAATGGGGCGGTTGGAGGACAGTTCAAAGCCATCAACGCTTCAACGACGCAAGACGGTATAAATACGAATGAATTATTCCCGCCGAAGAGCGCACTGAATGTTAAAATCTCAAATTCGTATGCGGGGGATTATCGAGGATACGCTCCTGATGGAAGTTGTACGGCGATATTCAAGGCGCTTTAATTAGAGAATCCGAACTCTTCAATACGGAAATTATTGAGCAAACCTAACGCTCTTCAAAATATGGCAAATGAAATTGAGAACCTCGACTCTCTCCATGAGGAAAAAGTTATCGAAGCGGATTTTGATACGCTCGATGACGATGCTCGCAAAGAATATTTCACGACATCAACCGGCCAGAATAAACGGTTGATGGATTTGAACCGGCAACTTTTTGCACGAGCTAAAAAAGCGGAGGGCTTTGAACAGGATAAAGACGGAAAATGGATAAAAACGGGGAAAGAAAAAGAACCCCCGAAGCCCGAAGCGGAATTCAAGCCGAAACCATCGAGCGATGTGGATTTCGCTCAACTGGCGTTCCACAATACGAAATCCGACGCGCTCAAGGTTGAGCATGATGAGGATGTGGAATTTCTACGCGAGACCTTAAAGGAAACGGGGAAAACACAAGCGGCGATCTTGGGTTCCAAATGGTTCCAATCGGACTTAAAGGAACGTCAAGAGCTGCGAATCACGAAGCAAGCAATACCTTCTGATTCAAAACGCTCACCAACGGCACCCTCACAGCAAACGCCGGAATACTGGATACAGCGAGGAGAGATGCCGCCGGACGTGCCGGAGAACCGCACATTGCGGGAAAAAATCGTTGATCTTCGGTACGAGAAAGAAAAAAGCGCGTTTGGGTCTCCCGATTCCGCATAATGGTCGAGTAATCCGCTTCGCTCGGTGCATTAGCTATAACGATACTATTCTCTTGTAAATAATGTTCGCGGATTGATTTATGGAAAAGAATGGAGTAGCATGGAAACATGCGAAACTCCAAAGGACAATTCATCAAAGGATATAAACCCGCATGGACGGCCGAATCTAAACGGAAAGTCAGTGAAACCGCAAAGAAAGTAGGTGTAGGAAAATGGATGTTAGGAAGAAAACCTACTGCGAAATCACGGCAGAAGATGAGCGAGAATAGCGCTCGTTACTGGTTGGGGAAGAAACGGCCTGATATATCTGGTGCTAGACATTGGAAATGGAAGCCAAAATTGGAAAGAGTAAAAACTTACGGTAAGGGAAGAAAAAGACCAGATACTTATGAACGGATGCGGATACATAATCCTAATAAAGGAAAATTCGGGAGAGAACACCCGAAGTGGAGAGAAATAAAGAAACATCCCTTCCATAAATCAATCCGCGAACTATTCAAATACCGTCAATGGCGTTCTAATATATTTTTACGGGATAACTATTCCTGTGTAATATGTGGAACGCAAAAAGGATATTTTCAAGCAGATCATTACCCAAAATCGTTTGCAGAAATCATACGCGAATGTAAAGTACAAATGTTGAATGATGCGTTGAACTGCCTTCAATTATGGGATGTAAATAATGGAAGAACACTCTGCATGGAATGTCATAAAAAGACGGACAACTATTTGAAAAAATAGCAAGAAGATAGACAAAAATAGCCAATACACTTAATACAGGCGTATACAAGGAAGAGTGGACAACGAAACTCCAGCAACGGCTTAAGCGTCCCATTAACTGGAAAGACGTTTGCGATGTCATTTACACTGACTCGCAAATCATCAACGTGCCCTATATGAGCACGGTCTTTTCCGTACAAACGGGAACGCGAGGTTCGGCTTACGGCTTCTCTGATTTCGCGCTGACGAACGAAACGCTCACTATCAATACCTACCGGACAGTTCCGGTTTATATTGATCGTGCGGATATGGCGCAGTGTTCCTATGCAAATCAGATTGAAGTTGCGGATCGCCAAGGCGCACTCATCAACGAAAACATTGAAGCGGGCGTGCTTGACGATCATTCGAGCTGGACGAATATCGGTGATTCGGCGGGTACAATTACATCCGGTGTTGCTACCGCGATCACGGTCAGTTCGAATAACATTGACGACATCGTGCGGGGCACTCGTCGGATTGTTGCCGTCGCCAATGGCGAAGAAATGATGAATCGTTACGGTCTTTTCTTCGTCTGGGGGCCGACTCACTTCGAGTTCTTGGAGCAATTCGCGCAAGCGAACGGCTTTAATCTTGCGGATGTCGCTCTCAAAAACGGCATTTCGCGGGGATATGAACTTCTTGGTGCGACGCATTACATCTCGAACGATAACGTGGCCAACCATGTTTTCGCCGGGGTGAAGAAACTGATGAAAGTCGGTATTCTCAATGCCACCTACGGGAAACTCGTCGTGGATGAGGAGCCGTCCAATGCAGACGGTCCGCTTTCCGGTTTCTCTATTGTATCCCGCGTGGACTATGGCACGCTCGTGCCGACCGGATACAACACTCTTCTCTACGATATCAACGTAGCGAATTGATGGGTTTTCGTATCCATCCTCCGCCCTTTCCTTGTGGGCGGAGACATGGACAAGAAAATCGCTATTGGTGTACCAACGAATCGGGGTCTGAGAACCAAAACCGCTCAATCGCTTTTAGCATTGGTCGCGCATGGCGGATATGAATTCTATTTTGTGTTTGCAACTGAAGGTTATACCGTGGCGGAGAATCGCAATTATATCGCGGTGCAAGCATTAAATACGGAATGCGATTATCTGCTTTTTGTGGATGACGATATGGTATTTCCCCCAGAAACACTTGATTGTCTTATGGCGCACGGCAAACGCATCATCGGTGTTGCATCCAATTCCCGTATTTTACCCTTGAAACATACCGTAGAACTTCCTGAAGGCATGACTGAACTGCCCACTGCATTATTCCAAACCAAAGCTGTTGGCTGCGGGGTGATGCTCGTGGATATGGCGGTATTCACAGAAATCGAACGTCCTTGGTTTGGATTCAAAACATTCCCTACGGGTCAAATCGCGCGAGGAGAAGATGCGTGGTTTTGCGATTTGGCGGGGGATAAAGAAATCGAGATATGGTGCGATCCGACGATTTCCATTGGGCATATAGGAGAATACACATACTAATATGACAATTGCAGACATTCAAAGTTTAACTCGTTTTCTCACCGATTCCGATACCACTTCTTATACGGCGGCGAATTTACTCATTACCGCGAATGACGCCTACCAAACCGTTATCGGATGGATTATCGGCGCGGATGGTACTTGGAACTTCGATGATTCCAATTACACCGACCATCCTCGGGGGACATTTACGCTCGTGGAAGGCCAGGAAGATTATTCGTTCAATCCCCAAACCGCCGGGCCGTATTCGAGCCATTTTCTCGACATCGAGGCGGTGGAGATTCTGAATGTTCAATCGCCAGCAATGTATATTCGCCTGAAACCCCTTGACCATCAGGAATTGGGTTATCAATCGCCGGAAGAGTATTTTGGGCTGACCGCTGCGGGAAATCCGCAAACGGGATTTCCCATTTGGTACGACAAAAATGGAAATACCATCCGCCTGTATCCCGCGCCGACTTCGACCCATGTAACGCTCGCCGCCGGACTTCGCATATGGTTCAAGCGTAATGCCGATCTTTTCACGTCGGCACAGGTTACGACGGGAACGAAAGAGCCGGGATTTGCCGCGCAATTCCACAGCATTCTGTCCTACATGTCGGCTATTCCCTATTGCGAGAATTACAAGAAAGATCGCGTGCCGTTATTCAAATTGAAAGTCGATGAAATGAAACATGATCTGATTGAATTTTATGGCCACCGCGAAGCGGACAAAAGAAAGGTAATGACAAAAAAACGCATTTCATTTATTTAAATATGGCGGTAACCATCACGAACGAAAATAAAAATAATGCCACCGTTGCCAATGAAGGTAAAAGCGGCGATACGGTTACATGGGACGAAGCGACCGATACCTGGGATGAATCCACGGGGACGTGGGATAATCCCAACACGCCGATGGTTTCCGAATCAAAAAATACCGCGATAACGATAACGAACGAATCCAGGAACTGATATGAGTATTGTTATCAATATTATCGTTAGTGCCGCCACGGTTTTTGCCTCCTTATGGGGCATATACAACTATGCTCCCGTATCTGTTTTTGAATTAACATCTTCGGTTATGAAATTAGGCGCGGACATTACGACTATCCAGGGGACGGATACGCTGAAGGATTCTCGCGCGACCATCAATACCAATTTTGCGAATCTCAATGCGTATAAAATCGAGAACTCCACTACGTCGGTGGCGGCAATAACGACCCTGGCGAATCTTGCGTCTGTCGGAACGATAATCACGGGCGTTTGGAATGGGACCGTTATCGGCGTCGCCCATAACGGCACGGGAACAACTTCGCCGACATCGAATCTTTTATTATTAGGAAACGGCGCAAGCGGCATCAAGGTGGTGAATGGCACGGGAGCTTCGGGGGAATTTCTCCAATCGCAAGGGGCGGGAACGGCGCCGATATGGGCGACTTCGTCCATAGACCAGGCGGCGAATTATACCTGGACGGCCTCCACGACTTTTTCGGGAACGCCGGTTACTTTCACGGGCGCGACTACGACCGTCGGCCATCTTTCCGTTGACGGCTCGAAACTCACTCTGAACGGCCAAACGTATTTTTTCGGCGCCAAGCCCTCGACCGCCGCATCCGGAGGAAATCAAACGGCGTCTTCCACCGTTCTTTCGTATGACGGAAAAGGAGCAATTTCGTTTTCGCCGCCCGATATGCAGCAAGTCGGGGAGACCATCTCAAGCTCGACGAGCAATACGATTTCCGTGCATAATCTTCCGGCGAGAAAAATGTATATCATAGACCTTTTCGTCGCGGGCGCAAGCACGGTATACGATCCTTCCGTCCGTTTCAACGGAGATATCGCGGGGAATTATTCGAGTCGCAGATCATTGAACTTCGGCGCGGATGCCGCGACCACCTCCGCGACGTTCATTGATTTGTCGGTGGGTTCCGGATTCGCCAATACCGGGCAGATGACGGCGCAAATCGTCAATACGGCTACGAATCCGAAGATCATAACCGGGACGGCAATAGGCCCCGGCGCGAACGCCGGAGCGGAAACGCAGCGCATTGAATTCTCCGGTTCCTGGCATAATACGTCGGTAAGCATTTCCACCATCACCATCTATTCGAGCTTATCGAGCTCGTTATTCAGCGCGAATACCCGTTTGACGATTTACGCGTCAAAAGATTGATATATGGGACTCATTATCCCGACAGTGATTAACAGATTTGACGGAGGCATTGCGGATGATCCGCGACAGCCGGTTTCCAATATGGGCGCATTGGTGAAACACTTTGATATTTTTTCAAATCCTTTCAAGCTCACGCCGTATCGTTCGACGGAAGCCGATACGAATGACGGTTCTTCGGCTACGGGGATGGAACAGTACGATGTAAAAGATTTTTTTCTGGGTCTTGACGGACGACTGTACGGCTTGGGAAGAATCGCGGCTAATAATTATCCAAAAATCTTTTATAAATCCAATCCCACCACCGGGAATTGGACGCTTCCGGCAACCGCAGAGGCCACTGGTTCGCCGGCGCGTATCAACGGCTGTTTTATAGAATGGCAATCAACCTTATGGTTATTTTCCGGCACAACCAACGTGTCAAAATGGGTTATTGACGGTACGTTCACCGATACCGCGGCGACGCTCGGCTCAACTATAACTTCCGTGGCGCAGGGAGTGGTGGGTTCAGACAACAATCTTTATCTGTTTTATAACAACAAAGTCGTAAAGGTGAATTCATCGAGCGCGATTTCGGATAATGTCGCCCCGGCCATACCGAGCGATATGCGCATTACTTGCGCCGCAAGATACGGAACGTACTTGGCTATCGGATGCGCGTACGGAACGTCCAATATAAACATCCCCGCGGGGCGTTCGCAGATTTTCATTTGGGATATGGTCGCCAGCACATTCTCGGATATTCTTGATTGGGGCGAAGGCGCGTTGCGGATTCTGGGAAATATCGAAGGACGGCTGGTGGGCGTTTCGGATAAATATCTTTCATCCGTGTTGGGGCTTTCCAAAGGATCGATGGTGATTCGTTTGTGGGCGGGCGGCATTCCGCAGGTAGTGAAAGAAGTGGTGGCGAATCAGGCGGTTACGGCGGATGCGACGGCGTTTCCCAACACCATAACGAGGTTTCCGAGAAATTCCGCAGTGAAAAACAATAAGTTGTACTGGGCGGCTTCCGTTCCTTTTGGATTGAGCACTGCGACGGAATCCACGTTTCATTTGGGTATCTGGGTTTTTGGCAGAAAAAACGAGAATTCAAATTTCGCTCTTGCCGTGGATTATACGGAGGAAGCGGTGGACGCCGCCAACTTTCATATCAACAGTTTCGGCGCGGCTGGGGATTATTGGTTCATCAATCATTCCACGGGAGGGAAGGTCACGAAAACGGATGACGCCGCGAATTATACCATCACCTCGATTTACGAGACACAGATTTTCAACGGAGGCGATGCCGCTTCCTATAAAAGTTTGGTGGATTGTACCGTTACCACGGTTTTTCTGCCCGCCGCCGGACAGATTGTTTTAAAGTACCGGACGAACGCGCAGACGTCCTATACGACGATTTTTACCGATACCGTCGACAATTCCATTTCCCATACGGCGAATAACATTGAGTCGTCGGGGGCGGCGTTGCCGAAATATTACAAAGAAATCCAATTCCGCGTCGAATCAACCGGAGGCGCGGAAGTCACCGGATTTTCGTTCAACGAAGAAATCATAGGACGTAAATACGAGGCCGCGTAATATGGACGAACTGCGACAACAAATCAATCTTCTAATACAACAAACCAATCTTCTAAAAAGAGAATGGGAAGACATCCGCTATCTTTTGAATAAAAAGACCGGAGGCGGCCCTGCGGACATTAAAGGGAAAATTGTGCAACCCTCCAACGTTACCGCTACGGTAGCCGCCGACAGCATCGGTCAAGCCGAATTGGATACGGAAACGGTGGCGGTAACCGTAACGGCTGGAAGCTCGAGCGGGACGGGGACGGTTACGAGCGGGAGTATTATTCTGGGATGGCGGCCAACGGGCAATAACGATCAATTTGTGGACAATATCACGGTATCGGGGACGACGCTGACGATCACGTTAGCTACGAACGCCACGGTGGATAACACATTTTCGGTCATATTATTGAAAGTATAGCGTATGGCGGAAATCTATACGGACGCGCAAGGCAGACGAGTATATCAAGACCCGGCCAAAGGGGTTGTTTCCGCGACCACGGGGCAGATCATCGATTCTTCGGTATTGCAACCGGCGCAGATTATTCCTATTCTCCCGAAACCCGAGGATACCACCAACTATCAATCGCTCATTGCCGGCGGGCAGGGCTTGATTGGAGCGGCTCCTCCTCCGCCCGCGCCATCCGATACGGATTCCGATCTTACCCGGCGTATCAATATCCTGATGGGATTAACGCCTTCCCAGCCCCCGAGCTTAGAAACCGCGTATGCCAGCGTATACGGTCAATCGGGAATTGAAGCGGCGCAACAGGAAACGCGGATGCGCCAGCAACACGTTAAATCGGCGCAGGCCGAATTGGCGGGCGTCCAGGCGCAAATACAAGGCGTGATTGATAAACGGAACGCCCAGAATCTTATTTCGGAACGGCAAGCGTCGCAGGGACAGGTTGTGGGGACGATTTTGAACCGCCAACAGCAGGAAGTAAATCGCCAAGCCGCCATCGAAGCGTTGCCCTTGCAGGCCCTAGCGCTTGCGGCTCAAGCGAAAATCGCTTCTCTCCAAGGCGAGGCGGAGTTCGCGCAAAGCACATTACAAGCGGCCCAAGATAAACTGGATACCGCATTCCGGCTAAAATTAAAAGATATCGAAAACGAATATGCGTATAAAAAGGATTTGAGAAATTCTATTTTTGATTTTCTCACTGCCGAGGAAAAGACGAGGGCGGAGAAAAAACAGAAAGAAGAAGATCGGAAATTCACCTTGCAGAAAGACCAAATAGACAACGCTCAAAATATCGCCAGATCGGCGATGGACAACGGCCAAGCGGATATAGCGGCGAAAATTACCGCCCTCGATCCGAAGTCCGCCGCTTTTATCCGGGATTTGACGGCATTACAGGCGCAAATCAAGCTGAAACCCTCCGTTCAAGGCGATTTTGAACAAGCGTTTTTGAGGGATACGGGCAGGTTGCCGACAGTTAATGAATTATTAAATTATAAAACAAGAGAAGCGGCGGCGGGGAGGGAGCCGAAGGATACAGAAGGATTAAGCTCTATTGATTTGGTAGCTTATGCCCAGCAGTGGGCATCAACGGGCAAAATACCAACCGGACTTCCGAAAGGAATGTTTGGCGTAGTTTCACAGTTCGCAAAAGAAATGCCTAAACAAGAAGGTACGATTATTGATGTGAATACGGGGGTAAAACCCGATATATCTGACGCAAGAATAGATGGAATGACCGCCCTCTACGATATTTTCAAGAAAACGGAAGACCTTAAACGTCTCGAAAAAGAAAGAATTAGCGGCGTTGTTGCCGGTACTATTGGTAAAATTTTTGGTTCAACTGCCCAGCAGAGATATATTGACTTGCGAACGGAAATAATTGATCTTCTCGCGCGCGCGAGAACCGGCGCGGCTCTTACTACCCAAGAAGAAAAGTTTTACACAAATCAGTTGCCTGGACGATTCACGGAAGCGTTTTTCTTAGGGCCGAATGCTAAAAAAAGGATAGATAACTTTGCAACAAAAATAAATGGGACTCTTAATACAAAACTGAAGGCGAATAGTGCTTCAATAGTTGGTTTCAGCACGATAAAACTTGGGGGAAAAGATTATAAGGTGGGAGATATTATAGAGGTCAATGGAGTCAAAGGCCGAGTATTAGCGGATGGTTCAATCGCAATAGTTCAATAATATGGCGACGCTTTCATTTGACGAATTTGTAAAAAAAGCACAGGGAACTCCAAAAGATGTTCAGGCGCTTTCTCCTGAAAGAAAAGCGATTATTGAGCAAAAAACGAGGGAGTTTGAATCCGCCAAAGCAGAAGAGGCACGAGTTTCCAGTCCATTCGGACAATTAAAAGAATTCGGCAAAGAAGTCGGGGAAATTTCAGGGTTTACTCCTACGGGTAGAAGAATAGCCGCCGCTATAGCTCCTTATACGGAATCAGAAGAAGATTTTGCCAACATGGTTGAAGAACTTGTCGGGGGTGTTGTAAAAGAACGTAAAATGGGAACGCTTGGTAAAACCTTGCGGGAACTTGGCGTGAGTAAAAATTTAGCTGAAGGGATAAATATAGCTGCAGATTTGCCTCTTATTTCTCTCGGATTGAGCAAAAATATAGCTAAGATTCTTTCTAATCAAGCTGGTAAAAGCTCCGTGGAAACTTTGAAATTGCTTAATAAGCCGTTATTAGAATTTCTGCCAGATAAAGTTCGAGCCATGTTAAAAACTGACATAACAATTCCAGTTATAGAGAAAACTGGAAAGATCGTGAATGATATGACGGAAAAGACGAAAACAACTCTTTTCGGCAGGCCGAAACAAATAAGCAATATAGAGGATGTAATAAAACAAGCCGATGAATCCCTAAAAGAAGAAGTTACGGCCAAACCAGCCGAGATTTTAGCTAAGACGGAAGAAGTTACGGCCAAGCCGAATATATTGCAACGATGGGCCGGTATTTCCCCCGATATTAAAAATCGCATTGCGGGGAAACATGAAAGGTTGAAAGAATACTTTGATGTGGCTCACGCGCGAAATAACTTTGATACTTTGCCAACTCCATTAGAGCATGGGGCAAAAAATGTGGATACAGCCGTAACGAAAATGGAAACAATACTGAATGATACCGGCAGTGAAATCGGAAAATTTAGAAAAAAGGTATCTACATATAAAGCCAATATAAATAAAGTTAACCAAATAGAAGGAGTATTTAAAAACGAAATATCCAAACTTAATTTAGAAATCAAAAACGGTGTTATTCAACAAAAAGCGGGGACAGTAAAGCGTATCAATTCTGATGCGGAAATAAAAGCCCTTAGTGAACTTTACGAAGATCTGCTTACAGTAAAGCAAAGCCCCGATCTGGAGCGTCTTATTGATTTGCGGAATCTCTTTGATAGTAAAATAAACTTCGCAAAAGCAATAAGGGAAGTATCAAGTTCTCTTGATCCTCTTTCCCGTACTGTCCGTAAACAAATAGCGGATACTGCCGCTGAAATTGTAGGAAAGTCAGAAGCTGGAAATCTTAAAAAGTATTCAGAGTTTATAGATGCCTATAACGAACTAAAATCATATACCGACAGAAAAGCTGGTGCCGAATTTCTATTAAAACAGGTTCTTTCTGAAAGAGGAAGAACGCCTCGTGAAGTTATGAAATCAATTCAAGAAATTACGGGGATAGATTTAATGGACGATGCCGTAATGTCTTCTATCGCAACCGATTTGATAGGGAACTCGCGCCAAAAAGGACTTTTCCGTCAAGAAATAACGAAAGCAGGATTAGATGCTCAAGCCGCTTTAAGAGGAGACCCCAAAGGAGCAATAGAATTTATGTTTAATTTTTTGCAGAAAAGCGCAGTGAATAAAGAGAAACAATTCCTGAAAGCGGCCCAATAACTAATCAATATAAAATTTTCCACCTTGGTTTGGGTCAGAGGACGCAAAAAGCCAGATGATAAATATGATTAAGAATATGATGACACCGATTATTATCATATGCTCCTGTTATCGTTTCACTTATCATATATAAAAAACGAAGTCAAATGCCCCACGAATTGAAACGAAAAGACAAACGATTGCTGGAGATGGCGTTTAAAGGCGCTCGAACGAACGCCGAAGTTTATCTTTTGAATGAAATCGAAAAAGTGGACGAGCGAGTGGACGGGCTTGAAGAAACATTAGATCAAAAAATCGAGGAGATAAAAGAACGCATACCCAATCTTGATAGCGTAA
>C687J35021_10001724_pt1 | contig 16202 bp, 16 predicted proteins | sample RifCSPhighO2_12_FD_35021 | JGI IMG/M metagenome (IMG submission 35021)
AAACAAATGAACTAAAAAAGTTCAATGAACAGCTTATTGAAAAAATAGAATTTGAAAAAAGATGCCCTTTAGTATTTAGCGAAAGGGTCGTTCGTATTTTAGATAAAAAAGGTTTTGGATTTTCTGGACACTGTCACGGAAAAGGTTATAGAAGCTATGATATTTATAATAAGTTTAATATAAAAGATTGTAGATTATATCACGGAAATAGTGGCGAAATAATATTTATGTATAATACTAAAAGCTATCATTACGAAGACCGAGAATTTATATCAATACCTAAAGAAGATTTTTTAACAGAGCAATATATTGATGAACTTTTAACTAAGGCGGGTGGGATTTTTAAAATTTAATAAAACAAAATTTCTGCTAACGGATGTGGCTAAACGGTCGTTTTAATGCCGTTTTAGCCCGTGTTAGGTGTCTGGTTTTTTTAAAAGTTTTTTTTTGGGAGGGGTGCGATGGATATTGAATTATTAAATATTGACTGTATGGAATTGATGGCGAATGTTAGCAGATAGTTAAAAATGGATTTACACGTAATAAAATCAAGAACAGTATGCACCAACAGCGAAAGATTTTTGCTTATGGTTGGGCATAGACATTGGAACTTTGGAATACAGATACAAAATTGGGGCATACGATTCATGTTGATATGGTGGCACGTCTGCATCCATTTTTAATTTCTGCTAACGGTTCTCGGCTATACGCTGATTTTTAACGGATTTGAAACACTAAATTAAGTAAGATGAATATTGAAGAAAAAGTAAAAATGAACTTGTTAACACGAGGTTTTGATAACAAGACACAGTTAAACAACAGAGGTTTAATCGGAGCAACAATTGATGAAACTATACTGGAGGTAGTTAAAAATTTGCGTATAGCCGATGTTAGCTGCCAAAGGGAACAGTTACTTGCCTTTGCAGGATGGTTGTATGGAAACTTAGATAAAGAAGTTGAACGAATGATTGTTGATGACTACTTAAAAGGCAAGTAATTGCAGCTAACGTAGAAGCGTATATGTCAGGCGGCTTCTTTTTTCAGCCGCTTGCATTATACGCATTGTTAGTAGTCTGGTTTTATTTAAAGTTTTTTTTGAGAGGGGTGCGTTGGACTTTTAATTTTTAAACAATGATAGTAGTAAGTTTATTTAACGGAATGAATACAGGGCGACAGGCTTTAGAGAATTGTGGTTACACGATTGAAAAATACTATTCAAGTGAGATAAAGCTGTATGCAATAGAATTGACACAACACCATTTCCCCGATACAATACAGGTAGGAGATGTAACCAAATGGAAGGAATGGGATATTGATTGGAGTAAAGTTAATTTAGTATTGAGTGGAAGCCCTTGCCAAGATTTAAGTGCAGCGGGTAAAAGAGTAGGGATAAATGGAAGTAGAAGTAGTTTGTTTTTTGTGTTTGTTGAAATGCTTAACCATATCAGAACCTTAAATCCGAATGTAATATTTTTTCAAGAAAATGTTGGAAGTGCAAATGTGAAAGATGTTGGAATTATGAGTAGAGCTTTAGGTGTTTATCCTGTGAGAATGAATAGTGAATTGGTAACGGCACAATTAAGAGATAGATACTATTGGACAAACATAAGAACTAAAGAAACTATGTTTGATTTGGTTGTTGATATTCCTGAACCGAAAGACAAAAAAATAATGTTGCAGGACATTCTAACAAGTGGAAAAGCTATAACAAATAAACACACCTGTTTAAATACAGGTAGTGGTAGCACTGAAAAATCATCTCAAAGATATTTGAAGCATAGGAACGATACGACAGGAATGCTAACATTGATTGATGAAAATGGTTTATTTAGAACTGTAAACAAAATAGAAATGTGCAGACTGCAAGGCTTTCCCGATAATTATTGCGATATATTGACAACGAATAAAGCAGGAAGTTTATTAGGTGATGGATGGACACTACCGATTGTAGAACATTTTTTTACCTTTTTAACTTTTGAAAAAAGTTTAGAGAGCGGTGGCAAAAAAACTTTAAATAAAACTTGCTACTAACTACCTGCTACCCGCTACTCCATTTCGCTTATCCCTCCCAAAAAGGGTGTTACTGCGATAAAAATCGTTTCAAAAATTAACAGCCTCATTGACCCATGCAACTCCGTCCGTATCAATTAGAGTCCATCGCCCTCCTGAAAGAAGGGTTTGCGCTGCATCGCAGGCAAATCCTCTGCCTGCCTACTGGCGCTGGGAAAACTGTTATATTCACGGAAATAGCCCTTAGAGCCGCATTGAAAGGCACTGTAACTCTCATCCTGACCGACAGGATCGAGTTGCTCAGACAGACGTTGTCTGTCCTTCTTAAAAAAGAGTCTCCCATCCAAATCTTGATTGCGGCAAGGAAAATCGAATTTAACATTAAGTCCCCAATAACAGTGGCTATGGTTGAAACCATAAGTAGAAGGGAGCTCACCTCTTTCGATCCCGATTTAATCATCATTGATGAGTGCCATAAGGCCAATTTCTCAAAGGTCATCAAGAGGTGGGTGGGAGCAAGGGTGATCGGAGTAACCGCCACGCCAATTGGCACTCACTTGCATAAATATTATGGAGGAATCGTGAACAACATTGACATACAAGAATTGATTAAACAAGGCTATCTTTGTCCGGTCAAAGCGTTTCAGATGCAAGACGATTTCTCTGATGTTCAAATTAAAGGAGGAGAGTTCGACTCGAAAGGGCTATTCACCCATTATAACAAGAGGCTGTTATATAAAGGAGTTGTTGACCAATGGCTGGATAGGGCGAAAGGATTGAAGACATTAGTTTTTTGCGTCAATATCAGTCATGCCGAACGGACAGCGGAAGAGTTTCGTGAAAGGGGTATTGACGCAAGGGTTGTCACCTCTCAGACAGAAGCCTCTCAGCGATCGGCCTTATTAAATGAATTTTCTAAAGGGGTGTTCCCAGTCTTGGTTAACTGCGGTATCCTAACTGCAGGCTACGATGAACCTTCCATAAAATGCATTGTAATGAATCGCGCCACGATGTCACTACCACTTTGGCTGCAATGCTGCGGGAGAGGCAGCCGCCCTTTCCCTGGCAAAGACTTCTTTATCGTGCTCGATTTCGGAATGAATCATTCCCGACATGGTCGGTGGGACGATCCGCGGGAATGGAAGTTGATGAAACCTCGAGAGAAGGCTACAGGAGCGGCTCCTACAAAAGAGTGCCCCTCCTGTAACGCGATGCTTTTCGCTTCGGCAAAAATCTGCCAATATTGCGGGCATATTTTCGAAAAAAAAGAAGCCGATAACCCTGAAGGAGTGATGGTAGAGGTGTCTCCTCATGTGCCGACCGATTTGAAAGGCAAGCGTATATCTGAATTAACTGTAGAAGAGCTGCTATCGCTGGAGAAAGCAAGAAAGTTTAAGGCAACCTTTATCTGGAGAGTGCTTCGAACCAGGGCGAATGAAGACCTTGATTTTTACGCGAAAGAAAAAGGTTACAGTAGGGGCTGGTTATGGAGACAGAAATCCGACACAGAAAGGGTTGGATTTAAAGACTACCGGCTATGATTGAGAAGGAATACAATGAGGTTATTCGGCTGCTCAGGAGCAAGATTGATTACCTAATCGAGAATCAATTTGCTCCTGAGACTATTGCCTTTAATAGACGACTATTAAGAGTAATGGAACAGATGGTTTCTAAATTAAAAAAACAAAATGAGGATAAAGAAAAAGAGCGATTAATATACGAAAAAAAGATGACCCGTATTTTTAAAAATAAAGATGAACAGATCGAGAAGCTCGAGAGCATCTGCCTCATTCATGGCATCAATGATTTCCCCTCGTGGATGGCGCACCGACACTCTTACCTGGTTAGCCACGCTGTGTTTATGCAAAATAATAAAATAGTCAAACGACCCTACCTTATAGACATTGAAGAATCCCGTTGATTATTTTAATGAGTCCGGTTCCTGGAAAGAGTGCTTCGCTGGTATTAAGACCGCTCACTTTCTCTCCGAAACGCAGATAGCAGACGGAGAAACTCTTAACAAACCCAGCTTCATTATTTCGAAAGACAGGCTCAGTGTTGTTGATGATAACCTCTCAGGCCTTCCTGTTAATAGCGAATGGACTAAGTTTGACCTCCTTTCCGCTCTTCAGCATAAAGGTAGTTACAGGTCGGCTATCACCGCTATAGAGATAGGACTCATGGGCCAGAACATCCCCTTCATCCGTGTTGGCCCAGACTACTATCGTGTGGTTGAAAAAAGAGATCGATATGGCGTCAGCAGAAGTCAACTAAAAGCCTGGCGAAAAGAAGAAATAAAGCAAGACTACGGATCAGCCGCTTTAAAGAGAATCCCTTCTTTCGATGACTTCTGTTTAGTGCCGGAAAACATTGATTACAAAAGAGTTATAGACAACTGCTACAATCTTTATGAACCTATATGTCATGTTAAGAGTGACACCCATGTCAGCAGTTCCGACCTTCCTGTAACTATAGCCTTTCTTCGCCACATTTTTGGCGAGCAGTTCCGTCAGGGATTAACATATATGAAGGTCTTATTCGAACATCCCAAGCAGATACTCCCAATTTTATGCCTGGTCTCTGAGAAGCGGGCCACAGGAAAGACTACCTTCATCAACTGGCTCGACATGATATTCGGGGATAACTTCACCACCACCACCAGCGCTAATCTGCTTAGCGAATTTAATTCGCTTTACGCAGAAAAAAATATCATCGCAGTCGAGGAGGCGATGATTAATAAGTCCGAAGCTATCGAAAGGCTCAAAGCCTTGTCTACAGGGAAGACTATATCTGTGAACAGGAAATTCGTTTCAGCATATAAGATACCTTTTTTTGGAAAAATAATTATGCTTTCAAATAAGGTTAGGGATTTTATGCGAATTGATGAGGAAGAGGTTAGATTCTGGGTCAGGGAGATTCCTGATGTGAATCGGATCAACACAAACATTGAAGCGGACATGAAAGCAGAGATACCAGCCTTTCTGCAATACCTCTTTCAGCTGCCTGCCGTTGATTTAAGGAAATCGAGGCAGGTCTTCGCGAATGAGGATATCATTAACGATTCGCTGCTCCGTGTTAAAGAAGAAAGCATTAGCTGGCTGCATAAGGAGCTTCTTATTTACATTGACGACTTCTTCTCCTCAAATTCCTGTTCTGAATTTGAGGCCACAGCGAAGGATATTAAGGAGGCCTGGTTTACCCGCAACACGCAGGTTACCGCAGCGTACATCCACAAGGTGATCAGGGATGAGATGAAGGTCGCTGTTCCCGCGATGAAGAGGTATGATCCTTTTTTGAATACAATGAATAAGAGGCCTGGAAAACCATTTCTTTTTAAAAAGATAAGTTTATTTAACGAATCAATGTCCGAAGAGAAGCTGGCTATTGTAAATGAAGATGAGTTTGTTTTTTAATTTTTTTCGTATATTCACTTTCCGGTTAGACTACTTAGCCTATTTCTGTAAATAAGAACCGCGTTAATGGAGCCATTTACATTCCATTTACACTCCATTTACATTCCATTTACACGCAAATAATTGATAATCAGTGTCTTATGTGTTTGTAAATGAAAACTCGATTCTGAGAGCCCTACCCTGCTGTATTATATATATTATTATTATTATTATTATTATAAAAAAAAGAGAGAAATACTACATGTATAGTGCTGACTATCAATGCGTTTCGCGTTAATGGAGCCATTTACATTCCATTTACACTTGTTACAACGCTGATATTCAAAGCATTACTATTTACATTCCATTTACACGTTTGTAAACGTTTGTTGTCGGATAAAAATGTTTTTTTTATTTATTTTCGCTTTATGAAAATTAAATATGAGCAGAAAATTCAACAGGAAATCGTGCGATGGTTTCGTAACCATTATTGCCTGTCGTACCACAACCCCCAGCAGGTGATCTTCTCTGTACCCAACGAGAACCAGCAACGGCTTTTATCCACTGGCGTAATGCCAGGCGTGAGCGACCTGATTATAGTGAGCGCGGAAAAAGTTATATTTGTCGAAGTTAAATCCGACACAGGCCGGCAATCAGATGCGCAGAAAGAGTTCCAGTCGCGTGTAGAGGCTCTTGGATATCAGTACTGGCTGGTTCGGTCATTGAATGATTTTAAAACGCAAATCGCAGCTAATTTCATAGGGCCATCATAGGGAAGTTATGCCAATCTTAGTTCCGCAAAAACATGGGGGGGCCGTGAAGATGCCTATGAAGGGGGAGTCAAACAACCCCAATGGCAGGCCTCGCAAATGGACTTCTTATCTGAAAGACCGTGGTTATAAGCTCTCTGAAATAAATGACTGCATTCAAGTTTTGATCGAGATGGATGCGGCTGAATTGAAAGGAGTTCTGATTAACGAACAGGCGACAATACTCGAAAGGACAGTGGCCGGTGCGTTAATAAAATCTTTAAAAAAAGGAGACCTCATCGCGATAGAGACCCTTCTATCCCGGGTCTATGGCACACCTAAGCAGACTATTAATCAAAAAAACGAAAACACCTTTAAAATAACCCTTAACCTTGATGCAAGGGGAGCGGACGATCTATTACCAGAGGCCGAGGCTGACCAGCTACCAGAGGCAGATCATTGATGCTGTTGAGCGGTTCACGATTACAGAAGCCGCAACTAAGACTGGTAAGACAGCCTCCCACATTATCTGGTTATTAGAAGAGGCTTTAAAGCTGAAGGCTAACCAGTCAGTGTGGTGGGTTGCTCCCATTTATGCACAAGCGGAGGTCGCCTTCATTCGAATGCGAAATCAGATTAGCGATAAGGCTTTCTTTATTTCAAATGAAACGAAATTGAAGCTCACCCTTCCCACAGGTAGCATCATTCAATTTAAGTCAGCAGAGAAGCCAGATAATCTATTCGGAGACGATGTGTATGCAGCTGTATTCGATGAGTTCACCAGGGCAAGGGAGGAGGCGTGGCATGCACTAAGGTCGACCCTCTCTGCAACTGGAGGTAAGTGTAAATTGATCGGCAACGTGAAGGGGAAAGCGAATTGGGGACACCGCATTGGACAGCGGGCTAAGGCAGGGGAAATCGGGTATAGGTACTTCAAGATTACAGCGTGGGATGCTGTGAGAGAGGGCCTATTGACCGCAGAGGAGGTCAACCAAGCTCAGAGAGACTTACCTGAATCAGTGTTTAAGGAGCTCTACCTCGCAGAGGCGAGTGAGGAAGGAAGCAACCCTTTCGGTCTTAACCACATTCAGAAGTGCTTAAAACCAATAAGTGGATTACCCGCGGTCTGCTTCGGGATTGATTTAGCAAAAGCCGTAGACTGGACGGTCATAATTGGTCTTGACAGAAATAGGCAAGTCTGTCATTTAGATAGGTTCCAGAAGGATTGGGGCCAGACAGAGGGAGAGATAGAGCGGCTGCCACAAGTGCCTACACTCATTGATTCGACAGGAGTTGGAGACCCGATAGTAGAGTCGCTTCAGAGGAAGAAGCAGGGAGTGACTGGACTGAAATTTACATCCACATCGAAGCAGCAGCTAATGGAGGGGTTGGCTAAGGCTATTCAAGACGGATCGATAGCGTTTACAGAAGCCTGTCGAGACGAATTGGAGAGCTTTGAATTCGACTACACCCGAACAGGAGTTACCTATTCAGCACCGCAGGGACTCCACGATGACATCGTCTGCGCATTAGCTTTGGTCAATAAGGCGTTCCTCCACAGCTCCAGGCTGGGCATCTATTCAATTGCCTGAGCCTTTCGGACAGTTGCAACCCTTCTTATACTTTCATTCATGACCCTGCTACCGAAATCATGGGCGGATGTTACTATCCGCCAGTATCAGCTAATAACGCAGATAGTTGCATCAACTAATCCGGAATTAGAGAAGAGAATCGAACTCACAGAGCTATTCATAGGGGTTGAGACAACGAATAAGTTGACTTTAAAACAGCTGTCTGACATTGACAGGGGCCTTTCCTTCCTTAACGCACCACCTTCAGAGGCGCTAACATTAAAATTCACGATTGGTGATCGTAGCTTCACTGTAGAGCCGTTCACCCAGCGGCTGACGGCTGGGCAGTATATCGACTTAACGCACCTACTCTCAGTGCCGGCAGACACTATTAATAATCTTCATAACATTATGGCGGTGCTCTCAACAGAGAAGGCGGGGTACGAAGGTTATGAGGCTAATGGGGCGGTCTTCCTCGATTCGCTAACGATGGACGTTGTATATCCTATCTCTGTTTTTTTTTTAAAACTTGGTCAGAAGTTGCCGGGAGTTATAGACGGCTTTTTAAAAGCAGAGATGAAGCAGGCGATGAAGGAATCGAAAGCCGCGTTAACAGGGTCGCGCAAAAGAGTTACCACGAGCATTGGGGCTGGCACATAACACTCGACTGGATCGCTGGTGGAGACCGCACTAAATGGCCGTTTTTTTTGGAACTCAACACGATTGAGTTCTTAAATTACATAGCGTTTTTAAAAGACAAAGAAGCCAGTGAGGCGGAATTGAATGGCAAAGGGCGATAGCATATCGAAAGTTCTATTTGACTTCGGGGAGAAGACTATTGAAGCTCTCAGGCAGAGCTATATCAGGGAGAAGGGAAAGCATCCACACGCGACAAGCATGGACGCAGCCACGCTAATCGCTGCGATTGATTATAAGGTCAAGGTATTCGGAAATGAATTCACCTTCACACTCTCGTTGCCGGAATACTGGAAATATCAAGAAGAGGGAGTGAAAGGGACTGTATCAACCTACCCTGAATCGGTAGGGTCTTCTTTTCAAAGAAAGACAAAGCAGGTGCCGACTAAAGTGCTTACGGGACTAACTGGATGGATCAGCAGAAAAGGCATTGACCCCCGAAAAACGCTATCTGATATAGCTGCTAAGAGCGGCAAGAAGCAGGTCTTTAAAGATAAGATCAAGGCGAATAAGAGCCTTGCATACGTGCTTTCAAGGAGCATTCATAGGAAGGGGGTCAGGGGCACTCACTTCTATTCAAAGGTGATCAATGACGAGTTGATTACAGGTCTTAACAGGCAGTTATCAGCGGCCCTTCAGCGGGATGTGCGTGTTGAAATTAAAGAGTTTTTTAAAGAGATAAAAGAATAATGGCAATCACAGTTAATCAGGGCCTCTCCGCCTTTAACGCGGTGTATAATCCAGTAGTGGTTAATATCATATCAACGAATGTTAATCAGGCTAACTTTCGTTATGTGCTTGACCTCTACCCGAATGGAGGTAGCACTTATATACGCATGAAGAAGGCTCCTTATCCAGGGTCTGCTGACAGCGAAAAGGTCGGGATTTTTGATGTGGCGAAAATCATGGAGGCTTACGTGGGCAGCGATATTAGCGACACAACTTATGGTTTTAAATTAAACGCGAACAGCTACGCCACGGCTATACTGAAATTTGGTGAGGAATACGGGGCCTCCTCCGGCATCGTGGTATATCCCGACTTGACGGTGACGGCATCAGCAGCATTCTACGCAGCCGGGATGGAACGGAAAGCGTTCATTGATTCAGATTTTATCAACAGTCATCAGATCGGGGTGGGTGTCGGGGCTAAGAGGTTCCTATCGAAAGCGCCTCTTAGTCAGCCGATATTCGATGACGAGAACGCATGGCTTTATTTAATTGCCTCAACGCACAATGACGCTGACTACATGCAAATAAAGACGTATGACGCTGACGATGTGTTGATTCAAACCGTTAATGTGGACAACAATCTTGCTGCCGGAAATCAGTTCGCACGGTTCAGTTCAGGAACGCGCAACCTCAATCTAATATCATCAGGCGACATCACATTAGGGGCTCAGCCTATTATCACTGACACGGTGGCCAGCTATACGGTGCAGTTGTTCCATCTCGACAACACGGCCACATCTGAGACGAAGACCTATGTGATTACAGATAACTGCTCACGCTTCGCATCTTATCGCGTACACTTCTTGAATCAACTTGGAGGGTTCGATTCATTCACTTTCAATGGTATTAATAAGGAGAGTGTCGAGCAGACACGGACGTCATATAGGCCGGTCACGGGAACGACTACGGCTACGACATTCACGTACTCAAAATCAGAAGCAGAAGAAGTGACACTGAATGTCAATTATCGCGATTCGGTTATAATGGAGAGCGACTGGATTGACGAGGACGCGTTCACATGGCTGGAGGAACTATTCACATCGCCAGAGGCGTATATAGATGATACCACTCATGGACTTTTACCGATCAATTTAACGAAGACAAAGATTGATCGCAAGAATCACGCGAACGACAAACTTTTCAATATTATTATAGAGGGTAAGTTATCGGCAACAAGCAATAGACAGCGGGGCTAATGGCGGCAAGAACACAGATAATACTACCAAGCAGCGGAACATTGGACTTATACGATGACATCGACACCTCGTACAACTTCAATGTCGCTGACATCCGAGACCCAGAAGCAGGCGTGGCCGATTACTCGAAGACGATAACAATACCAGGAACAAAGAACAACAACACTTTACTGAAGCAGATTTTCGAGATCAACGTGTTCCCCTCATTTGATCCGCGCTTCAAACTAAAGTGCCATGTGTTAGTTTACGACATGGAGATTATCAACGGGAACCTCAGGCTGACAAGGGTTGTGGAGAGAGGGAATGGGGAGTTCGATTACGAAATTATCATTATAGGCGAGGTGGCCTCGCTCTTTAAAGATATCAGAAACGATGAGCTAACAGCCCTTGACATCAGCAGGCTCAATCACACTTATAATTCCGCGAATATAGTAGCCTCCTGGACAGCGACAAGGGGGGAGGGCTATGTATATCCATTTATGGATTTAGGCAACTTCCCCGCGAACGCTAACTATTTGCAGGTGAAGCACTTCTTTCCGGCTATCTACGTTAAAGAGCTGATCGATCGTGTCTTTGAAAAATACGGGTATCAATATGCATCTACTTTCCTCACATCGACTCATTTCAAGAATCTGATCATTCCGCTTAATGCGGACGCGATGAGCTTTCGTCTGACATCCGATCAGATCGCTGAGAGGGAATTCAGAGTGAGCCGAGAGACCACAGGGCAGGTAGTGACCTTGAATAACAATGATCATAATCGGGAAGACGTGGTGATATTTAATGATGACACATTTGGGGCGAACAAGAACCCCTCGTCAATCGTCAACACGGGCACAGGTGTATTCACAGCGATTGACGCTGACACATACAGGTTCTCAGCTTCAGTCACGGTCGACTGGGGCGGGATTAATCCGCTTAAAATATTAAACGCCTACATCCGAATCTGGATCGTAGATGTGGCGAATAACAATGTGATTTTGCAAGACTCCAACGCGCAGGGCACTCTTAATGCTCAGACATTCACATTCACTATAGCTATCACGCAGCCGGTATTCATGGCTGTGGGGGACGTGGCCTACATAAAGTTGCATTTCCGTGACTTCGCGGCATTACCGTCATGCACGATAAAGACAGGGAGCTACTTTTATAATGTGGTTTATAATGCCTCATTCGAGGAGGGAGAAACTATCTCTATGAATGCTTGCCTGCCACAGAAGGTTAAGATCACCGACTTTTTTTCTTGGCTTAAGAAGCTATTCAACCTTTATTTTTCGATTGACAAAGATAACGCCCGAAAGTACATCATAGAGCCGCGAGACGACTGGTACAATAGCACGGTCGTCAACTGGGAAGATAAGCCTGACTTGGCGTTCCCCCGCGAGTGGACTCCTATGGGAGAATTGAAGGCGAAGCGATACCTCTTTCAATATAAGAAGGACGAGGACTTCTATAATACCGTCTATCAGGGAGGCACGGGTGAGACGTATGGCACGCGGAAGAAGGTGGTGCCAACTGATCTATTGAAGGAAGACTACATTGTTGAGCCGGGGTTCGCAGCCTCCCCTTTACATTCCGATAGCCTCAGCGATAGGGTTTATGTTAAAATCCGTAATAAAGCAGGCCTTCCAGGCCCGAACGGAACGATATTAAAGACCGGGCTGAGGCTGCTTTATTACGGGGGCCTCTTGCCCTCGAACAACACGTGGTATCTAAACCAGACCCCTTACACTACCTATCCTTATGCGGGGCATCTGGATAACCCCTACGCACCCACCAGAGACCTCTGCTACGGAGTGCCTCGCGAGATTTATTACCAGGCCACGACTTACACCAACAATAACCTCTATAATCTATATTGGCGCGGACTTATTGACGAAATCATAAACAAAGACAGCCGGATATTAACTGTCAGAATGAACCTGACAGCGGTTGACATAGCCACCCTGAATCCCCGAAGTCTTTATTTCTTTTTCGGGAATTACTGGAGGCTCAATAAAATCATGGATTATAATCCGAATGCGAATGCGTCAACGAAATGCGAGTTCATAAAGGTTATTTCCGAGAAAAAATCATTTAACTAATGGGGACAGTAACAGGAGGTCTTGACGATTATTATATTGGCGATGAAAGCGAGGAGAGGAATCCTATCCCAGCTCCCCGCAGGCTCCCTGCTGCGGATGGCAGTGTCATTGTGGGCGATAATAACTATGTAGATGAGAGCTGCACTTCATATATAATTTCAGGCAATAACATCCACGTAGGGCCGCAATGTCAGAACATTTCGGTATTAAATAGTTCAGGAGTTATAATTGCTCCGGGAGTTCAATTCGCTTCGGTATTAAATAGCTCTGGGGTGATCATCGAGGCTGGGTTGAAGTTCGCCACGATTTTCAATTCATCAGGAGTTACAGTTGTTGCTGACAATGAGATGTGGCAGGGCAATCAGCAGTTGTCTTTCGCAGACGGTCATTCCGAATCTATGCAGAGAGTTGGCAGCCGGATATTATCAGCGAATGTCTTATTGCTTAACAGCAATCCAGTGATGCTTCTGGGGCCTCCAGGTGACGGGAAGATTTACGATATTATTTCTGCGATTGTTCATGTGGACTTCGCCACCACTGCCTATACGGGTAATACCGTTCTTGAAATCTACAACCAGTCGGCAGTCGGCTATATAGCTGCGAGCGCGGTGTTTAACCCGCCATTAGCAGCTACTGCTAATGTGAAGAGGTATTTAAAGAAGAACGAAGACCAGTTTGGTAGCAGCAGTGAGCAGCAGCTAATCGGCAATGACGCGGTGTATGTTCGCACGCGAAGCGGGAATCCGTCATCCGGTGACAGCGACATTGTCATTTATTTGACTTACAGGGTTATAACGCTTTAAGACGATGCCGCAGACAGAAGAGACATTAATATTACGAATTCAGACTGGTGACGCAGAGCTGACTGTCGCTGAATTAAAGCAGGGCCTTCGGCAGATCAATGACGAGTTGGAGAGGGTGGCTATTGGGTCTGAGAGATATAAGCAGTTATCGGACACGATGGGCCAGGTATCGGCTAAGGTCTCCGAGGTCGAAGGGAAGGTGAAGGCTATGAGCTCTGAAAACAGGGCTGCTGCTTTGGCGGAGTTAGGTACAGCGATAGCGGGGGGGTTTCAGCTGGCGACAGGAGCTGCGGCTCTGTTAAACATTAACTCCGAGAAGGCACAGCAGGCGCTACTGAAAGTGCAGGCCGCGATGGCTATCACGCAAGGAGTGCAGAACATCTTAAGGTTAGGGAAAGCCTTTGACACGTTAAAAGCGATAATATTAGCCAATCCGATTCTCGCGATTGGAGCAGCCATTACAGCGATTGGAGCAGCTATAATAGCGTTCACGAGAGACACGGATAGCGCGAAGGAGAAGACTGAAGCCTTCATGTTATCGATGAAGGAAGCTAATGATATTTACGATCTACAAGAGAGGAAGCTGCGAGCGTTGGGTATGTCCGAGAGAGAGCTGATAACTCAGAGAATTGATCGGACGAAGAAGGAACTCGAATCACTTAAAGTGATACTGCAAGCACAATTAGCCACATCCCAAGCGTCTGCGAGACTGTTGCTTAAATCACGCAATGATTTGAGTGCGGGGCGTAAGGTTCTGGGTTATTTAGGCTCATTGATTTTCGGAGAGGGGGCCGAGGANCAGGAGGCCCGAAGGACTTTAATGAAAGAGACGGAGGCTCGAATAAAAGAGCTGGAAGTAGTGATATTAGAGTTTGGAAATAAGGTCGTGGCGATAGACAAGAAGGCTGCTGATGAACAGGTCAAGACTAAGAAGACCCTCACTGACACTATCAAGGAGGCGGATTTAAAAGCGGAGAAGGAGGAGGAGGCCAGGGGCGATGATCATCTGGCCCGTGTAACCAAGTCCCTGACTGATGAGGCAGCGTTGAGATTGAAAGCGAAAGCCGATCTGGAAGCGAAAATCAAAGAAGGAGAGATGAAGCTGAAGGAGCAAGAAGCTACGGACTGGCTGATAAGAAGGTCGGAGTTAGAATCGAGGGCAGCAGATGAAGAGGCTATTGAGAAGAAGAAGGAGGAGTCGAGGAAATTCAGGGAGGAGCTGGTGCTGAGCGGGTTTCAACTCATTTCAGACATTCAAGAGTCCACTTTGAACTTTCAGTTAAAGCAGGCGGAAGGGAATGAAGTCAAGCAGGAATCGTTGCGTAAGACCTTCTTCAAAAGGCAGCAGAAGATACAGATAGCTCAGGCGTTAATGGCCACATATCAGGCTGCCAACAATATGTTTAACGCCACCAGCGCGAACGTTGCGCTGACTTCAGCTGCCCCCGCAGCCCCTTTCATCGCTGCTGCGGTAGCGGTGGCTTTTGGCTTGGCGAATGTGGCGAAGATAGCATCTCAATCTTATCAGGGAGGTGGTGCCGCAGCGCCCCCGCCCCCTCCCGCTGCAGGAGCAACAGGATTACAGGCTCCAGTGCCTGCGACAGGGCAGCGTACCGAAGTTCGATCTGATCGTGACGGTGGATTCTCCGGCTTCGGAGCTCAATCTGCTGTTCGCGCCTACATAGTTGAGTCAGACATAAGTAATGCTCAATCATTAGCCAAATCCACGAAGGATCAGGCTACATATCCTTAAAAAAAAATGGCAACAAACATTACTCCGGCAACGACAAAAGTTACTACTTCGATAAGACTGGTATTGGATGGGGTTCCTTACACGATTACCGACACTTCCTACATAGACAATGTGACGGTGCTCTTTAACGAGGTATTCCGAATTCCCGCGGCTTCGCAAATTAAAGTCTTCTCATTCGGAGCCACAGGCCAGGGACAGTTAGCTGGCTTTAAAATAATGCTAATCAGGAATAGAGATGCGCTTAATTATGTGCGGCTACGCATGAATGAGACTGGACTTGACGCGGTGGATTTGAAGATTGACGCAGGCAAGGCAATCACGTTAACATCGCGATCATTCAAAGCCTCCGGTAACAATGCGGCATTTGATTCTTTCGCTAATATTGACGAGATATACATGCAGGCATCTGCCGCTGATGTGGACGTTCAAATTTTGATTTTAAATTAAAGAAAAATGAAGACAATCCCAGTTTACAAGCTACGCACTTCCGTTGACGAAAGCGGGAACGATGAGGTCAATTACATAGCTCTGGTAGCTGATCCAGCAATCGAAAACAACTGGATCGCCTTTAATGCTATAAAGCGATTCTCTGCGGACAAGGAGAGACGCCTAATTATGGGAGTAGCGATGATCGCTAATATGCCAATCTATAGGCGCGATGCCGAACGTGGCGAACATTACGTAGTGTTTGACAGGCAGGAGGTCGAACGGATCGTTTACCGGTTCTTCAAAAAAGGATACAACTCTCACTTTAACATTGAGCACGATCCTCTCAGGGCGGCCCCTAACGTATATGTGGTAGGCTCGCTCCTGGTGGATGAACGCATGGGGGTTGATGCTCCTACGGCATTTAAGGGGGTTTCGGAGGGTTCATGGATAATCACCGTTAAAGTGGATGACGACAAAGTCTGGGATGAATTTGTAAAGACAGGAGAAGTAAAAGGATTTTCGGTGGAAGGCCTGTTCACTTACGAGGCGCATGTGGACAGCGATGAGGCTGTGTTAAAAGAGATAGCCGAGATTGTTAATTCGATCTAAAATTTTAGACAGTTTTTTATTTTTTATACTTAAAAAAAAGCAAGCATGAACTTACAGGAATTCAAGAAAGAGTTAAGCGCGGTGATAGCTCGATTTAAGCAGATGAATTTCAAGACGGTGAAGACTGTGGACGGGAGAGAGCTTTCTTATGAGGGAGAGACGCCTGAAATCGGTGTTGTCG
>C687J35021_10001725_pt1 | contig 16187 bp, 26 predicted proteins | sample RifCSPhighO2_12_FD_35021 | JGI IMG/M metagenome (IMG submission 35021)
ACCGCCACCACCGCCAGAACCACCACTATTTGCGCCTCCTGCACCTCCTGCACCACCATTGCCTCCATCATTAGTTGTTGATTGAGACCCATTTACTCCAGCTCCGCTGCCTCCTCCACCGCCGCCACCTCCACCACCGCCTGTAACTGAAGTCAATCCTCCTTCACCCGGAGATCCGTTATTATTTCCAGTCGCACCACCATTACCGCCCAGTCCCAATCCAGCACCATCAAAATTGCCACCTGCACCGCCTGCACCAGAAGAACCATCAGGATCGGCACCGCCCGCACCACCTGCACCATTTGGAATTGTTATTGTTTGGTAAGCACTTCCTGATTGGAAAGTGTGTCTTGTTGTAGATCCTCCAAAATCAGTTGAACAAAGTCCTCTTAATTCAATAGTTCCCGAAATATCTACGGCTCCTGTGGCATTCAATAATGCGGCGCCTGATCCTGTAAAAGTTAAAGTTGCACCATTAGCTACTGTTATTGTTGTGTAATTGTAAACTTGTCCGGCATTTAAAGTTGTAGTACCAGAAGCTACATTCAAAGCTCCATCAGCACCACTTCCTCCTAAAGTAGCAAGATTTTGTGCCACCCATGCCGGTAATCCCGCCGTTACTCCTAAAATCTTATCTTGTGTCCCAACAGCCAGCCGTGTTCTCTTTCCAGCAGCATTGCGATAATGAATATCACCAGTCGCGTCAGAACCAAGTGTTATGGTTTCTTCCGTTACAACTGTTCCTGTTCCTAATGTTTTGTTTTGTAAAGTTTCCGTTCCTGTATCAGTTCCAGTTGTAGTCGGACTTGTAACAGTCGGAGCTGTGAGAGTTTTATTTGTTAAAGTTTCTGTTCCAGTTTTTGAAACAGCTTTGTCTGTTCCTGTTACGCCACTTAATTTATAATCATGCGAAGTTGTAACAGCCGAACCATCAATACCAATCTTCGCTTCTATTGCTTCAGCTATATCATTTATATTGCCATGTTGAGTAGCATGACTTGGACTGGTTGTTTTGTCGCCAGCTACGGGGTTTGTAAGTGCGTCAAGACTTGTTGGAAAATTTGCCATATATATTTAAAAATTAACTACTAATTGTTTCATTTGTCCAAACAGGAGTTGACAAGCCCCCATATTGAACACTTGCGTCATCATAATCAACAGCAGCGTTGTTATAAACAGCGCCATCGTCTACTAAATTTTTTGGTTCGTTTGTCCAAGTTGTTGCCATATTACATATTTACTCTTACCTCATCAATTACTTGAATCCTTTTAGGATATTTTTCGTAATATCTTTCACTGTAAAACTTCTTAATAGCTTTTTCGTAATTAATCCAGTCTCCAAAAAGTGATTGCTGGAGTTGGGTTATCCCTTTATCTTTTGCCCATTCTAAAGCCATTCCGGTTGCCACCGCTTCATGAAATTGTGAAACAAATCCCGGTGTCTTGGTCGTATCAGTTGAAGCAAAAGAAGTTACGCCTCTCGTAAAAGAACATCTTAAACTTGCTGTCTGCGTGTAATCTGATTTTGGAAAAAGTTTAAATGAACCAGCGATTAACATATAATAAAGTGGTAGTCCAGCAGTTTTGTAAAATTCATTTTCTGCTTGAAGTTTATCTATTTCTTCTTTGGTTATCGCCGCTAAATCGTGCCAATTTCCGCTAGAATCTTTTACTTCCAAATCTGTAACTTCTAATGCTTCGCTTGGTATTGAATAATCTTGCTGATTTGCTGTTATTGTCGTGGTCGCTACGGGAAAATCTGTATTGTTTGAGTCGTCATAAACCCACCCGCCATAAGCCTCAAAAATCCAATTCCAAATAGAACGCATAGACTTATTCGCCGCTCTTGTTTTTTGAGCAAGTGGATAAACTGTGTTGTCTGTGCTTGCCAAATCGTTAGCCAAGCTAACTATATCTTGTGAATCCGCGTGAGAGTTGTATTGCATATTAAATAAAAAAAGCGCTCGTTGGCGCTTTTGGTTAATTACCTTTTTAAGCACCTACATTATAGCAAATTATGTAATTTCAAGCAAATGTTTTTAATTTCTTTTTCACTCATTGTTGGATTAACCGGCAAGTAAAACACCTTCTTTGAAGCATAAAAGGCTTTTAAAGCCTTGTAATTCTCGTTATAATACATGCTTTGCATAGACATTGGTTTAAATCCGTGTCTAGCTCCAATTCCTTGTTTTCTTAATTCACTCACAATTAAATTCTTTTTTTCGTGTTTTAAATCATACACCCAAACTACGTTTCTTTTTGGCATTTGTAAATAAGCAGGCAAATACTTGTTATACCAACCAGCAATTTTATGTCTGTTTTTGTTGTTTTCTTCAAAATTTCTCAAAGACTCCAAGGCTAACTTGGCTTGAGTTTCTGGTATCCTGTAATTAAATCCTATCTGTTTGTGGTAGTAATCATAAGTTTCGCCAAAGCAAAGAGCTTTCATATCCTGCATTTTTTTGTACTCCTGTTTGTTGTTTGTCGTAATAATTCCTCCTTCTTCTGCATTTATTATTTTGCTTCTATAAAACGAAAAGCACCCTGTATCAAAACTTCCAACCTTTTTTCCTTTGTATTCAGCCCCATGGGCTTCGGCGCAATCTTCAATAATTCTCAAATCATATTTTTTTGCAAGTTCTATTATTTTATCCATCTCGCAGACTCTCCCAAAAATGTGGACTGGCATAATGGCTTTTGTTCTTGTTGTAATTTTTTCTTCAATTTTTGCTGTATCAATCAACAAGTCTTCGCCACAATCAACGAACACTGGAGTTGCTCCTGTATAAGTTACTGCCCACGCTGAAGAAATCATTGTGTACTCCGGCACAATAACTTCATCTCCTTTTCCAACACCAAGTGAAACTAACGCTAGATGCAACGCGCCAGTCCCATTGGTTACCGCGACAGCAAAATCTGTTTGGTTAAATTTTGCGTATTCTTTTTCTAGTTTATCTATCATACTATTTTAGCAAAGAAGTTTCTAATCTATAAGTATCTTTTTCATAATTTTTTCCTATTCTTACTCCTTTTGATATTGAAAGTATCGTGGAAGGTTTTAACGCTTTATATGCATGTGGAGTGTTAGAATAAATAAAAACAATTTCTCCAACCTTTACATTTCTTTCACCTTTATCTGTCGCAAATAAAAGTTCTCCTTCTAAAACAATATCTCTCTGCAGTGTCATTTTGTGCAAATGATTTCCTCGCACTGCGCCTTCTGTGAAGGTAATCAAAGTTGCCGCCATGTCTTCACCGACAAAAATATCTTTTATAACACCTCTTTCGTCTTCGTGCATATTAATGGATTATTTCTATTTCTTGATTAGGGATTATCCATATCCCCTTAAATTGTTTATTGTTGGCAATAATTTCCTTAGAAAAATTCCAAGCCAGTAAAATAGAAACGTCTGGCTTTTCAGTAACCAAAGCGCTGTCATCTACAATCTTAATATGTCCCCCGGGCGTATATCTGCCTTGTTTTAATTTAGACCTTTCAGTAATGAAAGAAATGAATCTGTTTAATCCCGTATAGTTAAGCTGGGTCATACCTTTAGCTGGAGAGGAAACACAACATATTTTCTTACCTTTTCTATAATAATTATATATTATATCAAATAATCTATCACTATGTTCCTTACATTTTTTACCCCAATCTAAAAGCATTTCTATTGGATAGTTTTCACTGGAGGAAATCTCATCTACAATTGGCGATATATCTCTTTCCCCTTTTCTTGATATGTAACATCTGAAACATCCACCATGAATCTCTGACATATCTATATCAAAGATTTCCATATTATGTTTGTCAAGAAATTTAATAAGTGGTTTTAATGCTAGGTAGGATAAATGCTGATGATATACAGTTGAATATTCTAACTGTTTAATAAATTCTCCAAGGTAAGGGCTTTCAAATATAAATACGCCATTATTTTCTAACATGATTCCTATATTCACCATCACTGCATCCAAGTCATCTATATGTGCAAAAACATTTGAGCCGGTTATAAGATTAAATTTCCCTAACCATGACTTTCCAAATAATTCTGTTGCCGTAGGAATACCTCGCTCTATGGCAATTTTAGTTATGTCCGCGCAAGGATCAACGCCTTGCACAACAAATCCTTTCTCTTTAAACTTTGAAAGAAGTGTCCCGTCATTTGAACCTATGTCTAATACTTTTCCTTCTGTAATTTTCGTAGTTGCAATCGCATAATCAACAAATTCTTTCCAGTGTTTATCTGCTGTTTTTGTAATTGATGATTCATATAAATAATCAGAGTCATACAAAACCTCGGGAGAAACTGTATAATCAAGTTGAATAAATTGGCAATTTTGGCACTGAACCAATCTTAATGGATATAAAGTTTCTGGTAAATCTGGGTCTTTACGGAAGTTGTCACTATGGGGGCAATGCCCCAAATCAAGAAACATTACCAAATCTTTACTTTTACAAAGCCTGCAATTTTCTTTTTTCATCTTATTAAATTTAATTTATCTGGTAGTGTATCTGACCAAATATAACAATCACTTTGTGAATCTAGTTTGATATCCATACTCAACGGACTAACATAAAAAACTGCTGAAAGTGTGTGAACGGAATCAACACCAAATTCATTTTCTTTAAATAAATATTCGTGGAATCCCGCGAGTTTTATAATCTTAACATCTATACCAATTTCTTCTTTCATTTTGCGAGTAACCGCTTGTTCTAATCTTTCGTTTTTAAATACTCTACCGCCGGGCAACCAGAACTTTCCCTTCAACGGCCTTTGTTTTCGTTTAACAAGTAAATATTTTCCCTTGTGTACAACGATACAATCTATACACAAAATAGGCATATTTTCTACAACCCATCTATATTTTTCTTTTGAAATTTTTGCCAACTGTTTCTTTTTGCCCATACTTTTCCTTGTAAAGAGAATTTTTCTATTGGTTCATTATACCAAAAATCTATACATTCTGCTATATCTTGCGGGTCAATAATGGCCGATTCAAGCACAATGGCAATTCTTTCTTTTTTGTAACCTCTCACTGGTATTAATGGTTCTTTTGGCAGCCAAGTATTTAATGGAAAGCGGTCAGAAGCCATTACTAACATTCCGCTTGCGAAGGCTTCTTGTAATGGAAGCGAAAGGCCTGCAAACTTATCAGGAAAAATAAACACATCTCCTTCAGTATAAAGTTCTTCATAAGGAAAAGTGCCATGCCTTATCTCCACTCTAGGGTCATTGGACTTAAACTCATGACTTTGCGTGCGTATAATCAGTTTAATAGGACTTTTGACATACTTCATGGCCTCTAATAGCTCCTTTGTGCCATTGCGGCCAGCCAATCCGCCATGTCCGGCATTGTGAACAAAGACCGCGGCAGTTTTCCTCAACTTCCACTTCACATCAACAGGAATAGTAATGTTCACGCAATTTCCTTTGTTGTAGGTATTTTCTAATAACGAAGGACAAAGTATCACATCCGGTTCATAACAAAGCGGATATGGTGTACATTCATCAGGCATAAGAATTGTTTTGATTCCTCTTTCTCTGGCCATTGGTATAATTTTCCAATTAAATGGAGTCTCAAAGAAAAGCAGCTTTTCAACGTCAAGCAGCCAGTTAATGTTATCTAAACTATAAGGCCTTGAATTAGGGAACCACGGATGTTCTTTGTGGCATGAGTGAGGATAAATCAAAACTTTATCTAGCACTCCATTATCATAAAAAGACTTTGCCAATCTTCCCAATCCAGACTCTGTGGCAAATACTATTGAGCCAACCTTAAAAGACCTCATAGTTTAAAACATCAATCATTTCTAAAATAAGAACCCTTTTAGCCACTCGTTTCATTTCTTTTACAACCTTTTCCCAATATTCCAAATTAATGTTTTCTATACACATATTCTTGCAGCCAACTGATAATGCCCACTCAAAAGACTTATCAGAATAATTTAATTTTAAAAAATCTTGAATCTCAAACTTTTTCGTAGGATATAATTTCCTTGCTTCTTCAATAAAGTCTGGAGAGAAATCTACACCTACATAATTTTTAAACCAATCACTACATCTGCCATAACCACAACCAACATCAATAACCGAGTCTCCATTCTTTATAAATTTTTCTATTATCTTTTTATGTTCTGTATCAGGCAATCCGCCAACAAAAACAGAAAAATGCTTTTGCCTTGTTCTCTTCGCCTCTTTTAATCTATTTGACCAAAATTCTAAACTATTAATTGGCTGTAACATAATCTAAAAATTGTCTACAACGATTATCTAAAGTGTGATTCTTTTTACAATACGCAAAGCCAGCCATTCTTATTTTATCTCTTTCTTCTTCGTGTTCTAGGAAGTAATCAATCTTTTCTTTTAGTCCTTTGTAGTCATGGTGATTGTATGGAATAAAATGTTTAAAAGGTTTGAACTCTTTTTCTATCCCCTCAATCATTGGATGAATAAGAAATCCGCCCCTGCCTAATACTTCGTAAATTCTATTACTCCAATAATGAGGAGAATATACGCTATCACCAATCACAATCGCTGAATTATACAAATCGTTTAGTTTTTCCCCTCTAACCTCGGCGGTATTAGTCCTTCCATACCAATGGAATCTATCGCCATAAGTGGATGTTAGAAATTCCATTAAATGGTTTCTATAACCATATTCAGGATTTTTGCTGCCAACAAATACAATTTCAGGAGCTTCAATCTTTTTTCCTATATAACAATCTTCAATCGCAATACTTTGTCTTAAAAGATAGTGTTTTATGCCAAGTTTATCAAACCTTTCTTGATTTCCGCCATCTGGCGAGAAAACATAATCAGCGTCAAATATACTATCTTTCCCAATAACTTGCGCTTCTCTGGCAAGCCCGAAGTATAAATCGGGAATCCAAGACACTGTTTTGATGCCTTTTGCTTTTGCCTTTTTGATTAAGTTATATCTCAAAATTGGATTAACTTTCAGTTTAGTAAAAAGGATTAAGTCAGGTTTGCTTGCTAAAATTTCTTCCATCTTGTTATTGTCTAGCGTTCCTTCCTCAACTCTTTCAACTTTTTGGTAAAACCTCTCAAGTGTCTTTGCCTTAGACTCTTCATCGTAAACTTCCTTAAATTTCTCAATGTAAACAATTCTCATTGATGCGCGCTTTTATGAATTTTTAATCCTCTCTCGCTTTTAACACTCTTCCCGCAAATAGGACAGGTGAATCCTTCAGTTTTAACTGGCGGAACGATCTCTGTAACTCCTGCATTTTCTTCTACAACCTTCCATTCAGGATTTTGTTTAAGTGTTGTTTCTAAATCCTTCTCTGGAATATCTATTGTGCCTAAATCAACAACTTTTCCATCTATTATCTTTTGTCTTTTAACATAAAAGAATTTCATAATTTTGGTGTTTGTCTCGGTCTGCAATCAACCGAGTTTCTTAATTTTTCTAATAATGCTTGTGGCTCAAACCTGTGAGCTTTTAACTCACGCCGCAAATCTTCGTAATACTCTCTGCCTTTATACTTCGCATTCGGGTCATACTGGTCGTATCTTTGCGCTTTCTTTTCCCTATCTTCAGGTTTCATAAGCCCATAATGCTTGATATAAAACGGAGCGTGCCAGCCATACTTATAAGCAATCGGCGGAGCAAGGCCACAATGCAATGCCTTTCGTTGGTATTCTAACCCATACTCCGGCAAATACTTAAACATTCTAATGTTCCAAAACCTTTGAATACCTGCGTCATGAGCGAAATGTTCTTCGTCATTATACAAGTTTACTATCATAAAGTACCAAGCTATCTCTTCCGTTTGTGTGAGTTTTTCCGCTTCTTCCTTCGTAAATTCCGGCGCAAAGACTTCATCAGCATCCAATGCAATAATCCAATCAGGTGCCAATCCACCCACTCTACGAAGTAAATCAGTTTTAATATAAGGTTGGTTAATACCCCATTCCCTGTTGTCTTCATATTGCCAGAACCCGTAATCTTTAATGAGTTTCTTTGTTTTGTCATCAGCATAATTTGTCGCGATTATCGTATCATCACATAATCTTTTAAATTCTTTTAAAGTATTCTCAAGGTATCTGTCCGCCTCACCAGCGCCAACTACTGCCATTCCTATAATTCTACTTTTCCAATAGGTACTCAAAGAATTTAACTTGGTCGTGTTGTTTGTCAGCTTCAAGTTTCGTGGCGCTAACATTTTGTTTGTTTGCAGGACTATCATCTTTTCCAACTAAATACTCAAACCATTCTAAAGCTATGTCTTTTTTAATCGCATTCTCACTCGCGCTTTTAAGCATTTCTTTAAGAATTTTCTTTCTTGGACTTAATGTATTCTTCATAATCTTTTCTCATTTGCTCTGCTTTCTTCTTTTGAGGCAACCGACCTTCTTTTATTGCTTTGTTTACCTCACGACTGAAATAATCATCAACCATTTTCTCATACTTTTTAACTACTTCTAACCTTGTTTTTGAGAAAGTGCCTAATTCCTTTTGTACCTTTAATTCTTCTTTCTTTACTGGGTCAAAGTTGGGGTCAGCAATAGCAAGATCAATAACTTTTTCTACTACCGGCGATATCTTCTTCTCAACATAAGCTTTCTTAATTATGTCTTTCGGCGCTCTATCTTGAATCTCTTTAAGCACCTTGTTTATGTTGTCTAATTTCCTTTTGAGTTCTATCATCTTATCATCTTTGCATTACATTAGTCGGCCTTCCACTTGAGTCTAACTTGTCAAAATCACGAGGTATTTCTATTTTCCCCAAAGCAACCTCTAGTTCTTCCTTTTCGCCTAATCTAATACGAGCTTGAGCGTCTTCAAAGCCAGAAGTTTTAATTATCTCATTAGCTTCTATTAAGGCTTGATGGAACTTCACACCATTTGAAACGCCTGCTAACTCATGACCACCTTTATACAATGCCCATGCTTCCCTTTCTTCAGTTGGAAAATAAGAACCATCTTTCCTTTTAAAGAAAAATGTTCGTCTAGGAGGAGTCATTTTAATCTTCGCAGTAGTAGGGTCAAATGGTGGAATTTGAATATCCATTGAGGTAAGTATAACAAAACCCCCTATCTTTTACAATAGGGGGTAATGTACATCGCATCATAAACCTAAGTTTATGAACCGATGAAGGCGTTGGAGCCATTTACTACTACGCCACCCGGTTCTCGTAACACTTTCACGCCATAGATTATATCTATAACGGTAAGCATACCAAGGTTAGCCAGCCAGTCAGCAGACTTAACTCGAATCTTTCCACCTCCCATTGTCTGAATGGCAAAGCCAAAGCAAGACTTGTGGAGAAGAAGGTTTCGGTAAGTTAGAAGACCAGAGACAACATTGGATGTTACAAAAACATTAATGCCGTAGAGCTTCCCTTTCAAGGAATTTAAGGCAGCTGCCGAACCGAAATTGCCAGTTGCAACCATTGATGGACTTCCAAATTGGGAAGCATCATAGTATTTGGCAACTGCGCCTAATTGAACCCAGAAAATATCATTTTGTTACTCCATTGAACGAATTGGCTTTGTGTGATAATTCCCAAAATTTATATTCTTGTAATTTTTCTTTTGGAGTGCATTTTCTGCCTCCCTTTTTTAATTTCCACTCACAGAATCTTTTAATTACTTTTGCTGTTTTAATTTTAGGAGAGCCAATTTTAGATTTAAGAACTAATTTAGCAATTTCCAAACATTTAGGGATTGTTGCAACATACCAATATTTTACAGGATTAGAATTACCAATCTTTTGAATTGAATTATTTTTCTGAATATACCCACCAAATCTTTTGTAATAAGCCTCAAGAACTTTTACACCATCAATTCTTTGGGTAACTATTGCCTTTGGATAATAGTTATAGAAATCATATCTTTTTTCCTTATATTTAGTTCTCATTCTTTGCCGAATAATTGCTAAACATCCATCAGCTAAAAAAAATCCAATTAGTTCTTTATCTATGTTCTTCATACCTTTATGATAGTAAGAAGAAGTTTATTTGTCAATGTGGAGAAAACACTTCGGATTTCTCTCTTTATGTCGCCATAAAGTTCAGACTTTCGCATCTCCAATTAAGGAGTCTTCTCGTTAAGTCGTTCACGGTAGCACTTGCCTTCCGCCTTGTTATCTCGTAGAGATTTCCAAGCCAATTAGAGAAGATTTTATATCCGCTATTTTGAGTTAACGGATGTAGGAAGAACGCGCATTCCTCCAAATTGTAGTTCAACGTAGCTAATTTTTCGATCGCTTGTCTAACTTCCACGTCTGCCAATACTGTCGCAGTGTCTCCAACTGAATTGGTTGTAAGAGATGACCATAAAGCGGCCAAATCTGCTTCCAAAGCGTCTGCGAGAACATCTGCGGCTTGTTTGGTGTAAACAGCATTTATGTCGTATTGCTTGGCAATTTGGACTAAGTCCTTATAGCCAATCAAATTGGCGACATATTTATGCGTATTTACAGTCAAAGTCACATCAGTAGCAGCAGGAGCGGCTGTCGTTACCTCTGCGCCTTGCGTAGACTGTGTCTGCGCTGTGGTTACATTAGTAAAGACATCCGGAATGTGAAAAATGTCAGAACCATCAGCCGCGTAACTTGAGAGATCGGTACAGAAGTTAGCGAAGACAGTCTTTGCGAAGAAAGCTTCGTTAACTAATGGTGTCCAACTCTCTGAAATAAACGCGGCCAACTCTGTCGCATCAAACGGATCACTTGTTAAAGCCATGTTTTATCTGATTTTTCTGGTTCACTTCTTAAACGATGAAGCAAACTTGTCAAAATTCTTTGCCCGTTCTTCGGGTTTCAATTCTGCCCAAGATTTGCCATCAATAGTTCTTGAAGTAGAAGAACTCGACGGTGTGGCGGCCTCTACTCTTTTTTGAGTACGGATTGCTTCTAGACCAGCTTTGACAAAAGGATGTTCCAATGTTTTAACAAGATCATCTTTACCAGCGAAACGAAACACATAGTCTGTTTCTTCTGGAGAGAGATTATGTTTAAATTGAAACTCTCGCTTTTTATCAGAGTGTTCTAGTTTTTTGACAACCCTTCGGAGGTCGTCCGTATCTTCACCAGATTTACTTTTAAATGAAGCTCGTTCCTTCCACTTTTGAGCGGAAGACTCGGCTTTAGTTAATCTCTGCTTAAGATTTTCAAGGTCTTCTTCAGAGATTACCGGAGTATCCGAAATATCAAGATCGCTATCATCACTATCTAACTCATTTATGACAGGTTGAGTTTCCTCTGCTGTTTGAGAGTCAGCCAACTCTTTTTCATTATCCATATATATAGTTTATGGCTACTAATAATCTGGGGTTTATTGTCCTTACCAGCAGGACAAATGTTTACTTTTTCGTTATTTTTTCTTTCCTTTTTTTACTACTTTCTTTTTCTTTTTAGCCATTTTAATTCCACTCTGCGTTGTTAGGAGGTTCTATTTCTCCAGACAGCACGAGTAATTTATCTAATAAATATTCTCTTAAAATTTTAAGAGCCTCTTGCCGACCTTTTATTTTATCAATGTCCAATGATTCAAGAGTTCTTATGTCGCTTAAATGAGTTTCAATCGCTTTCAGGTATTCAATAAAGTAAGTGTTCTTTGACAGCGTTTCTAGAAGTTTTGTGTATCTTTCAAACTTCATAATGTAGGTTGTTCTTTACCGGCCAGTTGAGGTATTTGAGACTGTTGCTGAAATGGAGAAACCGGTAAAGGCGGCGCAGTCGCTGGCGGAGCTTTCGGTACTTTCTCACCTGTTAAAATGCCAATCTTTTCAAGAATCTTATCAGCTCTTGGATCGCCTTTTTGAGACAAAGCAGTAAATAGATTAGTAAGTGTTTCAAGTTTTTTAGGAAGATTAAGCGCTTCTCCTGTTATTTCAATCTCTACTCTAAATTTAATGTCATCGTAATAAGCAGAAGGAATATCAACAAAGACTTTATCGCCTTTTTCTAATTTCGCCCGAATGTCATCTCTCATTGCGAAGATATTAGTTGGCAAGAATACATTGTCTTCCAAGTGTTTAAATAACATTTTTCTGAAATTAGCCTCAATATTTATTTCTTTTATTGCTTCAAACTCATCATCGGAGTTCGGGACCAGAAGAAAGTGTTGGTCATTTGTATCACTTTTAAAAATAGGAATTAACAACTCAACAAACACTCTTTTAAGAAACAGCCCCACCTTTTCTTTCTTTAAATCAAAATGAGAATTAGCGGCATTAGACATCAACACTCCAAGCCGGAAAGGAGTACCAGAAGGTAATGATTCACCAGTGGTTACTTCGTAAGTAAAACTTTTCTTGTCTGAATTATTTTCCCAGTAGTTCTCCGCAACACTAAACTCTGCTGCCGAACGAGTAGTCATATCCACTTGAGTTATATTTCCATTTGGCGCGATTCTTAACACATCACCATCTTTAACTTCTTTAATTAAATTCTTTGCAACAGTGTCATCTGATGATTGGAAAACGTGTTTAGACGACCAAAGTAATGATCGTCTTCGCAGGTTAGCGATTGTGTTTTGCGCTATTTGATTTTCAAATAAGTTTTCTACTTCACCAATCCCCAGCCATCGTCCGTCTTGTTTCTTCCAATGGACTTCTTCATAAGGACGTTTTGCTTTTTCCATAAAGAGAGTGTTGTATATCTTTTGCTTTTTACCTTGCTGTTCAACTTCCTGCATGGCCACGATGGACATCACATCTACCGTATTTTTGTAGTCTTCTTCTTTTGGTTTTTCACCCCTATGCTCTTTCAAAGTACTAACCGGTACAAACCCATATCGTTCGTAGACTGTAACCTTGTCATCGTATTCCATTCTTAAGTTAGTTAAATTCCAATCTTTCATACCCTTGATTTCTTCCAGCCTCATGTCTGGATGTATTTCAATTACAAATCTAGCCTTTTTCAAATCTTTTGCGTCTTGTGGATTGATTAGATTCTTCAACGGCACACGTTCTAATTTATCGCCGACTTTCTTTAAGACGCAAGTTCCATATTTCGGTAATGTTTCAACAACTTCGTTTATCAATTCACCAAAATAGTTTTTCTTTGCCCAAAGTTTAAAATCCTTAGAAAGTAAATAAGCACCCCATTCATCACTAGCTTCTTCGGGTATAAACACGAAGTCTTTAACATCAAGGTCTATCATCTTTGACGCTACATCAGAACGAAAAGCGCAAATATTCAAAAACAGCTTTCTTTGGTTTTCTGTATCCCATTCGCCTGTTTCAAACTTAGAGTTGTAATAAAGATCAATTAAGTTGAGAGTGTTTAGCTGGTGGAAAGTATATGGTCTACTTTTTCTTAAAAATGACCTTAAACTTAACTCTGCTTTATTTATAGCAGCAATTTGTATATCTTTTCCAAAATCTTGTATTTCTTTTTCTATTTGTGCAGTTAATGAAAACATAAAAAAACCGCCTTGAGGCGGCAGTGAGTTAAACTCTTTATTGCCTAATAATGTCTATTATAACAAATCCGCTAAATAAGGTCAAATGTTTCTTTGTATGTAGACTTCCTAATTACTGAAATCTTGCCCAATCGGTTGTCTTCCAATTTGATTTCCAGGACCTCATACGGCTTGAGACTCTCAATAACCTTCAATAAAATAGCTAATTTCTGGTTATTGGTAACTGTTTGGTCTATCATCTTCACCATGTTTTTCGTTTAAAAGCCTATTTATACCATATTGTTTCAAGGAGATTTTAGGTATTTCAAATCTTTTAGCTGGTTGATAACCTGTAACCGGATAACGAATTGCGTCCATTAAGTGATTATTAAACGGCAATGGGTCTTCCTTTTGATTGACTCCATCTTTTTGACTAGGGTACTGATAAGTTTCAAATTCCGCTAAAGTATTCTTCAAATCATCAAAGACAAATAGTTTATTCTCATTCAAATACTGGTTAAGCGTTGAAATTCCTTCTGAAATGGAATCTTTTTTCTTTTCAAATGGTACGACATATAATCCACTGCCAGTTGAAACTTCTTGCACTTTTTCCGGATTAGCCGAGTCAGCGTACCAGCGATTCACTCGCCATTTATTCTGTAACCTAATCATTTCCGCCTTTATTTCAGGTGTTGTCTTTCCAACTTCATACCACTCGTCAACTATGTAATACGCGCCATCAGAAACAACTATAACACTTAACGCCGCAGGATTTGTGTAGCCCCAGTCAACTCCTCCCAAAACATATTCTTTCCTAATTTCCTTACGAGGAACAATGTGCCAGTTATGTAAATTATACACCAATCCTTCCAATCGTGAAAACTCACCTTCGTATCGTTTGGCAAATTCCGCCGGTTTCAAACGCATTTTTTCTTTTTCATAAAAGTCTTTTGGAAAGTACGGATTGTCTATTGATCGCCATGTAAAGACCGACAAGTCTGAATCTTTATTCTCCTTCCATGGTTTATAGAAATCTTGATACAACCAACCCATATTGTAAGGTGTTGTTGTTATCAAACACTGCCCTCTTGCGATTGATAAACGACTTCTTGTAATAGTCCATGCCAGTAAAGGCATTTGACCAGCCTCATCTAACCAAGCCCATTTTATTGTCATGCCTTCTACACCTAATGGGTTGTCCATTGAACGAATGAAAACACTCCTGTTTTCTTCAATTCCCGCGATAGTACCAGCCGGAATAAAAATCTCGCCTTTCTGTTCTTTATAAAATGGTCTTAAAATAGGATATTCTTCAAAGAACTTTTTTAATGTTGACTGCTGAAGCACTTTATATGTTGGTGCCGCTATCAATCCATCGCCCATCAAAAGCTTTTGGAAAGCCCAATGAGAACCTAAAAATGTTTTTCCACTTTGTACTCCGCAAATACAAGCCGCGTATTGAGTCTTAAAATCAAAGGCTTCGTATTGTTTTGGATGCAGGTTTATTTCTTTTCTCACATCTTTTTAATTATTACTTCAAGAGATTCGCCATTTCCTCCTGACAATTCTACTGGTCTTGGTAAGAAATTACCAGCTAATTTAAGCACAAGTTGTCTACGGTAAGAATCATCTTCTCCGTTTAATACTTTCACTATTTCTTTGTATAAAAGCCTTTTAACATGAGCATATTGTTCTCTTTCCAATGAAGAGTTCCCTTTATTCCCTAATGCATTTTTGTTTCCTTTTAGTGCCATATTATTGTGTAACTCATATTATACCACATTTTTTAGTCAACTCCTAACAATGTTATAACTGTTGTCATTGCTACTATAAACGCTGTGAATATAACCAAAGAACAAACTGCTGTAACTTGAAATGACCTTTTCCAACTTATCAATTCTTTCAAAATTTGATTTATGTCCTTTTGTGTATATTTCTTTGTCATCTTATCTTCTTAATTAATTCTTCAATTTGATCTCTATGTTTATTGCGGTCAAATGTGTATTGAAGATACATGCCAGTTCCTGCTAATTGCCCCAATCCCTCACCTGCACCCGCATGTCCTTCTTTTGCGTTTTCTAAGCCATATGATTTTAAGTCATTATCCTCTGTTTTAATCTCAAGAAATGAATTGTTAGTTTTTTCTTTCTTCATATAAGATAGTATTATGATAATCAATAAGAACGTCAAGACATGTGGCAGACGAAAACATTTGTCCATCTTGTATCTCATCTCCATCAAGATAGTTGGCTTCAAACCATTTTTTTATTTCTTTATTATTTTCTTTGTCTATTTCTTTCTTCATAACTTTATCATTCATACCTTTTGCAGTTTGCACCCGACCATCTTGAAATCCTTTTTTATATCCCTCATCGTAGGCGGCTTGATTGTGGTAGGCACATCGACATTTCTTGTTATTTTTATTTGTTTCTTCCTTCATATGTTTATTCCTGTAATCTTTTTATCGCCAGACGCACACAATTACTGCGACAAGCCCATTCTATATCGTCACCAGTATCGCAATAACTTCCTTCGTGTTCAGTATGGGTCGTTATCACTTCTATAAACTTTGCAATAATCTCATTCGTTAGTTGATCTGCTTCCGCATATCCAAGCCCATAGGTTGTATCGCCTATTATTTTGTGTTTTCCTAAAATTGCTTTAAGTTCATTTTTCATATATTTATTGAGACAGAAAAGGCAATGTTGTCCAAAATCCAATTATTTGTCCATCTTCCAAATCTTCACACATTCCACCTTTTTTAGCACAACCATATATAATTTCCTTTATTTCATTTTTGATTTGTTCTTTTGT
>C687J35021_10001736_pt1 | contig 16157 bp, 10 predicted proteins | sample RifCSPhighO2_12_FD_35021 | JGI IMG/M metagenome (IMG submission 35021)
CAGCAGTTGGGTAATGTCCACGGTTCCCTCGGTCGTTTGGTACGCTTGGCAAACATTATGACCACGATTGCCGACAACCTCCAACAGGTTCGTGACCGGATGGCGCAGGCCTGCGCCGCCGCCGGGCGCGATCCAGCCAGTGTTTCATTGCTGGCCGTCTCCAAGACCTTCGGCCCCGAGGCCGTGCTGCAGGCCGCCCAGGCCGGGCAGCGCGCCTTTGGCGAGAACTACATCCAGGAGGCCGTGGAGAAGATGGCCGCACTGCGCCAGATGGGCGCGCCGGTGCTGCAATGGCACTGCATCGGTCCGGTGCAGAGCAACAAGACGCGGCTGGTGGCCGAGCATTTCGACTGGATGCACACGGTGGACCGGGCGAAGATCGCCGAGCGCCTGTCGGCCCAGCGCCCGGCGCACCTCCCACCCCTGCAGGTCTGCATCCAGATCAATGTGGACGGCGGCCTGGCCAAGTCGGGCGTGCCTCCCGAGGAGGCGCTGGCACTGGCCGGTGCCGTGGCGGCACTGCCACAGTTGTGCCTGCGCGGCGTCATGGCCATTCCCGAGCCGACCCCGGATTACGCCACCCAGCACGCGCTGCACCAGCGCGTGCGCGCCGTGTTCGAGCAGATCCACGCCTCCGGCCTCCCCGGGCTGGACCATTTCGATACCTTGTCTCTGGGCATGACGGCCGATCTTGACGCCGCCATCCAGGCCGGCAGCACCCTGGTGCGCGTGGGCACGGGCATCTTCGGTGGCAGGGCGCGCCCCGCGCCCTGACGCAGATTTGAGGAAAAAAAGGCCTATGAGGCCCAACTGAAGAGCGCTATCAGCTATTTAATTTATAGCATTCAAGCGCTGAAGCGGCGCACGCAGTCCAGCGTCTGCGCCACATCCTGGGGCCCCACGTCCAGGTGCGTGACCCATCGCAGCCGCGTCTGCCCGCCATACAGGCTGCTGGTCACGCGCACGCCGTGCTGTGCCAGCCAGGCGGTGAAGGCGGGCGCCACGTCGGCGTGTACGTCGGTGAACAGGATGTTGGTGTGCGCCGAGGCCGCGGCCAGGCGCCCCTGCAGCGCCGGGTGGCTGCGTCCGGCCTCGGCCAGGCCTGCGGCGAGCTGGCGCAGCAGGGCGTGGTCGTCCGCCAGGCGGCGCACATGGTGCTGCAGCGCGTGCTGCCCGGCGGCGGCGAGCAGACCGCACTGGCGCATCGCGCCGCCCAGGATTTTGCGCGTGCGTTTGGCCTGGCGGATGAAGTCGGTGCGGCCCAGCAACAGCGAGCCTACGGGCGCGCCCAGGCCCTTGCTGAGGCACAGCGACACGGTGTCGAAGTGCTGGCAGAGGGCTCGGGCCTCGGCGTACACGTCGGTGCCATGCGCCTCGGCGTTGGCCGTGGCAGCGTTGAACAGGCGTGCGCCATCGAGGTGCAAGGCCAGGCCGCGCGAGCGCGCCAGTTGCGCCACTTCGGCGATGTAGGGCGTGGGCAGCACCTGGCCGCCGGTGGTGTTTTCCAGCACCACGAGGCGGGTGCGCGCGAAATGCGGGTCATCGGGCTTGATGGCGGCGGCGATGTCGGCCAGCCGCAGCGTGCCGTCGCTCTGCGTTTCCACCGGCTGGGGCTGGATCGAGCCCAGCACCGCCATGCCGCCGGCCTCCCAGCGGTAGGTGTGCCAGCTCTGGCCCACGATGGCCTCGTCGCCGCGCTGGCAGTGGCCCATCAGGGCGATCAGGTTGGTCTGCGTGCCCGAGGGTGCGAACAGCGCGGCCTCGAAGCCCAGCAGTTGCGCGGCATGGTCCTGCAGCGCGTTGACGGAGGGGTCGTCACCAAAGACGTCGTCACCCAGCGGTGCGGCCTGCATGGCGGCGCGCATGGCGGGGGTGGGCTGGGTGACGGTGTCGCTACGGAAGTCGGGCATGGGGAGGGGCGGTCGATTGACGAAGGGTCGTCTATCCTAGCGGGCCTCCTTCCCCGTGGCCGCCGCAGGGGCAAGGAAGCCGCCGCCGCGCGACTCCTTGGCACACCGGCGGCGTGTTTCCCACCGGCTGGTGGGCGGCGAAATCAGTCGAGCGTGATGCCGAGGTCGCGCATCAGGGGGTGCCAGCGCGACACCTCGGTGGCGATCATCTGTGTGAACTCCTGGGGCGTGTTGCCCACGGGCTCGATCCCCACTTCGCGGTATTTGGCGCTGGTCTGCGGCGACAGCAGGGCCTGGGCGATGGATTTCTGCAGTGCCTGTACCGTGGCGTCCGGTGTGGATGCGTGCACGGCCACGCCGACCAGGGCTGTGGCTTCCACACCCTTGAGGCCCAGTTCCTCGAACGTGGGCACATCCGGCAGGCGGGGGTGGCGCTGGCTGTCGGCCACAGCCAGTGCCCGCAGCTTGCCCGATTGCAGGAAACCGCCTGCGGCTGCGTAGTCGCTCATCACCGCCGGGATCTGCCCCCCCGCCAGGTCGCTCAGGGCGGGTGATGAGCCCTTGTACGGGATATGCGTCATCTTCAGTTTGGCGTGGTGCATCAGCATCTCCATCGCCATGTGCTGCGGCGTGCCCGCGCCAGCCGAGCCAAAGTTCTGCGCACCGGGATTGCGGCGCGCCTTCTCGATGAATTCCTTCGCATCCTTGGCATCGGAACCGGGGCCGACGACCAGAATCATGGGCGCGCGAGCGAGCAGCGTGACGAGCTTGAGGTCCTTGGCGGGTGCATAGCCGAGCTTGCGGTACAGCACGGGGTTGAAGACCAGTGTGCCGTTATCCACGTTGATCAGGGTGTGTCCGTCCACCGGGCTGCGCATCAGGTCGGCCACGGCAATGGCGCCGTTGCCGCCGGGCTTGTTGTCCACCACCACGCTCTGGCCCACGGCCGACGACATGGGCTGGCCCACCACGCGCGCCATGAAGTCGGATCCCCCGCCTGCCGGGTAGGGCACGATCCAGCGCAGTGCCTTGCTGGGGAAGGGCGCCGATGCAAACAGCGAGGGGCTCAGGCCGAGCGAAGCGGCGCCGAGCATCGCCAGAGTGGAACGTCGTGAAAGCATGGTGAAAAGTCTCCTGATAGTGCGTTGTGGTTGGAATGGATGAAAAAACGTGTGCGGGGCGGGTCAGCGCGCGGGCTGGCGGCGGGTGCGCAGGCCCAGGACCCGATAGGCCAGTGCCGACAGCTCCTGCGCCACCTCGTCGGCGGAAAGGCGGCCATCGGGCCGGTACCAGTTGTAGAGAAAGCCGGGCAGGCTGCAGGCCGCCAGCGCGGTGATCTTGGCGTCGTTGAAGACGAACATGCCGTCCTGCCGCCCTGCCTCCAGCAGAGTGCACAGCCGGTCATAGAAGTGGTTGGCCAACTGCTTCTGCGCGGCCATGTACTCGGGGCGGTACACCTGGGGCTCACGGTAGGGGAAGAATGCGGCGGGGTGGTGCTCCAGCGTGGCGCGGATCAGGCGTTCGATGCCTTCGCACACCTTGACGTGCGCGGGGCGAGCGTCGTCCTCGGCAAAGTCCATGGCGGTGAAGCACGCCACGGTGGGCGCCCAGGACAGGGTCTCGAAAATCTCCTGCTTGTTGCGGAAGTAGTAATACACGAAGGGCTTGGTCACACCCAGCTTCTGCACGATCTGCTCGATCGTGGTGTTGGCGTAGCCCTGCGCGTCAAACAGTGCTTCGGCCGCGCGCAGGATGCGTTCGCGTTTCTCGTCCGATCCTGCGGTGGCCGCCTTTTGCCGGCCGCTGGCATGCACGGGGGGCTGGTGGCTCATCGGTGTCCTTTGTGCGACGTTGAATTTATACCCATGGGTAGCATTGTTCTATCGATCGGTATATATTGGCAAGACGCTGGTGGGCTGGAAGGCCTATCGATAACCCTTAGCCGGCGCCTGGAAGCAGCGAATAAAGACACCTTGGAGACAACGCCATGCCACTCAACCCATCCCCACTGCCACTGCACGAGCACTTGCGGCGCCACGCCCGCAACACCCCGGATCGCACGGCGTACCTCTGGTACGGCCAGCCCATCACCTGGGCCGAGCTGGACGCTGCGAGCGATGCCTTTGCCGCGCGCCTGCAGTCGCTGGGGGTGCAGAAGGGCGAGCCCGTGGCCCTGTTCATGAACAACTGCCCGCAGTACGTGATGGCCCACTACGGCATCCAGAAGATCGGCGCCATCGTCTGCCCCTGCGGCCCGCTGAACAAGGAGCACGAGCTGGAGTACCAGCTGGCCGACCTGCAGGCGCGCGTGATCGTCGCGGCCGACGTGCTGCTGCCCGTGGTGGGCAAGGTGCGGGAAAAGACGGCAATCGCCCATGTGTTCGTGGTGCGCTATGGCGACCTGCTGCCCGAGGCGCCCAGCATCGATGTGCCCGCCGAGTTGCTGGCCATGCGTGCCGGGGCAGCGCCCGTTCCGGCCGGCTGTGAGGACTTTCTGGCAACGGTGCGTGCCGGCGGCCAGCCCCGGCCAGTGGCCCTGTCGATGGACGACGTGGCCCTGATGACCTACACCTCGGGCACCACCGGCCTGCCCAAGGGCGCCATGCTCACCTATGAGAACGCGCGTTTCAAGACAGCGGCCGCAGTGGCCAGCAACGACACGCGGCAAGACGACGTGCTGCTGGCCGTGGCGCCGCTGTACCACATTGCCGGCATGCTGATGGGGGTGAACATTCCGGCCCTGACGGGCGCCACCACGGTGCTGATGTACCGGTTCGACCCGCTGGGCGTGGCGCAGGCGCTGGAGCGCCACCGTGTGAGCTGGTGGTACAGCATCGCACCCATGAATGCGGCCCTCATGCAGCTGCCGGGCGCGCGTGACATGGACTGGAGCGCGTTGCGCATGAACCCGGTGACGAGCTTCGGTATCACCTTCACCGAACCGCTGGCGCAGCAGTGGAGCGCCTTTGCGCCCCACTGCGTTGCGTTCGAGGCAGCCTATGGTCTGTCGGAAACGCACACCATGGACACCTGCATGCCCTACACCGCCATCCGCTGGGGCACGCAGGGCAAGCCCGTGCCGGGCAACACCCTGCGCATCATTGACCCGGACACCGGAGCCGAGTTGCCTGCGGGTGAGGTCGGGGAGATCACCATCCTCGGCCCGGGCAACTTCAAGGGCTACTGGAACAAGCCCGAAGCCACGGCGAAGACCTTGCGCAATGGCTGGGTGCACACCGGCGACATGGGCAAGATCGACCAGGACGGCTACCTCACCTTCATCGGCCGCACCAAGGAGATGATCAAGGTCTCGGGCTACAGCGTGTTCCCCGAAGAGGTCGAAACCCTGCTCATCAAGCACCCTGCGGTGGCCCAGGCCGCCGTGATCGGCGTGCCCGATGCCGAGAAGGGCGAGGTGGTGCGCGCCTTCATCGTGAAGAAGGCGGGCCAGGAGGTGGACGCCGCCGCGCTCGTGGCCTGGGCGCGCGAGAACATGGCACCCTACAAGGCGCCACGCGAGGTGCGCTTCATCGATGCTCTGCCCGCCACGGGCGCGGGCAAGGTGCTGCGCCGCCTGCTGAAGGACGAGTGACACCCCCCTGTGGCGCTGCGCGCCTTCCCCCCGCGCTCGCAGCGCTGCGCGCTGCGGGCAGGGGGACGCCGCCAGCGCGGCGGGGCGGCCCTTGCGTGGCTGCCCTGGCCTGGGCAGCTAGATTATTGAGATATCACCGAAATCGGCCTCCAGAGCTTATGCATCAAGCGCTGGCAGCTATCAGAACAGAAGCACAACCATGAACTCGCCGTTTTTCCTCAAAGTCCTGATCGCCAACCGCGGAGAGGTCGCCCTGCGCATCGTGCGTGCGCTGCACGATCTGAGCATTGCCAGCGTCGCGGTGTATGCCGACGACGATGCCGCCAGCCCCCACGTGGGTGCCGCCACCCAGGCTGTGGCGCTGGGCGCCACGGGGCCGGCGGCTTACCTTGACGGCGCGCGCGTGATCGCCATTGCGCAGGCGCACGGCTGCGATGCCGTGCACCCCGGTTACGGCTTCCTGAGCGAGCGTGCCGACTTCGCGCGCGCCTGTGCCGACGCCGGATTGCGCTTTATCGGGCCCACGCCTGGGCAGTTGACGCTGTTTGGCGACAAGGCCCAGGCGCGCAGCCTGGCGATGCGCTGCGGCGTGCCCCTCATGCCGGGCACGCAGGCAGCGGTCTCGCTCGACGAGGCGCAGGCGTTCTGGCAATCGCAGCAGGTAGATGGGCAGAACGTGGGCATCGTCATCAAGGCCATTGGCGGTGGCGGCGGACGCGGCATGCGCGCCGTGCAGTCGCTGGACGAGCTGCCCGCAGCCTACGCCCGCTGCCGCAGCGAGGCGCAGGCCGCCTTCGGGGTGGACGGGGTGTATGTCGAGCGCCTGATGAACAACGCGCGCCACATCGAGGTGCAGGTGCTGGGCGACGGGCGCGAGGCGATGGCGCTGGGCGAGCGCGAATGCACGCTGCAGCGGCGCTTTCAGAAGGTGGTGGAAATCGCGCCCAGCCCCTCGTTGCCCGAGCCGCTGCGCGAGCGCATCATCGGCGCGGCCCTGGCCATGGCGCGCGAGGTGCAGTACGAGGGCCTGGGTACCTTCGAGTTCCTGGTCGACCTGGCGTCCAGCGATGTGCCCTATGTGTTCATCGAGGCCAACCCGCGCCTGCAGGTGGAGCACACCATCACCGAAGCCGTCACTGGCGTGGACCTGGTGCAGACCCAGCTGGCCCTGGCCGCAGGGCAGAGCCTGCGCGAACTGGGGCTGAACCCCGGGCAGCCGCCGGCGCCCGAGGGCTATGCGGTGCAGTGGCGCATCAACGCCGAAACGCTGGACGCCAGCGGCGGCGCCGTGCCGGGCAGCGGCACGCTCGCACGGTTCGACCTGCCCACGGGCCCCGGTGTCCGCGTGGACACCCATGGCGTGGCGGGCGCCGCACCATCGCCGCACTACGACACCTTGCTCGCCAAGCTCATCGTGCACACGCGCAGCCCCCGCTTTGCCGATGCGCTGCGCCGCTCGCAGCGGGCGTTGCAGGAGTTCCGCATCACCGGCGTGGCCACCAACCTGGCCCTGCTGCAGGCGCTGACCGAACGGCCCGAGATGACGAGCCAGCAGGTGCACACGCGCTGGCTGGAGTCGGTGCTGCCGGATCTGCTGGCTGCTACTGAAAAAATAGCTGATGGCGCTTTCTCACAAAGCGCTGGAGGCCAAAAAGACTTTCAATCCTCCGCCCCGGTGCCCGAAGGCGCCGTGCTGGCGCCCATGCCCGCGCGCCTGGTGCAGCTGAGCGTGGCCGAGGGCGATGCCGTTGCCGCAGGCGCCGAACTGGCCGTGCTCGAAGCCATGAAGATGGAGCATGTGCTGCTGGCTCCGCATGCAGGCCGGGTGCGCCGGCTGCTGGCCGCGCCCGGCAGCTACCTGGCGCAGGGCGAGCCCCTGCTGGTGCTCGATGCCGCTGAGGTGGCGGCGGCGGCGCTGGATGATGGTGTCACGGTGCATGACCCCGATCACATCCGCCCCGACCTGCAGCGTGTGCTGGACCGCCATGCCTTCACCCTGGATGCCGCGCGCCCGCAGGCCATCGCCAAACGCCACGCGCAGGGCGGGCGCACGGCGCGCGAGAACATCGCCGACCTGTGCGATGACGGCAGCTTCATCGAGTACGGCGCGCTGGCGATAGCCGCCCAGACCCGCCGCCGCAGCCTGGAAGACCTCATCGCCAACACGCCCGCCGATGGCATGGTCACGGGCATCGGCGGCATCAACGGCGCCACGTTCGGGCCCGAGGCCGCGCGGGCCGTGGTCATGTCGTACGACGCCACGGTGCTGGCGGGCACACAGGGCATGCGCAACCATGCCAAGACCGACCGCATGCTGGACATTGCGATGGCGCAGAAACTGCCCCTCGTGCTGTTCGCCGAGGGCGGCGGCGGCCGGCCTGGCGACACCGATTCGGCGGTGCTGGCGGGTCTGCACATCCACACCTTTGCCCGCCATGCCGCCCTGTCGGGCCAGGTGCCGGTGGTGGGCATTGCGGCCGGGCGCTGTTTTGCGGGCAATGCCGCGCTGCTGGGCTGCAGCGACGTCATCATCGCCACGCGCAACAGCAACATCGGCATGGGCGGCCCGGCCATGATCGAAGGCGGCGGACTGGGCGTGTTCACGCCCGAGCAGATCGGCCCGAGCCGTGTGCAGCATGCCAATGGCGTGATCGACGTGCTGGTGGAGAACGAGGCCGAGGCCGTGGCGGCGGCGCGGCAATACCTGTCGTATTTCCAGGGTCGCACGCCGCAATGGACGGCCCCCGATCAGCGCGTCCTGCGCAGCGTGGTGCCCGAAAACCGCCTGCGCGTGTACGACACCCGCACCGCCATGAGCGGCCTGGTGGACGAAGGCAGCCTGCTCATGCTGCGCACCGGTTTCGGCGCCGGCATCCACACGGCACTGGCACGCATCGAGGGCCGGCCCGTGGGGCTGATCGCCAACAACCCGCTGCACCTGGGCGGCGCCATCGACGCCGACGCGGCCGACAAGTCCGCGCGCTTCCTGCAGCTGTGCAACGCGCATGGGTTGCCCATCGTCAGTCTGATCGATACGCCCGGCTTCATGGTCGGCCCAGAGGTCGAGCAGACGGCCCAGGTGCGCCATGTGAGCCGTTTGTTCGTCACCGCCGCGCACCTGCGCGTGCCCTTCTTCAGCGTGGTGCTGCGCAAGGGCTATGGCCTGGGCGCCATGGGCATGGCAGCCGGGGGCTTTCATGCGCCGGTGTTCACCATCGCCTGGCCCACGGGCGAGTTTGGCGCCATGGGGCTGGAGGGCGCGGTGCGCCTGGGCTTCCGCAAGGAGCTCGAAGCCCTGCCCGAAGGCCCCGAGCGGGACGCGCTGTTTCAAAAGCTGGTCGCCGAGTCGTATGCCAATGGCGAAGCCATGCACATGGCCGCCACGCTGGAGATCGACGCCGTCATCGACCCGGCGGAAACGCGCGCCTGGCTGGCGCGCGGCCTGGCCTCGGCGCGCGTGGGGGTGCTGGGGCCGCGCTTCATCGACACTTGGTAAGGCCCGGCGCAGGGCAGGGGCAGCGGGCTGCCGGGCCGGTGGCCCGTGCTAAGCTGAAATGCTGTTACACGCCGCGCTTGGCCGATCCGTCAGGCGCGGCCTTTTTCGCACCCAACCCACGGAGTACTTCCCTATGCCCGGCCTTCTGCCCGACATCGATCCCGACGGCTTGCTCGAATTCTCGGTGGTCTACACCGACCGCGCGCTCAACCACATGTCCAAACGCTTCACCGGCGTCATGCAGGACATCCTGGCCACGCTCAAGGAGGTCTATGGCGCCCACACCGCCGTGCTGGTGCCCGGCAGCGGCACCTTCGGCATGGAGGCCGTGGCGCGCCAGTTCGCCAACAAACAAAAGGTGCTGATCGTGCGCAACGGCTGGTTCAGCTTCCGCTGGAGCCAGATTTTCGACGCCGACACCGGCCTGGGCGGCGGCGCCGTGGTTTGCAAGGCCCGCAAGCAGGGCGACGGCCCGCAGGCGCCCTGGGCGCCGTGCCCGGCCGAGGAAGTGGCGGCCGCCATCCGCGCCGAGCAGCCCAAGGTAGTGTTCGCGCCGCACGTGGAAACGGCCAGCGGCATCATCCTCTCCGACGACTACATCCGCACCGTGAGCGCCGCCGCGCACGAGGTGGGCGCGCTGTTCGTGCTCGACTGCATCGCCTCTGGCGCCATGTGGGTGGACATGCAGGCCACCGGCGTGGACGTGCTGATCTCCGCCCCGCAAAAGGGCTGGAGCGGCTCGCCCTGCTGCGCCATGGTGATGCTCAGCGAACGCGCGCGCCAGGCCATCGACGGCACGACGAGCAGCAGCTTCGCGTGCGACCTGAAGAAGTGGATGCAGATCGCCGAAGGCTACGAAAAAGGCCAGCACGCGTACCACACCACCATGCCCACCGACGCGCTGGTGCGCCTGCGCGACGTGATGCAGGAAACGCGGGAATACGGCTTTGCCAAGGTGCGCCAGGAGCAGATCGCGCTGGGCGCCCAGGTGCGCGCGCTGCTGGAGAGCAAGGGCTTCCCCAGCGTGGCCGCCGAGGGCTGGAAGGCGCCCGGCGTGGTGGTCAGCTACACCACGGACCCCGGCATCCAGAATGCCAGCAAGTTCGCCGCCGTGGGCCTGCAGACGGCCTCGGGCGTGCCGCTGCAGTGCGACGAGGGGCCAGACTTCAAGAGCTTCCGCATCGGCCTGTTCGGCCTGGAGAAGTGGCACAACGTGGAGCGCACGGTGGGCCACCTGCGCGACGCGCTGGACCGTATCGCCTGACCACGCGGCCCATGGCCCTGCAGTCGCGCCAGCTCTCCACCCCCTTGGGTGAGATGCTGGCCGTGGCCTCGCCCCAGGGCCTGTGCCTGCTCGAATTTGTGGACCAGGGCGGCGTGGAGCGCGAGCTGGCCCAGGTCGAGGCCGCGCGCGGCGGCCCGGCGCAGCCGGGCGACAGTGCGGTGCTGGCGCAGACGGCGCACGAACTCGCTGAATATTTTGCCGGGCAACGCCAGCGCTTTGGCGTGCCGCTGGACCTGGTGGGCACCCCGTTCCAACGCAGCGCCTGGCAGGCCCTGTTAGACATCCCCTACGGACAAACGCGCAGCTACGCCGAGCAGGCCCGCGCCATCGCCCGCCCCAGCGCCACGCGCGCCGTGGCGGCGGCCAATGGGCAGAACAAGGTCTCCATCATCGTGCCCTGCCACCGCGTGATCGGCAGCGACGGCAGCCTCACCGGTTTTGGCGGTGGCCTGCCGCGCAAGCGGGCGCTGCTGGCGCTGGAGGGCGGCACCGCTCAGCGCGATTGGGTGGCTGAAGGTTTTGAGTGAAATTGGGCTCCGGCGCCCATTGAATAAGCGCTGTAAGCTACCAAAACAATAGCAATTGTCCTGGCGGCGCTTCAGCCACCCCGTATCTGGCTCAACGACCGGCTGGGCGTGATGGCCTCCGGGTCGATCAGGCAGTGCAGCAGCACGGGCAGCCGCGTGGCCTGGGCCTGCGCGCGCAGGCGCGCCAGCGCCGGGGCGAAGTCCTCGGTGCGTTCCACGCGCGCGCCATGGCCGCCAAAGGCCTGGGCGTAGGCCGCGAAATCGGGGTTCTGCAAGGCCGTGCCGCTGACGCGGTGCGGGTATTCGCGCTCCTGGTGCATGCGGATGGTGCCGTACATGCCGTTGTCCAGCAGCACCACGATGAGGGGCAGCCGGTACTGTACGGCGGTGGCGAATTCCTGGCCGTGCATGAGGAAGTCGCCGTCGCCCGCGAACACCACCACCGTGCGCTCGGGCCATAGGCGCTGCGCTCCCACGCCGGCCGGCAGGCCGTAGCCCATGCTGCCGCTGGTGGGCGCGAGCTGCGTGCCGAACTGGCGGAACGGCCAGAAGCGGTGCACCCAGGTGGCGAAGTTGCCCGCGCCGTTGCAGAAGATGGCATCGGGCGGCAGCACTGCGCGCAGGTGCTGCATCACCGCGCCCATTTGCAGCTCGCCGGGGATGCGGATCGGTGCCGGGTCGCTCCAGGCCTGGTAGGCGGCATGGGCTTCGTGCACGGCCTGCTGGCGCTCGGCACGGGGCGCTTGCGCTGCCGTGCTGGGCAGGGCGGCGCAGAAGGCCGTGGGCGTGGCGTTGATGGGCAGCTGTGCCTGGTACACGCGGCCCAGTTCATCGGGGTCGGGGTGCACATGCACCAGCGGTATCTGCGGCGTGGGAATGTCGAGCAGGGTGTAGCCTTGCGAGGGCACTTCCGACAGGCGGCCGCCGACGAGCAGCAGTAGGTCCGCCGCGCGGATGCGCGCCAGCAGGGCGGGGTTCACGCCCAGGCCCAGGTCGCCCGCGTAGCAGGGGTGTTGGTGGTCGAACAGCATCTGGCGCCGGAACGAACATGCCACGGGCAGGGCGTGGGCGGCGGCGAAGTCCTGGAAGCGCGCCACGGCCTCGGCGTTCCAGCGGCTGCCGCCGACGATGGCCACCGGGTTGCGCGCCTGACTGAGACGTTCGAGCAGTTGCGACATTTGTGCCGGGCTTGGAGCGCTTTCGATGGGCTGGAGCGTGCGCGCGGCAGGCGCCTCGGCACGCTCGACCAGCATGTCCTCGGGCAGGGCCACCACCACCGGGCCGGGGCGCCCGCTGCAGGCCACGCTGAAGGCGCGCGCCACGATCTCGGGCAGGCGGCGCGCGTCGTCCACCTCGGTGGCCCACTTGGCGAAGGGGCCGAAGGCGGCGCGGTAGTCCACCTCCTGGAAGGCCTCGCGCCCGCGCGCGCCGCGCTCGATCTGGCCGACGAACAGCACCATGGGCGTGGAATCCTGCATGGCGATGTGCACGCCCGCTGCCGCGTTGGTGGCGCCGGGGCCGCGCGTGACGAAGCACACACCGGGCTGCCCGGTGAGTTTGCCGTGCGCCTCGGCCATCATGGCCGCGCCGCCTTCCTGGCGGCACACCGTCAGTTCGATGGGCGCGTCGTGCAATGCATCAAGCACGGCCAGGTAGCTTTCGCCGGGCACGCAGAAAATGTGCTGCACGCCGTGCAGCACAAGCTGATCGACCAGGATCTGGCCGCCGGTGCGCAGCAGGGTGGGGGTGGTTTCAGATGACATTGCGTTCGAGCAGGGGGCGGTTGTCGAGAAGGCGCTGGAAGGCCAGGGGTTCCAGGTCCAGCGTTTGCCAGCGGCCGGTGAGGATGAGCTCGGCCAGACCGCGCCCGACGGCCGGGCATTGCTGCAGGCCGTGGCCGGAGAAGCCGTTGGCGAAATACAGGTTGTCGCAGGCCGGATGCAGGCCCAGGATGGCGTTGTGGTCGAACGCATTCATCTCGTAGTAGCCCGCCCAGGTGCTGCGCAGGCGCAGTGCCTCGAAGGCCGGGATGCGTTCTGCCAGTGTGGGCCAGACATGGTCCTCGAAAGCCGCGTGGTCCGGGTCCAGCGGCGCATCGTCGGGGTCCGCGTCCTCGGGTGGGGCGTAGCCTGCGATGAAGCCCGCACCTTCAGGCCGCAGCCAGATGCCCGAGGGGTCGATGAGCAGCGGGCAGCCGGGCAGCGCCTCGGGGCAAGTGAAGTGGAACACCGTGCGCCGTTTGCCAAACACCGGCAGGTCAATGCCCAGCCACTGCGCCACCGGGCGCGCCCAGGCGCCTGCGGCGTTGACCACGGCGCAGCATTCCAGCCGCTGGCCATCCGCCAGGCGCAGCGCCTGGATGTGTTGCACGCCGCCGCTGGCCTGCGTGTCTACGCCCACCGCCTCGGCCTGCACATAGCGCACGCCCTGGGCCTGGGCCTTGCGCCGCAGGGCCTGCAGCAGGCTGTAGCCGTCGAACCAGCCCTCGGCCGAGAGGCCGAGCGAACCGAGCGTGACGCCGTCCGTGGAGAGCCAGGGAAAGCGCTCGCGCAGCGCATCGGGTGCGAGCAGGGCCACGTCGGCGCCCATGCCGCGCTGCACCGTATGGTTGTCGCGCAGCACGGATTCGCCCGCCGGGCTGGCCAGGTACAGGTAGCCCGCTTCGACCAGTCCGATATCAGGCTGCTCCCCAGGCACCTGCAAGCGCGTGCCGATGGTGCGCAGGAATTCGATGCCGAATTGCGAGATGGCAATGTTGATCGGGCTGGAGAACTGCTGCCGGATCGAGCTGGCCGACAACGCCGACGAGGCGCGTGCGTAGCTGGGGTCGCGCTCGACCACGACGACGCGTTGCTGCGGCGCCAGCTGCGTCAGGAAAAAGGCAATGGCGCTGCCAATGGCGCCGCCGCCGATGATGGCGATCGGCGCGCCCTGGGGGTTGGCGATCATGGGATCAGACGTCGAAACGCACGCCTTGGGCCAGCGGCAGCGCGTCGCTGTAGTTGATGGTGTTGGTCGCGCGGCGCATGTAGCCCTTCCAGGCGTCGGAGCCCGATTCACGGCCACCGCCGGTTTCCTTCTCGCCGCCAAAGGCACCGCCGATCTCGGCGCCCGAGGTGCCGATGTTCACGTTGGCAATGCCGCAGTCGCTGCCGGTGCTGGAGAGGAAGCGCTCGGCCTCGCGCAGGTCGGTGGTGAAGATGGCCGACGACAGGCCCTGGGGCACGCCGTTCTGCAGGGCAATGGCCTCGTCCAGGCTGGTGCAGGTCAGCACATAGAGGATGGGTGCGAAGGTCTCGTGCTGCACCACGGCGCTCTGTGCCGGCATGCGCACCAGGGCCGGGCGGGCGTACCAGGCGTCCTCGCCCAGGGCCTGGCATTCGCGCTCGCCGCCATGCACCGTGCCGCCCTGTTCGCGCGCCTGGGCCAGGGCACTCTGCATCTGCTCAAAAGACGCGCGGTCCACCAGCGGGCCGACGAGCACGCCGTCCTCCAGCGGGTCGCCCACGCGCACGCTGGCGTAGATTTTTTCCAGCCGCGCCAGCAGCGGCGCGGCCACGTCGCGGTGCACGATGAGGCGGCGCAGCGTGGTGCAGCGCTGGCCCGCCGTGCCCACGGCGGCAAAGGTGATGGCGCGTGCGGCCAGTTCCAGGTCGGCGCTGGGCATGACCACCATGGCGTTGTTGCCGCCCAGCTCCAGGATGCTGCGGCCAAAGCGCTGCGCCACGTCCACCGCCACGGCGCGGCCCATGCGCGTGCTGCCGGTGGCGCTGACCACAGGCACGCGTGGCGAGCGCGCCAGCAGCTCGCCCATCTCGCGCCCGCCCAGCAGCAGCGTGGCCAGGCCGTCGGGGGCGGCCACGCCCTGCTCGGCGGAAAACTCGTCCAGCGTCTGCTGCAGCAGGTGGTGGCAGGCAATGGCGCACAGCGGGGTCTTTTCCGACGGCTTCCAGGCCACGGCGTTGCCGCACACCAGGGCCAGCGCGGTGTTCCACGCCCACACGGCCACGGGGAAGTTGAAGGCCGAGATCACACCCACCACGCCCATGGGGTGCCAGGTTTCCATCATGCGGTGGCCGGGGCGTTCGCTGGCAATCGTCAGGCCGTGCAACTGGCGCGACAGGCCCACGGCGAAGTCGCAGATGTCGATCATCTCCTGCACCTCGCCCAGCCCTTCGGAGCGCACCTTGCCCGCCTCCAGCGACACCAGCAGGCCCAGCGCCTCCTTGTGCTGGCGCAGCTTCTGGCCCAGGCGGCGCACCAGTTCGCCGCGCACGGGCGCGGGCGTGGCGCGCCACTGCAGGAAGGCGGCGTGCGCACCCTCAATGAGTGCCTGGGCCTGTGCGCTGGTGTGGCTGGCGAGCTGGGCGTACACGGCGCCGTCGCGCGGTGCGCGCACGCTCAGGCCCTGGCCTTGCCAGGGGGCCAGGTCCAGGCCCAGTTGCTGCAGAACGGTGTCGAAAAGGGTGCGGGAGGAAGCGGTCATGGAAGGCCAGAAAGGTGTAACAAAGAAAGGGGCCCTGACGGCGGTCCGCAGGGCATGGCTTGCATGGTAATTGCGTTCAGTGCACGCAACAACTGCTTTATCCTCCATGATTGTTGAGTTTTATGAACAAGAAGGAGCGCTCCGCACATGCGCAAAGACATCCCCAGCCTCGGGGTACTGCAGGCCTTCGAGGCATCGGCGCGGCTGCAGAGCTTTTCGCGCGCGGCCGAGGAGCTGGCGCTCACCCCCAGCGCGGTGAGTCGCCATGTGGCGGCGCTCGAAGCGCGCCTGGGCGTGACGCTGTTTCTGCGCACGCGCCGCCGCCTACTGCTGACCGACACCGGCCGCAGCTACGCCGCGCGCATCCGCCTGCACCTGGAGCAGATCGAGCGCGACACACAGGAAATCCGCGTCGGCCGCGAAGAAGGCTATGTGCTGCACCTGGCGGTCGTGTCCACCTTCTGCACGCAGTGGCTCATTCCGCGCCTGCCGCAGTTTGCAGCGCTGCACCCGCGCATCACGCTCAACCTGTCGGTGCGCTCCGAGGCCTTTGCGTTTGACGAAAGCGGCTTCGACGCCGCCATCTATTACGGCGACCGGCTCTGGCCCGACACCCAGGGCTGCATGGTGGTGCCCGAAGGCCCCTGCGTGCCCGTGTGCAGCCCGGCCTACGCCGCCGCCCACGCGCTGCACGACGAGGCCGCCTGGCTGCACTGCCCGCACCTCACGCTGGCCTCGCGCGCCAATGCCTGGCGCGACTGGTATGCCGCACGCGGCTGGCACTACACGCTGCACGCCTCGCGCGGGCCGCGCCACGAGCTGTTCTCCATGGTCATGGCAGCGGCCGCCGCCGGTCTGGGC
>C687J35021_10001747_pt1 | contig 16083 bp, 15 predicted proteins | sample RifCSPhighO2_12_FD_35021 | JGI IMG/M metagenome (IMG submission 35021)
CAAGGCGTGCGGTCTGCCGCAAGGTCAAGGCGTGCGCCCTGGCACCTACTGCGAACCGAAGATGACCACCGTCGGCTCCCAGGACACCACCGGCCCGATGACCCGCGACGAGCTGAAAGACCTCGCCTGCCTGGGCTTCTCCGCCGACTGGTGATGCAGTCGTTCTGCCACACCGCTGCGTATCCGAAGCCGATCGACGTCACCACCCACCACACCCTGCCGGATTTCATCCGCACCCGTGGCGGCGTGTCCCTGCGTCCGGGCGACGGCATCATCCACAGCTGGCTGAACCGCATGCTGCTGCCGGACACCGTCGGCACCGGCGGCGACTCGCACACCCGCTTCCCGATCGGCATCTCCTTCCCGGCCGGTTCCGGCCTGGTCGCCTTCGCCGCTGCCACCGGCGTGATGCCGCTGGACATGCCGGAGTCGGTACTGGTGCGCTTCAAGGGCAAACTGCAACCGGGCATCACCCTGCGTGACCTGGTGCATGCCATCCCTTACTACGCCATCCAGAAAGGCCTGCTGACCGTCGAGAAGAAGGGCAAGATCAACGCCTTCTCCGGCCGCATCCTCGAGATCGAAGGCCTCGACGAACTGACCGTCGAGCAGGCGTTCGAACTGTCCGACGCCTCTGCCGAGCGCTCCGCCGCCGGTTGCACCATCAAGCTGCCAGAAAAGGCCATCGCCGAATACCTGCGTTCGAACATCACCCTGCTGCGCTGGATGATCAGCGAAGGCTACGGCGATGCGCGCACCATGGAGCGTCGCGCCCAGGCGATGGAAGCCTGGTTGGCCGATCCGAAGCTGATGGAAGCCGACCAGGACGCCGAGTACGCCGAAATCATCGAAATCGACCTGGCCGACATCAACGAGCCGGTGCTCTGCGCACCGAACGACCCGGACGACGCCCGTCTGCTGTCCAGCGTTGCCGGTGAGAAGATCGACGAAGTGTTTATCGGTTCGTGCATGACCAACATCGGTCACTTCCGCGCGGCCGGCAAGCTGCTGGAAAAAGTCGAAGGCACCCTGCCGACTCGCCTGTGGCTGTCGCCGCCGACCAAGATGGACCAGCATCAGCTGACCGAAGAAGGCTACTACGGCATCTACGGCAAAGCCGGTGCGCGCATGGAAATGCCGGGCTGCTCGCTGTGCATGGGTAACCAGGCACGCGTCGAGGCGAACGCCACCGTGGTCTCGACCTCGACCCGCAACTTCCCCAACCGTCTGGGCGATGGTGCCAACGTCTACCTGGCTTCGGCCGAGTTGGCCGCGGTGGCTTCGATCCTCGGTCGCCTGCCGAGCGTCGAGGAGTACATGGTCTACGCGAAGGAAATCGACACCATGGCAGCGGACGTATACCGCTACCTGAGTTTCGACCAGATCGCCGAGTTCCGTGAAGCGGCAGCGAACGCCAACATCCCGNTCGTGCAAGCCTAAACGTAACCCCGCGTGAAGAAGAGCCCCGCCCCGTGCGGGGCTTTTTCTTTTCTGAAGCGCTTGCAGGCGAATGTCCAGCAGCTACCTTTTCAATAGGAATATCAGCGGACGCATTTACAGCATCAGGAGAAATTCATGAAAAACTGGCTAATCGCGGCTCTGTGCGCCTTCACCCTGGCAGGCTGCAGCAGCGAATACATCATCACCACCACCGATGGCCAGATGCTGACCAGCGANGGCAAGCCTCAGCTGGATAAAGANACCGGCATGATCGAGTTCACCGACAGCGAGGGCCGCAAGCANCAGATCCCGCAAAGCAACGTCAAACAGATGCTCGAACGCTAAACCAAGCCCAANNCACCTTTGGNACTATTGCCGCGTGCCAATGATGCTTTTCAGCGACGCGTGGCGTGTGCTGGCATATCACTTGCTTAATCCCTGTCAACCGAGCCCTTCCAACGGCGGAATCGGCTTGATAGACAATGGTGTCGCTCCAATCGCTGGGTCATGCAGTCATTGGAGCGGCACCTTTTTGTATTGATCTGGGAAAAGCGCCATGAGCGAGCATATAAACAGCCGTATCGATACACAGGCATGGGCTGCCGGTAGCGATACACCGGAAAAGCGTGTGCTGAACCTGGGCTTCATGGCCCTGACCGATGCCGCATCGGTGATTGTCGCCGCCACTCAGGGCTTCGCCGAGAAATATGGGTTAACCATCAACCTGCAACGCCAAGCATCTTGGGCTAGCCTGCGCGACAAACTGCTCAGCGGTGAACTCGATGCTGCGCACAGCCTCTATGGCCTGATCTATGGCGTACAACTCGGCCTTGGCGGCGCGCCGGCCACCGACATGGCGGTGTTGATGGGCCTGAACCAGAACGGCCAGAGCATCAACCTATCGCATGCCCTGCAATTCGCTGGCGTGACCACAAGCGACGCACTAAATCTGCGCGCGCACCAAAAAGGCGCAAGACTAACCTTCGCCCAGACCCTCCCCACCGGCACCCACGCCATGTGGCTTTATTACTGGCTGGCCAGTCAGGGCATTCACCCCCTTGAGGATGTNGACAGCGTGGTGGTGCCACCGCCACAAATGGTCGCTCACCTCAAAGCCCGGCGCATCGACGGTTTCTGCGCGGGCGAGCCTTGGTGCGCCCAGGCGGTCGATGAAAATCTCGGGTTTACCCTGGCCACGACCCAGTCGATCTGGCCGGATCACCCGGAAAAGGTGCTCGGCTGCACCCGCGCCTTTGTCGAGCAACACCCCAATACCGCCCGCGCCCTGGTGATGGCCGTATTGGAAGCCAGCCGTTTCATCGACGAAAATGAAGAAAACAAGCGCAGCACTGCGAAGTTTCTCAGCGGCAGCGACTATGTCGATGCACCACTGAGCGCCATCCAGCCGCGTTTTCTCGGTCAGTATCAGGATGGTCTTGGCCATGCCTGGCTGGACCCGCACCCGCTGCGCTTTCACGCTGACGGTGCAGTCAACATGCCCTACATCTCCGATGGCATGTGGTTCATGACCCAGTTCCGCCGCTGGGGCCTGCTGCGCGACGATCCCGATTACCAGGGTATCGCCCGCCAAGTGCAACAGCTTGACCTCTACCGCCAAGCGGCGGAGGCTTTGAATATCAGGGTACCGGCCGAACAGCGCAGCGCCACGCTGCTCGATGGCAAGACCTGGGATGGTTCAGATCCGGTGGGCTATGCCCGCAGCTTTACCCTCCACGCCTTGGCCGACAGCGACGCTGTCGCCCTGTAATTGCCCAGAGAGCCACACCCATGCTGCGCATCCTATTGATCAACGACACTCCGAAGAAGGTCGGTCGCCTGAAAGCCGCGCTGATCGAAGCCGGCTTCGAGGTGATAGACGAATCCGGGCTGACCATCGACCTGCCCGAACGCGTCGAGGCCATACGCCCCGACGTGATCCTGATCGACACCGAATCCCCCAGCCGCGACGTGATGGAGCAAGTGGTCCTGGTCAGCCGCGACCAACCGCGCCCGATCGTCATGTTCACCGACGAGCATGACCCTGGGGTAATGCGCCAGGCCATTCAGTCCGGGGTCAGTGCCTACATCGTCGAAGGCATCCACGCTCAACGCCTGCAACCAATACTCGACGTGGCCATGGCCCGTTTCGAGAGCGATCAGGCGCTACGCGCACAGCTACAGGCACGCGACGCACAGCTGGCCGAGCGCAAACGAATCGAACTGGCCAAAGGCCTGCTGATGAAAATGAAAAGCTGCAACGAGGAAGAGGCCTATACCCTGATGCGTCGCCAAGCCATGAGCCGGCAGCAGAAACTGTTACAGGTCGCCGAGCAGATCATCGCCATGCACGACATGCTGGGCAGTTGACCCCACTAGCGGCCATCGTCCAGTGGCCGCTCTCTGTATCAGCTTCGCCACCCTCTCCTCTAGCGTCCGACTGTACTGCTCGACGGACGACTGTACCTATCGCCTGACGATTGCGCGCGCAACTGTATGGCCCGATGCGCCTGAGTGTGTGACTGTTGCGTCACTGCTCGGCCGACTAGGGTGGAGGCATCCGCATAGCCATCCGCCGACAGTGAGAGCCCCATGTCCAGCCATGACGAAGAGCGCCAGCTCCTGACCGAAGCCGACCGGCGCGCGCTGCAGTACCTTGACAGTATCGCGACCCGCCCGGTGTTTCCGCCGCTCGCGGCCATCGCCGCTTTGCGCGCATTCGACGAGGCGCTGCCCGAACACGGCAGCCCTTCGAGCCAGGTGCTGCAGCGCCTGGATGACATTGGCTCGGCGGCGACCGTGGTCTCCAATGGGCCGCGCTATTTCGGCTTCGTCATCGGCGCCACGCTGCCGGCGGCCGCTGCAGCGGAACGCCTGGTGCTGGCCTGGGACCAGTGTGCTTCCTCATTCGACAACTCGCCGGTGGCCGATACCCTGGAGCGGATTGCCGGGCGCTGGATCATCGAGCTGCTCGGCTTGCCCTCGTCCAGTGCAGTAGGATTCGGCACCAGCAGCACCGCCTCGACCCTTGCCTGCCTGTCTGCCGCACGGCGTGCCTTGCTCGCGCGCAGGGGCTGGGATTTCGACGGCGACGGCCTGACCGGCGCACCGGAAGTACGCGTGGTGATTTCCGCAAGCTGCCATGTAACCGTGCAGAAAGCCCTGCGCATCCTCGGTTTCGGCATCAAGCGCCTGATAGTCGCGCCAACCGACGCACAAGGCCGGATCGACCCCACACAACTGCCGGAGCTGGACGAGCTGAGTATCCTCTGCCTGCAGGCCGGCGAGGTGAATACCGGCGAGTTCGATCCCTTCGCCGAACTGATCCCCAGAGCCAAGGCCGCCGGCGCCTGGGTGCATGTCGACGGCGCCTTCGGCCTGTGGGCACGCGCGTCCTCCTCAGCCGCACTCGCCGATGGCGTCGAGCTGGCCGATAGCTGGACCACCGATGGCCATAAATGGCTGAACACGCCCTACGACGGCGCCATGGCCATCTGCCGCGATGCCGATGCCCTGGCCAGTGCGATGAACTGCGATGCGGTGTACGCCAGTGCTTCCAAGGATGCGCAGAAGAACCTGACCCTGGAGTTCTCCCGCCGCGCGCGGGGCGTACCGATCTGGGCGGCGCTGTCCTCTCTCGGCCGCGCCGGCCTGCGTGAAATGATTGACCGGCATATCCGCCAGGCCAGCCATCTGGCGACCCAGTTGCGCGCGGCCGGTTACCAGGTGCTCAACCGTGTCGTGTTGAATCAGGTCCTGCTGCGCGCCGACAGCGACCGGCAGACGCTGGCGATCCGCGTCGCCGCACAGAGTTCGGGGCAGGTCTGGTTCGGCCCGACCGTCTGGCAGGGGCGCCCGGCGTTTCGTCTCAGCGTGTCATCCTGGCGTACCAGCGATGCCGATATCGAGACACTGATCGAGGTGTTGCGCGAACTCAAGCGCACCACACCAGCTTGAATCAACACGCCCGCCCGGTGCATCGAGAATCCACTCGACAAGCGCCGGGCGCTGCGTTTATCGTCGCCGCCTGGCCACCGCAGTGGCCAACGTCGCTCGGACGGTTCCGGGCGCTTACGTTTCGAGGACAGCATGGCTGACCAAGCTCCGCGCCGCTTTGCGCGCATCGATCGACTCCCGCCCTACGTATTCAACATCACGGCCGAACTGAAGATGGCTGCCCGCCGCCGTGGCGAGGACATCATCGACTTCAGCATGGGNAACCCCGACGGACCAACACCGCCGCATATCGTCGAGAAGCTGGTGCAGGTCGCCCAGCGCGAAGATACNCACGGCTACTCCACNTCNCGTGGCATCCCGCGNCTGCGCCGNGCCATCTCGCGCTGGTACCAGGATCGCTACGACGTCGAGATCGACCCGGAAAGCGAAGCCATCGTCACCATCGGCTCCAAGGAAGGCCTGGCGCACCTGATGCTNGCCACCCTGGACCACGGCGANACCGTNCTGGTGCCNAACCCCAGCTACCCGATCCACATCTATGGCGCAGTGATTGCCGGCGCCCAGGTACGTTCGGTGCCGCTGGTACCCGGCGTGGACTTCTTCGCCGAACTGGAACGGGCCATTCGCGAGTCGATCCCCAAGCCGAAGATGATGATCCTCGGCTTCCCCTCCAACCCCACAGCCCAGTGCGTGGAGCTGGACTTCTTCGAGCGCGTGGTGGCCCTGGCCAAGCAGTATGACGTGCTGGTGATTCATGACCTGGCCTATGCCGATATCGTCTACGACGGCTGGAAGGCTCCGTCGATCATGCAGGTACCGGGAGCCAAGGACATTGCCGTGGAGTTCTTCACCCTATCGAAGAGCTACAACATGGCCGGCTGGCGCATCGGCTTCATGGTTGGCAACAAGGAGCTGGTCAACGCTCTGGCGCGGATCAAGAGCTACCACGACTACGGCACCTTCACGCCGCTGCAAGTCGCCGCCATCGCGGCGCTGGAGGGCGACCAGCAGTGCGTGCTCGATATCGCCGAACAATATCGCCAGCGCCGCAATGTGCTGGTCAAAGGGCTGCACGAGATCGGCTGGATGGTGGTGAACCCGAAAGCCTCGATGTACGTCTGGGCAAAGATTCCCGAAGCCTACGCGGGACTTGGCTCGCTGGAGTTCGCCAAGAAACTGCTGCTGGATGCCAAGGTGTGCGTGTCACCCGGCGTCGGCTTTGGCGATTATGGCGATGACCATGTGCGCTTTGCCCTGATCGAGAACCAGGATCGCATTCGCCAGGCCGTACGCGGGATCAAGGCGATGTTCCGGGCCGATGGCCTGATTCAAGCGCCAGTGCCGAGCAAACCGCGCAAGGCCCCGAATAGCTAAGCAAACTGTCACCTTGGTGCGTACCCGCGAAACGTTTTTTTCGCGGGCACGCACTAGGCAAACCCGCCTGCGCATTACCCCGAATAATCCAGTACCGTCCACACCCGTGTCAGCCCAGTGCCAATTACACAGCCGGCATCGCCCAGTTGCTGGTTGTCGTGCAGCGCCATCAGGGTGGTGGCGCCGTCCGCATCATCGGCGCGCTCGGTCAGCCATTGCACCCGGCCGCAGTTGGCCGTTTCGATTACATAGCTGGCGGCAACCGCAGAATGCTGGCTCGGCAGCTTGATCACATCCACCACCGTACCGCGCTCCTCCACCCGCTTGCCATCCGAGACCAGCACCGCCCAAGCCTGGCTGTTTTCAATCACCAGATAAGAGCCATTAGCCTTGGGTTGCTCGACCTGCGGCTGGGCGCAACCTGCCAGCAGCCCCAACAGCACAATTGTCATCAGCATCTGTTGCATTACTAGTTGCTCCTCTGCAGTCCCGACGNTCAGTGGCTGTGCAAGCGACTGGCGAGGGGTGATCGAGTGAATACCCAGAAGGGTCTGGCTTTACTATTGTCGAATACTGTTTATTTGTACAGTACTTTTCGACTACCCTTGTCGCAGCTATCTCGCCAGGTCTGCTGGACACGAACACCTGGCCAATCCACCGCGTTAATCGGGAGCACAACGATGCTGGACGTCTTGCAACTGAAACACAGCGTGAACCGGATGCACCTGGATAAAGTTCGCGCCACCGTCGCCGAACTGCACTTGGAGGGCATCGTCACCGAGGGCCGAACCCCTTTCACCCGCGTGCACTTCAACACCTGCTTCGCCGAAATCGAGGCACTGCTGCAACGCGCCGGCTATCACAAGCAGCTCGACGTGGTGGGCTATCAGGGCCTTGCCTACGCCATGTTCGACCCGGCGCGCTGGGATGCGGTCGATGTACTGAAGTGGCTCAAGGAGTTTGTCGAGGAGGCGCAGATGAAACCTGCCGTCCGATAAACCGCAGCGTCATGACACCACAGGCGCGAGCACACAGGCTGCGGTGGAGTGCGCAGTACCGTAATGCTCAAGGGCGGTGAAACTATCGAACGCAACGCCGCAGCGGGCGTTCGGAGGTCGCAGTAGGCGGGAGCTTCTTCACAAGCTCTCGATCCAGCGCCACGCTCGTCCCTCCTTCAAGAGCAGCAAACACCGCCGCCCTGGAGGGGCCTGGGCCGCGAACCGTCGGCCGAGCCAATATCCATTCGCGGACTAGTCCCCCTCCCACAAGGCGCCCGTTCCCGACAACCGTAGAACGGACAAGCCCCCATCAACGCCTTTCACACTGCCGACCAGGGAACGTGAAAAGCGAACCAAAAGCGCTCACGGCTCCTTCAGTGCGCCCGCCATTGGATCAAAATCCCGCAAACAGGCAGACACCCTTACCGTTTGGTCTTCAGTAAACTCTGAGTTTATAAACTATATTGTGGATTAATTATTAGTTTTAAATATCTGATATACATAGATTAATACTAAATATTCCAGAACCAGTCGAGGCGCCGAAACGGCGATGGGCCAGCCGCCACGCCCATCGCTGCAGCAAGCCTGGCAAGCCCTTTGCATATGTCCCGTNAAGACCTAACACCCGTCTTCGGATCGCCAACGGCGGTGATCGAGACGAATAGACAAAGACGTCAAAGGCACCCTGCCCTAGCTGGCAGAGTTGTCTATTGACGTCTTTTTTTTCGTTTCCGAAAACTGAGGAACCACCATGCGTAACTCCACCGCCCGCCGCTCCTTCATGAAAAAGACCCTGACCGGCCTTGGCTGCGCCGCCGTCATGCTGCTCACGCCGTTGAGCATGCAGATCGCTCACGCCGCCAACCCGGAGAAGGACGAACTCAAGCTGGGCTTCATCAAGCTGACCGACATGGCCCCACTGGCGATTGCCTACGAGAAAGGCTTCTTCGAGGATGAGGGCCTGTACGTCACCCTGGAAGCCCAGGCCAACTGGAAAGTCCTGCTGGACCGGGTGATCACCGGCGAGCTGGACGGCGCGCACATGCTCGCCGGCCAACCCCTGGGGGCGACCATCGGCTTCGGCACCAAGGCCGAGGTAGTCACTGCCTTCTCCATGGACCTCAACGGTAATGGCATCACCATGTCCAATGCCGTCTGGGAAGAAATGAAGAAGCACGTGCCGATGGAAAACGGCAAGCCGGTACATCCGATCAAGGCCGATGCACTCAAGCCGGTGATCGAGCAGTACAAGGCCAAGGGCAAGCCCTTCAACCTGGGCATGGTCTTCCCGGTGTCCACCCACAACTATGAATTGCGCTACTGGCTGGCCGCCGGCGGCATCAACCCCGGCTACTACGCACCGGCCAGGGGCGACATTACCGGCACTCTCAACGCCGATGCCCTGCTCTCGGTAACCCCGCCGCCGCAAATGCCGGCCACGCTCGAGGCCGGCACCATTGACGGTTACAGCGTGGGCGAGCCTTGGAACCAGGCTGCCGTGTTCAAGGGCATCGGCGTGCCGGTGATCACCGACTACGAAATCTGGAAGAACAATCCCGAGAAAGTCCTTGGCGTATCGAAAGCCTGGGCCGACGCCAACCCGGAAACCCACAAGCGCCTGGTCAAGGCGCTGATCCGCGCCGGCATGTGGCTGGATGAAAACGACAACGCCAACCGCCAGGAAGCCGTGGAGATCCTCTCGCGCCCCGAATACGTTGGCGCCGATGCCAAGGTACTCGCCAACTCGATGACCGGCACCTTCGAGTACGAGAAGGGGGACAAGCGCGCAGTACCGGATTTCAACGTGTTCTTCCGCTATAACGCGACCTACCCCTACTACTCCGACGCCATCTGGTACCTGACCCAGATGCGCCGCTGGGGCCAGATCGGCGAAGCCAAGCCGGACAGCTGGTACCTGGATACCGCCAAGCAGGTCTACTTGCCGGCGGTGTACCAGAGTGCTGCCAGCGAGCTGGTCGCGGAAGGCAAGGCCAAGGCCGAAGACTTCCCTCCGGCCAACGAAGAGGGTTTCCGTGCCCCCTCCAACGAGTTCATCGATGGCGTGACCTATGACGGGCGCAAGCCGAACGAGTACATCAACCAATTCAAGATTGGTCTGAAAGCCGACTCCGTTCTGTAACGCATCTATATGCCCTGGGGGCCGGACACTCCGGCCCCCCTCTGCTTCGAGGACAAGACGATGAGCAACCCCGCCGTCGCCCAGCCCATTCAAGACACGCTGAAATCCGCTCGTGGCCAGGCCCTCAAACGCTGGTTACCCCGCGTGCTGATGCCCATGTTCGGCATCCTCGTCTTCCTGCTGTTCTGGCAGATGGTTGCCGGCAGCATTGACACCAGTCTCGGTAAATTCCCTGGCCCGACCCAAGTCGCCAGCCAGTTCAGCGCCCTGGTCGACGAACACCTGCGCGAGCAGAAACGTGCCGACGCCTTCTTCGAGCGCCAGGAAATACGCAATGCCGAGAAACTGGCCAAGGACCCTGAAGCCAAAATCAGCATTCGCCCATACACCGGCAAGCCGACGTTCTTCAAACAGATCTTCACCAGCCTGTACACGGTCATGACCGGCTTTTTCATCGCTTCGCTACTGGCCATCCCGCTGGGCATCGTGTGCGGCCTGAGCAAGCCCATCTACAACGCGGTCAACCCGCTGATCCAGATCTTCAAGCCGGTTTCTCCGCTGGCCTGGCTGCCGCTGGTGACCATGGTGGTCAGCGCCGTCTATACCAGCAGCGATCCACTGTTCGCCAAGTCTTTCGTCACTTCGGCGGTAACCGTGGCGCTGTGCTGCCTGTGGCCAACCGTGATCAACACCACCGTAGGCGTGGCCAACCTGGACAAGGACCTGCAGAACGTCAGTCGCGTGCTTAGCCTGTCGCCCCTCAGCCATGTACGCCGAATCGTCCTGCCGGCGGCCATCCCGATGATCTTCACCGGCCTGCGCCTGTCCCTGGCGACCGGTTGGATGGTCCTGATCGCCGCGGAAATGCTCGCGCAGAATCCCGGCCTGGGCAAATTCATCTGGGACGAGTTCCAGAACGGCAGCTCCAACTCGCTGGGACGGATCATGGTCGCGGTAATCGCCATCGGTCTGCTCGGCTTCGTCCTCGACCGTCTCATGCTCATGCTCCAGCGCTACGTCAGCTGGGACAAGAATGCCGACCTGCGTTAATTGCCAATTTCAGGAGCTCGCCATGAACCATCCACACCTTGAACTGACCGGCGTCGGCATCAGCTTTCCCACTGACAAGGGCCTGTACTGCGCCCTGCAGAACGTCAACCTGAAAATCGACAAGGGCGAGTTCGTGTCCTTGATCGGCCATTCCGGCTGCGGCAAATCGACCGTGCTGAATATCGTCGCCGGCCTCTACCAGGCCAGCACCGGCGGCGTGATCCTCGACAGCCGCGAGGTCAATTCGCCAGGCCCGGAACGTGCGGTGGTGTTCCAGAACCACAGCCTGCTGCCCTGGCTGAGTTGCTACCAGAACATCGAACTGGCGGTGCGCCAGGTATTCCAGGGCAAAAAATCACGCGGTGAAATGCGTGAATGGATCGAGTACAACCTGGAACTGGTGCACATGAGCCACGCGCGCGACAAGCGCCCCAGCGAGATTTCCGGCGGCATGAAACAGCGCATCGGCATCGCCCGCGCGCTGGCCATGCAGCCCAAGGTGCTGTTGATGGATGAGCCCTTCGGCGCTCTCGACGCCTTGACCCGTGCCCACCTGCAGGACTCGCTGATGGAGATCCATGCCGACCTCGGCAATACGGTGATCATGATCACCCACGATGTCGACGAAGCCGTGCTGCTGTCCGATCGCATCGTCATGATGAGCAACGGCCCGGCGGCCAGCGTCGGCGAGATTCTGCGCGTGGACCTGCAACGCCCGCGCGAACGCATCGCCTTGGCGCATGACGCGCGCTATCACGAATACCGCGCCGCCGTGCTGGAATTCCTCTACCAGAAGCAGCAGCGCCCGGCGGCTTGAGCGGTGCCGCCATGAGCCCGCTGCAACCCGCACACCAGGGCGTGGATTGCAGTGGGCTGCCCTGCTCCAGGCTGCGCCGAAGGCTGATAAATCAGCCGCACAGGCGCGAGCAATCCCGGCAGCCCGGTTGAGAAATTCCCGATCCGATTGAACTTACTGCACTGGCGGCCGCCGAAGCCAGGCCATTCACAGATTTTCAAGACTATTAAGGATCAGTCGTGCTTGATCTCACCACTTGGAACCTCTCGGTTCCCACCGACCCATCTCCCACCACCATCGAAACCCCGCGCCTGAACAACGGATATGAAAGCCAGTACTTCCGCCGCAATGGCGACGGCAGTGTCACCTTCTGGGTGCCGGTCGACGGTTCGCATACCGCTGACGCCCGCTACCCGCGCAGCGAGCTGCGCGAAACCCAGGCCGACGGCACGCTGAGCAACTGGTACTACTACAACGCCGACAACTACCTGAACGCGGTGCTGACGATCAACCAGGTGCCGAGCCAGAACAAGATCGTCATCGGCCAGATCCACAGCAAGGACGAACCCGGCAGCAACAATGATCCGCTGGCCAAACTGCAATACCACTACCGCAGCGGCGTCGGTCGCTTGGAACTGTTGCTGCGCAAACGCCCGGGCGATGATTACGTACAGAACATTCTGCTGGCCGAGAACATCCAGCTGAACGAGCGCTTCAGCTATAAACTGCGCATCACGCCGAGCGGCAAGCTGGGTGTCAGCGTCCAGAGCAGCGAGGGCGACAACGGCTCGCTTTATCAGCAATTGAGCGCGTACTGGAGCAAGGAACAGCTGTACTTCAAGGCCGGCGCCTATATCCAGGACAATTACGGCCCTTCCAATGAAGGCGGGCGGGTGACCTTCTATCATGTGAACACCCAGCACCGCTGAGGGCGAGCGAGTAGCTTGGGCGGGCGGAGCATTATTCACCGGGCCAATAGCGCAAAATCGACAAAAGCCCACGTACAATTGCGCCGCCCTAACCCGCCTGCACGAGACCCGCCCATGGCCCGCCTTAAACTCGAGTTCCCCGAAGACCAATACTGCTACAGCACCCACCTGACCGTGCGCGTGACTGACATCAATGCGGCCAACCACCTGGGCAATGACTCGATGATCTCGATGATTTCCGAGGCGCGGGCGCGTTTCCTGTTCGAATTCGGCATTCACGAAACCCACGATGATGGCACCGGCATCATCGTCACCGACCTCGCCACCACCTACCGCACGGAAGCGCATGCACGCGATCAATTGCTGTTCGAGGTCGGCGTGATGGACTTCAACAAATACGGTGGCGACATCACCTTCCGCATCACCCGCCCGGCCGATGGCAGCCTGGTGGCGATGGCCAAGTCGGGCTTCGTGTTCTTCAACTACAAGCTCGGCAAGGTAGTGGCGATGCCGACGGTGTTCAGCGCCAAGTTCCCCAAGGTCAACTGGCTCTTATAAAACAACCCGCATGTCATTGATTTTATGGGTTATGGCGTTTTCCATAGGTAGGAGCGGGCCATGCCCGCGAAACCCATCGCGGCCATGGAACTGGGCGTCCCCGCCGCTCCTACAGGTACCCACAAGCCGACAGACACGATTGCCTCCAGTTTGCTGCGCGACAGCGCTGCGTCGAAGACGGGGGAACCGCGCCTACGGGGGCGTGCCGCTGCGAGTGAAGATGCGGTAGGTGCAGCGCCGGTCCCCCGCCAGCAGGTGTTCGCCGCGCTCGACCCTGACCCCCTCGCCGAGCAACTCACGAAACAGCGCCAGCTCGCCGCCGCAGAGCCGCTGGCACAAGGTCGCCGCCTGGGCGATCGCGCAGTGGTTTTCCACCAACTCCAGCACGCCATCCTCGGCCGGCCGGCACTCGGCCATGAAGCCTTCCGCACTGCGGATGCGTACCAGCGCGGCGACCCGCTGTGCCAGCGGCAGGTCAGTTGCGGGCATCTGTGCGCGGTAGGCCGCCAGCTGCTTGCGCGTCCAGCCATCGGTCAGGCGCTGCAAACCGGCCTCGCCGAAGGCGCTCTGTACGCCCTGCAGCAGGTCGACCGCGAGGGCGCCGTGCCGATCGGGGAAACGCGCATCGGCCTTGGCCGTCAGCCGCCAGACCCGTGCCGGCCGGCCAATCCGGCGCGGCTCGTCGCTGAACGCGACCAGGCCCTCGCCACTCAGCAGGGCCAGCTGCTGGCGCACCGCCATGCTACTCACGCCCAACTGCAGGGCGAGCCGTGCCACGGCTTGCGGGCCGTCCCGCTTGAGCAGGAACAGAACGCGTTCCCGTGCGGAAGCGGGCAGCTCGGTCTTGCTACTGGCAACGTCCATCGCGCCGTCCTTCCTGCAAGTTTGTAAACTTTGTACAGTAAATTATTGGCAATCCAGACTTGCTCGTCCAGCCAAGGGTCGCGCCGGGCCGGCGTGCGCCGAGCGGTCACGACGCGGAGGAACGCCATGAGTGAATTCGTCAAGGTCGCCCGGGTGGGCGACATCGCCCCCGGCACCGGCAAGACCCTGTACCTGGGGGCGACGCCGGTCGCCCTGTTCAACGTCGACGGCCAGTACTACGCCATCCACAACGACTGCCCGCACGAGGACGGTCCGCTGGGCGAAGGCAGCCTGTGCGGCAGCGTGGTGACCTGCCCCGTGCACTCCTACGAGTTCGATGTCTGCAGTGGCGAGTGCCTCACCGATTCGGCCTATTGCGTCGAGCGCTTCGAGGTGCGCGTGGACGACGGCGACATCCTGTTGCGCCGGCCCGAGCCTTGATGGCCGCTCAGGCACGACAGGGTATCTATACTTTGTAAAGAACATTCTTGCAAAACCGGTCTAAGGAGGATGGGCCGAAGGGGTATAGTTGAAGGCAGTTGCCAGCAGCATGAGGAGGCAACGATGAACACCGACAATGCCAAGATCCGCGAACTCAGCCGCCGGGCGTACAAGTACGGGTTCGTCAGCGACCTGCCGAGCGACGCCCTCCCGCGCGGCCTCGACGAGCAGGTCATCCGCCTGATCTCGGCGAAGAAGAGCGAGCCGCAGTGGCTGCTCGACTGGCGCCTGAAGGCCTTCCGCCACTGGCTGACGATGCGCGAGCCGACCTGGCAGAACGTCCACTACGCGCCCATCGACTACCAGGACATCGTCTACTACTCGGCGCCCAAGCCAAAAACCCCGGGGCCCAAGAGCCTCGACGAGGTCGACCCCGAGCTGCGCACGATGTTCGCCAAGCTCGGTATCTCGCTGGCCGAGCAGGAGCGCCTGACTGGCGTTGCGGTGGATGCGGTGGTCGATTCCGTCTCGGTGGCGACCACCTTCAAGCGCAAGCTGGCCGAGGTCGGTGTGATCTTCTGTTCCTTCGCCGAGGCGGTGCAGCAGCATCCCGAGCTGGTGCGCCGATACCTGGGGTCGGTGGTGCCCTACAGCGACAACTTCTTCGCCACCCTGAACTCGGCGGTGTTTTCCGACGGCTCCTTCTGCTACGTGCCCAAGGGCGTGCGCTGTCCTATGGAGCTGTCGACCTACTTCCGCATCAACGCCGCCGATACCGGCCAGTTCGAGCGCACCCTGATCGTCGCCGAGGAAGGCGCCTACGTCAGCTACCTCGAGGGTTGCACCGCGCCGATGCGCGACAACAACCAGCTGCACGCGGCGGTGGTCGAGCTGATCGCCCTGGATGACGCGCAGATCAAGTACGCCACCGTGCAGAACTGGTACCCGGGCGACGCCGAAGGGCGCGGCGGCATCTACAACTTCGTCACCAAGCGCGGCAAGTGTGCCGGCGCGCGCTCGAAGATCTCCTGGACCCAGGTCGAGACCGGCTCGGCCATCACCTGGAAGTACCCGGGTGTGATCCTGCAGGGTGACGACTCGGTCGGCGAGTTCTACTCGGTCGCCCTGACTGCCAACTACCAGCAGGCCGACACCGGCACCAAGATGATCCACATCGGCCGCAACACCCGCAGCACCATCCTGTCCAAGGGCATTTCCGCCGGCCACGGGCAGAACACCTACCGCGGCCTGGTCAAGGTGCAGAAGGCGGCGAGCGGCGCGCGCAACCATAGCCAGTGCGACTCGCTGCTGCTGGGCAGCCAGTGCGGCGCGCACACCTTCCCCTATGTCGAGGTGAAGAACCCCAGCGCCCGGGTCGAACACGAAGCCTCGACCTCGAAGATTGGCGACGAGCAGCTGTTCTACTGCCGCCAGCGCGGCATCCGCGAGGAGGACGCAGTGCCGATGATCGTCAACGGCTTCTGCCGCGAGGTGTTCAAGGAACTGCCGATGGAGTTCGCGGTGGAGGCGCAGAAACTG
>C687J35021_10001750_pt1 | contig 16055 bp, 15 predicted proteins | sample RifCSPhighO2_12_FD_35021 | JGI IMG/M metagenome (IMG submission 35021)
CCGATGTCCACCCCAACAATACTTATACCATGTCTCCGTGCCTCATTCTCTATAATTACCCCTACTGCGGCCGGGGTAGGCATAATGGGGGTGGAGGTCCATGTCATGAGTTTCTTATAGCCGGGGGCATGGGCCATGACGTGTTCCAGGAAGAGGTCCTGTATCTTCTGTCGGGCGGGCATCAGGTTTTCGGCCTCCAGTGAGGGGCGCAGGTTTTCGGTTATCTGGAGGTAGGTCCTCTCTTCCAGTACCTTGCGGATGGTGTCTCTTGCATCCTTGTTTCCGGCGTAGAGGACGGGGAGTTTAAAGGTGGTGCCCAGGCGGGCCCTGGGGTTTGCGGCGGCGATGTGTTCGGCCAGCTCTACTACATGGGACACGGTACCGCCATCGGTGCCCCCGGAGAGGAGTATCATGTCTGGGCGGTGCTGACGGATAAGCTCTATCCGCTCGTGCGGGAGCCGCTTATCGTTAGAGGCTATGACGTCCGTAACGATAGCCCCTGCGCCCAGTGCCGCCCTCTGGGCACTCTCGGCGCTCATTGACCTCACAGCCCCGGCTACCATCATCTGTAGTCCCCCGCCGGCACTGCTGGTAGATACGTAGACGTCCACACCCTCATCCCCCCTGGCAGGCATGATAATCTTTTCCCCATCCAGTATCTTCCTGCCCGACAGCTCTTCTAACTCGGTGAAGGAATTTAGTGCCCCACGGGTGACGTCTTCAAAGGGTGACTCCACGGTGGTAGGGGACTCTCCACGGTAGGTCTGCCTGTACTCCTCCCCCTTTTTCTCTATGAGGATGGCCTTGGTGGTAGTGCTGCCGCAGTCCGTGGCCAGGATTATATTCAGGTCTTTAGGTTCTATCATTACCAGGAAACCTCTGAAAGGTTGCGCTTTAATACCCTCCCCCTTGAGGGGGGAGGGTAGGGTGGGGGTGAACTACACCCTCCCCCTTCCCCCTCCCCTCAAAGGAGGGGGAAGTCGGTAAGATTTCGTCTCAACCATAGGGTTTCCCCGTAGGTCTCCCTATAACCATTTCTATAAATGCTATGTCAGCTTTTAGCAGGGCACTTACTCTTTTTCCAATCTCTTTATAGTCTCTATGAGGCGTTCAAGGGTGGAACGCCTCTCCAGGAGGTGTGAGAGCCTGTCGTATTCTTCTTGTGAGAAGAGGAAGGTCATGAAGGGCCTGAGGAAGTGCATGACCTGGCTTCCGATGTAACTGAGCGGTATAAGGGATTCCAGGAACATGATGGCAGGAGTAGCCATGCGGCGTCGTACCACTGCCTTAGCCAGGCGTTCCAGGAGGGCAAGCTCCTCCTGTGTGAGGCCCTCCGTCCCTTCCAGGGCGAACGCTCGCCTCAGCGAGTCTGCCGAAGGCATGACATGCCTCAGCCCTTCCCTGGCCCCTTTAAGACCCTGTAGTATCCAGCTCACGAGGGGAGATGTTAGCATGAAGGATTGGGCCTGTCAAATTAAGTAGCCAGTAGCTAGTAGCAAGTAGATAGGGAAAAACATTATCCCTGCATGCTGACTACTAGCTACTGACTACTAGCTACTTGTTCCATCCCCTCCGCCGCCTCTATGGCCTTGAGGAGGCCTTTGGCCTTGTTGAGGGTCTCCTCGTATTCCTTCTCCGGGACGGAATCGGCCACTATGCCGGCCCCCGCCTGGATATAGGCCGTGTCTCCTCTTAATACTATGGTACGGATGGTTATGCAGGTGTCCATGTTGCCCGAGAAGTCCACGTAGCCTACTGCCCCACCGTAGGGGCCTCGGCGGGTGGGTTCCAGTTCCTCAATAATCTCCATAGCCCTCACCTTTGGGGCACCTGACAGGGTGCCTGCCGGGAGGCAGGCCTTCAGGGTGTCAAAGGCGCTCTTGTCCTGCCGGAGCTTGCCTGTTACGGAAGAGGTGATGTGCATGACGTGGGAGTATTTCTCTATGATCATCCTGTCTTCTAAGGATACGCTCCCGTACTCGGCCACCCTTCCTACGTCGTTCCTGCCGAGGTCTACCAGCATTATGTGTTCGGCCCTTTCTTTTGGGTCTGCCAGCAACTCTTTTTCAAGCCTCATGTCCTCTTCTTCGTTGAGTCCCCGCTTCCTGGTACCTGCAATGGGCCTTACGGTTATCTCATCACGTTCCACCTTTACCATCACCTCAGGGGAGGAGCCTATCAGCTTAAGCTCCCCCAGGTCTAGATAGAACATGTAAGGGGAAGGGTTTATTACCCTGAGCGCACGGTAGATATTGAAGGGGCTGGCCTGGGTTTTTACGGCCAGTCTCTGGGAGAGTACCACCTGGAAGACGTCCCCTGCCTTTATGTATTCCTTACATCTCTGGACTGCCTTGAGAAAATCTTCCCTCTTAAAGTTAGAAGAGAAGGGCAGTGTTACCTCCCCATCAGTGGTTATGTCGTCGCTAAGGGTCAGGATGGGGGTCCTGTTACCTCCCCATCAGTGGTTATGTCGTCGCTAAGGGTCAGGATGGGGGTCCTGAGCCTTTCTATGATGGAGTCAATCTTTCTGGTGGCCTCCTGGTAGGCTTGGGAGGGGTCTTTTTTGTCCCCTAGATGGGCGTTTGAGACTACCTTTATAGTCTTGTTCAGGTGGTCAAAGATAACCAGGGAGTCAAAGAACATGAAAAGGAGGTCCGGGAGTTGGAGGTCGTTCACGGCACGCTCAGGCAGTTTTTCAATGAAGCGGACGGCGTCATAACTTACGTATCCCACCGCCCCTGCCGAAAAACGGGGCAATTCTCGGCAGGTAGCCGGAGGGAGTTCCATAACTAGACCTTCCAGTACGGCCAGGGGGTCCCGTGTCTCCAGTGTCTCTTTAGAAGTACCTCTTAGGACCTCCATGCGGTTGCCGTAGCCCTTAACCTCCATAAAAGGTTCCACTCCCAGGAAGGAATATCTGGCCATCTTTTCCCCTCCGGCTGCGCTTTCCAGCAGGAAGGCATGTCCGGATAGACCCAGCTTCTGGAAGGCAGAGACAGGGGTAAGGGTGTCAGCCATGAGCTGGCGACAGACAGGTACTATACGGGCCTTTTTGTCGCCAGGAGGTGCTACAGCCTTTGCCTGTCTCTCAAACTCTGGATATAATGGGGAATAAGAAGGCTTCATGTCGTTCCTTAGCCTGCCCTCTATCCGCCCCTTCGCTCCGCTCAAGGGCAGGCTTAGGCGGAGAAGGGGCATATACGCCTATGGCGAATTTTGGGTTAGAAGTTAAAAGTTTAAGGCATTCTAGCCCAGCCCTTCGGTACTGTCAAGAATGTAGGGGCAGGTTCCGCCCAAAACACGGCGGATTTTCAACTTGTCCGCCTGAGGCGGATTACCTATGTCTATATACAATACAAGATTGGAGACTTTAGATTTAGATTACGGCTTGGGCAAGGATTGCCGTATATCATATCTAGTTTGGGTTCGGAAGTTTACACAGGGGAGGATTTATTGTGTTGACAATAATGAATGGTTATTGTAGACTTCGCCAAAGGTTTAAAAGTCCCTCCGTAAGAAGGACAAAGACATAATGGAAGTAGAGGTGGCAAGGCCACTCCCGCAGAAAAAGGATAGTTCCTCCCAAGGAGTGTTGGGAACACCTCCTCCACCCCCTCAAGGGCTTGACGAAGCCATCCAGCAGACCTCTTCGTTTGTCCCCCTCAAGGAATTCCAAAAACAGGGCATAAAAAATCTGAAGGTGATAAGCCAAAGGGGGCTTGAAGAGTTGATAACCCAGGCCGTGGAGTGGGAGCTGGCAAGGCGGTTGGATAAAGAGAGGGAGAGCCGCATGGCCCTGGAGGGAGAGGTATCCAGATTGCGTGGGGAATTGGAGACCCTCAAGAAGGCAGGTGGCAAGGCCACTCATTTGTCGCCTGGTTCACCAAAGCCTGCCCTTGAGCGAAGAGAAGGGACGAATATCACCCCAGGGGGCTTTTTTGGCAACATTCTTAAGGAGAATCTCAATTTGCGTGGGGTTAACCAAAAGACCTCTGGTGTGTAAAACCTTGCCCCGTACTAATAAGGTATGTGGGAGTAAAGTGAATCTATCTGTAGTCAGTTAAGGAGGAGAGTTAATATGGCCGAGTTAGCAAGGGAGTATGGCGAATCGTTATTTTTAGGAATTGACCTTGGGACCTTCAAGACCTCCATTACGGCCAGCAATGGTCTCCGCCAGACGGTATTAAGCGTGGTGGGTTGGCCCAAGGATGAGGTCTCAAGGAAGATGCTGGGTAGGGAAGTGATTTTTGGGAGTGAGGCCATGCAACACCGCCTGGCCCTCAACTTGATAAGGCCCTTTGAGAGAGGGGTTCTCAAGTACTCTGATAATTCCAGCCATGCCAGTGGTGAGGAGGTCGCTAACTATAAAGAGGCCGCCAGGGAACTGGTAAAGCATGTGGTGGGATTAGCAGGGCCTAAGAATGGGCAGAAGGTCTATGGGGTTATTGGCGCCCCAGCCCAGGCCAGTGTGGTCAACAAGCAGTCCCTTATTGAAGCCGCCTCCGAGGCCCTGGACTCAGTGGTAGTAGTTTCGGAACCCTTTTCCGTGGCCTATGGGTTAGAAAAGCTGGAGGATGTCTTGATTATAGACATCGGTGCCGGGACGGTGGACCTCTGCCGTATGCATGGAAGCCTTCCTGAGGAAGGAGACCAGATAACCCTGACTACCGCCGGGGACTACGTGGACGAACTGCTCTTAAAATTAATAAGGGAGAACCACCCGGATGCCCAGCTTACTATCAACATGGCCAGGGAGATGAAGGAAAAGTATGGTCTTGTAATTGATACCAATGACAGGATATTAGTGAAGGTACCAGTAGCAGGCAAGCCCAGGAGTATAGACATTACGGATGAGTGTCAACAGGCCTGCAAGTCCATCGTACCTCCTATCCTTGAGGCTGTTGAGAACTTAATTTCTACTTACGACCCCGAATTCCAACAGCGCATCCTTCAGAGCGTAATCCTGGCAGGAGGCATGAGCCAGATTAGGGGACTGGACAAACTCATTGAGGCAGGTCTGCAGGAATACGGCGGGGGTAAGGTCTCCAGGGTGGAAGAGCCAGTCTATGCTGGAGCAGACGGTTCATTGAAACTTGCCTATGACATGCCTGAGGCCCTCTGGAAAGAACTAAAGTAGGGTGCTGGGATAAGGTGGATGGTAGGGACAGGTATTTAGACCTGTCTGAGGACAGGTCCGGGGGCTGTTCTTTGATATAAAAGGACAGGTGGTGTAGAGACTCTACTTAGGACTTTTTAACTCAGGGGAAACAATGGAAAAGTGGCTAAAACCTGTTCGCAAATGCAGTGGCTGTAAATTAAATCTGGGAGAACGTTGTGCCGTCTTCCCTAGTCCCAGGGAAAAGTGGCACCACGGATCGTGCTCCGGATACAATAACGTGGAACTCATAAATAAGTACCAGGAAGAGATTGCAAAACACCCCCCAAAGGTGGATAAGGTACAAAGAAAGAAAGTGGCTGGGTCCAGGGGTACAGTGGAACACCATCAGGGTAAGAGCAAGGTTAGTACCCTGCGCTCTGTCCATTAATCCTCAACCGCAGAGGGCCTGGGCACTAGAGTAGGTTTGTAGTCGTAAGGTCTTTTCTCCACGGCCCTGAGGATAGAGCCCTTTACCGCCTCGTAATCGGCTGGTACCTCTACGGGCTGGTTCCTGTACAGGGGAGTCACCCCCTCCAGGGTCCCTTCGTGGTAATGTATCTTAAAATCTGGGAATTTTAGCCCATGGGCAGTGGATATAACCACTACCTTCTCATCAGGTTTTATTTCTCCCCTCTCCAGGAGTTTTATTATGGCGGCCAGGGCTACTCCTGTATGGGGGCAGTTGAAGAGACCGGTAAGGTCGGCCCTTGCGGCGGCGTTTGCCAGTTCATCCTCTGAGGCCTCCTCTACTACCCCATTGAAGCGCTGGAGGACTTTTATGGCCTTCTTTATGCTCACGGGGTCACCTATCTGAATCGCACTGGCCAGGGTCTTTTGGGCCTTAACGGGTCTGTATTCCTTGAACCCTTTTAGGTAGCTGAGGTAGAGGGGGTTGGCCTTCTGGGCCTGGGCACAGGCAATCCTGGGGAGTTTATCCACGATGCCCAGGTCTTTCATCATCAAGAAGCCCAGCCCAAGGGCGGTAACGTTTCCTAAATTACCCCCCGGAACGACTACCCAATCAGGCACCTCCCAATCAAATTGCTGTGCAATCTCTATACTGATGGTCTTTTGCCCCTCAATCCGCAGGGAGTTCATGGAATTGGCCAGGTAGATATTGTTTTTGGCACATACCTCCTTCACCAGCTTCATGCACCCATCAAAATCGGTATCTATGGAAAGGGTCAGGGCGTTATTGGCCAGTGGCTGGACTAACTGTGAACTGGAGACCTTATCCTTGGGTAAGAACACGATGGCAGGGATCCCTGCCGCTGCGCAATAGGCGGCCAGGGCGGCGGAGGTGTCTCCCGTGGAGGCACAGGCCACCCCAAGGATTTCTTTCTTCTCGTAGAGCATCTGCTTGACCATGGAGACCAGTACGGTCATGCCCAGGTCTTTAAACGACCCCGTATGGGCATTGCCGCACTGCTTTAGCCAGAGGTTCTTCAATCCTATCTCCCTGCCAAAGCGCTCTGCCCAGAAGAGGTTGCTCCCCCCTTCGTAAAGGGAGACGATGTTCTCGTTCTGTACGTTGGGGCAGACCAACTCTTTCTTCCCCCAGACGGAACTCCCGTAGGGCCAGTTGGTACGCATGTAGCGGCGGTCAAAGAGCCGTTTCCAGGAGACGGGCTTCCTCTGCCTGAGCTTGTCAACATCATGGGCTACCTCCAGTAGCTCACCGCACTGCCGACAGCGGTAGACAATCTCAGTCAGCTCGTACCGCTCATTACAGCCAGCACTACACCTAAACCATGCCTTATACTTCATTCCTCCTCCCATTCTTTTGCGTGATTATAGAGGCAGTACCCTCTCCTTGCAAGGGGATTAGCTAGGAGGCAGGGGGGTAGGGGGCGAAGTCATATTGTAAATTTAAAATTTACAATTTACACCTTGCAATCTTCCTAATAAAATTTTCTCTCCATGACCTTGACAGCTTTATACTCTGCGTTATAATTCCTTCCGTTTTTCTCGCCTTGTATTAGATTTCATGGTTTAGGGGTGGTTACCATGGACTTCTATGGCGAATATCTGGCGGTGAGGTAGGGAAGATGCTAGTAAAGATGAAGGTCGGAGAATGGCTCAATAGGCGGAAGCTGGAAAGACTGGCATTAATAAAGGAGCGGTACAGAAAGCTGGTCTTAGAACCCAGGAAAGAAATTGAGTTTGAGCTAGATAAAGACCTGGAAGAGGAAGAAAGCTTTCATAATCTGCCTTGTACGCCCCTTCATTGAGAAAGAGGGTGCGTTACGTTCTTTTGGCCACGCCTTTCCCCCCCGAAGAACTTTTTTCTCTACACCTCCCGGGTAGACTAGTACCTGATGGATATTTCCCGAGTGCTTACCATTTTAAAGCAGGAGAATAAGAAATACAGGGAACCTGCCGTGAGTGTGGTTGCACGTAGTGGAAACTCCTCTAAAGTATTTAAGGTGTTAGTATCCTGTCTGTTGAGTCTCCGCACCAAAGACCTTGTCACCTCCCAGGCCTCTGAAAGGCTGTTTAGTCTGGCTGAGAGCCCGGAGGAGATGACCTCCCTGGACGTCTCCACCATAGAAAGGGCAATTTACCCAGTAGGTTTCTATAAGACAAAGGCAAGACGGATAAAAGAGATTTCCCGGGTCCTTATGGACAAGTATCACGGGAAGGTCCCGGATACCCTGAAAGGGCTGCTTGAATTGAACGGTGTGGGGAGGAAGACGGCCAACCTGGTAGTAACCGTTGGATACGGCAAACCAGGTATATGTGTTGATACCCACGTCCACAGGATAGTGAACCGTTTGGGTTATGTCAGTACCAGGACCCCGCGGGAGACCGAGTTTGCCCTTAGAGAGGTACTTCCGAGGAGGTACTGGATTTCTATCAACGACCTCCTGGTCACCCACGGTCAGAATGTGTGTGCGCCGGTGTCCCCCAGGTGTAGTATCTGCCCTGTGGAGAAATACTGTCAGAAGGTAGGGGTTAGCCGCCACCGTTAGGAAAAGGCAGTAAGCAGTAGGCAGTAGGCACTGAGCAGAAATACAGGTGTCAAAATCTAAATGCCAAACAAATGTCAAAGCCTGTCTGGAATTTGATCCGCCTGAGGCGGATTGACATTTGGATTTCATTTGGCATTTGGTCCGCCTAAGGCGGATTGAAATTTGATATTTTTATCCTGCCTACCGCCTTTTGCCTACTGTAGTTCCTTCCCCGTAATCCTGCGGTAACGGGTAGCCGCAGGCTTTAGCCTGCGAAAATAAACCTACAGAGACAGTTCCCTGCCCGTAATCCTGCGGTAGGCCTCAAGGTACTTTTCCAGCGTCCTATGCACGATTTCCTTTGGTAGGAAGGGGGCAGGGAGGGCCTTGTCCCAGCCTATCNGCTCCACGAAGTCGCGNACGTATTGCTTATCAAAGGAGACCTGTGACCTTCCNGGGGTATAGTCCTCCAGGGGCCAGAAGCGGGAGCTATCCGGGGTGAAGGCCTCATCAATAAGTATCANCTCATTACCAAATCTGCCCCACTCCAGCTTGGCATCAGCAATAATAATCCCCCTCTCCTGNGCATGGGTGCTGGCCTCTCTAAAGAGTGTGATACTCTTTCCCTTTATCTCTTTGGTAACTTNCTCTCCCAACATCTCTTGTACTTTAGTAATAGGGATATTCTCGTCGTGGCCGCTGGTGGCCTTGGTGGCTGGGGTGAAGATTGGCTCAGGCAATCTCTCTGATTGGTTGAGGCCCGGGGGGAGTTTCACGTCCTGACACCTCCCGGTAGACTCGTACTCTTTCCAGGCCGAGCCTGCAAGGTACCCCCTGACGACACACTCTACGGGGAGGGGGTCAGCCTTTTTTACCAGCATAGACCGCCCCTGGAGGATATCTGCAAAGGCCTGTGCTTCTTTGCCCATCTCTTTAATATCAGTGGTAATGAAATGAGAAGGTGCCAGGGGTTCTAACTTCTTGAACCAGAACTCAGACAGGGCGGTAAGGATTTTGCCCTTGTTGGGGATGGCCGTAGGAAGGACTACGTCAAAGACGGATATCCTGTCCGTAGCGACAATGAGCAGGTTATTATCCAGCGCATATATATCCCTGACCTTTCCCCTCTTCAGGAGTGGTATGGGGAGATGGGTCTCAAGGAGGACGTCATAGCCTGGCTTCACTGAGAGGCTCTACAATTGCCGAGAGGAGGAGTCTGGTTTAACCAGGCCAGGAGTCTATGGACCCCTCGCAGATTGGGTTTGAGGGAGAGGGCAAGTTTAAGGTGTCCCGAGGCAGCGAAGGGGTCTCCCTGTTTAAAATGGGATTCGGCTATCTTCTTGTGCACGAAGGCACGCTCCGCCCGTCCCAGGTCCAGCTCAAGGGCCTTCTCATAGTAGAAGATGGCCTCCTTCGGGGAGGCCCGTCTGGCCAGCACACGACAGTATATCCTCTGTATCCTGTCCTTAATCTCGTCAAATAGATACTGCCTCTTGGCCTTCTGCTGGAGCTGGTAATAGGTCTCTTCATAAAGTTCCAGGGCCGACGTATGCTTCTTCTGCCGTTCATACTCTTCGGCCAGCAGGAAGGTACAGTCTATGTAATCCTTAAAGGTAAAGTAATTCAGGAGGTGTAACCCCGAGACAGTTTTCCTCAACCGTTCGTAGCTCTCCAGGGCAGGGGCGCCCTTTCCATCCAGGAGGTCTAGTAACATGTTCCTTGCCTGGGTATGGAGGCTGTTTTGATGCCTCTCCGGCGTCTCACATGCCCCGTTCTTCCTTAACTTAAGCAACCTGTCATAGAGTTTTCTGTGGGAATCGTCGCTCAGGGTCTTATAGGCCTGGATGACCAGTTTAACTTTATCTACTGCCCAGGGTTGGTTACCATTCCTGTCGGGATGATACTCCTTGACCAGCCTCCTGAAGGAGCGCTTTATCTCCTCCTGGCCAGCCCCTTCCTGGACCTGCAGTACGGCGTAATAATTTATAGGCATTGTTTCTTCTAGCATGGCAGTGGGGTACAAACTTCTTTGCCCTGGGCAATCTTTAGGATGAGTTCCTGGTCTCCTCTAGTCAGCTTTCTATCTCTCTTAAAGAAGTTTCTTGCGGCCTTAAAATAGAATTGTCAGTTTACTATATTTTTTTTAGAAGTCAAATATTAAAAATTGACATAAAGTGGAGTATATGGGCATGGGTAATCCACCTTAGGCGGAGAAGGGGCGGGCAAGGTAGGGGTATCCGCTTTAGGCGGACAACGTGCCCCTTCCCTGCGGGTAGAGACGTACCAGTTGTTTGTAGGGGCGTATTGTCGTGCCTTAGGCAGATTCGCCGTGGCGAACAATACGCCCCTACGCCCTGTCCAAGCCTGCCCTGATACGCCTGAGGCGGATTGCCCCGGGAATGGGCAGGTGCAAGTTGAAAATAAGGGATTAAATTTAGCTATCTTGTTAAAGGGGATAAAAAGGAGTACAATCGCTAAATTTTTATGGATGTGAGGAGACGCTGAAATCAACTGCTCGCTTAGGAGAGACAAAGATTATGGTTACACCTGTTAAAGGATGGGTTGCGGAGGTAGCGAGACTTACTCAGCCAGATAAAATCTACTGGTGCGATGGTTCAGAAGAAGAGGCACATAGGCTCGTTGAGATAGGGATAAAAGAAGAGCGGCTCGGAGGGCGGCCGGTATTTTATGAACTTAATCCGAAGACCTATCCTAATTGTTATCTTCATAGGAGTCACCCTTCTGATGTGGCGCGCACGGAACATCTGACATTTGTTTGTCATCCAGATAAAGAGACCGCAGGGCCAAATAATAATTGGATGGGACCAAAAGAGGCGAAAGAGCGCCTTACCAGGTTATCCAGCGGCTGTATGCGCGGCAGGACGATGTATGTAATACCTTACATGATGGGACACCCTGACTCACCTTATGCAAAAGCCTGTGTACAAATTACCGATACCGCTTATGTGGCGGTAAACATGAGGATAATGGCCCGTGTAGGGAGGTTTGTGACAGAGAAGATTGGAAGCAGCCAGGATTTTGTGAAAGGGCTCCACTCTGTGGGTGACCTTGATCCCAGTAGACGGTTTATTATGCATTTCCCCGATGAAAATCTAGTGTGGAGTATTGGTTCTGGTTACGGAGGAAACGCCCTATTAGGGAAGAAATGTTTTGCCCTAAGAATGGCTTCCTGGTTAGGCTTAAAAGAAGGATGGCTTGCCGAGCATATGGTGATTATGGGTATTGAGGACCCCCAGGGTAATATCACCTATATTACAGCTGCAATGCCCTCCGCCTGTGGAAAGACTAACCTGGCAATGCTTGAGTCACCGCTTCCCGGCTACAAGGTATGGACCCTGGGGGATGATATTGCCTGGTTAAACATCGGTCCTGATGGCAGGCTCTATGCCATAAACCCTGAAGCAGGTTTTTTTGGGGTGGTACCGGGGACTTCCATGAAGACTAATCCCAATATGATGAGGACCCTAAGGGCCAATAAATTCTATCCCACTATCTATACAAATACAGCCCTGAATGTGGAGACTAACGAACCCTGGTGGGAGGGAATGGATGGCCCTATGCCCAAAAATTTAGTGGATTGGCAGGGTAGGGCCTGGGATAGTTCCCAGGCTGGCGATGCCGCACACCCTAACTCCAGGTTCACTGCATCTATACACAACTGCCCCACGCTCTCAAAAGAGTTTGATAACCCCAAAGGCGTACCCATCTCGGCGATGATTCTGGGCGGAAGGAGGACGCAACTTATACCTTTGGTGGTTGAGAGTTTCAATTGGCAGCACGGCGTATTCCTGGGTGCCAGAACGGGTTCGGAGACCACGGCCGCGGCCTCTCATCAAGTGGGTATGGTAAGAAGAGACCCTATGGCAATGCTTCCCTTCTGCGGCTATAACATGGGCGATTATTTCAGGCATTGGATTAATATGGGGAAAAAGTTAACTCATCCCCCAAAGATATTTTCAGTCAATTGGTTCAGGGTAGATGAGAAAGGAAAATTTATCTGGCCAGGGTTTGGAGAAAACATGCGGGTATTAAAATGGATTGTGGATAGGGTAAATAACCGTGTGGAGGCCAGGGAAACACCTCTTGGACTCTTTCCCTACCTGAAAGATTTAGACCGGGAAGGGTTAAATATCCCTGAGGAGAGGCTTGAAAAATTATTTGAGGTCAACCCCCAGGATTGGCAAAAAGAGCTGGAGGATATAGAAAAATTTCTAGGTCAGTTTGGGAAACACCTGCCGGAGGAAATCCACCAGGAGTTGAATAAAATGGGAAAAGGCATCCGCGCCGTGGAGACGGTAAAAGGGGCGCATGGGTGATAAGGGGCTATATCCTGGAGGCATTGAAGGGGGCTTAGAGTTTTTCCAGAAGGTCTTCGGTCTTTTGGAACTCGTCAAATTTCCCCACACAGTCTTTTCCCTCCCCTTTGCGATAATGAGCGCCTTCCTTGCGGCCCAGGGCATGCCCAGCCCAAGGGAGTTACTCCTCATCTTAGGGGCACTTGTGATGGCCAGGAACTGTGCAATGGGTTTTAACCGCCTGGCAGACGTCCAGTATGACTCCACCAACCCCAGGACCAGGCAGTGGTACGTCCTCCAGCATCAGGTGGGACGCCCTACGCTACTGGCCTTTACCTTAGCCTCGGCCCTCCTCTTCGTTGGCCTTTCCAGGGCACTGAATCAGCTTGCCTTCCTGCTCTCGCCAGTGGCCCTTATTGTAATCGTTGGGTACTCTTATACCAAAAGGTTTACAAGTCTTTCACACTTCTTCCTGGGCACGGCCCTGGCCCTGTCACCACTAGGTGCGTGGGTGGCCGTAAAGGGCAGTTTTGACGTCCCCCCCTGTCTGCTGGCCCTGGCAGTACTCCTCTGGACGGCTGGTTTTGACATTATCTATGCNTGTCAGGACGTAGCACACGACCATAAGATGGGCCTCCACTCCCTGCCTAAGAACCTGGGGGTAAAGAACGCCCTCCGCCTCTCCTCTCTCTTGCATCTACTGATGGTAGCAGTGCTCTTCCTCCTTGCCAGTTACGCAGGGCTGGGGAGGATATATCTGGCGGGGGTATGCCTTACGGCCGTCCTGCTATTTTATGAACACTCCCTGGTAAGACCAGAGGACCTGTCCAGGATTAACGTAGCCTTCTTTACCGTGAACGGCTTCATAAGCCTGGTACTGATGGCGGCAACCCTGCTTGATATATTTTTATCCTGAATGGGCTGGGGACAGAGCCCCAGCCCTATATCCGCAGGCTCCTTATTCATATAGCCCAGGTGTTCTACCACTTGGGATCAACTGCCAGGCTAAGGAGTCTTAGTCCCGTCAGGAATACCCACAACAGGAAAGAGAATAGCACAAGGCCCGGCAGGAAATACACGGGGCGGAGGATTCGGGAGAGGATGTTGATAATCCAGAGTCCCCCTACGACGATACCCAGCCAGCCGAGATACTGGGGGAAGTCGGGGGTAGCAGGGCCACTCCCGACAGAGAGCATGGCGAGGCCTCCCAGGCCCACCCAGCCTACCAGTCAGGTGGAGCCGAAGAGGCAGAATAGCCCCTGCCCGTAGGCCTCCTGGGCCTTATAGATTAGTACGACGGTCTGTTTGATGCCTTTGTCAGAGGTATTGGCATATAGTTCTGCCAGGGTAGGGGTGATGGTGGCGTGTCTGAGGGGACCGAGTGTGCCCAAGATGACGGCAATGAGACCAAAGAGCAGGGCAACATACGCATAAGCCGGTTCAGTCCTCAATAGTACCTGGCAGAGGGCTGGGAAGGTGGGGATGAGGGAGAAGGAGAGGATGATGCCCAACCACCAGAAGCTCTGCCACCAGGCCGTATTTCGTCCCACGGTCTTCAGTACCGCCTCGGCCTCTTGCTTTTCTACCATGGGCCATCGCCGCCATAGGTAGGCATAAAAAAAGGCGGTGGAGACCGCATAGACCAGGGCCCCCCAACCGCCTAATTTTAAGAGCTTGGGGTCCACGAAAGGCTTAAAGTTTAAGAGTTCAAAAGTTCAAGGGTTTAAGGGAGGGGGCTAGACCCCCACCAGTTCCTTCTTCTCCTTCAAGGACTCTACCACCTCGTCAATGAGTCCGTACTCCTTGGCCTCCGCGGAGGACATGTAAAAATCCCTGTCAACGTCCCGCTCTATCCTCTCCATGGGCTGGCCGGTGTGCCGCATAAGGATACTGTTGAGGTAGCGTTTGAGACGCAGGATTTCCTCGGCCTGTATGCTTATGTCCGTGGCAGTACCTTTCATACCACCCCAGGGCTGGTGGAGCATGATCCTGGTGTGGGGCAGGGCATGGCGTTTCCCTTTCATCCCTGCCGCCAGGAGCACGGCGGCCATACTAAAGGCCTGGCCTATACAATAGGTGGCCACATCGCACTGGACGAATTGCATGGTGTCGTATATGGCCAGCCCTGCCGTGATTGAACCCCCGGGGGAGTTGATGTACAGGTTGATGTCCTGGTTCTTGTTCTCATTCTGGAGGAATAGCATCTGAGCGACTACGAGGTTAGAGACGGTGTCATCTATGGGGGTGCCGATGAAGATTATCCTGTCCTTCAGCAAACGGGAGAATATATCGTAATGCCTTTCCCCATATCCTGTCTTCTCTATTACGTAGGGGACAAAAAGGGTGTTCTTGGACTCTAGAGGTCCTTTCTGTTCTGTGCACATTTATGTCACTCCTTTTTAACTGCTACTACTTCTTCTTTTGTTGGGGGTTCGCCTGGGGCGGATGCCACCCTGGGTTCTTCCCCCGTGATATTGGCCTCTTTGAGGAGCAATTTGATTACCTTGTCTTCTCTGATTTGGTGTCTCAGGGCAGAAGGGGCGCCCTGTTTCTCCAGATGGCGTCTTATCTTGGCGGTAGTAGTTCCGTAAGACCTGGCCATTTCGTTTATTCTTATTTCCAGGTCATTTTCCGTGGCGTAAACCCTTTCCTTGTCAGCAATGTATCCCAGGAGGAGGGAGATTTTTAGGTCGCTTATTACAGACCCCTCCGAGGCGTCTTTCAGCTTTCCACCCTCTTTTTCTATATCTTCTAAGGGCACCCCCTTCTGGAGGAGCTCTAGTTGGTAACGATAGAGTCTCTCTACGGTCTGTCGCTGTATCCAATCCTTGGGGAGGTCAAATTTGGCCATCTCAAGGAGTTTGGCGAAGACCTGGTTCTGGAGGTCTTGCTCCACCCATCGTTTTTTCTCTACCTCTAGCTGGCGCCCTACGGCCTCTTTCAGCTTCTCCAGGTCAGGAAAGTTCATCTGCTTTGCCAGGGCGTCATTGAGTTCCGGGACTGTGGGCCTCTTTATTTCTTTTATAGAAAGCCTTAAGGTGCCCTCTTTATTCCTGTACTCTGCTACCTGGAATTTGCTGCCCAGGTTCACTTTTACCTCTTTAGTCTCTCCTGCCTTGGCACCCACGAGGAGCTTGGTCAGGTCAGGGACAGGGAAGGCTCCTACCCGCTGCCCAGATACCCATAATGCCACTTCCTCTTCATGAGAGACGGTCTTTCCCTCCACCTCTACCCGGTAGTCACATAATACCTGGTCCTGGGCCAGTGCCTCTCCTCCCTCCACCGATACCAATTGCATCCTGCTGAGGCCGACCCGGTTGAGGGCCGATTGTAGTTCTTCAGGGGTTACCTCCCCGGATTTTCTCTTAAGCTGGAGTCCCTTGTAGCCTTCCAGTTCAAAATGGGGCTTCACCTCAAAGGTGACCTGGAAGTTAAGAGGTTTGGAGGGGTCAAAGTCTATATCGGCAAATTCTGGTTCTCCGATTGGTTCCAGTTTGTTCTGTTCTATTGCCTGCTGGTAGAAATTGCTCAGGAGGGAATTTCTTACGTCTTCCTGTACCTGCTTGGAGAACTGCCGTTCTATGAGTCCCTTTGGGGCCTTACCCTTCCGGAAGCCTGGGAGTGCCAGAG
>C687J35021_10001753_pt1 | contig 16031 bp, 15 predicted proteins | sample RifCSPhighO2_12_FD_35021 | JGI IMG/M metagenome (IMG submission 35021)
GCCGCCTCGCGCACCCGGGCAATCTTGGTCGGGGTGTGGAACAGGCTGTAGGCCACCTGGCAGGCGATCATGTTGATTTCATCGCTGTTGGTCACTGCCACCAGCATGTCGGCATCGTCCGCGCCGGCCTGGCGCAGCACCGTGGGGAAGGAGCCGCGGCCCTGCACGGTGCGGATATCCAGGCGGTCACCGAGGTCGCGCAGGCGGTCGCCGTCGGTGTCGACCACGGTGATATCGTTGGCTTCGCTGGCCAGGTGTTCGGCCAGGGTGCCGCCAACCTGGCCGGCCCCGAGAATGATGATCTTCATGCAGTCTGTTCCTTAGCCGCGGGTGGCAGCGATTTTGATCAGCTTGGCATAGTAAAAGCCATCGTGGCCGTCGATTTGCGGCAATAACTGGCGACCATGGGCCGGCTTGAGGCCGAACGCGCCGGCGATATCCAGCTCGCGGGCACCGGGGGTGCGGGCGAGAAAGGCGGCGATGGTGTCGCTATTTTCGGCAGGTAGCACCGAACAGGTGGCGTACAGCAGGATGCCGCCGACCTCCAGGGTCTGCCACAGGCTATCCAGCAGTTCACCCTGCAGCTTGGCCAGTGCGGGAATGTCTTCNGCCTGGCGGGTCAGCTTGATATCCGGGTGACGGCGGATCACCCCGGTGGCNGAGCAGGGGGCGTCGAGCAGNATGCGCTGGAACGGCGTGCCANCCCACCAGGCCGNCAGGTCGCGACCGTCGGCGGCGAACAGCTCGGCTTCCAGGCCCAGACGCTTGAGGTTCTCGCGCACGCGCACCAGGCGTTTTTCTTCCAGATCCACCGCCACCACGCCGGCCAGCGCNGGTTCGGCCTCCAGCAGATGGCAGGTCTTGCCGCCNGGNGCNGCGCAGGCGTCCAGCACGCGCTGGCCGGGGGCCAGGTCGAGCAGTTCGGCCGCCAGCTGCGCTGCTTCGTCCTGCACGCTGACGCGGCCTTCGGCAAAGCCCGGCAGGGTGGTGACATCGCAGGCCTGGAGCAGGCGGATGCCGTCATGGCTGAAGGTACAGGGTTCGGCCTCGAAGCCGACGCGGCGCAGTTCCGCCAGGTAGTCATCACGGCTGCCGAGGCGGCGATTGACCCGCAGAATCAGCGGCGGATGGGCATTATTGGCGGCGCAGATGGCTTGCCACTGCTCGGGCCATTCGGCCTTCAGGCGTTTCTGCAGCCAGCGCGGATGGGCGCTATGCAGCACCGGGTCGCGGTCCAGCTCGGCCAGCAGCGCCTCATGCTCGCGCTGGGCATTGCGCAGCACGGCATTGAGCAGGCCCTTGAGCGAGGGCTTCTTCAGCTTGTCGACACAGGCCACCGTCTCGCCGATGGCCGCATGCGCCGGGATGCGTGTGTAGAACAGCTGATACAGGCCGATCAGCAGCAGCGCCTCGACGTCGCGGTCGGCGGCTTTGAAGGGTTTTTGCAGCAGCTTCTCGGCAATCAGGGCCAGGCGCGGCTGCCAGCGCGCGGTGCCGAAGGCCAGGTCCTGGGCCAGGCCGCGGTCACGCTGCTCAACCTTATCCAGCAGCGGCGGCAGGCTGCTGCCTAGCGAGGCCTTGCCATTGAGCACCACGGCCAGGGCGCGAGCGGCGGCCAGACGTGGGTTCATGCGCCTAGCACCAGGCCAACGGCGAACTGCTCGCGGCGGCTGTTGTACAGATCGCTGAAGTTCAGCGCCTTGCCGCCGGGCAACTGCAGGCGGGTCAGGCGCAGCGCGCCTGCGCCGCAGGCCACCGTCAGCCCGGATTTATCGGCGGCGAGAATAGTGCCTGGGGCACCACTGCCCTCGCCCAGCTCAGCGGCATGTACCTTGATGGCTTCGCCACTTAGCGTGCTATGGCAGATCGGCCAGGGGTGAAAGGCCCGCACCAGGCGCTCCAGCTCAATGGCCGGGCGGCTCCAGTCCAGGCGCGCTTCATCCTTGTTCAGCTTGTGCGCATAGGTGGCCAGGCTGTCGTCCTGAACTTCACCGACCAGGTTGCCGGCGGCCAGGCCGTCGATGGCTTGAATCACCGCCTGTGGGCCGAGTGTGGCGAGGCGGTCGTGCAGGCTGCCACCGGTATCTTCGGCAGAAATAGGTGTGCTGACTTTCAGCAGCATTGGCCCGGTATCCAGGCCGGCTTCCATCTGCATCACGGTAACGCCCGACTCGGCGTCGCCGGCTTCGACCGCGCGCTGGATAGGCGCTGCACCGCGCCAGCGTGGCAGCAGGGAGGCGTGACTGTTGATGCAACCCAGGCGCGGGATATCCAGCACCACCTGCGGCAGGATCAGGCCGTAGGCCACCACCACCATCAGGTCGGGCTTGAGTGCGGCCAGTTCGGCCTGGGCGTCGGGATCGCGCAGGGTTTGCGGCTGGTACATGGGAATTTCATGCTGTGCGGCAAGTTGCTTGACCGGGCTGGGCGTGAGCTTTTGCCCGCGGCCGGCGGGGCGATCCGGCTGGCTGTACACGGCAATGATCTGGTGGGGCGTGTCGAGCAAGGCCTTGAGGTGCTCGGCGGCGAATTCCGGGGTGCCGGCAAAGACAATACGCAGTGCTTCAGTCATGGGGGCTCGCTAAAGAAAAAGGCTTGCCGTAGCAAGCCTTTGAAAGTTGTGGCTCAAGCCTGCTGGCGATGCTGCTTTTCCAGCTTCTTCTTGATCCGGTCGCGCTTGAGATTGGACAGGTAGTCGACAAACAGCTTGCCGTTGAGGTGGTCGCACTCGTGCTGGATGCACACCGCCAGCAGGCCCTCGGCGATCAGTTCATAGGGCTGGCCGTCGCGGTCCAGCGCCTGGATCTTGACCTTCTGCGGGCGGTCGACGTTTTCGTAGAAACCCGGTACCGACAGGCAGCCTTCCTGATACTGCTCCATCTCCTCGGTCAGCGGCTCGAACTCGGGGTTGATAAACACCCGCGGTTCGGACTTGTCTTCGGACAGGTCCATCACNACCAGGCGTTTATGCACGTTCACCTGGGTTGCGGCCAGACCGATTCCGGGAGCGTCGTACATGGTTTCAAACATGTCGTCGATCAACTGGCGCAGGGCATCATCGACCACGGTCACCGGTTTGGCGATGGTGCGCAGACGTGGATCGGGAAATTCGAGGATATTCAGGATCGCCATATGCGTTTGTGATGCACTTGTGGAATAAAGTCAAAATCCGCTGCTAAGATGATGAGCAGCATTGGAAAAACGGTTTAAAGCCGCGTTTCCACTGGGTTCAGTCGCGGCGCTAGGGCGCTCTACGTGAAGACATATAATAAAGGGATTCACCGCATGAGGAAATCACTACTCGCCCTGCTGCTGCTTGCCGCAGGCGGCTTGGCCCAGGCCGATGTGCAACTCAAGGACGGTCACCCGGACCGTTACACCGTGGTCAAGGGCGATACCCTGTGGGATATCTCCGGGCGTTTTCTCCGCCAGCCGTGGAAGTGGCCGGAAATCTGGCACGCCAATCCCCAGGTGGAAAACCCCCATCTGATCTATCCCGGCGACCAGCTGAGCCTGGTGTATATCGACGGTCAGCCGCGTCTGATGCTCAACCGTGGTGAGTCCCGCGGCACCATCAAGCTGTCGCCGCAGGTGCGCAGCACGCCGATGGCCGAAGCCATTCCGACCATTCCACTGGAGGCGATCAACAGCTTCCTGCTTTCCAACCGCATCATCGATACCCCGGACGAATTCGAGCTGGCCCCCTATATCGTCGCTGGCAATGCCGAGCGCGTGGTCAGCGGTGCCGGTGACCGTGTCTATGCCCGTGGCAGCTTCGACGAGACCGCTCCGGCCTATGGCATTTTCCGCCAGGGCAAGACCTATATCGACCCGGATACCCAGGAGTTCCTCGGCATCAATGCCGACGATATCGGCGGTGGCGAGATCGTTGCCGAAGAAGGCGATATCGGCACCATGATGCTGACCCGCTCCACCCAGGAGGTGCGCCTGGGCGACCGCCTGTTCGCCACCGAAGAACGGGCGATCAATTCGACCTTTATGCCCAGCGAGCCGACCAGTGAAATCAATGGCCTGATCCTCGACGTGCCGCGCGGCGTGACCCAGATCGGTCAGTTCGATGTGGTGACGCTGAACAAGGGCGCGCGCGATGGTCTGACCGAAGGCAGCGTGCTGGCCATCTACAAGACTGGTGAAACCGTGCGCGACCGCGTCACCGGCGAATCGGTGAAGATCCCCGACGAGCGGGCTGGCCTGCTGATGGTGTTCCGCGCCTACGACAAGCTCAGCTATGGCCTGGTGCTTGGGGCCACCCGCTCGCTGGCGGTGATGGACAAGGTACGTAATCCCTAATAACCAGAAGCCCCGCAATTGCGGGGCTTCTGCGTTAAGCAGCCTGCCCAGCCGCCCAGCGGCGCGACCGATCAAGGATGATCCCGATGTCGCAACTCTCTCCTACCGTTTCTCCTGCCGAACTTGAAGCCCGCCTGCGCCTGCATTGCCTGCCGGAGCTGGGCCCGCGGCGTTTTCGCAAACTGCTTAGCGCCTTCGACAGTGCCTCGGCGGCGTTAAGCGCCCCGGCCAGTGCCTGGCGCGCCCTGGGCTTGCCGGCGGCCTGCGCCGAGCCCCGCCGCAGTGCCGAAATCCGCCAACGCGCGGCTGCCGCCCTGGCCTGGCTGGAGGTCGATAAACAGCACCTGCTGATGTGGGATGACCCAATCTATCCCGGGCTGCTCGCCGAGCTTAACGATGCCCCGCCGCTGCTGTTCGTCGCCGGTGACCCGACGCTGCTGGAGCTGCCGCAGCTGGCTATGGTCGGCAGCCGCCGGGCCTCGCGCCCGGGCCTGGACACGGCGCACAGCTTCGCTCGCAGTCTTGCGGGTGGTGGTTTTGTGATCACCAGCGGCCTGGCCCTGGGTATAGACGGTGCGGCCCATCGGGGTGCCCTGGATGCCGGCGGCAAGACCCTGGCCGTGCTGGGCACCGGTCTGCAGTGCCTGTATCCGGCGCGGCACAAGAGCCTGGCCGGAGAAATCGTCGAGGGCGGCGGTGCGCTGGTCTCCGAGTTGCCGCTGGACTGTCCGCCGCAGGCGAGCAACTTCCCGCGGCGTAATCGCATCATCAGTGGCCTGTCCCTCGGCGTGCTGGTGGTCGAGGCCAGCCCCTCCAGCGGTTCGCTGATCACCGCGCGTCTGGCGGCCGAGCAGGGCCGCGAGGTCTATGCGATTCCCGGTTCGATCCATCATCCCGGAGCCCGCGGCTGCCATCAGCTGATCCGCGACGGGGCGACGCTGGTGCAGAGCGTCGAACATATTCTCGAGGCGTTGCGCGGTTGGCAGCTGGCGGAGCCCNGTCAGGCGACCGCGCCAGCTCCGGCGGACAACCATCCCCTGCTGGATTTGCTGCATGCCGCGCCGCACAGCAGCGAAGCCCTGGCNGCCGCTAGCGGCTGGCCTCTGGCGCAGGTGCTGGCGGCCCTGACCGAGCTGGAACTGGAGGGCCTGGTGGCCAACGAAGGCGGGCGCTGGCTGGGCCGCACCGGTTAGCTTGGATACACTGCGCAGCAGCCTTTAGCGGAGAGTNATCGATGGTCAGCAGTTTTCAGGTGCAGCAGGCAGCGCGGGTGGTGCGCCAGGGCGGAGTGATNGCCTACCCGACCGAGGCGGTATGGGGCCTGGGTTGTGACCCCTGGAATGATATGGCGGTGGAACGCCTGCTGGCGCTCAAGGAGCGGCCGGTGCACAAGGGCCTGATTCTGGTGGCCGAGTGCATCGAGCAGTTCGACTTTCTCCTCGAGGACCTGCCGGAGATCTGGCAGGAACGCCTGGCCGGCAGCTGGCCTGGCCCCAATACCTGGCTGGTGCCTCATCAGGATCGCCTGCCGCAGTGGATTACTGGCGAACACAGCAGTGTCGCCCTGCGGGTCAGCGACCACCCCGGGGTGCGGGCGCTATGCCGCCTGACCGGGCCACTGGTGTCGACCTCGGCCAACCCGGCCGGTCGGCCGGCGGCGCGTTCGCGGCTGCGGGTCGAGCAATACTTCCCCCGGCAGCTGGACAAGGTCCTCGGCGGAGCCCTGGGCGGACGCAAGAACCCTAGCCTGATCCGCGATCTGGTCACGGGCGATGTGATTCGCCCGTCCTGATCTGAACAAAGCCCAAAAGCTCGCGGTTAAAGCCCCTCTCACCCTACGGCTTACGGCAATAGGATGGTCGAGCCAGTGGTCTGCCGGGCGCTGAGGGCGGTTTGCGCGGTGGCGGCATCCTTGAGCGCGTAGCGGTTGCTGATCTCGACCTTGAGCCGGCCGCTTTCGATCATGCCGAACAAGTCATCGGCCATCCATTGCAGGCGCTCGGGGGTGTCGGCGTAGCCGGCCAGGGTCGGGCGGGTAACGAACAGCGAACCCTTCTGCGCGAGGATGCCCAGGTTGACCCCGGTCACCGCCCCGGAGGCGTTGCCGAAGCTGACCAGCAGGCCGCGCGGGGCCACGCAGTCCAACGAGGTTTCCCAGGTGTCCTTGCCGACGCCGTCGTAGACCACCGGGCACTTCTTGCCGTCGGTCAGCTCCAGCACCCGCTGGGCGACGTTCTCATGGCTGTAGTCGATGGTCGCCCAGGCACCCTGCTCTTTGGCCCGTGCGGCTTTTTCTGCGGAGCTGACGGTGCCGATCAACTTGACCCCAAGTTCCCTGGCCCACTGGCAGGCCAGGGAACCGACGCCACCGGCGGCGGCATGAAACAGAATGGTTTCGCCACCTTGCAGGGGGAAGGTCTGGCGCAACAGGTACTGTACTGTCAGGCCCTTGAGCATGACGGCGGCCGCCTGCTCGAAGCTGATCGCATCCGGCAATTTCACCAGCTTCTCGGCTGGCAGTACGTGCAGCTCGCTGTAGGCACCCAGTGGGCCGGTGGCATAGGCCACGCGGTCGCCCACCTGAAAGCCACTCACTGCAGAGCCCACCGCCTCGACGATCCCCGCACCCTCGGTGCCTAGGCTGGACGGCAGCGCCGGTGGCGCATACAGGCCGCTGCGGAAATAGGTGTCGATAAAATTCAGGCCGATCGCCTGGTTCTGCACCCGCACTTCATTTGGACCTGGGGCAGCGGGTGTGTAGTCGCTGTATTCGAGAACGTCCGGGCCGCCGTGACGGTTGAACTGGATACGCATGGCCATTTTCATAGTCTTCCGCAATTGAATGCCTGGATGATGCCCGCACGGGCAGAAACGTACCGTTATCCAATCGTCTGCATTGACCGCCGTCAACTGCGGATGCCGGGTAGCAAAAAAATGGTCGGGAGCCATTTTTAACGTCGCGCAGCACCGACCCGAAGGCTGGCCGCCATGGATGCAGGCCATAAGAAATCGTCAGGAACGATTTTTAACGTCGCGCAGCGCCGGCCCGAAGGGTGGCCGCCATGGATGGTAGGCCATAATGTTATGCTTGCCGCCGATTTCGCCGCTCGGCTACCTCGTTGCCGAGCGGCCTTACCCGCTTTCAAGGTGCCGCCGTGAGTGACCGTACTGAGGCCGTCAAAGCCTACCTGCTGGATCTGCAAGACCGTATCTGCTCTGCCCTGCAAGCCGAAGATGGCGGTGCTGAATTCTTCGAGGATGCCTGGCAGCGTCCGGCCGGTGGTGGCGGTCGGACGCGGGTGATGGAGAACGGTGCGCTGATCGAAAAGGGCGGAGTGAACTTCTCCCATGTGTTTGGCGACAGCCTGCCGCCGTCGGCCAGCGCTCATCGCCCGGAACTGGCCGGGCGCGGTTTCGAGGCCCTCGGCGTGTCCCTGGTGATCCACCCGGAAAACCCCTATGTGCCGACCTCCCACGCCAACGTGCGCTTCTTCAGCGCCGAGAAAGAGGGCGAGGAGCCGGTCTGGTGGTTCGGCGGTGGCTTCGACCTGACCCCCTACTACGCCAATGAACAAGACTGCGTGCACTGGCACCGGGTCGCCTTCGACGCCTGCGCGCCCTTCGGTGCCGAGGTCTACCCGAAGTTCAAGGCCTGGTGCGACCGCTACTTCCACCTCAAGCACCGCGGCGAGCCGCGCGGCATCGGCGGGCTGTTCTTCGACGACCTCAACCAGTGGGATTTCGACACCAGCTTCGCCTTTATGCGCGCCATCGGCGATGCCTATATCGAGGCCTATCTGCCCATCCTCCAGCGGCGCAAGCTGACCCCTTATGGCGAGCGCGAGCGCGAGTTCCAGGCTTTCCGCCGGGGCCGTTATGTGGAGTTCAATCTGGTGTTCGACCGTGGCACCCTGTTCGGCCTGCAGTCCGGTGGGCGAACCGAGTCGATCCTGATGTCGCTGCCGCCCCATGTGCGCTGGGGTTACGACTGGAAGCCCGAGCCGGGCAGCGAAGAGGCGCGGCTGACCGAATATTTCCTCACCGACCGCGACTGGCTTAACGAGGCGGGCCGCTGATGGACCGCTACGGCGTATTCGGCAACCCCATTGGCCACAGCAAGTCGCCGCTGATCCACGGCCTGTTCGCCGCGCAGACCGGCGAGCAGCTGAGCTATGAGGCCCTGCTCGCGCCGCTGGAGGATTTCCCCGGGTTTGCCCGCCGCTTCTTCGCGGCGGGTCTGGGAGCCAATGTCACCGTGCCGTTCAAGGAGCAGGCCTTCGCCCTGGCCGATAACCTGACCCCACGGGCGCGGCGTGCCGGGGCGGTAAATACCCTGAAGAAACTCGACGACGGCAGCCTGCTCGGCGACAACACCGACGGTGCCGGCCTGGTGCGTGATCTGACCGCCAATGCCGGTGTAACCCTTAAGGGCAAACGCATTCTTCTGCTGGGGGCCGGCGGTGCCGTGCGTGGGGTGCTGGAGCCCTTGCTGGCCGAACAGCCGGCGGCTCTGGTAATTGCCAACCGCACTGTGGCCAAGGCCGAGCAGCTGGTGCATGAGTTCGCTGACCTGGGGCCGGTGGTAGCCAGCGGTTTCGACTGGATCGATGCGCCGGTGGACCTGATCATCAACGGTACCTCGGCCAGCCTGGCCGGCGAGTTGCCGCCGATTGCGCCGAGCCTGATCCAGCCCGGCCACACAGTCTGTTACGACATGATGTACGCCAAGGAGCCCACCGCCTTTAACCGCTGGGCCGCCGAGCGCGGCGCGGCGCGCTGCCTGGATGGCCTGGGCATGCTGGTGGAGCAGGCCGCGGAAGCCTTCCAGCTGTGGCGCGGCGTGCGCCCCGACAGTGCGCCGGTGCTGGCCGAACTGCGCCGCCGCCTGGCCGAGGGCTGAACGCCAGTGTCCTTGAACGCGGCTGAACTGGCGCAGATCAGTGCTCTGACCCTGGCCCATTATCAGGACTGCGCCGAAGACTTCCGCGCTGGCACCCGTGATCACGATGTCAGCCAGAATATCGCCGCCCTGCTCGCGTCTATCCAGGCCACTGCGCCCTACCAGATTCTCGATTTCGGCTGCGGCCCGGGCCGCGACCTGCGCACCTTTAGCGCCCTGGGCCATGTGGCCACCGGCCTGGATGGCTGCCCGCGGTTCGTCGAGATGGCCCGCGCTGACAGCGGTTGCGAGGTCTGGCTACAGGACTTCCTCGCCCTCGATCTGCCGGATCAGCACTTCGACGGCATCTTCGCCAACGCCGTGCTGTTCCATATCCCCAGCCAGGAACTGCCGCGGGTGCTGCGCCAACTGCATGCCAGCCTGAAGCCGGGCGGCGCGCTGTTCAGCTCAAACCCCCGCGGTGACAACCAGGAGGGCTGGAACGGCGAGCGCTACGGTGCCTATTACGACCTGGCCAACTGGCGCACCCTGCTCACCGCCGCCGGCTTTGTCGAGCTGCAGCACTACTACCGCCCGGCCGGTCTGCCCCGCGATCAGCAACCCTGGCTGGCCAGCGTCTGGCGCAGGCCATAGCCCGCTTCGGTTCCGCGTACTGGCGCTAATCTTCGAACTGCACAGGGCAGTGTTCGGCCCCTTCGAGCTTGTGGATTTCCTCGATCACATGCGGTCGCGCCCGGCGCAGGGTCAGGCTGCGTTGCTGCGCCTGCAGGCGGCGGGCCTCCTGGTGGAGCATGGCGACCCCGGCGTAATCGATAAAGTTGATGTGCTGGGCATCGATGATCACCCGTTCACCGCGGCTGCGCTGGATAACCTGCTGCAGGTAATGGCAGGCCCCGAAGAAAATCGAGCCTTCGATCCGCAGCAGCTCCTGGCCGTCCTCCTGCCAGCAGCGGATGCGCGGCTGCGAGGTGCGCTTGAGGTAGAAGAACAGCGACGCCAGCACCCCGGCGTAGATCGCCGTCTGCAGCTCCAGCAGCAGGGTGGCGAGCAGGGTCAATAGCATCACCACGAATTCCGCCCGGCTGACCCGCAGCAGCGCACGCACGCCGGCGATATCCACCAGCCCCCAGCAGATCAGCAGGATTCCTGCGGCCATGCCGGGCAGCGGCACATGGGCGATCAGGCGGCTGCCGAACAGNGCGAACAGCGCCACCAGCAGNGCGGAAAACACCCCGGCCATGGGCGAGCAGGCCCCGGCCTGCAGGTTCAGCGCCGAACGGGTGAAGGAGCCGGCCGACAGCGAGCCGCCGAACCAGGGGCCGATCAGGTTCGACAGGCCCTGGGCACGCACCTCTTGATTGGCATCGAGCAGCTGCTGGGACTTGCTGGCCAGGGCGCGTGCGATCGACAGGCTGGTGACCAGGCCGAGCATGCCGCAGGCCACCGCCGCCGGCAGCAGCTGGAGGATACTCGTCAGCTCCAACCGCAGCAGGTTGAACGGCGGCAACTGGCCCTCGAAGCTGCTGACCCGGGCAATAGTCCCCAGCTGCGCGGGCCAGGCCAGCACCAGCAGGCTGGCGGCGACTATGCCCAGCAGCAGGGCTGGCGAGCGCGGCCACAGGCGTCTGCTGAGCAGGCTCACGGTGAGGGTGAAGAGCGCCACCGCCAGGCTGCGCCAGTCGCTTTCCAGCAGGTGTTCACCGATATTCAGCAGGCTCGCCAGGGCCGTGGCCTGGCTGGCCACGCTGATGCCGAGCAGGTTGGGCAGTTGTCCCAGGGCAATCACCAGGGCTGCGCCGAGGGTGAAGCCGAGCACCACCGAATGCGAGACGAAGTTCACCAGCGCGCCGAAGCGCAGCAGGCCGAGCAGCCACTGGAACAGCCCGGCGAGAAAGCTCAGCAGCAGGATCAGGGCGATAAAGTCGTCGCTGCCCGGGGCCGCCATGGGGCTGACGCTGCTGAACAGGACGATGGAGATGGCTGCGGTCGGGCCGCAGATCAGGTGCCAAGAGGAGCCCCACAGGCTGGCGATGATCACCGGCACTATGGCCGCATACAGGCCGTATTCCGGCGGCAGGCCGGCGATCAGGGCGTAGGCGATGGATTGCGGCAGGGCCAGGATGGCCCCGCTCAGGCCCACCAGCAGATCCTGGCCGAGGCTGCGTCTGCTGCAGTTGGGCAGCCAGCGCAGAAACGGCAACAGGGTCTGAAGGCGGGGTAGCGGCATAAGTCGGCTTCTTGTGCGGGCGATGGACGGCACCGCGGCAGTGCCGCGGCCCACCTACTTTAGGGAATCAAGCCGGGCGCTTCAAAGTTTAGCGTTGACCGCGGCCAGACCATCACCCCCCGTGCGGCTGCTGACCCCCTCGAGCCAGGCGGCGACAACCGCCGGGTTGGCTTGCAGCCAGGCCTTGACTGCCGCGTCGTTGCTCGCCTGCTTGCTCAGCACCTGGTCCATGATGGCGTTCTCCATCTCCTGGGTGAAGGTCAGGTTGCTCAGCAGCTTGCCGACGTTCGGGCACTGCGCGGCATAGCCCTTGCGGGCCAGCGTGTTGACCTGGCCACTTGCGCCGAAATACTGCTCGCCGCCCTTGAGGTAGCGCATGTCGTACTGCACGTTCATCGGGTGCGGGGTCCAGCCGAGAAACACCACGAACTGCTCGCGCTTCACCGCCCGGCCGACCTGCACCAGCATGGCCTGCTCGCTGGACTCCACCAGCCGCCAGTCGCCCAGGCCGAACTCGTCGGCGGCGATCATCTGCTTGATCGACTCGTTGGCCGGTGCGCCGGAGGCGATGCCGTAGAGTTTGCGTTCGAACTGGTCGGCATGTGCGTCGAGGTCGGCGAAGGTCNTCACCCCGGCGTCATAGGCGTAGGCCGGTACGGCCAGGGTGTATTCNGTGCCGCCGAGGTTTTCCACCAGCTGGTCGACCTCGCCCGTGGCGACGAACTTGTCGTAGTTGCTCTGCTGCGCCGGCATCCAGTTGCCGAGAAACGCATCGACCTGGCCTTTCTGCAGCCCGGCGAAGATGATCGGCACCGCCAGGGTCTGAGTCTGCACCTTGTAGCCCAGACCGTCGAGCAGGAAGCTGGCGATGCCATTGGTCACGGCGATATCGCTCCAGCCCGGATCACCCAGCTTGACCGTGGCGCAGGCGGCGTCCTCGGCCAGCGCATTAGCGGCGCTGGTCAGGGCTCCGGCGAGTAGTAGCACGCTGAATCTGTTCATGGCATTTCTCCTTTGTTCTGATAGTAGTGGGAGGCAGTGCGTTTCAAACCTGTGGGTAACGGGCGCGGCGTTCGAGGTCGTCAAGGTCGATATGGTTGCGCATGTACTGTTGGCTGGCGTCGACCCAGGGCTGGTGATCCCAGCTGCTCAGCTTGCCCTGGCTCAGGGCTTCGGCGACTAGGCGGCGGCGACGTTGGCTGGCCAGGGTGGCGGCATGGATCGCCGGCATATCCCAGCGCGCCCGCGCTTCGGCGAGGAATTCGCCGAGTACGCCCTGGTGCTCGGCTGAGTCGGCCAGGTTTTCGCGCTCCTGCGGATCGTGGCGCAGGTTGAATAGCAGCAGCGGGTCCTGCTCGGAGTAGATGAACTTCCANTCGCCGCGGCGGATCATCATCAGCGGGCTGGTGCTGCCCTCGGCCATATACTCGCCNAGCACCTGGTCATGCCCGCCGTCGCCCTGCAGATGGTTCAGCAGCGAATGGCCATCGAGCGCCAGGCCGGGTTCGACCTGACCACCGGCCAGCTCCACCAGGGTCGGCAGCAGGTCCATGGTCGACACCGNCTGGCTGACCCGGTGCGCGGCGAAGCGCTGCGGTGCGTGCACCAGCAGTGGCACCCGGGCNGCCATCTCGAACCAGTGCATCTTGTACCAGAGGCNACGCTCGCCGAGCATGTCGCCGTGGTCGCCGGAGAACACGATGATGGTGTCCTCGCTCAGGCCGCACTCCTCCAGNGTCTTCAGCAGCTTGCCGATATTGNCGTCGATATAGCTGCAGGCCCCGAAGTAGGCNCGTCGCGCGTCGCGGATCTTGGCCTCGGGCAGCGGCTTGTCCCACAGGTCGATGACCTTGAGCAGGCGCTGCGAGTGCGGGTCCTGCTGCGCCTGGTCGAGGGTCTGGCGCGGCAGGGGGATCTCCACGCCCTCGTAGCGCTCCCAGTATTCGGCCGGGATGGTGTAAGGGTCGTGCGGGTGGGTCATCGACACGGTCAGGCAGAATGGCTGGTCCGGGGTCATGCGCACATGGTCGTATAGGTACTGCCGAGCCTTGAACACCACCTCCTCGTCGAAATCCAGCTGGTTGCTGCGCACGCAGGGCCCGGCCTGCAGCACCGAGGACATGTTGTGATACCAGCTGGCGCGCACCTCGGGCTCGTCCCAGTTGACCGCCCAGCCGTAGTCGGCCGGGTAGATGTCGCTGGTCAGGCGCTCCTCATAGCCGTGCAGCTGATCCGGACCACAGAAGTGCATCTTGCCCGACAGTGCGGTGCGGTAACCGAGGCGGCGCAGGTAGTGGGCGTAGGTCGGCACGTCTGCGGGAAGGTCCGCGGCATTGTCGTAGGCCCCGATCTTCGACGGCAGCTGGCCGCTGACCAGGGTAAAGCGCGACGGCGCGCACAATGGGCTGTTGCAGTAGGCGGCATCGAACACCACGGCCTGCTCGGCCAGCTTCATCAGATTGGGCATCTGCACCGGCGAGGTGGCATCGTGCAGTGGCAGGATCGGCGCAGCCATCTGGTCGGCCATGATAAAGAGGATGTTCGGGCGTTTCATGGCAGCCGGTATTCCATATAAAAGATTTATGCGAAAGTGCTGCATTGATCATCAGGCCAAGTACCGGAGCGGTAAACCCGCGACGAATACATGACTCGGATAACCACAGCTAATGTTTGAGCATATTGATGGACTGTCCCTGGACAGCTTGCGGGTGTTCGAATCCGCGGCCCGCCAGCTGAGCTTTACCGCAGCCGCCCATGAGCTGGGCAGCAGCCAGCCGGCCATCAGTCAGCAGATCAAGCGCCTGGAGCAACAGCTGGCGACCCGCCTGTTCGACCGGGTTTATCGCGGCATTGCTCTCACCGAGGCCGGCGAGTTGCTGCTGGGTTATGTGCAGGACGGTCTGCACAGCCTGAACGCCGGCCTGGCGGCGGTTACCGCGCAGCAACAGCATGAGGTGCTGCAGGTGGCCACCGACTTCGCCTTCGCGGCTTACTGGCTGATGCCGCGTCTGCCGCGCTTTCACCGGCTGCACCCTGAGGTGGACGTCAGCCTGATCACCAGCGAGCGCGACCACGGCGCGCTACCGGCGGAAATCGATGTGGCGATCAACTTCGGCGATGGCCGCTTCAAGCATGCCGAAGCGCAGCTGCTGTTTCGCGAAGAAGTCTTTCCGGTGTGCAGCCCTGGGCTGCTCGAGGGGCAGGCGCTGCCCCTGCCTCCAGCGGCGCTGGCCGGTTTGCCGCTGCTGCACCTGCGCCCGGAAAACCGTTCGCGTTGGTACGACTGGACCGGCCTGTTCCGTGCCTTTGGCCTTGCCGAAACGCCCAGCCCGGGCAGCCTGCGTTTCGACAATTACACCCTGCTGATCCAGGCGGCGATTGCCGGTCAGGGCGTGGCGATCGGCTGGCGGCATCTGGTCGACGAGCTGTTGGCGCAGCGTCTGCTCTGTCGCCTGGGCAGCGAGGTCGCCCACTCCGAGTTCGGCTATTACCTGGTGCTGCCCGAACGCAAGCGTCGCCAGCGTCTGACCCAGGCCTTTGTCGTCTGGCTGCAGGCCGAGCTGGGCGAGGCCCCTGCTCCGCGTTGAAATCCGCCCTGCAGACCCGGAACAGGGCCCGGGCTGAAATCACTCTTAAGGCTACTGTCACGGGGAGGCTGGCGTAGTACCCTAGGCTTGCGTTATAGATGGACAAAGGCTCCATCAGCACTGCTCAAAAAAATAATAAGGAGCACCCCGGGAATGCGTCTTAAGTCGTTGTTTCGCAATCTGTTTGTCTGGTCCATTGGGCTCTTTGCCGGGCTTGCGCCGCTGGCCTACGCCGAGGCCGTCAGCCCTCAGGAACAGGTGCAGGTGCAGGCCAGCCGGGTAACCAGTAGCCTGATGCTGTTACGTGGCGAGGGTTTCCAAAAGAAACACCAGGAGGCGCTCGAACTCGATCTACAGGCCCTGGCGGCCGCAGTGCAGCGTCTGCCGCAAGGCTCCGACGCCTTGCGTAGTGCCCATCAGGAACTGGTGGTGCAGATTCGCCGTGGGGTGTCCTTCGGCCCGGGCGAGGATGATATGCCCTGGCGCTACCCGGAAGAGTTGAGCAAGGCCCTGCTCGGGGTGCTGGATGAAACCCGCAAGCTGGCCCCCGCCGATGATAGCGAGGTGGCTGCCAAGCTCGAATACCTCTCGGTGCAGTACCTCAGCCGCTCCTACTTCGGCAACTTCGAGATTGCCCGCGANCAGACCGATACCTACCTCGGNCAGGACGAACGCAAGCTGGTGCCCGCCGTGGACAGCCAGNTGGCGGCCCTCGATCCGAANAGCAACGCCGGGGTGGTCAAGCTGAAGACCCGCTGGGAATACCTCAAGGCCGCGCTAAACGACCTGAACAGCCAGAGCAGCGCCCTGCAAAGCGCCTCCGGCCGCCCCTTCGCGCCCATCACCGTGTATCGCCATACCCGTTCCTTTACCGAGCAATGGATGGCGATGTACTAACAGGCCGTTGAAAAACTACCTGCGTTGGCAATACTGCGTTAAAAACGGCCTCGGAATGCTCATTTACAGCCAGTAAACTCCGCTTCCTCGGCCGTTTTTGCCTTGTCTT